>Ga0209006_10004779_pt1 | contig 12284 bp, 12 predicted proteins | sample JacPin_JW_Ref_O2_FD_188567 | JGI IMG/M metagenome (GOLD analysis project Ga0209006, IMG submission 188567) | Forest soil microbial communities from Algoma, Ontario, Canada - Jack Pine, Ontario site 1_JW_Ref_O2 (SPAdes) (version 2) | ecosystem: Environmental > Terrestrial > Soil > Boreal...
TGGCCGAGAGGCGCCTGCCCGATTTTTCTAAAACCCTAGAGTGCTATGGGTGCCGAGGCGCACGAGCTGCAGCACTTGATCGCCCGTCTTCCGATAGATCAGCACAAGATCGGGTTTGACATGGCAATCACGACAGTCCCTCCATTCCCCACGCAACGGATGATCAACGTACTTTGCCGGGAGTGCAGTATCGGTCGCGAGAAGCGTTAGGATAGCTGGAAGCAGGTTATCGAGGTCGCGGTGTTTGGGCGTGGCGATCACGCGCTGGTAGTCGCGCTTAAACGCTTTCGTCCGCTCAATCCTTCGCATTCAGGTCGGCCATCAAGTCTTCGACCCGGTTGAATCCTTTGAGTTTCCGCTTCCTCGCCTCCTTAATTGCGCGAATCGTTGTGGCATTCGGGGTCAGCGGCTCGAATGGCAGCGCCTTCTCTCTGGCGACGCGCACCATCAGAAGCCGGAACGCATCAGACACGGTCAGCCCCATCGCGGCGAGGACCGCGGCGGCCTCGTTCTTCGTTCGTTCATCGATGCGAGCTCGAACAACTGTGCTTTGGGCCATGGGTCATTCTCCACTTAACTGTGCTACATTGTAGCTCAATTATTTTAATCGTGGCACAAAGGCAATCTAAGCGCAGCCTTAAGTCAGCCGCAGCGTGAGAAATGCGCCTTCGGCGCACCCCCGGGTGCCGGCGTGTCTGGTCGCTCCGACGGCGGTGAGCGGGGACGGCCACTCGTGGTTACTGACTGCTGTTGGCCGTACTGAGCTCCGCGCAAATGTCTTCGGGCGACGCTGTAGGCGCGGGATACATGTGGCAATACTGCCGCTTGAAAGGGGGGGGCAACTTACCGGAGCCCGATCCAGAAAGACTCGCTGCTTCATTTACTTGTGAGGAAATTTCGATCCCCACCCGTCCACTCGATTCGAAGCCTGGGCGCGCCAGACGAAGCCGTCTTCGCGCCTGCCTACCGAGTGCCAAAGCTTGGGGCGACCCGAAGTCGATCGGTCTCCTTCTTGACCACGGCATAACACTCGCAGCTGAGCTTTTCGAGCTTGGGTCGGTCCAGCACCGTCATTTGACCGCGCGAGTATCGAATCACGCCAAGCTTTTGTAGCTTGCCGGCGGCTTCATTGACGCCCTCGCGTCGAACACCGAGCATGTCGGCGATGAGCTCCTGAGTCATGGACAATTTGTTGGTAGGCAATCGGTCAAGTGAGAGCAAGAGCCATCGGCATAATTGCTGATCTACCGAATGATGCCGATTGCAGACCGCAGTCTGCGTCATCTGCGTGATCAGTGCTTGTGTGTAGCGCAGCAGTAAAACCTGCATCGCGCCATTGCGCTTGAATTCATCTTTAAGAATTTGTCCAGGCAACTGGTAAGCGCGCCCAGCACTTTGCACGATTGCCCGACTTGGAGTGGATTCGCCGCCCATGAACAGGGCGATTCCAATCATGCCCTCATTACCTACAACCGAGATCTCCGCGGCTGATCCATTTTCCATTACATAAAGGAGCGACACGATGCAGTTAAACGGAAAATAAACATGGCGCAGAACGCCGCCAGGCTCGTACAGCACCTTGCCGAGCGGCATGTCCACCAATTTGAAGTGCGGGAAGAGGCGATTGCGGTCGTTTTGCGACAGCTTATCCAAGAGGCGATTGCAAAGTTGATCGGGCAGACCAGTCATTGAGCGAATCCACGGTAAGGACCAACTTGCAGAGGGAAGACTATAAAGCACACATCAAATCCTCTGTGCGCTATCGTACATAGCCATTGACGGAACTCAACAGGCGCCAAGCTAAAGCTTACGCTTGATAGCTTGAACTGCGACATATCGAGGCGGCGGGCACGTTACGCGTGCCTGTCGCACGGATTCCAGATCGAAACCTGCTAGGGTCGTTCAGCCAGGCTGACGGTGCCTGAAAATCAACGGCGAGCCGTCACTATGCGCATCAAAAAAACAGTCCGCCGCTTCGACTTCGACGCCTATTTGGCCGCGCACCGGCGCGCCTACCTATGGGCGGAAAGAGCGATGATGTACCGCAGTGCCGGTAACTTCCCGCAAGCGCAAGTTGCTGTGGACTACGTGGGGCATTGGATGCGCGAAATCGGAGCATTGGAGGCGCACAAGCAGCACGACCGCTTCGATTTACAAGCCTCGCATGTGCCGTCGCGCACAGAACGCCGTGGGAATCTGTGCTTTCCTGCCGTGCGTAACCCCGAGGAGTGCCTTATTACCCCCACATCAAAGCTACTCAGTCCGGCGCAGGTTCTTTTGGTGGAAGACAGCCCGGGCGCTGTGCGACTGACGCAAGAAGCCTTCCATGACGCCAATGCAAATGTGAAATTGCATGTGGCGACTGACGGGGTGGAGGCGATGGATTTCCTGCGTCGCCGAGGCAGACATATTGATGCTCCGCGGCCGGACCTTGTCCTTCTCGACTTAAACCTTCCGAGATTGGACGGTCGCGAGGTATTGGCGCTGGTTAAGAAGGACAGCTCGTTAAAAGTAATTCCGATTGTTGTCCTGACTACATCCGCTGCCGAAGTCGACATCACCACAAGCTATAAACTTCACGCGAACTGCTATTTCACCAAACCCGTCGATCTCGACGACTTCGACGACCTTGTGAAGAGAATTAACGATTTCTGGATCGAGAAGGTGAAATTACCACGGCGTGCTAACAACGAAATAAGGCCCCCCTGCTGAAATTGGCGGCAGCTCAAACCTGACGGAAGCCGCAAAGGATGCCCCGAGGGCATCGGGCCCGAAACTTCCGGCCTCTTTCCTCTGTTTTGTCTTGATAAGTGCTCACTGCGACACTCGGCGCGGGTTGCGGCGGTTTTGCAGGCACGTTCCGCATGTATCGAGGCAGTTCCCGCACGCCGGCGGGGTCAAACTCGCTGCGAACGGGTGCCACGACTGCGGCCGTCTGCTGTTGATCAGGCTTCCTCGGAAAGTCGAACTGGAATGCATGATCGCCTGCGCCGATTCGCCCATCGGCGAGTTGGCCATTCACAGCCCGGAGAGAAAACTGCGGGCTAAGATTGAACCCTAGGAAGCCACGCGAGCGGCAGTCAAAGGTACTCGCACGAAATACGGATGAGGCCCTCCGAGCAAACTGGCGCCGAGCGACTCCAGGAAATGCAGGGTCTATTCACCGTAGAACATCGCGTAAGCCCCAGCAAAACAAAAAGAATCCAAACAGAACCTCGAAAGTGATCAAGCTCCAAAACCTGACTGGGTACTGCCAGCGATCGATCCCGTAGATTCGGCCCATGACGCCACCGCGTTGCGCTCCGTATGCTGCGAAGCCCCACAGAATTGGTGCAGTAAGGATCCGATCGATAGGCGACATTGGACCACGATCGAAGCCGTGTCCTTCCATGGCGATGATCGCGACATAGAAAACCAAGTACGTCCCGGCGAGATACTTCCAGCGCTTGCCAGTCATTGCAGCAATACACCCGGCGTGGCAATAAACCGATGAAAAGGTTTGAACATTTCGGCCGGCAACCGGGCAGCGCTCATCAAGGCTCTCTACCCACGCTCACCGCGTAGCCTGCGTCGCGCCAAGCTTGCATGCCGCCGTCCAGCGCCACGGCGCACCGAAATCCCATCTGGCGCAAGGTCGCGGTCGCCAGCGTCGAGACACGGCCAAACTCGCAGTAGACGAGGATTCTTCGAGTCGGGTCCGCCAAGTCCTCATTGACGCGCAGCTCGAGCTGTCCCCGCGGCAGAAGCTGCGCGCCCGGAATATGGCCGTCTTCAAAAGCGTCGCGTTCACGCACATCGAGCACGATCAACCCATCCTTGCGCGATTCGAGACAGGCCTTCAGTTCGGTAAGGGACATGAAGGGCACGGCCGCTGCGGCCTCGGAAAGCATTTGCGCCACCGTCTTGCCACCGCTCATGTTCGTGCGCAGCGCCTCCGTGACGTGCGTCGGCATCGTCAGATTGAGGTTCTGCATCATCTCGATAAAGGCGCTACGGTCGCGTTTTTGCAGCCGCGGATTATCGGTGAGCTCCTGGCCGATGGTCGAGTGCGAGCGCCCCTTGTATTCGTGCGCTGGAAATACCTTCAACGTCGGATCGAGAGTCAGCACACCTTCGAAGAGGCTCTCATAAAGCGCTCCCGCGTCACCGCTGGGCAGGTCGGTGCGGCCCGTTCCTCCGATCAGCAAAGTGTCGCCGGTGAACACACGATCTTCGACGCACAGGCACATTGAATCGCGTGTATGGCCGGGCGTATGGATAGCCATTAGCCGCAGGCGCCCGACGATCAGAAGTTCGCCGCCGCGCAGGCGCAGGTCCACGAACGGCGCCGGGCTCGCGTCATGCATGACCACTGGTACGCCGAGCTGGCGCGCGAGCTGCTGAGTCGCCGAGAAATGATCCGCGTGGGTATGGGTATCGACAAGATACCGGATGCGCAGACCATCTCTTGCGGCCAACGCCAAATAACGATCGGTTTGACTGAGCTCCGGGTCGATCAACGCGGCGGCGCAGGTCTCCTCGCAGCCGATGATGTAGGAGCGGCATCCGCCAGCGACCACTGTTTCGAATTTCATAGGGAGCTCCGTAAACTCCTCGTCTCTTCTTATTGCAGGACAAAAGCATCGCAACTGCTGATACTTCACCCTGAAGTCGAATCATAGCTTGGATCCGTCAGTTGTAGTGGAAGAAGTCAGCCTAGCTGTCCCGGTGCGGCGATTATCGCGGACAGCGGACTTCACCTCCCAGCATTGGGGGCCGGCTCCAGATCCAATCCCCAAGACAGCGCCAATCGCGTGAGTTCGATGTCACTGTCGACACCGAGCTTGCTCTTGATCTGGTAGTGCAAGTTGTGAATGGTCTTGACGCTGAGATGCAGTCGCTGCGCAATTTCCTGCACGGCAGCAGGTGACACCAACATGCACAATACGTCGAATTCTCGCGGCGTCAGGTCTTCCAGCGGTCGACGCGGTCCGGTAAGTCGCGCCAGCGCCAGCGCTTGAGCAATATCCGGGCTTAGCACATTGCGTCCGGCCAATACGTCGCCAATGGCGCGCAGCAGGACGTCCGGTGGGCTGCTCTTCGTAATGTAACCGAGCGCCCCGGCGCGCATGGCAGCGAGCGCGAAGTCCAAAGACGCGTGCATACTGAAGACGAGCACTCGCGCAGCAGCATCAGCACTCAGGATGTGCTGGATCGCCTCAAGGCCACTCGTTCCGGGCATCGCCAGATCGGTGATGACAATATCCGGGCGGTGCTGACGAAACAGCGTATAGGCTTCATCAGCCGTTGCCGCTTCGCCGATCACCGTATAGCGGTCGTCGCGCTCGAGAAGATGTTTGTAGCCAGCGCGAACGATGGCGTGATCGTCCACGAGCAGCAGTCGCGCTATTGCGCTCTTAGTCAAGAGCCGCCACGGGCAGACTGGCTTGTACGACGAACCGCACGGCAGACTTTTCGACGGAAAAGACTCCATGGAGAGAGCGCACACGTTCGCCGAGGAGCTTTAGTCCCATGCCGGTCCCAGGCGCGCAGGCCTGCGCTCCCATCTCCACATAGTCGTTTGATACTCGGACCTGCAGCCATTGCTTGTCCTGGCGAATGTAGACACAGGCCCTCTGACTGGATGGCGCGTGGCGGGCAATATTACTCAAGCACTCTTGAACGACGCGATAGGCACAGAGTGCGCAGTCACTGTCCGGCGTTTCGCCATAGGTATCCGCGTCTATGACGACGCGGGGGACGCCATAGAGTTTTGCCTGCCATGCTGTGACCAGATCGGCCACCGCCGATCGCAGACCTTGTTGTCCAATCGGTGGTACGCTCATACGCTGCATCATGCCTCGCAGGGAGGACAACATGTGCTCGACGCCAGTCTCAAGCGGCAGGACGTCAGCTTCCGTCAACACATCTCCCTCGCTGACGCCGTGTCGAAGGCTTGCGCTGACAGCCCCAAGCGCGGCCACGCATTGACCGAATTCCTCATGCAACTCGTGCGCTAGCTCACGTCGCTCGTCTTCTTGAACCCGAATGAGACGCGCAGTGAGCGCCGCGCGTGCCGCATACGAATCGGCCAACCGCCTAGCCAATTGGTTGATGCCGCTTGCGATCAACGTGAATTCGCGCGGCCGTAACTCCGGTAGCACGACATCGTGCGTTCCTTCGCCGAGTTGTTCGACGGCCGCGACGATCCTCGCGGTTGGCTTCAAAGCGCGTCCAACCACCCAGAAAGCGAGCACATCGAGTGTCAGCAGCATAAACGCGGCGAGGACCAGTAACTCCCGCACGCTGCTCCATTCATGCAGCAGCAGACTCGCGTCGTCCTTTTCCACCATGAGAGTGCCCACAGGCTGGCCATAAACGACGACCTCGCGCCGCAATGAAATATGGCCGGGACCGAACGCGCTGAGCACGCTCGCGATTCCGCGCGGAACGGCACTACTCAATGGCAAGGGGCTGCAACCAAAATCCGAAGCAGAGCCATCCAGGGCCCGATAGCGTAAACAGAGCGGCTCGGGAAATCGGGCCGCCGCGCCGGCGAGGTCCGGACGACGCAAGTCTGAATCCAAAGATGCCCAACGCCGCATGACGTCCGCCGCCACCATGGGCTGCAGCTCATTGGCAATGGTATTGATTGCCTCCACAGCATGGCGGCCGGATTGCGCGACCAGATAGATGGAAACGCCCAGCCAGCACAGCAGCCCCAGCAACGTCATGCGGATGAGAAGGTATAGCTTCAGATTCATGAGTCCATTGTAATGAGAGTCAGTAGTCCGGATACGAGATTGCACGGTCGCGGGCACGTGGCTACCTATCGGCGGGCAAATTGCCCTGGCGGGTCGATTTGGCGCTGGGCTAGTCTGGAACGAGTACGGGCGCACACGTGCCGCAAACGAGGAACTCCTGTGGATATAGCTCGGAAAGTCAGACAGCCAATGCGGGCGCAAACGACCCGCGCGTTTCCCGTAATCGCAGCCATCGGGGGTTTGCTGCTTAACGCGGCTTGCTTTGCCGCGCCTGCCGCGAATCCAGAGAAGCCATCAGCCGTCAAAATCGCGGTATTCGACTTCGAACTGGACGATGTCACCCCTGCAGCCTCGGCAAACGGCGTGACCAGCAGCAGTACCGGCACTCTGGAGAAAGTCAGCAATGCGGCGCGCCGCGTCTTGGCGCAGTCCGGACGCTACAGTTTGATTGACGTAAGTAAAGTCGACGCGCAACCAGTCAAGGAGAAGTCGTTACGAAACTGCAACGGCTGCGAGGCCGGCATCGCTTTGCAGCTCGGCGCCGACCAGTCTTTGATTGGAGTTGTGAGAAGGGTCACTATGACCGATTACTATGTGTGGATTCAGATAAGCGATGCTCGAACGGGCAAAGTTCTCGACCAGCAGGCCGCGAACTTTGCCGGTAGCGACGATGGCTGGGCGAGCGGCGTCGCCTCGCTCATCAAACATCAAGTGTTGGTTGACCAGAACTGACTGCTGCACGGCGTCGGTAAGTTGGCTGCCAAGCAGACTGTCGATCGCCTACGCAACCTGTAAGCCGCACCCTGTACGCAGGGAACAATGGGAAAGGCCGCCGCAAACGCGGCCTTTTGATGCGCGCGCGCTCGGATGCTAGGTTTTTATTGGCGAGTCCTGACTTGCAACGCACTGCCAATTGCCGCTCGGCATCTTGATCCACGTATCCGTCCAGCGATCATGATCATCGAAGTGCTTTCCTGCAGCATCCGTACCTTTACCCCTGAACGTGCCGGTCGCTATGGCTGTATTGCCAAAGACCGTCACCTGTACGTCATCGTAGTCGGCGCTGTCATACTTGCGTGATTTTGCGTCTGCCAGCATCTGAGCCTTGTTTTCAACCTTTCCGTCATTTCCCGTACTTATGATCTTGTCCGCCAGGAGCGGAGCGACCAAATCGGGATTGTTCGTCTTTTGTGACTTCAGCCACTGGTTTTCCAGCGCAGCGACAGCTTTCTCAGTCGCGCCGCTGCTTTGCTGCGCCTGCGATAGCGAAGCACCGCCCAGCGACAGCAAACCGAGCAAAAACCATAACCTAATGTTCATAACGGACTCCCCGTAGATCTTAAAATTGCGAAAGGCGCAGCCATGAATCGGAGGCCAATCGTTGCTCAATTGATTAGATGCTCGGCGCGGGGAAAAGTCCAATTACATGAGGCGCCCGCGGTCAGACGGGCCCAACTTCGATGTTGTGCGACGCAGCGGCATGCGATCACTTGTTCGCGGATGCTCGGGGCAGTGGCAACGGCTGGCTGTCGCCGAGGGGGGTAATGCGGCAAGTCTGTCGCAGGCAGGCTGCCGCAAGGTATAGTTGCGCTTGATGCGCACATGTGGAAGTGGATTCTAATTAAACGACGGTACGTTGCCTCTGGGACGTTTAGAAATCGCGACGGCGCAGTGGCCAACACAAATCTTGACGCTCTTCGATGACCGCAGCCGGTACATTGAAATCTCTTTTATTGAAGCGCGCTGTAAAGGAAATGCATTGTATGAAGCTGGCTGTCCTGGCGATGACTGTATGTAGCGTGGCCGTTCCATTCGCGTTTGCTGCGAGCGCAGGCCCCACCGCGGTTGCGCCCGTCACGGCGATTGCGACGCCTAAGGATCGCGCCTATCCGGGCGAAATGCGTATAACCGCAGATATGTCCGATCTTGAACGCCGAATTGTCCACGTTCATGAGAGTCTAAGCGGCATTGACGGCAAGACCGTCCTGCTGTATCCGCAGTGGCTGCCCGGCAACCACGCGCCCCAAGGCCCGATCGATAGGATTGCAGGGCTCAGGATCAGCGCAAATGGTGCGCCAGTTGCGTGGGCGCGCGATCCGGTCGAGGTCTACGCGTTTCACGTGCAAGCTTCATCGGCAAACAAGTCGATCGACATCGATTTCGACTACCTGTCGCCGACAAGCCCAAAGGTCGGTCGCCTTGAGCTCAGCCGGGATCTGTTAATTCTCGAATGGAATAGCGTGGTCCTTTACCCCGCCGGCTACTTTGTCCGGCAGATCCCGGTACAGGCGAGCATTACGCTTCCCGCCAACTGGCAGTTCGCTTCCGCGCTGGAGCCGATGTCTGCAACCGGATCGCGCACGGCGTTTAAGCAAGTCAACCTCGAGACGCTCATCGACAGTCCCGTGTATGCCGGAAGATATTCTTCGCGGCTTGATCTGGATCCGAGCGGCAATGTACCGGTGCACCTGGACCTGTTCGCAGACACGCCGGAACTTCTCGCGGTGAAACCCGAACAGCTGCAAGTCTACCGTTCGCTCGTGCAGCAGGCGTACAAGCTCTTCGGTGCTCACCACTACGCACACTATGACTTCCTGTATTCGTTGAGTGACCAGGTTGAGCAAAATGGTCTAGAACACCATCAGTCGAGCGAGGATGGCACCGATCCTACGTCCTTCACTGAATGGGACAAGACGGCCTACGCTCGGGATCTGCTGCCGCATGAGTTCACGCATTCCTGGAACGGCAAGTTCCGGCGTCCCGCCGATCTTTGGACCGCCAACTACAACGTGCCCATGCAGGATAGTCTGCTATGGGTCTATGAAGGCCAGACGCAATATTGGGGGCAGGTGCTGGCTGCACGCTCGGGACTGTGGAACAAGCAGGAAGCCCTCGATCAGTTGGCGCTGACCGCCGCCCTTTACGAGACTCAGACCGGCCGACAGTGGCGCGCGCTTCAGGATACGACCAACGATCCCATCATCAATCCACGTCGTCCGATGCCATGGCGCGATTGGCAGCGCTTCGAGGATTATTACGCCGAAGGTTCTCTCATCTGGCTCGATGCTGACACGCTGATCCGCGAGCGCTCACAAGGCAAACGCTCGCTGGATGACTTCGCAAGGGCGTTCTTCGGAATCAACGATGGCAGCTTCACGGTTGTAACTTATACGTTTAAGGACGTCGTAAATGCGCTCAACTCGGTTGCGCCGTACGACTGGACTGCGTTCTTGCGGCAGCGCCTCGATTCAATCGACAAGCCAGCGCCTCTCGACGGTCTGCGGCGTGGCGGCTACAAACTGACCTATACCGATTTGCCAAGCGATTTTCAGAAGGCACGAGATGCCAAGCGCAAGCGGCTGAGCCTGCTCTTCTCGATAGGAGTCGAAATCGACGACAAAGACGGCTCCGTGTTATTGGCCATCTGGAACAGTCCCGCCTTTAAGGCAAGGCTCATAGAGGGTGCGCAAATTCTCGCGGTCAACGGTACCGCGTATAGCGCCGATGCTCTGAAGGCGGCTATCACCGCGGCCAAGGGGACAAAACTACCCATTGAGCTCATTCTTAAGATTGGAGATCGGTTCATGGTCACAAGCCTCGATTATCACGAAGGCCTGCGTTACCCGCACCTTGAGCGCGATGGGGCAGGGGCCGCGCGGCTCGACGATATCTTGGCCGCACGCAATTAACCGTGGGTCGCGGGCGCATCACACGAACGATAGACAGGCGATCCGTGGGTAAACAGCACGGGCAACACTGATAGCGGAGCCCGGATTGCGGTCGCGGGTTGACGACTACCGATCGGCCGGCGACATTTTCTCGATGACACCACCCTTCATCACGAACAGCACGTGCTCGACAGCACGAATGTCCTCGAGAGGATTGCCAGGAACGGCGACGATATCGGCAAAATAACCGGGCTTTAGTTCGCCGATCTGACCTTGCCAACCGAGTAGCTGAGCACCGTTCAGCATGTCCGCTTGCAACACCGCCAAGGGCGTCATGCCGTACTTGACGAGTAGCTCAAACTCACGTGCTTGGGTTCCATGCGCGAAGGGGCCGACGTCCGAGCCTACTGCAAAGGGAATGCCGGCGGCGAGCTGCTTCTTGAACTCCTGTACCTTGAAATCGAGCAGTGCGCTTCCGCGCTGCATATCGACGGCCTCTCCATGATTCGCGAAGTATTCGAAGACCGCAAACGTCGGTACAGCCGGGATGTGCTTCTGCTTCATGAGTGTCATCGTTTCAATGCTGAGCTGGGAGGCATGATCGATAGAGGCCACTCCGGCTTGCGCGGCATAAAACGCGCCCGGCTCACCCGTCGCATGTACACCCACAGTCGTTCCGAGGCGAGCTGCCTCGTCGACCGCGGCTTTTAGTTGTGCAGCCGTGTACTGATAAGGCGTGCGCAGGACCCCGTCGCGCATCCGGTCAGGACCCGTCTCATATACCTTCACGAAATCCGAACCGTCCTTGTGCTGCTGGCGGATGGCCGCTACAAGTTCGTCGACGTCGTTGGCGTACGTCGCGTTCGACAGAACGTGTTGTGCAGGATTGAAGCGATTGGCATCCTCATGGCCACCTAGAATATCGATGGCGTTGCCGCTGATTCGAAGACGCGGTCCGATAATGAGGCCCTTGTTGATGGCATCGCGCACGGCGGTATCCGCCGATCCTGCGCCTTCCGTGCCCATATCGCGTTCGGCCGTGAAGCCAGCGAGGAGGTCGTCGCGCGCCGCGAGCATCGCAAGGATAGTTCGTTGCGGCACTGATTCTTCCACGGTTTGCAAGCTTTCCGATCCCGGGTGCAGGAAGAGGTGCACGTGGGCATCAATGAGGCCGGGTAACAGTGTAACGTCACCCAGGTCAATGACCCGGGCTTCGCTGGGATGCTCGACCGCAGAACCGACCGCCTTAATCCGGTCATCCGCGACCAGAACCTCTGCGGGCGCCAAAATTCGGCCAGTGGCCACATTAATCAACCGTGCGGCGCGCAAGACGATCAGATGACCGGCAACCTCGTCGCCCATTGAAGTGGCCCAAGATCCCAGGAGTGCCAAAAGAGCGGCGCACGCGCCAACGGATTTGTACCTAGTCATCGTAATCACTCCGAATGAGCTGATAGCATGGCATAGCCACCGGGTGGACAAGGAGTCAAGCTGAGTCGATGAGCGCGCAAGAACCGCAAGACCCGCAGGCTAGCAATTCGCGCCGGGCTGCTGTGGTGGCCCTGATCCTCGTCTTGATGCTCGTCCTGGGCGGACTGCTGCTGGAACACATACTTAGCGATTCCTCGCGCCTTCAAGATTGCGTGATGCAAGGCCGCACCAATTGCGCCCCAATCGATTCAACCTCGACAGGCCGCTGATGCCGGGGACGGTTGTCGCAGCGCGCCGTCCACGTCAAGAACAACCGACCACCCACGTCACAACGCTAAGCGCATTCGTGCACGGTGATGAGATTCCCCGTCGAGGACTCCAAGGCGTGGAAGGTATGCTTTTAAGGCGGACTGCAGTTTGAAGCTTTCACGGAACATTGCAG
>Ga0209006_10004780_pt1 | contig 12281 bp, 17 predicted proteins | sample JacPin_JW_Ref_O2_FD_188567 | JGI IMG/M metagenome (GOLD analysis project Ga0209006, IMG submission 188567) | Forest soil microbial communities from Algoma, Ontario, Canada - Jack Pine, Ontario site 1_JW_Ref_O2 (SPAdes) (version 2) | ecosystem: Environmental > Terrestrial > Soil > Boreal...
GGTCCCGCCCGCCGGCGATCGCAATACGCCGGCTAATTAGCGCAATCCTGTGATGGGTATCACAGTGTGGGCTCCCATTGCCGCGGATGATCACCAAAGCTGAGGAGGGAGCCATGGGGAAATCACGGCAGCAGCGGGTTTCGACGGCGGGGCCGGGAAATGGTCGCCGCCGAGGTATCGCCATAAGTGCGGCCATGTTGGTTCAAATAATCGTGGCATCCGCGCCGACTGCAGCATCCGCCTTTGATATCCAAGGTCTGATAGGCACCGCGATTGCGCTGCAGATGGGCGCATATCACGGCTCGCCATATCATCGGGCTCGCGGTCACGTCGCCTCACGCCGTGACGACTCAGAAGGCAATAGCTCTGGCGTGGAGCGGGACGCTAGGGACGTGGATGTGTCCGATCGCAGCGGCTGGTCGGACACAAAATTGAGCGCTCACCAATCTCCCCGATCTGCGGAAATTACGTCCCAAGCGTCGGAACGCGACGCCGCGGCGAATGAGGCAGGATTGTCTGGTCGGCCGCACGGCGACGAAGTGGTCTACAGGCCGTCGCGCTGATTGCCTGATGCTTAAACAGGTTTGCTCACAACAAGGGCATTCGTCTCCAGCGAACATATGGTATTTCGGCAATCGAGCCCGGTTCCTCCCCCTGGAGTATAGGGCTCAGAGAACCTCCAAGCCCCGTCGCACCCGGCAGTGCGGCGGGGTTCTTCTTCTGTAGGATCGGATCGAGTCTCTGAGTGCGGCGTAGCTATCTGGTCGCTATCAGGGGGAGAAGCGGACATTGAAAAGCACGTCGTACTTGCTGGCGGCCGATTTTGGCATGCGGACGACACGTCCCCATTCACTCGGCCATTGCAGCGGATTAGCGATGACGGTCACGGTTAACCTCGATTGTGGATAACTCAGCGGGCCTTTGACGCGCAGCTCGATCCGCCGCATCCTTTCCGAGACCGAGCCGGCAGAGCAGTTTTAGGGGTGCGTGATGTCTGTAGTTACTGATAAAATTGGCAAGTCACTTGGATATGGACGAGGCCGACAAGTATCGGTTGAACGCGATGGCACAGACTTCGTTGTGGCGTTCCAGCCTGAAGGCCACGTTATTTTCCGACATCACGACCTAAAAGCTTTGAGAAATGTCTGTAGTAAGCTTCGGTGGGAAGTCCTGGAAGAAAAGTCGTTTCCGCTAAACCTGAGCGATATACACACCTATCTGAGCAGTTCGGAGTGAGGCGGCGACCAATTACGGAACGCCGCGCATCTTAAGTGCAGCCCGGATCGGTTGCTGCCGGCCCGGCCACTTGCCACAACGCTTAGAGGCAACTGCGCGTCATGACCGATGCCCTGCGCCGTCGCGGGAATGTCGCAATTGTCGGGTTAGCTGCTTCTGCGCGCGGGTAGCCAACTGTGCGCATTTCGTACCCTCAGACTAAGCCCCGGCCGCCCGTCGGGGCTTCTTTATTTGAGCGGCCGGCCGAACGCTCGCCCCGCGCATTGCCAAAGAACAACCCCCAGGCGTTGCCTCAGTAGTCCCGACTGCGTTTCACTGAGGCCTTCCCGTCAGCGGCCGGACTCACGGTGTCCCTATCCTGGTTGCCCGACGAACTATCCTTTGGGGGCGAACCGGCGCCAGTTCTTAAGAACATGATCGCAGGCGCGGCTCAGATCGGCATCGACCTCGCCGGTGACCGTTTCAAAGAGCTTTTTTGCAATGACGTAAAACGCCCCGCGGTCCGAACTATTTAATTGATTCCTCGGCCTGCTGGAAAAGTATCCGATGAGGTAGCAGGCCTCCTCAGCGCAGTGGTATTTGATCGCGCTAGCGAGCTCAGGCGGTTCGCAGTCAATCGCTTCCAGCTCGCGAGCGGCCGTAACTTGTGCTGTTGTGAACGCAACCTCGGCCAATGCCCTGCCAAGATTACGCAGTTCCTCGGCTGTCGGCCTTGGACTATCAAGTGGGCGCCTAATCCTTCGAAGCATCCGAATTCTGTGGATGCTGCGTCGCACCTCGGATCTCGCGTGATCGTCGAGGGAGCTCGCTTGATACTTGGGCGCACGGGGATCATTTAGAGCCCTATGGCCACCCAGTTCTCTGACGAACGAATCGTAACAATCGTCCTCCTCGCACCCGCTTTCAGGTCGGAACGCAGGCCACTGTGCATAATTAGCGACGACAGCAGGCAGGTGATCTGGGAAACCCGTAAGACCGGTCATTGGACGATACTGTAGGTTGGCCGATAGGCGTCTCAACTACCAAACCCGCGCAGCAAAGGTCTGCAAGTTCACGCTTCACGCACAGTGTCTATTCAAATTCTGAGGCTTCCGTTCTGGTTCATGACAAGTTTTTTCTAAATTTCTTCGTCAATTCGAAAATGTCTCTTCATCCACGCCCTTCACGCGATTTCGGAAGCTTGTTCAAAGATTGCTGCAACTACTCACGGTGATTTTGGCCCGTAATGGCCTCGATGGCGAACGGTAGGAGCGGCAGCTTTATTGGGTAAAGCAGCCGCGCGTTCCATGAGATGGCGCGGCAGAAATCGACCCAAAGCGGCGCTTTCCGACCGTCGTTTAACGCAATTGGCTTGTAGCGTCACTTCGAGCTAATTATTTGCTGTGGTGCACAACTCGGTGCTCACAAGGCCTGATACCTCTGTCCACAGATCGAAAAATGGCTTTGCAAACCGTCGCGAGCGCTGCATACTTTCCTTGGGTGTCGGGTGAGAGACGGCGTCGCTTCTGCCCCAAGGCAGAGGGAGGTGCATGATGGTCTATCACCAAGTTCTTCCATTCGTGGAACTCGACTTAAGCTTCGACCCACCCACGACTGCGATATTGCGGACGGCCTACGATCGCGCCCTCGCGGAACTTCATGATCGAGGCCCCGACAGCGTTCGGCATGCCCTTGCCAGACGGATAGTCACTTTAGCATCGGCAGGGGAGCGCAATCCTGATCGTTTGTGCGACAAAGCACTGGTCGCGGTGGGCGTTCTGCCACAATGAAGGATCTCGGATGTGGCTGCGTGCTCATATTTAAGCGCAGTTGGATGGGCGACATACGATCTTCATGTTTTGAGAACAGCATCAATTCGCAAAATATGCTGATGCGAGTGGAGGCTGTCGATGCCTCAATATTTCTTCATAATCCGAACATCGGATGCAGAAACTGAGGATGATCCTCACGGAACGAATCTGCCCGATCTCGGGGCGGCACTTTCCTATGCTGAGCGCACCATTCGAGAATTACAAAAGGAGGGCGAGTACAAACCTCCCGGGCCGATGATGATCGTCATGGATGAGGCGCGGCGGGTCGTTCTGACATTGCCATTCTCCCCCGGCTGCGCTTAGCATGGCCTACGGCCAAGCGGGCGTTAAGGGGGGCTGTCCTTGATCACCGTTCCGGAACTAGCGGCAGAGGCCCTCGGGTCCTACCTTGCCGAGCACATGAAACGTGCGTTCGGGTCGACAGAGGCGGGGTTGACCGAACTCATACCTTCTGCGGCTAGGCTTGCGCTCGACTGCATCGGCAATAGCGACGCGCTCTATCATAACGTCGAGCACACGATGCTCGTGACCCTTGTCGGCTACGACATCATAAAAGGTCGAGCGCTTCTAATGCCGACGCGAGCAAGCGATTATGCCCATTTGATCGCCGCCTGCCTGTTTCACGACATTGGTTACGTGCGTGGCATCCTCCAAGGCGACGGCCCTGACGGCTACGTGATCAATGCCAATGGCGAAAAAATTAAACTACCGCGCGGATCGTCAGATGCGGCTTTGCTGCCGTATCACGTCGATAGATCGAAGTTGTACGTGATGGACCGCATCGGAAAGAGCAAGCTTCTCGATGCCGACAGGATCAGCCGAGCGATCGAATGCACGCGCTTTCCACCACAGTACGGGGCTGATGATAGCGACAATGAAGAAGGTTCGCTGATGCGGGCTGCCGATCTTATTGGTCAGCTTGGAGATCCGCATTACCTGCGCAAGGCCAACGCGCTGTATCACGAGTTCGAAGAAGTTGGGATGAATAGGCAGCTGGGTTATACGTCGCCGGCCGACCTCACCGATCAATATCCACAGTTTTACTGGAACAGTATTTCCGCACATGTCCAGAAGGCGATCCGGTATCTCAACGTGACATCAAGCGGTCGACAATGGATCGCCAACTTATATAGCAATGTTTTCCGTGCCGAGCGTGAGCTCAGTCTGTGTGGTCCCCAGCACTAACCTTTTCCGCTTCGCCGGCTGCCGTGATGCAGCGATCCGGCTGCTTTCGGGTGAGAAGCGGACATCGTAAATCGGTCGCTCGTGACCCATGGCGACCGATGACTGCAAGACACAGTTGCAGTGCAGCGGTGGATGACCGACCTCACCAAGATCGCCGTGTCGCGAAAAGCATGGTTTGAGCCTTGGTGTCGGTGATTTGGTCGCCGTGGCGGCGGTCGTTTACCTGCTCATCGCCTGTGTATGGCATGTTCATTGCCAAACACCCGATCACGCCCAACGCAGCCGCCGAGCTGACACCGTTCGGCATCACGGCGCCCTAACGCAAATGGCATCAGAAATAAGGCGCCGTCGCAAACGACGCATGGCACGGCGTTCGCGGTGCGCCCTGTGACGCGGGTCACACGAGAAATTTGCCGAAGCGTGTATGACAACAACGAACTTACAGTTAGCTCTTCCAGTCGCGGATAACCGCGCGCGAGCAGAGAAATTGTCATGAATTATTCATCATCCATCGAGCGACCGCCTGGAACATCCCGGCCGACGAGGAAATTCCATGAGCACTGAGCTTATGATTGCTATGTTCGGCTTGAGTGGAATTGCGTCAGGTTTCTTAGCGGGTCTCTTCGGCATTGGCGGCGGACTGATTATGGTGCCGGTCCTCGTCTACGCATTCAAGACGACAGGCATGGCTAACGATCATGTCGTGACGATGGCACTCGGGACATCCATGGCGGCGATCGTTTTCTCTTCCGCGCAAAGCGCGTACGGTCATTATTGCAAAGGGAGCGCCTCGATCGAGAAGATCCGCCGTGCCGCTCCCTGGGTCGTCGCCGGGGTCCTGATTGGCGGCGCGATCGCGGCGCGAACTCCGGCACATCCACTACTCATTTTTGTGGGCGGCTTTCAGTTGTTTGCTGCTCTCTTGATGCTGACCGACGTATCGAAATTGGTCAGATTCCAGTCGCTGGCAACGGGAGAACTTGCACTTGGTCTCTTCTCTCTGGTTTTTGGTGGCGTCGCGGCAATGGTCGGGATCGGGGGAGGAACACTGTTCACTCCGTATTTCAAGGCATCCGGAATGGAGCCAAAGCTCGCGATTGGCACATCAGCCGCGATCGGTTTGCCACTGAGTCTGGCCGGCGCGCTGGATTATGGCTGGGAAGGCCGGGGTGTCTCGGGCGACCAATGGGCACTCGGCTATATCGATATACCCGCTGCGCTTACTTTGGTCTTGGGAACACTGCTGACCGTGCGTCTTGGTGTGGCGGCCGCGCACTGGTTGCCGTCGCGCGCATTGGCCGGATTGTTCGCCCTGTTCCTCACCTTCAATGGATCTCATCTTCTGTACTCTGCGCTCGGATAACCCGGGACCTTAACTATAACTTCGGGCGTCCGGCCTGCGTATTTTCGGAAATCCAAGTATCCTTTGGTGTCCATCCGTGCAGAGTGCTGCAAAAAGGACATCGAGAAAATGTAAGTCTATCCGGCAGCTTATCGATCTCGGCCAGATCGATATCGACTTGCGTGGGGACCAGTTTTTTCGTTCTTGGGCATCTGAACATCAACTGCGTCATTGAAGCCTCCAGCAGTCATAGGCGAAGAAAGCCAGACCTTGCGCTTCGTGCAATATTACCAGATAAGAAGCGCTTCGCAGAAGGGAATGAGCGATGAACAAGACAGGCGAGTTGGCCACGTCCGGCCTCTTATTGCTGACAACGCTCAGCGGGTCCGTGATCGCGGCAGAGCAACAATTCATCTGCAAGGGGCAGATGGTCGAGCCAACTGGCGAGCAAACGGCTCCGATAGATCTCAAACTGAATCTGGGTGGTCCCGGTAAAACCACGATCGAATTAGGCGGCGGGAAGCTCAACGTTAGCGTAACCAGCGACAACAAAATCCAGCTCAAGTTTCAAACGAAACAATACGTTGGAGAGTTCTTTCACTACACCAACGATCTGTACCTCATTTACAAATCAGGACACCTTGCACGACTTAGCTGTTCGAAGAACTGACGCGGCCAAATGGCAATCCGCATCGTACGGTGTAATTTCGCCGCCGCTCAGCGGCGCGGCTCTGTGACAATGTAGGCACTAGTGTACCGTGCCAGCTGTCGCGCCGGCCGGTTCAATAAAGCGATTACTTCATCATGCGCCAGTCAAAATTCAATAAGATCAATGCAACTCTCGATCGTGCCGAATTTGCCTTGGAGCAATTGCAAAAAAAGATGGACAAAGCGCGTCGCAACCGGTCCTCGGCAAGAACGTCCGACGGGATCGTGGCACTGGATTTAGAGGCAGCCGAACTTTTGGAACAGCTACGAAAAATCAGGGATGCAGTTCATGCCGGCAGTCCGGCGCCTCGTCTTCGGCTGGTCTCCGATACAGAATGAAAGGCGCCGGGCAAGCTCAAGCCGGCCTGTCCGGAGGCTCCGCTGCAGCGAGCGAATCTCATCGAGAAACTTTGAGATTTTCTGCTGACGACTTGCCGCGATTCTCCACGACTTCGTATTCAACCGCTTGGCCTTCGTTCAACGTACTCAGTCCTGCTCGTTCAACGGCAGAGATGTGCACAAACACGTCCTTGCCGCCGCCGACCGGCTGAATGAACCCATAGCCCTTCGTCGGGTTGAACCATTTCACAGCACCTTTCGCCATTTTGCCTTTCTCCAAGATCGATCTGATCGAATCAAAGTATTTTATGGGCAGTCTGCCTGGCCGGCGTATCGCTCAAAATGGGGCATCTGCCATGCAGGGACCGCGGCGCATGAGGCGCCGGGCGGGCGCAGGTCGTGCCCGGCGCCAGTGCAGCGCTCAGTTATTCGCTGAACGCCGCAGCGAATCCGTTACAATGGCGGCGTGGACGGAAGATGATCCAACCTCCTGCTCATAGGGGCGAGAAACGCTCGTGGATAGACGGCAACCACCGCCGCGGCGACGGATGCTGAAGTCCGGGAAAATCCTTCTCGGAAACCATCCTGTGCCTTGCACGGTTCGGAATATCTCCGAGAGAGGCGCTTGCCTGAAGGTTCAGACTACGGCCGGGCTTCCCGCGGTGTACGACTTCGTAATCTCCGGCCAGCCCGTCAGAACATGCAAGACCATCTGGCGTGACGAAACCCAGATCGGTGTCATGTTCATTCAATCGGGATAGTGCCGGCGCGAACCGTTCCATAGATTGTCCGCCACCTAGTCGAATGCCGGCCAATCCAGCCGGAAGCAAGTTCACTTATGGTGGTGAAGAGCGCAACTCATTCGAACACAATGTTGTTTTTGCAATATCCTTAGAGGTGAACGATAATCCGTCAGCACAAAACTCATTACAGACGAATTCGTTTCCTGTGCGCCAAGCTTGGACGCCGTGTGCATTGAATGCCAGCGGCTCGCCGCAATAAGCGCAGCGCGAATTTTGACCGGACATAGCTCCCTCCAGGCGCAGTGGAATCCCGGCCTCAAAGCGCCTTACGATCGCTTTTGGCGTTCCCCAATGGCAAGTTTAAAGAATAGGCAATCCACAATCCATCGTGGCCGTCGCGTTGGTGAAGCGGCCTGTGCTACCTCAATGGAAACGCTGTCTCAGAAGCTGCCAAACCGCGCTTATGCCCACTGCGATGTAAGCGGTTTTCGTATGGGCGCCAAGGATTGCGGCCGCGGCATCCCAACCAAACAGTCCCTGTAAGCCAAGCTGAAATCCCCCCGCAATAATCAAAGCGAGAGAAGAGAAGTCGAGGAACCACAAGCTATCGGCTTCGTCACAATGGGAACCGGCAAATTGATCTTTAGTTTGATTCGTAACGGAATGCTGCAGGCCGGATAAAACCGTCCACTAAAAATGCGAAACCAGCCGCGGCCCGATGGAGTGACGTGTTCGTTCGGGCTACGTGAAGGTGCCGATGAAATCAATAAGGGCCCGGCGAATTGGTTTTTGTTTGATCGCAAGAAAGCCGCGCACAAGGTCGGCGCCCTCACGGGTCCCAAGAAACGATACGATTGTGCGCTCCGACAGCTCGCCTTCATCCGGCTTAGGCGCCTTCTTTCCGACGGTTGGCGCACCCTCAAAAAAATAAAATGGCGAGACGCCTAGCGCGTCGCTAATTTGTTGCAGGCGTGACGCCCCGACGCGGTTCAAGCCCTTTTCGTATTTCTGAATTTGCTGGAACGTGATGCCGAGCGCATCAGCAAGGTCCGTTTGGCTCATTTGCAAGAAAATTCGGCGGCCACGTATTTTTTGCCCGACGTGGATATCTACCGCAGTAGTCGTTCTGGGGTTGGTCGCCTTCGCCATGGCAGGGCCCTTTGTTCTAACGAGATCCTAGGGTTGCACAGCCCAGCTAACTCGTCAAACGGGTAACGATTTGGAAGGAGTTGTAAATTACAATCGTCGGATGCGCTTGGGCCTATTCGTTATTTCGTTCGTCTGCTTATTTTGCGGCCTTGATGAGGTCGCCTACGACTTTCAGTACACAAAGGAGTTTTGGCAGAAAGGTAATCGCGCTGCCGCGGAATATGAGTTGGTTCTCAAACGCTGGGCGCGCGAACACCACCTTTAGATTGGTCATTCGCGCGATTTCATTGTGGTCGGAATTCGACACCCTTTCGTCGCCGGCACCTTGGTGAAGTGCCGCGGGTTCTACGCCGGAGAGGGTGCGGTCAATCTGCCATTAGGCACCAAACCACTCGGAGTGCGGCGTCAGCGCCACGACGCCAACTGGCAACGGCTAACGCAGAGGTCGATCGCAGAAGTTGGACAACGCAATGATGCGCGCCCCGTGTAACGGGTCAGCTTCTGAACCCGCGCGGCCGGTGTTCACACCGGGTCGATCGCAGGCAAATGACCATGGGATTCGACAAGCGCCTGATGGAGGACCGGCGCCGGCGAGCTGCCGAGCAGGAAGCGGCCGCGCGCCGTGCGGCCTGACATTCGCGGCACAGGGCCGGCTGCGATGTTCGCCCCACGATTGCGCATGGAGGGAGAATCGCGATAGGGGGCATGCGGGCGCGGGCATATCATGGCGCCTTCGCCTTTCCTCCCAAACTTGCCCCGCCAGGGAAGGCGGGGTTTTTTGTTGCCGGGACGGCCGCGCTTGAGCAACCCCTCTCAGGCGGGCTTTTAATTGGGTACCAAGGCAAGCGCGGGCAGGCGCGGGAAACCACCGGGAATATCTATATTTTCGTGCTGTGCGTCACATACCAAAGTCCTAACCGGGGTTACCCTCAAACCATCGAAATTCGCCGGGAATGGAGCCAGTCATGACGGTGATGAGCTTTTACCTCCCCAGTTTTCTCCGCAACCGTTGGTACCCTGAGCTGGCCAAAGGAAGCGTCGAGTTGGCCAGCCTCAGCGACTACATCCTGCGAGATATCGGCGTGGCCTCATAAAGGGACGCCTGGAGGGCTCTACCAAGGTGCAGTGACATTCGACCAAGGGGCTATGCCGTTGATGCCGGCGCAAGCATGCCACAAGTGGAGTTCGGCCGAGCCGGACCCGAACGCCCCAGTATTTCGTCCCCTAATGGAGACGGGAACGGCGTGCCTAGATATTTCGCCGCAGCGCGCCGCGTGAAAGACTAGTGGCCATGTTCTGGGAGATCAGCCATCAAAGCGCCTGCGAGCTGAATTTTATCTCGCTCTAGAATTATCGCCTCGTCGAAAAGCTGAGTTGCTCTTTCGGTAATGTGTTCAGCTAATTTGATGTAGTCATCATCGCGGGCCTTTTGGGCTAACACAAGCAGTAGGTTGGCGCGGCGGCGCAAATTCTCTGTGTCGGGCATAACGGATGAAAGTAGAGAACAGGAATGTTAATTTTAGGTAGTGATTTCTTCCTGGGCCTCAATCGTCGCGGCTGCCTTAGACGCATCCGCGCTCGATCGATGCGCATCACTTAGCCGCAGACCCACTTTCTGCAGATTCGGCAGATCGGGCACGAAGTAGCGGGTCTGGTCGTCGATAACAGCCGCGTTGGCGTTGCGGCTTGGCAGGTTATGGGTCTCGGCGATCACCCCAGACACCGGAATTCTGGCCCATTCGGGCTCGTCACTGCGCCGCAAATGTGGTCCTTTTTTTGATTGGGACCTTGGACTCGGCACGCGGGTGGATCAGGTAATGTAGCCGGCGAGCCAGATTGCCGCGACGCTCAAGTAGAGGCTGCGCTTCCTCGTCATCACACGCTCCGTGATGCTTCATCCCTACAAGAATACCTCGCGGATGGTGGCAGGGTGTCGTACGACACAGTCTGCGGGCGTCGATTGTGCGATAAAGTGTATATGTCTGCGCGGCTCTGCAATGGAGCACCATGGCTTTAAGCTTTAATTCAGGATAATCTTGCCTCTGCGGTCGGCATAGAGTAGGCGTTACTCAGCAGTCACTTAGGGACAATTTCTGGGGGTGACTGACGACATAGCGCTCGGGGGAGGTCTTCGACTTATCGCTCGATTGGGGGGCGTGAATGGCATATGGGTCCGCTGGGCAGGGTGGTTTAGGGGCTGGTGGGTCCGTATTCCCTCATGAGTCTTCAGATCATTCGGTGCTCGTTCCCGACGCCGAATTACTCTTCACAGCCCAATTCCACCGCGCTGGGCCCGACCTCGTCCTTACCGGACGCGACGGTCAGCATCATTTAATTCCAGGCTACTTCTCGAGCGAGCATCACCCGGCATTGGTGGCACCGAACGGCGCTCACTTGTCGCCGGATTTGGTTGATTTGCTCGCCGGATCGCCGACGCCGGGACACTATGCGCAGGCGCAGCCGGTGCCACCGCCCGACGCCATCGGCAAAATCGAAAAAGTTGTCGGCGACGTCACCGTGGTGCGCAATGGCGTTGCGGTTGCGCTCCATGTCGGCGACGCCGTCTTCAAGAGCGACGTTGTCCAGACCGGCTCCCAGTCGATGGCCGGCATAGGCTTTCCCGATGGTACGGCGCTCAATCTCGTCGCCAATACGCGGATGGCGCTCAGCGATTATTCCTACGACCCGAACGGTACGTCGAATGGCGCTCTGTTCAACCTCGTCGAAGGTACGTTCCAGTTCGTTGCTGGCAAGGTTGCGCATACCGGCGACATGAAGATCGTCACGCCGATGGCGACTATGGGCATTCGCGGCACCACGGGCTTTGTCGAAGACCACGTCGGTGCGATCACTTCAAATCAGGGCGATGTCCATTACTACGCGTATGGATTGTTCAACGATTTCGACCCCATCACCCATCGCGCGACCGACGCCCATGGAGCGTACGACATAACGGTGCTCAATCCGGATGGCACCAACACCCAATTCACCGTATCGGATACCAGAGTTGAGTGGAACGTGATGCCGGGCTCGCCGGGCGAGCCAGCGCGGATATTAGCGGTACCGCTGACGGACTCGAAAATTGCGGAGTTGGGTCAGACCTTCAGAGATTTTTTGAGTGCGCATTTTCAGGTCAATCCGGGGCAAACAAACGGCAGTACCGGTAGCTCGACGCCGCCGGATTCACCGTTTTTTTCTCCGCAGGAGGCGCCGCAGTTTGCTCCTTCAAATAATACTGGCCAGCTTGCGAACAATGCTCCGCCTGGTGGCCCTCCTCCCGGTACTGCGCCGGGAGCCCCGCCGAACACGATCAGCGCACCGGTTGCCGATCCAAGTCATTTCAGCACCACCGAAGACACCGCCTACGTGTTCAAAGTGGCGGATTTCAAATTCACTGGAAACGACTCGGCAGATACGCTTACAAGCGTGATCATCACCTCGCTGCCTACCGACGGCACGCTGGAGTTAAACGGCAACGCGGTGACGGCGAACGAGGGGATTTCGGAGGCCGATATCGCGAGCGGCAAGCTGACCTTCGTGCCCAATTCCGACACCGTCACGCAGGGCACATTCAACTTCAAGGTTATCGACGTCGAAGCCCAAGGTTCGTCCCCGAACGCTGCGCCGATGACCATCGCCATCACCCCCGATCCCGGCCCGACCGCGGTGGCGAGCGCGATCAACGCCACCGAGGATGTGACCTACGTCTTCAAGGTGGCGGACTTCAAGTTCACCGATAGCGCCGACGCTACCCCGGACACGCTGGGG
>Ga0209006_10004781_pt1 | contig 12279 bp, 8 predicted proteins | sample JacPin_JW_Ref_O2_FD_188567 | JGI IMG/M metagenome (GOLD analysis project Ga0209006, IMG submission 188567) | Forest soil microbial communities from Algoma, Ontario, Canada - Jack Pine, Ontario site 1_JW_Ref_O2 (SPAdes) (version 2) | ecosystem: Environmental > Terrestrial > Soil > Boreal...
CAGGTGCAATTCCGGCGGAGGCGGCCGCCGTCTGAACCTGACCGGGACGTGGTTTGCCCAGGGAAATCGTTCTCAGTCCTGCTCCATCCAGCAGCGGGGAAACAACCTGCAGTTGAGCAACGAATCGGGCGCCAATGCGAGCGGCCAGATGAACGGAAAGCGCACACTCACAACCAACTGGAATGGAACCACCATTGGCGGAACGGTGAGCAACAACGGCAACCGCATCAACTGGGATAATGGAACCTACTGGACACGTTTTCGTGTTTACGCTTCGCAGAACAACTAACCACTGTTACGTTTTAACCCTCACCAGCTTGGTCACGCGTCCGGATTGATTCCAGTCGGATACGTAGATGTTGGCGTCCTTATCGATGTGGCATCCGTGGGCGGCGGTGAAGTTTGCCGCAGCGATGTCTCCGGGTTGCACTTTGTAGTTTGCCCACTGGTCTTTGTGCGGGTTGTCACCCAGGAAGGCCACCGGGACATTGTCTTTATCGAGGACGGTGACCCGGCCTTCCAATTCGGAGACCACGGCGTAGTCTCCCAAAAAACTTACCTGGCAGGGACGGCGCATATGAAAAGTGACGTTGCGCACAAACTTACCATCGAAGTCGTAGTGACTGAGACGCCGGTTTTCGCGGTCGCAGACAAGCAACAACGGCTGATCGTATCGTGTGTCCACAGCCAGGCCGTGGCTGCAGTTGCAAAGGCCATCCGCGCTTCCCTTCCCTGAATAGGCTGCCTGATAATTGCCGGCCTTATCGAATTTAAAGATGCGCGAATCACCATAGCCGTTCGCGATATAGATCGAGCCGTCCGGGCCCGGGACGGCGGCGGTCAGGCGCCATTCGTTCGGTGCATGAAATCCTGCTTCGCTGGGAGCGGTAATCCTGGCAACGACGGTTCCATCCGTCTTCATTTTTAGGAAGAGCCAGTTCTCCTTGGGCGTCCCCTTCTGCACTGTGACATAAAAATATTCTTCGCCGCCTTCGTTGGCGTGGACCAGGGAGTGGATCTCGGGATATTCCGTTGCAATGGTCTTTACCAGCTTGCCGTCGCGATCGTAAACCAGCACGCCGGTTTCACTCTGTGTGCTGATGTAGAGAAGTCCGGCATTGTCAGTAGCGATGCCGCCGTGAGTGCCGCCGAATGATTTTCCGGAGGGCAGTTGGCCCCAGTTCGATACCACGTGATACGTCCACTCGCCATTGCCAGTCTGAAGCTTCGCAGCGTCCAAAGGGAGCTCCTCCGATTTTGTTTGCAGACTGCCCAGCGCCGCAACTCCGGTAAGGGCAAAAAACTTACGACGATTCATGGTTGTTGCCTCGCGGCTGGTGTGTTGTAAAGATAAAGATGACGCAGGTTTTTCATTGTTGTGAGCGGAGCAATCGCTGCTGCCGTGACTTGGGTCCCACTCAAATTGAGATAACTCAACTGCGGCAATTGGGTCAGCGAACTCAGACCTGCCCCCGTCACTGCTGTTTCTTCCAGGTGCAGAGCACGCAGATGAGTGAATTTTGCCACGATAGGAAGACAGCCATCCGTGACTGCCGTGCGTCCCAGCTCCGCCTCGACAATATAGGGCGCAAAGGGCGCCAGGCCGGCAAGCTGAGCATCGCCGAATTTTTGTCCGGCATCGACGGTATTCAAAATGAGACCATCCCCCAGGTTCCTGGATACCGGCACAAGTGTAACTCCAGCGGACCTCGCCGTCTCCGCAATCTCCGTCATCTTTCCGCTGTAGTCCGGTACCTGGGGCAGAGTTTCCTCCTCGCGCACGTAAATGCCGGGCAAAGATTTAAGTTCGGGCGAGGCTCCCTGAAGAATCCAGGCCCGGATCCAGGCGATTTGCTCAGGCTTCAGGGGCGGCTTGCCTTCTGACGGCATGAATTTCTTATGGTCAGGCGGCAAGGTGATGCGCTGCCACAGGATACTTCTCTCCGGATTCCCAGGGATGATGACTGCCCCATCTTCGCCGCCCCTCATGGCGCGGTCGTAGGTATCGAGGCGAAGATTGCCCTTGACCTTTTGCGCGCCATGGCAGACCACGCAGTTCGCATCGAAGATGGGATGGATGTGCCGGGCGTAAAACGAATCAGGAAAAGCGGAGGCCTGCACTGTCCCCATCCCGAAACGCTTCAATGGTGCGGGAAGAAATTCGGTGAGGTACTTGTTCCCGTGGGTGAGCGAGCCGCCCTGGTGAGCTGTCCACGCCAGCAGAACGAGGACGCTCGCCAGCAGGTAGGGATAAAAAGACCGCGGTCCACCGGTCGCGCTCCGAAGCAAGGCACAACCCAAAGCACCAATGGTGAGTGCAATGGCGCCCCACATATGCCGAGCGACACCAGCTCCTGCATCCCCGCTTCCATAAGCGAGCAGATAGCCCAGGACCAACGCCAGCAGACAACTGAGAACGCTGAGCGAAAGGATGAACATCGCCGCCTCAAGCAATGCCGGGCGGTACCTTCCCGCCAACTCGAGCAGCGGAACCAGCAGAAGCAAGCCGATCGGCAGATGTACCACGGTGGGATGGAATCGTCCCAGGAACTGCTGCCAGTCTGCGTGTGTCTTCCCATCCAGCTTGAAGACAAACGGCAGAAGCAGCAAAGCAATACTCGTAAGAAAAGACGCAGCACAAACCAGCTTGATGCCCTTGAGTCGAATCATTTACGCAAGCAGGTTGGTGACCACGCTCGCTGGCGTAGTGCCGGTCAACTTCTGATCCAATCCCTGAAATTTGTACGTGAGCTTGTTGTGATCGATTCCCAGGCAATGGAGCACGGTTGCGTTGAAGTCTCGCACCGGGACCGGGTCTTTCACCACGTTGTAGCTGTAGTCATCTGTTTCGCCGAACGTGATCCCCGGCCGCACGCCCCCGCCGGCCATCCAGGTGGTAAAGCAGCGAGGATGGTGGTCGCGTCCATAATTTTCCGGTGTCAGGCCGCCCTGGCTATAAACTGTGCGGCCAAATTCCCCGCCCCAGATCACCAGCGTATCGTCCAGCAAGCCGCGGCGCTTCAAATCGGTAACCAGCGCGTAAGTCGCACGATCCGTTTCCTGACACAGAACGGGCAGCATGCCGGTGACATCGGCATGAACGTCCCATCCACGCTTGTAGACCTGGATGTAGCGCACCCCTCGCTCCGCCATGCGACGCGCCATCAGACAATTGTAAGCATAGGTACCCGGTTCCCTGGCATCCGGCCCATAAAGGTCCCAGGTGGATTGAGGCTCACGGCTCACATCCGTCAGTTCCGGCACGGAGGCTTGCATCCGGTAAGCCATTTCGTACTGCGAAATACGCGAGTTGGTTTCCGGATCACCCAGTTCCTGCGAGGTTTGACGATTGATCTCGTTCACGGCGTCGAGCATCTTGCGGCGCACGTCGCGATTCACGCCTTTGGGGTCACTCAAGTAGAGAACGGGATCACCCGAAGAGCGCATGGCGACGCCCGCGTACTCGGAGGAAAGGAATCCGCTGCTCCAAAGCCTCGAGGAGACGGGCTGGTTGTTTTCCTTTGGATTCACCTTGCTCAGCAGCACCACAAAAGTTGGCAGGTTGTCGTTCATGCTGCCCAGACCGTACGAAAGCCACGCGCCGAGGCAAGGTTTCCCGGCATTCATGTTGCCGGTATTCAGCAGCATGATTGCCGGCTCGTGATTGATGGCTTCTGTATTGGTCGACTTGATGATCGTAAGATCATCGACCATGCGCGCGGTGTAGGGCAGCAGATCGCTCACCCAGGTATCGGTCTTGCCATACTGCTTGAACGCCCAATGAGAAGGTGCAATCGGAAAGCGGGCCTGGCCGGCAGTCATTCCGGTAAGCTGCTGCGCGCCGCGGACTGAGTCAGGAACATCCTTGTCGTAGAGTTGGGAGAGGTTTGGTTTGTAATCCAGCAGATCCATCTGCGGCGGACCACCGGACATGAAGAGGTAGATCGCGCGCTTGGCTTTGGGAGCAAAGTGGGGCAGCCTGAGACTCTGCGCGGACGGCACCACATTTGCGGCGTGGGCATCACCAGTAAGCATCCGCTCGCCGCCCAGGCTTGCCAGCGCCGCCCATCCCAGCACCTTTCCAGCGCGACCTAAAAAATGCCGCCGGGTTTCGAGCTCTGCCCACTCCGTCTTCAGGCCTTCCGCAAGCGGGAGGTCCATGATGGTGGGGCCATGGTCGGGGTCAGTGCAGAGCGGATGTTGCTTCACGGTGTTTCTCCTGTTACTTGTTCAACGTCTCATCAAGGTTCAACACTTCGCTTACCACCATGGTCCAGGCGGCGAGTTCAGGCTGTGGAATTGCCGGATCGTGAGGCTTTTCTCCGACTGCAATCAGATCGTGCGCGGCTTTTGGGTCAGCCGTGTAGTGCTCCTGCATCTGGGTCAGTGACTGTTCGAGCACCGAGGCCATCTGCGGCGAAGGGTCATGGGAAAGCACGAGCTCGCTCAAATATTGGATCCGCTGCTCCGGCTGCTTGCCCGCCTGCCTGATCAATCGTTCCGCAAGCGCGCGCGACGCTTCCACCCATTGAGGATCATCCATGGTTACCAATGCCTGCAACGGAGTGTCGGTTCGCTGCCGGCGGGTGCAAGCTGTGTCTCGCGTCGGTGCGTCGAAGGCATCCATATCCGGTGGCATCGCCATTCGCTTCCAATAGGTATAGAGGCTGCGCCGGTAGAGTGCCTCCCCATGGTCCTGCTTATATTTGGTGGTATCGCTGGTGGGGTAACCGACGGACTCCCATACGTTGGGAGGTTGATACGTCTTCACGCTCGGTCCGCCGATCTTGTTTACCAGCAATCCGCTGGACTGGAGGGCGATGTCACGAAGCATTTCCGCGTCCATGCGGAATCGCGGGCCATGCGCCAGCAGAAGGTTCTTTGGATCCCGCGTCAACTGCTCGGGGGTTGATTTCACACCTTGCCGGTAAGTCGCGGACATGACCATGAGCTTGTACATGTGCTTCATGTCCCAGCCGCTTTCGCGAAACTCGACTGCCAGCCAATCGAGCAGCTGAGGATGAGAGGGGCGCTGGCCCATGATCCCGAAGTCTTCCGTGGTCTCAACCAGCCCAGCACCGAAGAGCTCATTCCACATGCGATTGACTGTGACTCGCGCGGTCAGTGGATTCTCCGGGCTCACTGTCCAGTCGGCGAGCGCCAGGCGATTGTGGGTGCGACCGGCCGGTAACGGCGGAAGGAAATGAGGCGTGTTGGCCTCCACTCTCTCCTTGCGCGCGGTGTAAATGCCGCGGGTCAGCACGTCGGCATAGGCGATGGACGGTTTTTCTTGAGCCACCAGCGAGACATCGCCGCCCTTGGATAGCTTGTCCAATTCGGCATCCAGTTGCAGCGTCTGGCTGTGCAGGGTTTTGGCGGTTTCATCGACATTGGCGAAATAAAACTCGGTCACAGCGTGCCATTGATCGCGGTTCCACTGGATCACTGGCTTGCCGGTGATTTCAGCCGCGTAGTCTTCAAATGGCAGTCGCTTCGCCTCCTCCGCGGTTAATAACCGCGAGTAAAGGCGAAGATCCTGGTAGCGCGTATCGCGGGCCGGCTGCTCATCAGGGGACCTTCGCCCGAGTTGCAGAGGAGCTGAGGTACGCATCGTGTTGTGAGCCAGTGTGTCGGAAATTACTTTGGTAGCGACCGGCTCTCCGTTCACGTAGACCCTGACGCCTGCTGCTCTGCCCGATCCGTCGTAGGTGAAGAACAGGTGATCCCATTGACCGTTGGTTGGCAGTGGCGTAACGGTCGAAACCTTGATCGCCCGCATCGGCGTTAGATCTTTTGGCACTACGACTTTCGGTGGTTCGACTTTGGGCTTCTTGTCCTTTGGCGCGCCCTTCTTCGGTTTTTCCGGAGCAGGTTGATCCTTCGGCGACTGGTCAACGAGTTCAACGCGGATAAGCCCATTCTCCGCAGCCAGGTCCCACCCTCGATCATGTTGGGTCGCATCCATCTTCGAGATCAGTACGCCTGCGACTTTCGATGAGGTGAAATTCGGCGCCGAGCGCAACATGAACCAACCGCCGCTGGAAAACGGCTGGTTCCACTCAAAATCACCGACCTGCCCCATCTCAATCCGCGTGCTGGTGTCCATGCGCATATCGGGCCACAGCCAGGTGGTTTCACCCCACTGGGGCTTGAATTTTCCAATGGCAAAACTCGTTGGTTTGGCCTGCGGGGCGCTGTTCTTGAGCTGCTCCCCGCCGCCTTCATCCAGACGCAGCCGAAGCAGCAGCTTGTCTGTCGAAACCGGCTGCGCCGGTCTCTGTTTTGACTTGAGCCAATGCTCTACCAATGTCCGATCTTGTAGCCGCAGAGAATCCTCTTGCTTGAGGAGTTGAGCTCGCTTGGCCAGGACCCGGTTGTACTCGTCCAGATTCTGCGGCTTAGGAATTTGAACCACTGGCGCCCAATTCGGCTTATCCCCGTTGAAGGGCTGCTCATTGATGTTGTTGAAAAAGGCGCTTAGCTGGTAGAAGTCCTTTTGCGTTGTGGGATCGTACTTGTGGTCGTGGCAGACGGCGCAGCCAACCGTGAGACCGAGGAATGCGGCCCCGTAGGCCTCTGTCCGTTCCCGTGCGATGTTGACCCGCAACTCTTCGGGAATGGTGCCGCCCTCGTTGCTGCTGACACCGGAGCGAACGTATCCGCTGGCAATGATCTGATCGAGATTGCTCGGCGGCAACAGGTCACCGGCTATTTGCTCCCTGGCAAACTGGTCGAACGGCTTATTGGTGTTGAACGACTTGATCAGATAATCGCGGTAGCCCCAAATGTAACGGTTGTTGTCATAATGCAATCCGTATGTGTCGGCATAACGCGCATAATCGAGCCAGTAGCGCGCCCGCTGTTCGCCAAAAGCCGGACTGGCCAACAGCCGGTCCACAAGGTGCTCGTAGGCTTGTGGCGAAGAATCCTGGACAAAATTGTTCACTTCCTGGGGTGTGGGCAGCAATCCTGTCAGATCAAGCGTCACGCGCCGGATCAGGCTACGTTTGTCGGCTTCGGGAGAAGGATGCAAACCCTCTTTGTTGAGCCGTGCAAGGACAAACGCGTCAATCGGGTTCTTGGTCCAGCCTGCGTCTTGTACCCTGGGAACCGCGGGCCGAACCGGCTTCTCAAACGCCCAGTGCGGCCGATAGTGCGCCCCCTCCGCCACCCACTGCCTGAGCAGCGCAACTTCCTCGGGCTTCATCGGCTTGGCTTCGCCCTGGGCCGACTGCGGCATCAGGTAATGAGGGTCCTTCGATTCAATCCGCCGGATTAACTCGCTCGAATCCGGATGCCCGGGCACGATCGCGTCGGGCTTCCCGGGACGCTTCCGGAAAGCAGACTCCTCCAGGTCAAGCCGCAGGTTGGCTTTGCGCATTTCCGGATCGGGACCATGGCAACTGAAGCAGTTGCTGGCCAGGATGGGCTGCACATCCTGGTTGAAATCAAGGTGTTCCCGGGCCTGAGAACCGCTCAAATGGCTGCGGCTGCAGCCCGCGGCGGTTGCCAACAGGGCCGCCGCTATCACCGCGGATGGCAATAACTTCGGGGCCAAGGAACAGGTCTCCGTACAACCGGCGACCGAAAGAGGTCTGATGGCTAACGCTAGTCTCGGCTCCCGGCCACTGTCAACGCAGCTCTGGTAACTCCTTGATATTAGTTACTTTGTCCCATGCTTTTGGCGCATTCATGCGAAACGCGGGTATATTGTTGTGGTGTCGAATAAAAGGGTGAACTATGGTCAATCGTCGTGAGTTTATTGATGCACTTGCGGTAGGGGCAGCGGGGCTGGCAATCCGCGCCAACGCAAAAAGCTATGGCCAGATTCTGGGCGCTAACAAGCGCCTGAACTTTGCCGTAATCGGACTGAACAGCCGCGGATATGCGCACCTCTCCGGGCTGCAGGCGAACAAGAAGAGCGCCTGTATTTCGTATGTCTGCGATGTGGACAGCAACACCATGGACAAATTTGCTGCCACCACCAAAGAGGCGATGGGATCTGCTCCCGCGACAGAAAAGGACTTTCGCAAGATCCTGGAGCACAAGGACGTGGACGCCATCAGCATCGCCAGCCCTGACCACTGGCACACACCTATGGCCATCGCCGGTCTCCAGGCCGGTAAGCATGTTTATGTTGAGAAGCCATGCAGCCACAATCCAGCCGAAGGGGCTCTGCTGGTGGAGGCGCAAAAGAAGTATGGCAAGGTGGTGCAGATGGGCACCCAGCAACGCTCCTCGCCCCACACCATCGAGATCGTGGGGAAAATTCATGGTGGGCTGATTGGCCGCACCTACTATGGCAAGGCCTGGTACTCGAATACTCGCAAGTCGATTGGGTTTGGCAAGCCGGCTGCGGTACCACCCCAGCTCGATTGGGACTTGTGGCAAGGACCGGCGCCGCGCAGGGCTTATACGGATAATATCCAGCCCTATAACTGGCACTGGTTCCGAACCTACGGCACCGGCGAAGCGCTTAACAATGGAACCCATGAAGTGGATGTTTGCCGTTGGGCCCTGGACGTCGATTATCCCCAGCGGGTTACCGCGACGGGAGGCAGATACCAGTTCAAGGACGACTGGCAGTTCTACGACACCCTCGTGACCAGCTTCGATTATGGGGACAAAATGATCTCGTGGGAAGGTAAGAGCTGCCAGGGGATGAAGCTCTACAATCGCGACCGCGGCTCGGCGATTATGGGGACCACAGGAACAGTGGTGATGGATCGCGATGGCTACGAAATCTATGACCTCAACGGAAAGAAGACTGACGAGTTCAAAACCGGCAAGATGACCTCATCGTCTGATCTGCGTGGCGCGGATACAATGACCGATGCTCACTTCGCAAACTTTATCGCCGGCATCTGCAGCGGAGAAAAATTGAACGCTCCCATTGCTGTCGGCAATGTATCCGTGACCACGCTGCAACTTTCCAACATTGCGTGGGAAGTAAACCGTGAACTCAAGGTCGATACCAAGGATGGAAAGATTGAAGGAGACGCCGAGGCCATGAAGATGTGGGGCCGTGAGTACGAGAAGGGTTGGGCTCCGCACCTATGAAGATGACGCTATCCCGTCGTGATTTCGTTCGCTCCAGTGCCCTTGCCGCGGCCGCCTGCGCCACCTCAACCAGGGTCCACGCAGCGCCACCTTCAGAGACTGCATCTCCGGTCCGCCTGGGTGTGTGCAGCTACACGTTCCGCAATTTTGATCGCGCCCAGTTGATCGCGTATATGAAGCAGCTCAACCTGTCCGAACTGAACGCCAAAGACGTGAAGGATCATCTCCCAATGGATCCCACGGCGGAGGCGACAGCGGTCGAGGACTACCACGCAGCCGGCATACAACTGCACGCGGCCGGCGCCATCTATTTCACCAAGGACGACGATGCGGACATTCGCAGCAAGTTTGAATACTGCAAGCGGGCTGCGATCCCGGTCATCGTCGCAGGAGACCCGGCGCCGGAGGTTCTACCCCGCATCGAGAAGTTCGTGAAGGAATATGACATACGCTTCGCCATCCATAACCACGGGCCGGAGGATAAAATCTGGCATTCGCCGCTGGATGTATTGAAGGCAGTCGGCAGTATGGATCCGCGTATGGGATGCTGCATCGATGTGGGGCACACGGTGCGAGCCGGCACTGATGTAGTTGAGGCCATCAAGCAAGTGGGCCCACGTCTGTTCAATATGCACATGAAGGACCTGACGAGTTTTGATTCCAAGGAGAGCCAAGTCGCCGTCGGGGATGGCAAGATGCCGGTTCGACAAATTTTCGAAACCTTGATTGCAATGAAGTACAAGGGCTTCGTCGATTTGGAATACGAAGTTCACGCTGATGATCCAATGCCCGGGGTGATGACCAGTTTTGCTTATATGCGCGGTGTTCTGTCGGGTATGGGCTATTCCACACACGGCTGAGACCGAGGCTGAGTAGGAACGACGTACCTCATGCTCCGCGTGAGAGAACGCTCGACGTGGATCGGCTTGGGCATCATTGGAAAGACGGCATCATGTGCAGTTCCGGAATCGCTGCTCGAGGCGGCAATTTGGCGACGTACAAAATCGCCTCCGCGACATCCTCAGGCTGCAAAGCCTTTGCCAACGTCTCGGCGTCTGGTTTCACCGGCCTTTGCTCCAACAATTCTGTATCGACAAGGCCGGGGCAGATGACCGACGTTCTGATGTTATTTTGCTTTTCTTCCATGCGGATGGCATGAGCCATGCCGAGCATGCCGCGCTTGGACGCCTGGTAAGCGGCACCAGAAACATCCGTGATTACTCCGCTGATCGATGAGATGTAAATCAGATGGCCCGCACCGGCAGTGCGCATAGAAGGCAGAACCGCATGCGTCGCATAGAAAGCGCCATTCAGATTGACGTCGACCACAGAGTTCCAAAGCTCCGGGGTTAGGCGATTCATTGCCCGATCGCGAATATTGGTCCCAGTAGCAAACACGAGGACATCGATTCGTCCAAATTGCGCGAGTGTGTCCTGGGCCAGTTGCTGCATGTCGCCGGCCTTCGACGCATCACCAGGCCGAACCGTGATCTCCCGCTGCTCTCGCGCCAAATCTTGTTTCAGAGCTTGTAATCGATCCGCGCGGCGCGCGGCCGCGACCACCTTCGCCCCATCTCGCGCGAACAATACAGCTGCCGCGCGGCCAATCCCACTGGAAGCCCCAACGATCAGGACCACCTGGCCGTTCAAAGAAGTAAGCATTCTCTCCCCCACTCAATCATTCAATTCATTGCCGGCTGAAACTGCAGCACATACGCATACTTTCCAGGAAGAGATGCGGGCAGCGCCACCCGCATGTTCCCACCATCGGCACTCCACTTCAACGGCTGCGCGTACCCCAGCAGGTGGAGCGCTGTTCCGGGCCTGGCTGCAACTCCAATCAGCGTCACTTCGGGCTGCTTTGGTGTGCCCAGCAGAATGGCATACAGTTCACCTTTTTTCTGCGTGAAGCGTACATCGATGCCCTCGTTGCTTGCCCCCACCGCCCGGTTCCACGGCTGCGTGCCATAGATGGCTTCTCCATTTTGATGTAGCCAAGCGCCCAAAGCGCGCAACCGCTCCATCTGCACGGGCGGAATGGTTCCGTCCGCCTCCGGGCCGACATCCAACAACAGGTTGCCATTCTTGCTCACGATATCCGCTAACAGGTAGATCAACTGATCCGAGGCAATGGTCTCTGCCTCACCCTCAGCCCGGTTGTAGCCGAACGAGCGACCAAGCCCACGGCACTCTTCCCACTTCTTTGGTCGAATGGCATCCACCTTTTCGTACTCAGGCGAAGTGAAGTCGGAATGCTTCACGCCGAACCGGTCATCAATGACGCCATCGGGTACGGTGTTGTAATAGTCGGCCATGATTCCCAGTGCATCGCCGGACTTTGGCCAATCAATGTCGTTCCACAAAACCGCGGGATGATAGCGCGCGATCAGCTCGCGGATTTGCGCATCGGCGTATTTGCCATACGCCACGCTCTGCGGTTTCACCGTCTGATAGTCCGCGGACACGCGGATGGGCCCGGGGGCAAAGGTCCAATCATAGCCGCCTGAGTAGTAAAGCCCCATACGCATTCCCTGCTGTCGAACCGCGGTCGTAAGCTCACCTACGATGTCACGTGTGGCGTGTTGACGGTCATTGGGTAGCGTCGGGTTCGGGGTAGAGCTGGGCCACAAAGTGAACCCTTCATGATGCTTGGTCGTCAGCACCACATACCTGGCGCCAGCGTCTTGAAAGATACTGGCCCACTGCTCCGGCTTCCACTTCATGCTCTCCTGGTTGAACACCGAAGCAAAATTGTAATAGTCATAGTTAGCCCCGTAGTGCTCACGATGGTAAGCCTGGGTGGGCGAACCGTCGATACGCAACACGTTCAAGTACCACTCGGCATACGGGTTGTTCTTGATGTAGTCGATGTTGCGGAAGTCATGGTCCGGGTGCGATAACGGAGCCCACCCGGGAACCGAATACAAACCCCAATGGACAAAAATTCCCAGCTTGGCGTCGGCGTACCACTGCGGCAGCGGGTGCTGATTGAGCGACTCAAGCGTCGGTTGATACTTTTTTGCGACCTGAGCCTGGACCGTCGAAATCAACAACCCAAGCAGCACAGCTTTGAGCAAATTCATTCGCGTTTACCTCTATACGTAGAGATCCACATACTCGTGTACTGACATGCTTTCGAGTTGCTGCTGGTTGAGCGAGACGTCGAGTATGGCCTGCTGCTTTTGCGGAGTAAACCGGCGCGCCAGGGTGGTGCGAAAT
>Ga0209006_10004782_pt1 | contig 12276 bp, 11 predicted proteins | sample JacPin_JW_Ref_O2_FD_188567 | JGI IMG/M metagenome (GOLD analysis project Ga0209006, IMG submission 188567) | Forest soil microbial communities from Algoma, Ontario, Canada - Jack Pine, Ontario site 1_JW_Ref_O2 (SPAdes) (version 2) | ecosystem: Environmental > Terrestrial > Soil > Boreal...
GATGTCCCGGATAACCAGCGCCTTGGCTGCAAGGTGATACCCGGTCAGGTCAATATGATCGATTCCCGGCTCAAAGTCCGTTATCTTGTCCGCGCCGGAACCGAGGCTGAATACGAAGGTGTCTTTGCCGGGTCCGCCGGTCAGGATGTCATTCCCTGGTCCGCCCATCAAAATGTCGTCGCCGTTTTCCCCATTGAGGATGTCGTTGCCGGAGCCGCCCACCAGTAGATCGTTTCCGTCGCCCCCGAAGAGCTTGTTGTTGCCATCCTCGCCGTAAAGCTTGTCATTGTCGGCCTGACCGTACAGCACGTCGTTACCGGGGCCGCCGTAAATTACATCATCGCCATCCTCTCCAAAGATGGTGTCGTTTCCTTCCTGGCCATAGAGGTTATCGTTGCCGGCGCCGCCAAAAACTTGATCGTCCCCAGCCTCGGCAAAGATGGTGTCGTTTCCTCCTTGACCGTAGAGATGGTCGTTTCCGGGCCCGCCGTGAATTTCATCGTCGCCGTCTTGTCCGAAGATGACATCGTCGCCTCCAAGCCCGAAGATGGTGTCGTTGCCGGCAGTTCCATAAAGGGTATCCGGCCCGTCGTGGCCGAAGAGCGTGACGCCGGCGGTGGGCGTGGGGGGACCGAAATCTGCCTTATACGCCGCTGCGGCGTCCGGCTTGCTGCCATCGTCAAGCCGGCCCGCAAACCCGGCGTCAGAATTCCAATAATTCTGATACAGTACGTCATGGTCAGCAAACCACTTTGACATCAAATCAATGTAAGGGCCTGCATTGTCATTTTGAACGCCCCATTCGCTGAACGCCGTCGGCTTGCCGTGGGCCGTCGCAAAGTCCTGCAACCATTGCAAGCCGTAGGGGCGGGTAACGTTATAGTTGAAGGCTTGAACAGGATCGGTCGAATCCCATGTCTGGTTATAGTAATCGTCGATGCTGATGATATTGACGTATTTGTCGCCAGGATAAGACGCTGACGGATCGTTCTGTCCGATGTTGAAATTCCAGTCGAATTCGAAGCGGTTCGAAACGGAATCGAAGACATCGACGAAGTGCTGAAATGACGCAACGTAAGCGGCCTCATGCCCCGCGTCCGCCCAAGGCTGCCCACCCGGGATGTTAAACTCCCATCCGGTGCGGACGATGATTGGATCGGTACCTGGCGTCGAGGCCAACGCCTTTGCGGCGTCGAGCCAGTAATTATCATAGGCGCCGGCGGCTGCCTGATCGAGAGTAGCACCGTCCACGATCAGTGGTACGGACCACATAATGGAGTGGCCGGAGTTACTCCAAAGCGATTTTTCAAACGAAATAGATCCTTCGAAATCCGACCAGCTGCTCTGATTGAGTGAAACAAGAACTTGATCAACCGGACGGCCCAGCCAGGCTTCAAAAGCCGACACGCCGCTCGGATTGTTGTCGCCGTAGATTCCAACAGATGTCATGATGATGGTTCCGATGTTTGAAATGACTGCAAATGCCAAAGATCAATGGTCATCCACTTCCGTGGAACACTAATGATGATACTGCTGCAATGAGGGTACTGCTGCGCTTGGCCGTTCAGATGGGACCGTCTCACTCCGAAGAAGCGCAAAGCTGGCTTGGCTCGTTCAAATTCCGCCAAGCCATCCTGGAGTTCGCAACTCGAATCCATGCTTCGTCGTCAGAAATATTCTGAGGCAATTCGCGCTAAAAACAACGCTATAAATCGAGCGGGCTGCTCGAAAGGACGGCAGGAAGTAGCTGGTCAGCCCGTCGGGTTGCCCCACCCATGAGCGATCACTCGTGCTTGAGCATACACATGGGCCGCCCCGGCCGCGTTACGACCGCCTCGCCATTAACATTTGTTGGTCTCAGTTGCGCAGTCGTGCGTCAATAAGCCGTCAAAAAATCACGTTATTGCTAGAATGTTAGCTGCTTCACAGCGATGGCACGAAAATTGAATTAAAAATGCATACAAAAGCTTGCTCGAAGAGGACGTTGCGAAATTAGGCAAAAGGTTGCTTCGAGGGGCCTGAAATGTATCGGCGGACGAGACAGGCCGACACCGATGAAGCCGGATTTTGGAGGGAGCGTCGCAATTTAATTTTGGTGGGGAAGCAATTCGATTCAGCGGGGTGCAAAGGGTGTATTGTCATGTTGCAATCGTTGGCAGCGAAGGCTGTAGCTCACAATGTTCTTTTGAAGCGCATCAGTTCAGTTATCGAGCTTACGGAACCCGAGCGAAATTTAATTAAGACATATGCGGTCAAGTGTGAGAGCCGACCCAAGGGAACTCTTATTGCAGAAGAAGGGGATTCTAGCCGGCGGTCCTGCTTTTTGGTTTCGGGATGGGCCTTGCGCCAGACATTTACGGCGGATGGGCGCCGCCAAATCTTCGGGTTCATTCTACCGGGAGATCCACTTGAGCCCTTCAGCTACCTCGGCGAAGTCGTCGGTGGGGGGATTGTAGCGGTCACCTCAGTAGACCTCGTGGACGCGGGCAGAGGAACCGGCGTGCAGGATCCGGCATCCTCTCGTGACCTCGACCGATTTTATTTTCTGATTGCCCGCGAGCATCTTCGGTTCACCAGAAATCACCTTCTGCGGCTGGGTTGCCATAATGCATATCAACGCGTGGCGCATTTCCTTCTGGAATTGCACGATCGCCTTTCAATGGTCGGCATGGAGACGGACGGTGCGTTCGCTTTTCCGCTGACACAGGAGATGCTCGCTGACGCCCTCGGGCTGAGCGTGGTCCATGTCAACAGAATCATGAAGCAACTTCGGGAAGCGGATTTCGTGCACATCAAGAATGGGTTCCTTCAGCTCAGACACAGAAGAAGGCTCTGCGCGCTCTCCGAATATGTGAGCACGATTAATTGACGCGTCTGCCGACGCCGCCGCTCGGTGATGTGTTGAGTCGGCATTCTTGACTATTCAGGATGTCGACGGAGCTTTCAATTCATGTCGTATGAAGGAGTTTATCGCCGGCTTGTTATGCGTCCATCCCCTGGACTGAAAAGTTTGTTGGTCAGTTTTGGAGTACTTCACACCACGAATACTGCACTCAACATCCTGTATTCGCTAGCACTGCTTTTGTCTCTTTCCAGGGCGCTCCCGCAGGACCAATACGCTCAGATTGTGTTTCTCACTGCGATCTCGTTCTATTTTCAACCGATCGACCAGGTCCTCGGACGGATTTCATTCGTGGAATTGCGCGCGAGTGTCGTTCGAAACGAGACCCCAAGGCAGTATGTTATTGCTGTACTTGGAATTCAAATCGTCGTTCTAACCGCGGCCTCGGTCTGTATTCCACTCGCGATAGCCTACGGGCAGGGGAGTGCCTATCATGTCGGCAACTCGTTCTATCTGTTGTTTGCATTGCTAACCAATTTTTGGGCGTTTGATCTGCAGTCAACTGCATTTGCTCTGGAGATGGGTGGAAAGTTCGTCAGATGGTCGCTTTTGCATCGCCTGTGCCAGGTTGCCGTATTGAGCGCGCTTTGGCTTTCAGCCAGTTTCTATATTTTTGCATCGTTAGCCGCAGGGGTATTCATTGCATTTTCGATATTCGCTTGTGCCGCCTTGGTGCGGGAGATCGGCTTCCAGCGTCTGCCGTCGATACAAGTATCGCGGCGGAGCAGGGTGCAGCTCTTCGCGACGTCGTTCATGTCTGGGCTGGCCGATCTGCTGATTCTTAACGTGCCTTATGCCGTCGTTTCGTTCACGTATGGCGTGGGGTCAACCCTGGTCGTGTTCGATAGCGTTATGAAATTGGCGAGGCTTGTGATGGCGGGCTCGCGTACGCTGGCAGAAATAGGTCTGCCGCGGCACAGCCGGTTTGTCGTTCAGCTGGACGTCAGGTCGGCAAACCGGTTATTCAGTCAACTGGTTGTGTTGTGCGTTCTGGCATCGGCCGTCCCGGCGGCGGTGGTCGCGATCAACACGCCATTGGTATTTTCGCTTCTGCTTGGTCCCAATAATATCGTTCCGCCAGGCGCTGCTATGGCAATCAGCATCATCATTGTTGCAACGGGACTTTATCAACCGGCCAGTATGCTTCTGAGCTTCACGAATGATTATTTCGCGATACGTCGCTTCGCGCTGGTGGTGAGTTCCATATCGGCTTTCGTGTTCCCCGCGATTACCGTATTCAAGCCTGATCCAATACATCTGCTCTGGTATTTCGCAACCCTGCTGGTCCTTGCAGGCACGGTCGCTGCTGTTGGTGGAAGACGCCGGGAGCGTGAGATTTGCGGCGTTGAATAGCGGAACTCAGTAATTGTCGTCCGGTTAAGAAATGTTATTCAGGGGGCGCGTTGTCGACGGTTACCTTATCTTCGCGTCAGGTCGCTTTGAGACAGGATTGGTAGATGACAATTATGGTCACCGGAGGCGCCGGCTATATTGGCTCACATACTTGCGTCGAGTTGATCGGCGCGGGATACCCTGTGCTAATCTATGATAATTTCTCCAACAGCAACATCGCGGTGGTTGAGAGAATCGAACGAATCACCGGAATACGCCCAGAGGTCGTGTGTGGAGATGTGTGTGACGGCGCGTCGGTTGAGGCCGCTTTGATCGAACACCAATGCAGTGCTGTCATTCATTTCGCTGGACTGAAAGCGGTCGCGGATTCGGTGAGAGATCCGCTGCGCTATTATGAGAATAATGTGGTCGGTTCGATGAATTTGGTTAGGGCCATGCAAGATACAAACGTCAGCAAGCTGGTCTTTTCGTCATCGGCGACTGTCTACGGTAATCCCGTTTATCTTCCGCTGACCGAAGATCATCCGAAATCGCCCCATAGTCCGTATGGGCGTACTAAGCTCGTTGTTGAGGGCATGCTCGGTGATCTGGCCATTGCTACGGACTCCTTGAGGGTTGCGATCTTGCGCTACTTCAATCCGGTTGGTTGTCACGAAAGCGGATTGATAGGCGAAGATCCGCTGGGAGTGCCGGAAAACCTGATGCCGTTTATCTCGCAAGTGGCCGTGGGCCGGCGTCCGTACCTGAGCGTCTACGGCAATGATTACGAAACGCCAGACGGGACGGGCGTGAGGGACTATGTCCACGTAATGGATCTCGCGGCCGGGCATGTCCGCGCGCTGGAAGAGTTGGACGCGCAACCGGTCATCACTGTAAATCTCGGAACCGGCCGCAGCGTACTTGATCTTGTTAGCGCGTTCACAAAGGTGAGTGGCAAAGATATCCCTCTGGTATATGCTCCAAGAAGGGATGGCGATGTGGCGACTTCTTGGTTGGCGTGCCACCCGCAATTTAGCGAATATGTGCTCCGATACTTGGAATTGGCAACGAAGAAATCCCGGTGGATATCGCGGCGTTTCCGCTGTAGTGGCCGCCGACGAAAGCATCGTAGACCAGATATCTCGAGACCCTACAAAGATCCGGCGTCAATATCCTATCGTTCGATCAGACACCTCAAACCCAATTATCAATCATTCGCGTTGATGGAGCAGATGTCATCGCGTGCCGATCAAGTTGGCCCTCGCAACAAGGGTAGCCGTCGACTATTCGGTTTGCAGACGCATGCCGCACAAAGGAAGGGTTACGGGGATTTGCAAGATCGGCCAGGCGCGCTTTGATGCGAGGTAACCTCTCAAAGGCTCCGTAGCCAACGTTTTGCAACGCTAAGCGGCGTTTCATATGCCGAGGTCAATTCCGAGGTGCATCTCACGCCTCGATGGCCGTCCAGACGGCATTGGCCCGGCTCGACGCGACGGCTGCGGCGATGAAACGCATCCCGCGCACCCCGTCCGCGATGCCCGGTACCAGCAGGCTCGCCGGGTCCGGCTCACGGCTTTCGAGCCGCGCGTGGATCTGTTCGGCCACGTCGCGGTAGATCTGCGCGAACGCCTCCAGGTACCCTTCCGGATGTCCGGCCGGGATGCGGCTCGCGTGGGCCGCAACGGCGTTCGCGCCCGGACCTGCCCGGCGGATCAGCTGCGGCGGCTCGCCGAGCGGGGTGAACAGCAGGGCGTTGGGCTGCTCCTGTGACCAGTCCAGGCCGGCCTTTTCACCATAGACGCGAAGCCTCAGCGCGTTCTCATTGCCCGGCGCCACTTGCGACGACCACAGCATCCCGCGCGCGCCGGAAGAGAAGCGGAGCAGCATCTGGGCGTTGTCGTCCAGCGCGCGCTCCTTGACGAACCGGGTCAGCTCCGCAGCGACGCTCTCGCAGCGCAGGCCTGTGACGAACTCCGCCAGATGAAAGGCATGGGTGCCGATGTCGCCGATGCAGCCGGCGTCTCCACTGCGGGCCGGATCGGTACGCCAAGCCGCCTGCTTCTGACCGGTTTGCTCCAGTCGGGTGGTTAGCCAGTCCTGCGGGTATTCGACCTGAACGACCCGGGTCGTCCCCAGCGCGCCGCTCGCCACCATGTCCCGCGCCTGCCGCACCAGCGGGTATCCTGTGTAGTTATGCGTCAGCGCGAAGATGAGGCGGCTGCGCTCTACAGCCGAGGCCAGAGTCAATGCGTCTTCGAGCCGGTGGGTGACAGGTTTGTCGCAGATCACATGGATGCCGCGGGCAAGGAAGGCCCGGGCCGGGGCGAAGTGCAGATGGTTGGGCGTCACGATCGCCACCACATCGATGCCGTCCGGCCGCGCCGCCTCGCGCTCGGCCATCTCCTCGAATCCGGGATAGCGGCGACCGGGTTCGATATGCAGCGCCGCCGCGCAGGCGTCCGCCCGCGCCGCATCGGATGACAGCGCGCCGGCGACCAACTCGTACTGGTCGTCCAGCCGGGCCGCGATGCGGTGCACGGCGCCGATGAAGGCGCCTTGGCCGCCGCCCACCATGCCCAGACGGATGCGTCGGGTCATCAGGTCAGCCCCAGCAGCTTGCGGTTGGCCGCCTGGTCGATGCCGCTTGCCGCGAAGTCGTCGAAGGCCCGGGTGGCAACCTGGATGATGTGGGTCTTGATAAACGCGGCGCCCTCTGCCGCGCCTTGCTCGCTATCCTTGATGCAGCACTCCCATTCGAGCACCGCCCAGCCGTCGAACCCGTACTGCGACAGCTTGGAAAAGATCGCGCCGAACTCCACCTGCCCATCGCCCAGCGACCGGAAACGGCCAGCGCGATTCACCCACGGCTGAAACCCGGAATACACACCCTGCCGGCCGCTCGGATTGAACTCAGCGTCCTTGGCATGAAACATCTTGATGCGCTGATGATAGATGTCGATGAACTGCAAGTAGTCGAGTTGTTGCAGCAGGAAGTGGCTGGGATCGTACAGGATATTGCAGCGCGGGTGGTTGTTCACGCGCTCCAGGAACATTTCGTAGGTGATGCCGTCGTGCAGATCCTCGCCCGGATGGATCTCGTAGCAGAGGTCAACCCCCGCCTCGTCGAAGGCATTCAGGATCGGCGTCCAACGGCGCGCCAGTTCGTCGAAGGCGGTTTCCACCAGGCCGGCGGGGCGCTGGGGCCAGGGGTAGATGAACGGCCAGGCCAGGCCGCCCGAGAACGTGGCGTGGGCCGAAAGACCGAGGTTGCGCGATGCCTTGGCGGCAAGGAGCACCTGCTCGACCGCCCATCTCTGGCGGGCGGCCGGGTTGCCGCGAACCTCGGGCGCCGCAAAACCGTCGAAGGCTATGTCATAGGCGGGATGCACGGCGATCAACTGGCCCTGCAGATGCGTGGACAATTCCGTGAGTTGCACGCCTGCTTCCGACAGCACGCCCTTTACCTCATCGCAATATCCGGTGCTTTCGGCAGCGCGGGCCAGATCGAACAGGCGCATGTCCCAGCTCGGTAACTGCACGCCTTTATAGCCATGAGCCGCGGCCCAGCCGGCGATATGGGCTAGGTTGTCAAAAGGAGTTGCGTCACCGGCGAACTGGGCGAGGAAAATAGCGGGCCCCTTCATCGTCTTCATGACTAGTCTCCCGTTTCACGGATTGGCCACGAAGGCGCAATCAGATTTTCCCTCAGGGCAAAAGCATACCGGAGCCAGAAGCCCCCTTTGTGCTGGCTACTTCCAAAAGAAATCTCTGTTATCTGACAAAAATTCCCCGATCTTCAAAATTTTTCCCTGTTAATTCGCATAGGGAATTGGCAAAGAAAGCCTTGTGGCACAGTGGTTTATTGTTCCACAAGTACCTCCGGGTGCCTCAAACTCGAGAAATTCCCTGTTAGCAGGGAATTTCCTTGGAGACGGGTGCGATCAGCACTGGGTCGCCAGCCAGGCCGTTCCGTGGGCGGAGGTGCCACCCCTCAACGATTTCGATCTCGACCGTGTGCCGAGGGCCGCAGTGCGAGTTCGCGCACTGATAACGATTCTGACAAAGCTTGTCCGTCGAGATCGGATTGTCGATACGAGTTTCATCATGCACCGCCGCGGACGATGGCAATCGCCGACTTCCGCCGAAGACTACCCGTCAGACGAAGGCGCAGCGCCCGTCGTGTCACCTAGACGATCCAAAGGTCATCCGGCCCGAGATTACTAAGATCCATCTTGCCGGGTTCGACGCCGACCACGGCCCCGTCCACCCTTGAAGCGAAGCGGACATCTGACAAAACACAAATGCTAGCTAAGGCCCATAAGCGGACACGACAAGGATGCATCATCGAAGCAGTCGCGCCGTGTTAGCGGTGGCCTCAGCTAACATCGCATGCAACTGCGACTTGGTGAATTCCTTAGGCTGTGTCGCTACCCGCTTACGCGCGGACACAACCTTATCCACCGGACGTGCGCAGGCTGCCAACAACGCTGGCTTTCGCTTCGGCACCGAAACGATCTTGGGCTTTGAGGTTGGTGGCCTGTGCCCGCGCTTCAACCCCAAGCGGAGCAATTTGGCGCAGACTGCGTTACGGCTATAGCCGAGAAGGCGCGCGATCTGCGCGGCACTCTCACCTGTGGCCCAGAGGTTTTTGAGCAGTGCTACTTCTTCCGTATCCCAACTCATAGGGGATAGTATACGCCGTTTGCCAATTTAGGCTAGTCGCTTTGCGGTATGATAGTCGCGTCTGCGTCGGTCACGGCGCTTCAAACATTTGATGATCTCGTCGTCAACACAATGGATTGTTGAAGCGAGTTGCAGGTCAAAGAGCCTCGCTCCGCCCCGGGAAGACGATGACGTCGCAGTCGGCGAACGGGTAGGGTCTGGTACGGGTCACGTGCCCAACTCCCGAGCGCTGAACAGGAGATGCGCAAGGCAGAGGAGCGGCAGCGTGGTTCATACCTGCCTTCGGCTTCCCTTGGACGGGACGGCTATCGTTTGGTAGGCTATAGCCCAGGGTGGTAGCATTCGCGAAGCGGGCGGTCCGACTTGTGCCTGTTTTATCGGCGGTCCGTGAGCTGGCGTCGTATCCCCTTTCATCTTCAAGAGGCCAATGACAGGGTCATTCACCCGACGTGATGCACTGTTACGGACGGCGGCCCTTGCATCGGCAAGTGTGATTCCGGCCGCGCCTGTCGCCGGCCTCGCTGCACCTCTCGACAAGCCGGTCCACCCTGAGGAAATTGACAGAGCCTTGCTAGCAAGGGTTGGCGCCAGGGAAATACCCGGCGTTGTCGCGATGGCTGCGAACGGACAGTCGGTGGTATATGAAGGGGCGTTCGGCTTCCGCGACATGGCCACGGCGTCACGCATGTCGACCGATACCGTCTTCCGCATCGCCTCGATGGTCAAACTACTGACGTCGGTCGCCGCGCTGCAGCTCGTGGAGCGCGGCAAGCTGAAGCTGGACGAGCCGGCCGGCAATATCGATCCGACGCTCGGGTCGGCCCAAGTTCTCGCCGGCTTCGATGCCAAAGGGGTTCCGCAACTGCGCCCAGCCCAAAGGCCAATAACGCTGCGTAACCTGCTGACGCATACGTCCGGGCTCAGTTATCCGCTTTGGGATTCGAATGTCGTTCGCTATCTCAAGGTTGCCCGGAGCAATCCGGCCTTGCCACGGATGCCGCTGATGTTCGAGCCTGGTTCGAGGTGGGCCTATGGCGGCAGTCTGGACGGAGTCGGCCGGATGGTGGAAATCGCTGGCGGGCAGAGCCTGGATCGCTATTTCAGCGATCACATCACCGGACCGCTAGGCATGAACGACACCGGCTTCTCGCTCACAGAGGAACAGCGCGCGCGTCAGGCCAGCCTGCATGTGCGGGACGCGAACGGAAAGCTTCTTCCGCGTTCTTTGGAAAAGCCGAATGTTCCGAGAGTGCCTTCCGGAGGGGGAGGCATCTACTCCACAGCGCCGGATTATCTAATCCTGCTTCAGGCGCTGTTGAATGGCGGAAGTCACCGCGAGACAAGGATCCTCCGGCCGGAGACCGTTGCCTTGATGACCGAAAACCAGATTGGCAACCTCGAGGCGGGGATTCTCAAGACGACCAACCCGGCGCTATCAAACGACGTGGATTTGTTTCCGGGCGTTCAGCTGCGTTGGGGACTTGGACACATGATCAATATTGATCCCGTCCCCGGCGGCCGCAAGGCAGGCAGCCTCACATGGGCCGGCCTGTTAAATACGTATTATTGGATCGACCCGACGATGCGAATCGCAGGCGTGATCATGATGCAGATACTCCCCTTTGCCGACCGACAAGCTCTCAAGGCTTATCGACAATTCGAAAGCGGAATTTGTCACGCGCTTGGATCAGCTTGAATATTGTCCATACCGACGGATCGTTACTCGATGCAAAATCGGCGCGATGCATATCGGCGCCAGCAGATTTGAACAAACGACTGGAATTCCGCTAAAGTTTATCGAGCTGGACGTTCAGAGGATTTGTGCCGTTGCGTCGCAATATATTGCGGACGCTTCTTCCCCAAAAGCTTGTTGAACCCGAGCCGCTAGCGGACATAATGCGCTGGCAACAAGTGAGAGTGGAACTTGGTTGACTGGCATCCGAAGAAAATGCTGATGGTGCTCAAACAAAGCGAAGGTCCGAAAGGACCTCGCTTTGGGCCGGCTGCCATTCTCGACGATCTTGGTGAGCGCGTTCCTCGATATCTGAATGACGTTGACCAAGGCAAACTGATCTATCCGGCCTGTCGACGCGCGCTTTCGGACGCGAACGGCGATGTTCGTTCCGTCTGGGATGACACACGGCTGGAAGCGATGCGGTATGTGATGGTAGTCCCGGGCCAAGAATTTGATCTGTTGAGCGGTTCCGCGCGCCAGATGGAAATGATCGACGCTTATCTGTTTCAACGCGCTCACGCCGAAACCGTGATCGACTTTACGGGTACGGCGTCAGCCGACTTTGCAATAGCCATCCTGGCCGGACTCAATTGGCTGACCCATTGCGCTCACCTGGCTAGCGTTCCTCCTGCACAACAGATGGGAACAATTCGCAATTTCAGAAAGATTGTCACTGTTGCACAGAAATGGTGGCTCACCGAAGGCGCGATCGAGCGCTGCGACCAGCTGATAGCAAACGGGCAGCAGCCTCCTTTGATGCTGTATCTGGTATGGTCGGAATACACCCGTCTCGCAAAACAGGTCGCGGCCGCCGCGGTATTTGGATCGTCGATCAACCGTTCGGCGAAGTTGGTCGCTCTGCCTGAAGACCTCATTTCGCGCTTTGAGGCCGCCCATGATCCAAACGATTTGCCGGGCGTTTGACGTGACAATCGCGCGGAGAACCGTCGGTTCGCCACGAAATCAGGAGTCGCAGGCCGGAGCGAGGTTGAATGACCTCAAAAAGTCACCCACGGCGGTCCGATTACAAGGCTTGGTCTGCGCGCCTGGCTTGGCGTGATCTGCGGCTCGACCGCCTCTGGGATCGGCGGTGGATTTACCTTTCTTGGCAGTCAAGGTTCGCCCGAATTTTTTGGACTTTGCAGTCGCAGAATTCGTAGCATTGGGATCATGCCAATGCCGGCTGACGATGTTTGTCCCCTCCGGCGAAACGGAATTTGGGACGTCCGGAACGACCGGTTCGATCAGCTGCGACGCGGATTCGGTCGGAGCTTCCTGCCGCACATAGGTGATTTGAAGCCGATCTGCCTTAACCAATGGTTCTTGAGTTGGGCCAGCGCCGACTATCGCTCCGTCTACCGGGCGTACGTTGGTCGTCGAGGTCGCAGTTGTTTTGACAACTTTGCCAACAGCCACTGCACCGAGCGCAGCTAAACACCCTGCCGCAAGCCATGTTGTCCTGACCATCTTCCCGTCTCTGAGACCGTTGCCCCAGGACAGCCTTCGGTTCTATTGGGGCGGATACGCGGCAGAATGTCTCTCAATCATGGCGATCCCCCGAAATCAGCCGAGCAGAGGACGATGCTTTGTCCGCGACAACGGAAGCAGTTTTGGGCACTTCAAT
>Ga0209006_10004783_pt1 | contig 12275 bp, 8 predicted proteins | sample JacPin_JW_Ref_O2_FD_188567 | JGI IMG/M metagenome (GOLD analysis project Ga0209006, IMG submission 188567) | Forest soil microbial communities from Algoma, Ontario, Canada - Jack Pine, Ontario site 1_JW_Ref_O2 (SPAdes) (version 2) | ecosystem: Environmental > Terrestrial > Soil > Boreal...
CCAAGTAGGATAACTTCCACAGTATCAGAGGCTTCCCATGACTCCCGACCCGGCGCATTCGTCGCGTTCTCCCCGGCCTTCGGGCAATCTTGATCGCGAAGAATCCCAACTCTGGCGATGGCTTCTGGGATTCATGCTGCTGCTCGCGGTCGCCCTGACCGCGTTGCTGTGGGAGCGCCTGGAGACAATCCCTTATTCGCTGCGGGCAATTCCGATCGGAATCCTGGTTCTGTGTGTGCTGTTTGTGGTCTATGCCTATGGGCGCCGGCAGGAAGTCGGCGAACTCAAAGGCCTACTGCGCGGATTGCAGGAGCACGTCGGCGCCGCGCCTTCTGAAGAACAACTCGACCAACTCAGCCAGGTCATCATGCGCTCGCAGCGCAACTTCAAAGAGTTGATCGACTCTTTTGACGACCCGGCATGCGCCGTATCGCTCGACGGAACCCTGCGCACCGTCAACAAACGCATCACGGAATTGACCGGCCTCACGTATACCGAATTAATCGGCCGCAGGGTCTACGATTTCGTCGACGAACCCGGCCGCGAAGAAGTCGAACGCAGCCTGGGGCGGTTTCTCGACAAGAAACGATGGGCCGGTACGGTGCGAATTCGGCTCAAGAATAGCGCGCGGCCCCTTTACTTCGACTGCGTGCTGAACGGAATTTTGAAGGGCGATGAAGTCGTGGGCGCGAGCGTGCTGGGCCGCGACATCACCGAACAGCGTGAAAAGGAACAGCGCTTCACCGAACTGTTCGAGACCTTGCAGGAGGGCGTTTACTTCAGCACTCCCGAAGGCCGACTCCTTGACGCCAACCCTGCACTGGTCAGCATGCTTGGGTATACCGACAAGAGCGAACTGATCGCCGTTGAAACCGCAGCGCTGAATTTCGAACCCGACAAGCCGGTTCTCGGACGCGCAGTGGATGACCGCGGAGGCATCCGCACCCGCGAGATCAAACTGAAGCGGAAGAACGGAACCCCCGCTGTGTTTCTCGATTCGTCGCGTGCCGTTTGGGACACATCAGGCAAAATCATCCGTTATCAGGGCACGCTGGTTGAAATCACCGATAAGCGCGAGATGGAGCGGAAACTCGCGCAACAGGAGGAATTCCGTCGCCGCCTGCTGGAAAGTTTCCCAGATCTGATCTTGGTGGTGGATCCGGCGGAAAAATACACATTCGTCAGCTCCCGCTCCAGCGACTTGCTCGGGCGTTCTCCCGAAGAAATGCTCGGGAAAAAGATTTCTGATCTTGACGATCATTCGCCGGAACTGGCGGCGTTATACCATTCGATCGTTTCCGGGCAGCAAGTGATTGGCGCTGCGGAGTACTCCGCGCGGCACCAGGAAGGAACCTGGCGCACCATGCGCGCCGCAGGCAGCCAACTGGTGGATGCGGAGGGAAAGATTAACGGCGTGATTATTTCCGTTCGCGATATCACCATCGAACGCAAACTGGAACAGCAGGTCGTGCAAAGTGAACGGCTGGCCGCTATGGGCGCAATGATCGGCGGCGTGGCGCACGAGCTGAACAATCCGTTGACCAGCATTCTGGGTGTGAGCGAATTGCTGCAGGATACCGAAACCAACGAGACTTCGCGCAAGCAGCTCGCCATGCTGCAGCGCGAGGCCCGTCGAGCCGCCGAGATCGTCCAGAACCTTACTTATTTCTCGCGGCCTCCCGCGCCGGGCCGGAGCAGGATCAATCTGACCGAGGTGGTGGAGCGCACCCTGAACCTGCACGCTTATTCGCTGCGCAAGAACAACATCACGGTAGACTTTCTAAAAGACACCAGCATGCCCTACGCGCAGGGCGACCCGCACCAGTTGATGCAGGTGTTTTTGAATCTGATCGTGAATGCCGAACAGGCCATTCGTGAAGGGCGCGACAAGGGAACGTTACGCATCCGCCTGGGACATTCGAGTGGTTCAGCGTGGGTCAGCTTTCACGACGACGGCCCCGGCATCCCGAAAGAAAACCTGGCCAGCATCTTCGATCCGTTCTACACCACTAAGCGTCCCGGGCGCGGTACCGGCTTGGGATTGAGCATCTGCAAGTCGGTGGTGAAAGAACATAACGGAACCGTGGAAGCAGCGAACGCGCAGGATGGCGGAGCGGTGTTTACCGTGACCCTTCCGGTGGCGGGGACAAACTGAGATTCATCTTTTTCCAAGATCGACGGAGTAGGGGCTTCTGATCTAGCGTTCCACCGCCATCGCCACTGCATTCCCTCCGCCTAAACACAGCGCCGCAATCCCGCGATGAACGTCGCGGCGAATCATCTCGTAGATCAAAGTAACCAGAACGCGCGCCCCGCTGGCTCCGATAGGATGACCGATCGCAACCGCTCCTCCGTTCACATTTACCTTTTCAGGATTCAGACCGAGTTCGCGCATCACGCCGAGCGCCTGCACGGAAAATGCTTCATTCAGTTCGTAGAGATCGACATCTTCATTCTTCCATCCCGTCTTTTCCCAGATCGTGCGGACCGCGCCCACCGGCGCCATCATCACCCATTTCGGTTCGACGCCGCTGGTGGCCTGGGCCACGATTCGCACCATCGGCGCCGCTCCGAGTTCTTTTGCGCGGCCGGCGCTCGTCACGACGACGGCCGCGGCTCCGTCGTTCACTCCAGGAGCATTGCCCGCGGTCACTGTTCCGTCTTTCTTGAAGGCCGGCTTCAGCGAACGCAGCACTTCGATGGTCGTGTCCTCGCGCGGCGATTCGTCTTTGTCGAAGATCGCCGGCGCCGCGCCTTTTTTCTTTGCCGGAATTTCGACCGGAATGATCTGGGATTTGAATCGGCATTCCTTGATCGCAGAGATCGCCTTGCGGTGCGAGTTCACCGCGAACTCATCCTGCTCTTCGCGAGTGATCCCGTATTTCTCGGCGACGTTCTCGCCCGTGATGCCCATGTGGTAGTCGTTATATATATCCCACAGGCCGTCGTGCACCATGGAGTCGACAATCTGCGCGTTGCCCAGTCGATATCCCTTGCGCGCCTGAGGCAGCAGATAAGGAGCGTTGGTCATCGACTCCATTCCACCGGCGACGACGACGGAACTGTTTCCCGTCTGCACTGCTTGCGCGGCGAGCGCGACAGATTTCAATCCTGAGCCGCAGACTTTGTTTATTGTCATGGCACCTGTCGCGGGAGTGAGTCCGCCGAATATCGCGGCTTGCCGCGCAGGATTCTGACCGAGTCCAGCAGTGATGACATTACCCATGATGCACTCGTCAATCTTCGCAACGTCGACGCCGGAACGCTTCACCGCTTCGCGCACGGCGATCGCGCCCAGCTGCGGCGCGCTGAAATCAGAGAGACTGCCTTGAAATTTTCCTACCGGAGTGCGGCAGGCAGAAATGACAACAACATCGTCAAAAGAGGCCATGAATCAAGCTCCCGCGAACATTTCGCAATCTCATTATAGATGCAGAGGCAACAGAAATGATCCGTCAACGTGAACAGGGAACGAATGCGCGCGACACGCGATGTGAAACGAGCCTTTCCGGTTTCGTCTCGCATGACGAATTGATTTTGGCCGAATGAACGGCGCAGAAAATCCGCGCGACTGACTTTCGCGTGAAAATTTTCGTTGACTTTCGTTCGTGTATTTCTCTCGCGTGACTTTGGTACAACGACTTCGCGCGACTTGAATCTCATTTTTCTCTTGACTTCATTTTTCATTAACTCTATGTTTCAACTAGTTGCAACAAAACAACGTTGCAAATTTTCCATGAACAATGGAAGGGAGAATAGGAACCATGGCAACCAAGAAAAAGGCAAAGAAGAAAAAGAAGCACTAAGAAAGTTCAGTACGAAGTGACAAGGGGACGCGAATAGCGTCCCCTAAGTTTTTGGGCGGGAGATTTTTTTGCGGGAAGAACGTCGCGCGTTGTGCCGATCGAGCATCGCTTCAATCAAGCCGCTTCAGTTCAACCAGGCCCGGTTGCGGAATACGTTTTTCCTGCTCAGGGCAGAGGCTGCGGTAGGCGCAAAAACTGCAGTGCATTCCAGACTTGGCGTCAAACTTTCCGCTCGCAATTCCTTCCGCCGCGTCTTCCACCTTCTTGCGAGCCGCGATCAAATGGGCGGCGCTACGCGTAGTCACCACTGCAAGATTGTCTTCAAGATTGTAGAAACTCACCTGGCCGACGTCGTATCCCCATTTTTCTTTGGCCGCGATGGCATAGAGCGATAGCTGCAAACTGTCATCCGCATTCCTCTGGTCGCGGGCTTTCCCCGTCTTGTAGTCGACGATGGCGACGCTGCCGTCAGGAAGTTTATCGACGCGATCGATGCGACCAACCACGATGGTCTCGCCCACCTGAATCTGAAATGACTCTTCCGTGTGCAGGACTTCCGGCGCCGACTGCGCTCGGAACCCCGCTGTAAATTCGCGCAACTGCGCGATGCCCTGCTCTTCATACAGCTCGTGCTGATATTTCTCCTGGATTCCAGCCGCAGCCAGGTCAGTGCGAAACTGATCAATCATCTGTTCGTCAGTGCGCGGACGTCCGGCGCGCAGCGCATCGAAATAATCCTTCAAGACACGGTGCATGGAAGCGCCATATTGCATGGCAGCCCCAGCCTTGCCGGCGATGCGCCAATCTCGCTCCAGCTTGAACTGCAGTCCGCAACGCTGATAGGTGTCGACGGCCGACGCACTCAGCCGCGCGCTCAAACCCTCCACCGCCGGCATTTCGAACCACTTGGCGGTTTGCGACTCCGGCCCAAGGCCAGAAGCGGCTTCACCAAAGATGTCGAGGCTCTTCTGCGCTCCGCTCGGGGGAATCGCCTTAAACCATGCGCTCAGGCTGCTGTTCTCAATCAACTCGCGCATGAAACCGTCGGGGTTCTTATTGCGCGCGCCTCTCCCTTCACGCGAATAGATTCTCAGCGAATCGCGCGCACGAGTCATGGCCACGTAAAAGAGGCGGCGCTCTTCCTGATTGTGGAGGGCCTTATCGTCCCCCTGGCCCACCGAGTCCGCATCGCGAAGCTCATTGGGAAAGGCGACGAGGGTCTCTTTGTGAGAACTGGGAAACGAATTTGAGTTCGCCCGCAGAATGAATACGTGAGGAAACTCCAGTCCCTTGGCGCCATGCACGGTCATCAGGCGGACCGCATTTTCGTTTTCGCGGGCCTCCAGCGGAATCACGCCTCTCGCTTCGTCGAAGTAACGGAGGTAATCGACCAGTTCCTCCAGTTCGGTCGTTTTGTTAATTTTCTTTTTCTCCCATGCGCCCACGAAGTCGAGCACCGCTTTCAGGATGGGTGATGCGGCGTCCAGGCCGAACTCTCTCACGATGATCTTCAGCGCGGCGTGCGCCTTCGCCGATGTCCGCGAGATTTCATCCCGCACACGCTGCACCGCCGCCAGAACTTCAGCCCCACCCTGCGCGCGACCCAGCGCGGACGAAAGCGGAACAATCGTTCCCTCACGCGATTCGCGGGCAATTGATCGCACAACCGACCGCAATTGCTCAGCGTCCACATGAAAACGGGGTAGCGCCGCGACTCGAAACAGGCTGACGTCATCGCCGGCGCTCACAACCGCGTGCATGCAGGCAAACAGGTCGCGGACTTCCGGCGTATCACAGACATCCATACGCTCGATGACGAACGGCACGCCCGCCTCACCCAACTCGCGCACAACCTCGTCCCGCTGAAAATGGGACCTGTAAAGAACTCCAAAGTCGGACCACTTGCACCGCGACTTCTTCTGCGTGTCACGGATCAGGCTGACGAGTTCAGAACTTTCCGCCTCTTTCTCTCCGAGAACAACCACGTAGACCGGTGGGCGAACCGGCTGAGATCCCTCTGCGATCGCTTCTTCGTCGCGCGCAGACTGCAACGGCGCGCGCCGGTAGGCGATTGCGCCATCGGCGTGCGCGGCGAATACGGGGGGATTCTTATCGATCAGAGCAAATGCGCTGCGCAAAATCGGCGTGGTCGAACGCCGGTTCTTCTCGAGCACAACCAGCTTGAAATTCGGGAAGCTGCGATGAAACAATTCGAACGCGGCACTCGACGCCCCTCGAAACCGGTAGATCGCCTGATCCGGATCGCCGACTGCAAAGATGTTCCCTTCCGCGCCCGCGATCCTGGCCAGAATTTGAATCTGAGCGAAGTTGGCGTCCTGAAATTCGTCAGCCAGAATGAAGCGCGCCTCTGATCGCGCCTCCACGAGAAGCCTCTCGTCGCTATGGAGCAAGGCGTGAGCCCGAACAATCATATGGCTGAAGGTGCCGAGATTGTCCTCTTGCAGCCAGCGCTCCACCGTTGCGAATACACGGGAAATTTCGCGGCAACGCTCGAGAACTTCGGCGTCATTCAGATCGACGCTCGATTTCGCGACGCGTGGAATGGAGACTTCTCCGCGCTCCAGGCGATCCACATAGGCGGCATATTTCTCGGGCGTGACCAGTTCGTCGTGGCAGCGATCGATGAACTTCAAAAGATCGCTGAGAAACTGGCCCACATTGGACGGGCGAACGAAATGCTCCAGACGCAACTCGCGAATGCGCCGGCGCAAATAGATCCACATGTCTTGCTCATCGAGAACACCGAAATCCTTGTGCACTCGTTTGAGCAGATCGAGACAGTAATCATGGAATGTCTTCGCCTGGACACGTTTGCCATCCAGCAACTTGCCTAGCCGGTCCCTCATTTCGGCAGCGGCATTGAGAGTGTAGGTGAGCGCTAGAATCTCGCCCGGTTGAGCATGACCGTCCCGCACTAGTCTTTGAATGCGGTGAGTCAGAACCGAAGTCTTGCCGGTTCCGGCGCCGGCCACCAGCAACATAGGACCGTGCACATGTTCGATGGCTTCGAGCTGGCGATCATCAGGAGTGAATGGAGCGGGACGGGAGTTCGACTTCGAAAGCGCCATTTCGACTCAGGATATCACCCAGAGACCTGAGGAAAGCGCGGTTGGTGAGTTGAAATCACAGTTCGGAGACTGCAATTGCCGTGGCCGCGATCGCTGCAGTCTCGGCGCGAAGAATCGTCGGCCCGAGCGAGGCGGAAATCCATCCAGAGCTTCGGAAGAGATCTAACTCTTCGATCGTCCAACCGCCCTCGGGGCCAATCGCCAGCAGCAACTGGCTTTGACCAGGGTCTGACCCCAAGGCCTGCCGCAGTGGAGTTTGTTGCTCCGATTCAGCCAACACAACACGCAAAGTTCCGGGGAGTCCAATAGCAGGGGCAAATTTGAGCGGATCGGAGACCTCTGGTGGCGAAGCGCGGCGTGACTGCTCTGAAGCCTGCAAGGCAATCTTCCTCCACCGCTCCGCGCGCTTGACCGCCGCCGCCGCTAAATGCGAATCCGTACGGCGCGCGATGACGGGCACAATCCGAAACACGCCAAGCTCTGTGCATTTCTCGATCGCCCACTCCATGCGGTCGAACTTGAAAATGGCAAGCAGTAAGGTCAGGTGAACCACAGCCGCTGCACTCACTTCGTCGCCAAGATTAAATTCGACGCGATCCGACTCGATGCTGACGATCCGCCCGCGGCGAACTTGTCCCCCGGCGGCAATGTCAAACTCCTGGCCGACCTGAGCGCGCAGGACTCGAATGAGATGTTGAGCATGTTCTCCAGTAAGGGAGGCGCGATTGCCGGAGACTTCATCGGCGATCCATCGGCGGCGGGTCATGACTTCCGGGCTACGATCATCGCGACGAACATGAATGGTTAGGAATGCGAAATGGTGGTGTCAGTGGCACGGATACGGATAAACATATCCGTCCCAAACGAACTTAGTTGAATATGTCTTTCATCTTGCCCAGCAGCGACCGCAGCAGCGGCTGGTTGTCGACTTTAGAGAGTGCATCCAGCTCCTGCAGCAACTCGCGCTGCCGCTTATTCAGCTTTCCGGGGATCTGTACGCGAACTTCGACATAGAGATCGCCTTTGCCGTGTCCGTTGAGCACCGGCACACCTTTATTTCGAACCCGAAATGTGGTGCTCGGCTGCGTACCCTCTGGAACCTTGAGCATGTGCTCTCCGTCCATGGTCGGAACACGAATCTCGGAGCCCATCGCGGCCTGCGCCACAGAAATCGGCACTACGCAGTGCAGATCGTTGCCTTCGCGTGCGAAAAAAGGATGCTCCTTGACGTGCAGGACAACATACAAGTCGCCGGCCGGGCCGCCGAATGCACCCACTTCTCCGCCGCCTGCGTAGCGAATGCGTGTTCCGTCCTCGACGCCGGGAGGAATGTTGGCGTCGACAATGCGCTGTCGCAGAATGCGCCCGTCGCCCTTGCATTTTACGCACGGATCGGTGATTACGTTTCCCGCACCCTGGCATGTAGGGCACGTGCGCGCGATACTGAAGAACCCTTGCTGGTAGCGAACCTGCCCGCGGCCATTGCACGAGCGGCAAGGAGTAGGACCTTTTCCGGGCGCAGCACCCGAACCGCGACACTCTTCACATGCTTCGTGGCGACGGACCGTGACCTTCGTCTCTTTTCCAAAAAATGCTTCCTCAAATTCGATCGTCAGGTCTTCACGAAGATCGGCACCGCGCTGCACGCGGCTGCGCCGCTGTCCGCCGGCACCGCCGAAAAGCTCACCAAACCCGAAAAATTCTCCAAAAATGTCGCTGAAATCCTGAAATACCGTTGGATCGACGCCCCCGACGCTCGGGCCACCTCCCAAGCCGGCGTGGCCGAAACGATCGTAGACCGCTCGCTTCTCGGAATCGGCCAGCACCGCGTAGGCCTCGCTCACTTCCTTGAATTTATCTTCGGCGTCGGGGTTGTTCGGATTGCGATCCGGATGAAACTGAAGGGCGAGCTTGCGATACGCGCTCTTCAACTCCACCTCAGTGCATGTGCGCGTCACACCCAGAATCTCGTAGTAATCACGTTTTGTGTTTGTGGTCAGAACAAACCTTCCTTCGTCTGGAATAGCGCATATGCTGGCGCGTGAGTGCGCACACCACGAATGAGCCGATTCTATCGTCCCGGGTTGTTGGCTACCTTGACCATCGCGGGGCGCAACAAGCGGTCTTTAAGCTTGTACCCGCGCTGCAATTCTTCGAGCACTTCATGGTCGGCCGCATCTGTGGTCTCCACCATTTCGATCGCCTCATGCACATGCGGATCGAATGGCTCTCCCTTGGCAGGAATCGCGCGTACACCAATTTTCCCCAGCGCATCCTGTAACTGCTTGTAGATGAGTTCAACGCCGGCGCGGAAGTCGGCAGGCTCGGACTTCACCTGCAGCGCACGCTCGAAGCTGTCCAGGGTCGGCAACAGAGTTTTGACCGCATCGGCTGTGGCGAACTCGCGATATTCCTGTTGTTCTTTGGCAGCGCGGCGGCGGGCATTGTCAAACTCCGCCTGCGCGCGCGCCAAACGATCGTGCAGGCTATCGCGATCCGCCTTCAGCTTCTGCAGTTCAGCCGCGGGTGCCGCCGAGTCAGAGACCTCCGCCGCTATTGCTTCGGAACCTTCGTCCGCGTCGCCTGCGGGCAATTCATGCTCGAGATCGAGCCCAGCCGCTTCCGATTCTGATTTTCCGTTCGATTTCCTCATAACTGCTTCACGTCACTCCGATTCATTCAGGATCTTGTCAAACAAACGCGCGATATATGAAACTGCGGTGATGGTGTGTTGGTAATCCATGCGCGTGGGTCCAATCACCGCCAGCGAACCCATCACTTCATTGCCAGAGTGCGCAGGCGCCCCAATCAGCACAAAATTCTGCATCGAGGGCAGCGCCGCGTCGAGCCCGATGACGACCCGAACCGCCTCCTGCTTCACGTCGAGATAGGCTCCCAGCAACTGCACTACTTTTTCTTTTTCCTCAAGCGTCTTCAGCATTTCCTGCAGACGGGTCCGGTCCTGCTCTCCTGTAACCAGATTTGCCGCGCCATCGACGAAGACCACCTGCGTCCCCTGCTCGGTCGCGAGCGCGCCCTGCTTGTAAAGCTGCTCGATCGAATGCATCATCCGGTCATATTCGCTGCGCTCTTTCTCCAGGCGCCGGGCTAACTCGGTGCGCAACGACTCCATCGTCCAGCCGCGGAAATTCTCATTGATATAGCGCGCCGCCAGGTCGAGATCCGATTGCGACAGATCGAGCCGCAGCACGCGGTCACGCACTAAACCAGATCGCGTCACCAGCACGGCAAGAACCTTCTGATCGCTGAGGCGGGAAAAATACACGTGCTCCAGCGCGTTCTTCGAACCGCTGGTCGCTACGGTAACTCCCACGTTCCGCGAGATCAGCGACAACACATGCGACGTGCGCTCCATGAACTCCTGCACGTCGGTCACACCCGCCAGCGACTCCGAAATCATGTTCTCTTCTTGCGGAGCCAGGCGCGCATCACCCGAAATCTGCTCAACGTAATAGCGATACGCTTCGGTGGTCGGAATGCGCCCGGCCGAAGCATGCGGCTGCTCGAGGTACCCGGCATCCGACAAGTCAGCCATGACATTGCGAATCGATGCCGGACTGAGTCCTTCGCGATTAGAGCGCGAGAGCGTGCGCGACCCGACCGGCTCGCCCGTCGAAATAAAAGTTTCGACGATCGCAGTCAGAATTTCGCGTTCGCGATTCCCGATATTGGGGTCAACCGGCATGCAATCTTTGTGTCGATTATCCTGATTTGAACGGCGGTGGTCTGAGGCAGAACCGCGCTCGATCTATTCTACCTAACCATATTAGATGCAGAAACTTAGCTTTTGGACCAAAACCGCACTTCTGTTTGGATTCTAGGAACGGGGTCGGGTGCTGTCAAGCAAATGACCGCGTGCAGCGCGGGAGCTCTTTCAAGCCGTTCTCTCCTGCATTTGCCGGCAAGTCTCGTGTTTTTCGCTAAGATATTCCCACTATCATTTCATGGTTATTATGGAGCCGTCTTCCTGAAAACCAAGCCCCATATCGCGGTCATCGGCGCCGGAGCCTTCGGCGGTTGGACCGCGCTTCATCTTCGGGAACGCGGCGCCCGCGTCACGCTCGTTGACGCCTGGGGACCGGGTAATTCGCGAGCCTCATCTGGCGGAGAGACTCGGATCATGCGCGCAGCTTACGGCCCCGATCAGCCGTATACCGAGATGGCCGCACGTGCGCTGAAGCTGTGGACGAAATATGAACGTCGATGGAAACGCAAGTTTCTGCATCCCACCGGCGTTCTGTGGATGGCGAGCGGCCACGAGGATGACGCGTTCGAACGTGGATCGGTGGACACGCTGCGCGCCGCAAAGATCAAGTTTCAGAAACTGTCGACTCCGCAGATGAAGAAGCGGTGGCCACAGGTAAACTTCGAGGGAATCACGTGGGCAATCTTTGAACCGGACAGCGGATACCTCGATGCCCGCGCCAGTTGCCAGGCTGTGGTCGAAGCATTCGTGGCAGCGGGAGGAAAGTATCGGCCATTGGCAGTCGTAGACGACCTGGAAGGCAGCGGACAAAAAGCCGGCAACACAATCGTAGCGCCGGCGTCCCGCCGGCTGTCGCGGGAGCGCCCTCGCTCCCGCACCTCGCCTGCGCCGCCAGGCGTGCAGCTTTCCGACGGCTCACGCCTCAAAGCCGACCACTATGTCTTCGCCTGCGGCCCCTGGCTCGGGAAACTGTTCCCTCAAACCGTCGGCGATCTGATTCAACCCACCAAGCAGGATATTTTTTTCTTCGGCACACCCGCCGGAGACGATCGCTTCAGCGACGCTCACCTGCCAGTCTGGGGCGACCACCGCGGCCGCTTTCGTTACGGCATCCCCGGCAGCGACCGCCGCGGATTCAAAATCGCCGACGACACGCGCGGTCCAGCCTTCGATCCCACCAACGGCGAGCGAATCGCCAGCGCAGAAACATTGAAAGACATCCGCGAATACGTTGCCTTCCGCTTCCCCGCTCTGAAAAACGCCCCGCTGATCGAAACTCGCGTCTGCCAATACGAGCAGACGCCCGACGGCCACTTCATCGTCGATCGGCATCCGAATATCGAAAATTTTTGGTTTCTCGGCGGCGGCTCGGGACACGGCTTCAAACACGGTCCCGCAGTCGGCGAGATGGTGGCGGAGTTAATTCTGAAAGATAGGGAACCACCAGAGCTGTGGCGCCTGCAGCGATTCCGAAAACAATAACCACAGAGGACACACAAACGAAGCCGGGAACAACAGGAATTCCTCTGTGCCTATGTGGTGAAGATCTTGCCTTACTGAATCGAAATCACGCTCGCCGGAGCGCTGGCCTTGACCTCTTCCACGCGGGTGACAACTTTCCGCGCAAACTGATACATCGACTTCGCATGCGCC
>Ga0209006_10004784_pt1 | contig 12274 bp, 11 predicted proteins | sample JacPin_JW_Ref_O2_FD_188567 | JGI IMG/M metagenome (GOLD analysis project Ga0209006, IMG submission 188567) | Forest soil microbial communities from Algoma, Ontario, Canada - Jack Pine, Ontario site 1_JW_Ref_O2 (SPAdes) (version 2) | ecosystem: Environmental > Terrestrial > Soil > Boreal...
GGAGCAGCGCTCCGGCTTCATGCGCTATCGCGGCCAGGGTCACGAGATCGCGGTCGAGCTGCCGGTGCGCGCGTTCACGGCGGCGGACCGCACTGTCATCGCCGAACGGTTCGAGGCGGCGTATGGCAAGCTTTACAGCCGGGCGCTCCCGGGCGTCGAGATCGAGATCCTGAGCTGGGTGGTGTCGCTCAGCGCGCCCGCGGAGGGCCGCCTCGCCGAGCCGAGCGCCGAGCAGCCGAGTGAGCCAAAACCGCGCCTGCATCGGCGCGTCTTCGACCACGACAGCGGCGAATTCCGCGACGTGCCGATCTACTGGCGGCCCGATCTCGCGCCCGGGGCGCGAATGCATGGGCCTGCTGTGATCGCCGAAGAGGAGACCTCAACGGTCGTGAGCGTGTCGTTCGACGCGCGCATCGACCGCTTCGGCTACATCGAGCTGACGCGCCGGGACACGTGATGCTGCCAGGCGATCCGTACCCTAGAGAAGCGAGGCGGGAGAGTCATAATAATCGATTTTCACGACTTCATCATTGTAGAATCATTTTTCCCGCAATATAATCATTTTTCAGCTTTGGAGGCAGAGGATAATCACACGACTAGAAGGCGCTTTCAATGAGCGGGGCGAGTAGAAATCGTTTTCCAGGGCCGATTACGGTTTTTCACGAACGGTCGCTTCCCGAACGAGCTGCGCCCGTCGGCTACGCCGCCCTGATCGATTCGTTCCTTGCCACCTCTTCCGGGCCCTCTGTCCCGCTTCCCCGCCAGCTCGCGGCCATCGGCGGCCGCCACCGGGCCATCGATACGGACGAGTGGCGCCTTTATTCACCCCGCTACGAACCACCGCCGACGCTCGAAGGGCATCTCACCTTCGCCCTGAAGTACGAGGGCCTGAACCTCGCCGTCCTCAAGCGCCTCTTCCTCGCCGTGGGCCCCGCCGACGTGGAGGCGATCGTGCGTGCGCGGCCGACGGGGAGATATGCGCGCCGCGTCTGGTTCCTTTATGAGTGGCTCACCGGACGAACGCTCGACGTTCCGTCCGCCGAAATGGGCGCCTACGTTCTCGCCCTCGACCCGGACCTGCAGTTGGGAACGGTCGGCGAGAATTCCTCGCGCCACCGCGTCAGGAACAATCTTCCGGGCACGCCTGCCTTTTGCCCCCTCGTTTTCCGGACGCCGGCAATCGAGGAGTTCATGGCGATGAATCTGGCCGAACGTGCGCGCGAGGTCGTGAGCCGCGCGCCGCGCGATCTTCTTGCCCGCACGGCGGCCTTCCTTCTGCTCAAGGATTCAAGGTCCAGCTACGTCATCGAAGGCGAAAGACCGCCGCAAGATCGCATTCAGCGCTGGGGCCGGGCGATCGGCGAGGCCGGACGCGTGCGGCTCTCTCTCGACGAATTGCTGCGGCTCCAACGCATCGTCATCGGCGACGAGCGATTCGTGCGCCTCGGCTTGCGGCGCGAAGGCGGCTTCGTCGGCGAACATGATCGCCAGACGCACGCGCCCATTCCCGACCATATCGGCGTCCGCCCCGAGGACCTTCCGTCGCTCGTGGAGGGAATGATCGCGTTTGACCGGGGCGCCGAGGAACGGCTGGACGCCGTGATCGCCGCCGCGATGCTTGCTTTCGGCTTTGTCTATATTCATCCGTTTGAGGACGGCAACGGGCGCATTCATCGCTACCTCATCCATCACGTCCTCGCCCGGCGCGGCTACAGCCCGCAGGGCGTCCACTTTCCGGTATCGGCGGCCATCCTCGAGAGGATCGACGATTATTGTTCTGTGCTGGAAAGCTATTCCCGGAGGCTCCTGCCGGTCATTCAATGGCAATCGACCGACAAAAACAATGTCGAGGTCCTAAATGACACGGCGGATTTCTATCGTTTTTTTGATGCAACGCCTCACGCCGAGTTTCTTTATGCCTGCGTCCGGCAGACGATCGAGCGCGACTTGCCCGACGAGATCAAGTTCCTGGAGAGCTTCGACCGCTTCCGGGTGCTCGTTGAATCGATCGTTGATATGCCCGACCGCACGCTCGACAATCTGTTCGGCTTCCTGAGGCAGAATAGCGGACGCTTGTCTACGCGCGCGCGAGAGAAGGAATTCGCGGCGTTTACCGACGATGAGACGCGCCGCATCGAACAATCCTACAGTGAGCTCTTTGGCACTGGAGCGCACCAAGCGATCGCCCGGTGAATGCCGGCCCCGAAGCTGCCGAAAGCGCGAAAAATCACGGCCGTCCGCCGATACGGTCGGCGCAAGAAGCGTGGCGTTGGCTTGCGATGAGAAAAATGCAGAAATGAGTGCTCACCTGACATGCGGTCACAGCGCATGATGCTGGAGCCCTGAACCATGATCGCCCGCCCGAACGCCGCGCTCGCGCAGATTCACACCCAGATCATGTGGAGCCGCCTGATCGCGGTGGTCGAGGAGCAGGCGCAAACGATGATCCGCACCGCCTTTAGCACCTCGGTGCGCGAGGCCGGCGACTTGTCGGCCGGCGTGTTCGATCGCGACGGGCGCATGCTGGCGCAGGCAGTGACCGGCACGCCCGGGCACGTCAACTCGATGGCCAATGCGGTCATCCATTTCCTCAAAGTCTTCCCGCTCGCCCGGATGAAGCCGGGCGACCACTACATCACCAACGATCCCTGGCTCACCTCCGGCCACCTGCACGACATCACGGTGGTGACGCCGAGCTTCTATCGCGGCGTGCCGGTCGGGCTCTTCGCCAACACGATTCACGTGGTCGATATCGGCGGGCTCGGTATGGGGCCGGACGGGCGGCAGGTGTTCGAAGAGGGTCTCGCCATCCCGATCATGGCGCTCGCGCGCGAGGGCGTGATGAACGAGGACCTGCTGGGCCTGGTGCGCGCCAATGTACGCGAGCCGCTGCAGGTCGAGGGCGACATCTATGCCTGCGCGGCGTGCAACGACGAGGGCAGCCGCCGGCTCACCGAGATGATGGACGAGTTCGAGATCGCCAATCTCGACCGGCTCGGCGACACCATCGTCGAGGCCTCGCGCGAGGCGACGCTGGCGCGCATCCGCGCGCTGCCGCAAGGCACCTATCGCAACAGCCTGATCATGGACGGCTACGACAAGCCGCTCACGCTCGAGGCGGCGTTGACGATCTCCGATGCCGGCATCCACGTCGATTTCGCCGGCACCTCGCCGGCATCGAGCCACGGCATCAACGTGGTCTACAACTATTGCCTCGCCTACACGGCATTCGGCGTCAAATGCCTGGTCGCGCCCGAGGTGCCGAACAATGCGGGCTCGCTCGCGCCGATCACGGTGAGCGCGCCGGCAGGATGCGTGCTCAACGTCAACCGCCCGTGGCCGGTCGCGGCGCGCCACACGGTCGGGCATATGCTGCCCGACGTGGTCTCGGGCTGCCTGCATCAGGTGATCGCCGGCGGCACGCCGGCCGAAGGCGCCTCGTCGCTGTGGAATCCGCAGATTTTCGGCGGCGGCTCGCTGGTCGACGAGGTCGAGGAAGGCACCGATGCGAACGCGCTGGCGGCGTTCTCGACCGTGATCTTCCACTGCGGCGGCGCCGGCGCCCGCCCCGGCAAGGATGGGCTCAGCGCCACGGCATTTCCGTCCGGCGTGCGCACGATCCCGGTCGAGGCGACCGAGAGCGTGGCGCCGGTCGTGTTTCGCCGCCGCGAGTTTCGCGAAAGCTCGGGCGGGGCGGGCGAATTCCGCGGCGGGCTCGGCCAGGTGATCGAGCTCGGCGGCGCCGGTGCCGCGCCGATCGCGCTCTTGTGCAACTTCGAGCGCGTGAAGAACCCCGCGCGCGGCCGCGCCGGCGGCAAGGCCGGGGCGAACGGCTCGGTCGCGCTGCGCTCCGGCCGGCCGATCCGGCCGAAGGGCCGCCAGACCGTGCCGCCGCGCGATGCGATCCAGCTCGGCCTGCCGGGCGGCGGCGGGTTCGGCGACCCGAAGAAGCGCGATCCGCAGCGCGTGCTGGATGATGTGCTCGACGGCCTGATCACCGCCGAGGAAGCGCGGCGCGACTATGGGGTGGTGGTCGACGCGCAGGGGCGTGTCGACATCGATGCGACAGACCGCGTGCGAAAGATTTGAAGTAGGCCATCGATCTAGTTCGGCACTTATGAGACCAGAGTAAAACTTTTCTGCCTCAAACGCCGCCATTTTGAGGGCTTCTGCCTCCTGATCGCTGGTTCCTCTTTACGCGTCCGCCTCCCACAAGAGCATGGCATCAATTAGCGAGCCCATCCGGCCGAAAGAGCGCCCCGCAACCATCCGCTCAGCCGCCCTCATGTTAAACGGTCACCTGCAGTGATTGTGCGGAGGCTTGTGGAAATGTAAGGTCATTGGTGACTGGGACTCTCGCCGCAGCACGGGTCCATGTCTGATAAGAGAGGAGAATTGGATTGAAGCGGTTGCGATTCCAATCCGGCCTGGGTCTCTCAGTAGTTTTCTTGGTCTTAGCCAGCGTCGGCTATGGCATTTGGTGGCTGTTTGTTAGCGTGTTAGCGGATCGGTTCATTGGCGGATGGACTGGTTTTTGCGTTGGTACGGCTTTATCAATATTTCTCTTCCTGCTGTTACTACTTGCAGGCGCACAGCGAAAAGATGAAGAAGCGCAGCACGCCGCGAATTTTTTTCTATTTGTTTTTCTTTTAATCGACATAACGGTATCCATTTATCGGTACGCTAGTGAAATATTTTACGTTATCTCAAGCAGTATTTCTAGTTTTCTTATTTCATACAGGCTTATAGTTCCATTTACGATTGCAGCATGGATAATTTCTGTGTTTATTGCCTACGCTCTATTTAAGCTGCGAAAAATGAATAGAACACTTTATGGTCATGTTGAAATTATATTCGGCGTAATTAGTATTGTATTTTCAATCATACAGTCCAATCTTGATGTAATGCGGCTAGGCATCCCATTTTTTGCAGGTATCTATATCATAGTTCGAGGCCTAACCAATTTAGAGGAGGGGCTTGCGCCAAAAGTTGTTAACCTGAAGAGTTACTTTATTAGCCTTCGCGATCTCCTCATTTCGGCGGTGCTAGTCGAGGTAGATAACCAGGACCACACGGCGCCTATCGGCGCAGCGTCTTCCGCTGAACCGCAATCCGCCGCCGCACAAAGTGACATGTCCATTCGGGAGTGAAATTGTCCGTAGTTCCGCGGGCTCGAAGAAGTGCGACCCGCAACGCGTGCTCGACGACGTGCTCTGATCATGGCCGAGGAGGCACGGCGCGACTATGGCGTGGTGATCGACGCACGGGGGCGGCTCGATGTCGCGGCGGCACGCCGGCCGAGGCGCCTCGTCGCCGTGGAACGCGCAGTTCGATGTGCAGGGGCGAGTCGATGTCGCGGCGACGAAGCGGCTGCGAAACGACCCAAGTTAGCGCCCACCTCCGCCATCATTGGCGCTGCTGATCACGCCCATGCACGGCCGCCGCAAGCGCCATCATCACTAACGGGAGACGGCGCCCTCATTCGTACCTCGGCCCACCGTTTGCGCGCGCTGCCGCCACGTTGCACGCCAACTGCGAAAGCAGGTTATGGCGTTTCTGGCAGCAGCGCCGTTGCATGCTTTTGAGGGAATCGAGGCGCGCTTCGAGCCAAGAGCTCTAAGCTCGCTATCAAAGGATTGCCGATCGTTCTGCGCAACCGATTTGGCCCACTAAGATGACCGCCGCACTTCGAACACGCCCGTCCGACGACAGGGGTGAATGCTTGCCCGTCTGCATTGAATTCCATTGCACCACAGGAATCACATTTCAGTGGAACGACCCGCTTCTCGAGATGCGGCAACGAGTTTTGGGCCATTAATGTGCGAACCATCACCGGATCTAAGCTCACGCCATCTATCTCTACGGCGGAAAAAGTGTCATCATAAGCGGGCCACTCGCCGTCCTGCGTGTAGGCGTGCACATGGATACCCGCTTCCTCTGGTTTTTCCGAGGACCAAATAATTGCCGGATTGGAACCCCAAATTTGTATGCCGCCTGGATAATCGCTCTGTCGAAGTGACAGAGTCTTCGACGCCTCCGTCGGCTTTCGCGGCGGCAGTCCTAAAATATGTTGAGTTACCCGTATCGGATTCCCGATACCCGCAATAGTGTCGCGGAACTTTTTGCCGCAACCCGCGCATAAATGTCGAATATGCGGATGGATACTAAACCAGTCTTTATCGAGATGAGGATATCCGCAGAAAGTACATCGAACATCGCGTGTATCGAAGCCAAAAACGCTGCTGACCATGTAGTAAACAGCATCTATTTCAGAAATTAATAATCCATCGGATGGAAGCTGACTGCCCATCAGTCGCACTCTTCTATACGTGCGGTCTATGAGCTTCTCACCTTCACTGTCCTTTCGTGCATGAACATGAATACCGAAATCAAGCGGAAGGCGTGTCGTATCATAGATAGGCGGGACAGCACCCCACAATGCGACTCCACCTGGATATGCGTTCAGGTCCAGCTCAAGGACATCCGCAGGCAAAATCGGCGAAAGATGCGCGGCGCGACAAACCTTCGCGCGTTTGCCATATTTCGCGGTGGCATCGGCCTTGTGCGCGAGACACCAGTATCGTGTCCCTCCGTCTCGCCGCTTGCCGACCGACCTTATATCGCACTCCCTAGCACCGTTCTTGGCTTTTTTCTTTTTTTGACCGAACAATTCCAATTGGCCGATGTTCGAGTTCATGATTTGAGGTCCCTAGGCCGCCTTGGTTGCTCTCATTAGCGACATCAACCATTCACGCAGCTGGCGCACTTGCTCATCTGTCAGCTGCGAACCATAGTGACCGACGATCTCCCAGGGGGATCCACCGTCCTTGTTAAATATCTTACGAAGAAGATCGAGCGTTTGCTCGCGACCAAGCGCGATCTCTTCCGGCTTGATCAAAGCAATACTGTTGGTGCCCACGACATAATTTGCGACACGCTTGGCAAAGGTCGTCGGATTGTGATTGTCAAGTTGATGCTGCGCCCCATTCGCACCGACAATGACGTTCCCTGTGAGTTGGCCGTCGTCTCGCAGATGAAGGCGCTGATCGGGAAACATTTGGTAGGCTTCTCGCGCGTCTATTTTCTTCGCCACTTCAAAGCCGCCCATGACAAATTGGCGGACATTGGGGAGCTTACCTGATATCACGAATATATGGTCGCCTTCATTAACTTGGCGCCTGATGTCTGGGCGACAAGCTCCAAGGCTCGAATCTGGCCCGAGATACGGATCCTTGACATGCTTACCAAGCTGCGGATCATATCCGCTGCTGGTTATGAATATTTTCCCAATCATCACTGCCTCCGTGACCGTTTAGGCCTCTCCTGTAAATTGCCAATTCAGTTTTTGCTTCAGTGCGTTGCCCTGATGGGGCTTTAGTAGCTCTTCAAATTGAAGACGGCCGACAACTATTCCGGGGCCGACTCCAATCGCCTCAGCAAAGTCGTGAATGCCTTCATTGGTGAAATCCTTCTTTCGCAGAAATTCGGCCAACGCCGCAGGCGGGATCAGCGTGTCACCCGCGAACTGATTTGCTTCTGTTTCGTAGCGCTGCATCTCAGGATCCACAATCCGATCAGAAAGATCGTCAGCGGCGTTGTCGAGCACGAATGACCTCTTCTTCCTATGAAGGAGAATATGGCCTAGCTCATGAAAGAACGTGAACCACATCTGGTCATCGGTTTTGTATCGAAGCGTCAATCCGACAAGAGCTTTTTTCTCGGACAACCAACGTGCACACCCGCTAATTCCGGAGTGCGGCAATTCTGGTACCCAGACGACCGCGACCCCAGCCGCCGCACAAGTGATTTGAACAGGCTCCATAATTTCTTCAGCCCGCTTCCTTGTGAGCTGCCTCAAGGTGTCAAGAGATGACCGCAGCAGGTGTTCATTGAAATCGGCAGTCTGAAGCTCTGCGGCGACAAGCTCCGTCTCACGTACCCAAGCTGAAATGGATTCTACCCTCTGATCAAACTTTCTGGTTTGTCTATACGCGACATCGAAATTACCCCACACAGCGCTCCAGCTTTCCGGCGAAGAAACGCCAAGGAAGCTCAGCAGCGCTTGTACGTCGGATTTATCCGAGCTCAAGAACCGAAGCTTTTTCATCTCCTTCAATGGAAATTTGCGCGCCCAGTCCACCCATTGAGCGGATTTCGCGAAATCCTGTTGTCGTGCTTCCGCCTCATCATATTGGCGTTGCAGATTGAGCCAGAAATGCGCTGGTCGCTGTAATACTTTTTCGAAGGCAAGCGCCGTCTGTGGCGTAATCGGCGCTTTTTCATTGCAGATTTCACTAATGGTCTTTGGCGTCAGCCCCGTGCGCCGGGCAAGGTCTCGCTGAGCCCAGCCGTGAAACTCAAGATAGTCGACAACGACTTCGCCGGGATGCGTCGAGGCCGCCGGCTGGAGAAGAGCAGTCTGCCGATCGCTAGCCATGAGTATCCTCAATTCCTACGATTTCGATTTTTGTTATCGAAGCCCAGCGACTTTGCTCATCAGAGCGATCGCCGGGCGCGCTCTCTTCGATCGGAACGAATAACAGCCTGTACGGCTGCTTCAGGTTGATAGAGAAGGTTCCCGCAAGACTGCCTTTCAACTCGTGACAACGCTCGGGCCCAGACATTGGGGGCCAGAAGTCGGCGAGTGAGTCAGCGGCGCGCAGCTCATTGAGCCGCATCATGATTTTTTTCGTCATGTCGCGACCGTACTGCTTTTGACAGACCGCCTCGTCTTCGAGCGCCGCCTTGAGCTTCCCCTTGGCCGAGATTTCCATTTGTTCCCTTTTGGGTAATATTTCTCGGTTCGCTTTTGTTACCCCCAAAGTAACAATATGTGGCTCGTCGCCCCGCGTCAAGAGCCGTCATTTTTCCCCATCGCAACAAGGACATAGGCCACCACGTCCGGAATATCACACAGCGGGGCAAAGAGAATCGGGGCCAGCAGGGCACCCCAGCCGGTAGCCGATGGGGTAGCCACGGCGCCACGGCGAGTTCCGCGGCGGCCTCGGGCCAGGTGATCGAGCTCGGCGGCGCCGGCCGTGCTCCTGTGCAACTTCGAGCGCGTCAAGAATCCGGCGCGAACGGCTCGGTCGCGCGGCGCGCTGGCCGGCCGATCCGGCCGAAGGGCCGCCAGACCGTGCCGCCGCGCGACGCGATCCAGCTCGGGCTGACGGGCGGCGGCGGGTTCGGCGACCCGAAGAAGCGCGATCCGCAGCGCGTGCTCGACGACGTCCTCGACGGTCTGATCACGGCCGAGGAAGCGCGGCGCGACTACGGGGTCGTCGTCGACGCGCGTGGACGGCTCGACATCGATGCGACGGAACGGGCGCGAAAGGCCTGAAGCTGGCCGATTGCCCCGTCCATCAATACGATCAGCACTTGCAATATCGACGTCGGTGCAACCGTTTTCCGATTCGCGCCGAACGAACCCAATCCGGATCGATCTCCCTGTCGCTGCTGTGCTTTCTGCCGGCGCGCGGCCGCCGGCTGTTGCGATCGCAACCTGTCCCTGGTCACCACAGGGGTGCAGTCCAGCCGCTGCCGCTGTAAAATACAGGCGATTTACAGGGCGCAGATGTGGCGCAAATACAGGAAAAGCTATTGAAATAGCAAAGGAAAACGGGCGAGCGCCGAACAGGCGAATAACAGGAGCGGAAACAGGAAGAACAGGGGAATTAACAGGACGAGCGCTCCTGTTTCGGGTGGGCGCGTCCCCCAGCTTCCGATCTCCAACCTCACCGACAATCGGCAAGTGCGGGCAACGTCCCTTGCCGCGATCTCGCGCACTTGCAAAGCAAAGCGCGCCCGAAGCGGTGGAGCTGCGGACGCGCAAATGTCACTCTGCACTTACTGCCATGCGCCGCTCGCGCCAGAAATGCAAACGGGATTCGATCTATCCCCACTGTTCACGGGTTCGCCGATCATGGCCGTGGCGGCTACGTCGACGACGACGCGCCGCGGGCGGCTCGACCGCCCCGCGACCGAGCGCCTCAGGTCTTCCTGACCCCTCGGCAAATGGTAAAGTCGGACCGCACCGCTGGCGTGTCACACAACGGCGGGCAGCGAACGGAGAGGATTATGCGTAACAGGATTTGGCTCGCAGCCGCCGCGCTCGCGGCCGGCGTGGCGATCGCCCCGGCCTCGGCCGCCGACGTCAAGATCGGCGCGATCTATCCGCTGTCGGGCAATGCCGCCAATGCGGGCCGCTCGGCGCTCGCGGCGGTGCAGCTCGCGGTCGACATCATCAACAACCCGCACCCCGACCTGGCGACGCTGCCCTCGGTCGGGCCGGGCGGCCTGTCCAACCTCGGCGGCGCCAAGATCGTGCTCATCGCGGCCGACCATCAGGGCAATCCGGCCGAGGGCCAGAGCCAGACGCTACGCCTGATCACGCAGGAGAAGGTCGCCGCGATGCTCGGCGTCTACCAGTCGAACGTCGCCTTCACGGCGACCGCGACCGCGGAGCGCTACGGCGTGCCGTTCATCGTCGGCGACTCGGTCGCCGCCAATATCACGGGCCGCGGCTTCAAGTGGACGTTCCGCACCACGCCGATCGCGTCGGACTTCGCGGCGAACTACATGCAGTTTCTCGCCGACATGAAGCAGGCCGGGCACAAGGTCGATTCGGTCGCCATCGTCAACGAGAACACCGATTACGGCACCTCGGTCGGCGGCACCGTGCTGGCGCAGGCCAAGGCGCACGGCATCAACGTGGTGGCGCAGATCCCCTACAGCGCCAATGCGACCGACGTGACCGCGCAGGTCCTCCAGCTCAAATCGAAGAACCCGGATGTCGTGGTCTTCATCTCCTATACGGCCGACGCCATCCTCTACATGAAGACGATGAAGAACCTCGACTACATGCCGCAGATGGTCATCGCCGACGACGCCGGCTTCTCCGACCCGACCTTCGTGCCGAGCGTCGGCAACCTGGCGCAAGGGCTGATGAACCGCAGCACCTGGGCGGTCGGCGAGCCGGGCAGCGTCACCTACAAGATCAACGAGCTGTTCAAGGCCAAGACCGGCCGCGAGCTGGACGACACCAGCGCGCGCAGCATGCAGGCGATGTTCGTGCTCGCCGACGCGATCAACCGCGCTGGCTCGACCGAGCCCGCGAAGATACAAAAAGCGCTGCAGGAGACCGACCTCAAGCCGGACCAGCTGATCATGGGCTTTAGCGGCGTCAAGTTCGACCAGACCGGCCAGAACACGCTCGCCGCGACCTACCTGATCCAGCTGCAGGGCAAGGACTATGTGCCGGTGTGGCCGGCGAAGTCGGCGCGGGCGCCGTTGCGGTGGCCGATGACGGGCTGGAAATAACCCGTCACCGCCTCCGTGATGATCCTGCTGCAAGCAGCCGTGAGCGGCCTCCTGTTGGGGGCCGTTTACGCGCTGTTCTCGTCTGGGCTCACGCTCATCTGGGGAATGATGAACTTCATCAACTTCGCCCACGGCGAGTTCGTGATGCTCGGCATGTACGTGGCGCTCGTCGTCACCTGGGGCGAGCTCGGGCCGGCCGTCTATGCGCCGGCCGCCGCGGTCGTGCTGTTCGGCCTCGGCGTGATCGTCTACGCCGGCTTGATCCGCCACGTGATGCGCGGGCCGATGCTGTCGCAGATCCTCTCGACCTTCGGCCTCGCGCTGCTGCTGCGCTATTCCGCGTTCTACGTCTTCAAGTCGGATTTCCGCACGCTGCCCGACAGCTCGCTGTCGAGCACGATCGATCTCGGCGGCATCTACCTGAGCAAGGCGCAGCTCCTCGCCGGCGTCGTCGCCGCGCTGCTCGCGCTCGGCATGCATGTGCTGCTCACCCGCACGCCGCTCGGCAGCCGCATGCTGGCCGTGGCCGAGGACCGCAGCGCCGCCATGCTGATGGGCATCCGGCCCGACCGCATGCAGGCGCTGGCCTGGGGCCTTTCGGCGGCGAGCGCCGGCATCGCCGGCGCCCTGATGGCGATCGCCTATCCGTTCTCGCCGTCGGTCGGCGAGACCTTCGTGCTCACTGCCTTCGTGGTCGTCTCGCTCGGCGGTTTCGGCAGCGTCCCGGGCGCGATGATCGCCGGGCTCACCGTCGGGCTCGTCGAGGCGCTCGCCGGCTACCTGATCGGGCCGATCTACAAGGACATCGTCGTCTACGGGCTGTTCGTCGCAGTGCTGTGGATCCGGCCGCAGGGTCTGCTCGGGACATTGTGAGGATGGATCAACGTGATGATCACAACCGTCATGCCCGCGAATGCGGGCATCCACGTCTTTCTTGCGGCGATTCAGCAAGCAA
>Ga0209006_10004785_pt1 | contig 12272 bp, 25 predicted proteins | sample JacPin_JW_Ref_O2_FD_188567 | JGI IMG/M metagenome (GOLD analysis project Ga0209006, IMG submission 188567) | Forest soil microbial communities from Algoma, Ontario, Canada - Jack Pine, Ontario site 1_JW_Ref_O2 (SPAdes) (version 2) | ecosystem: Environmental > Terrestrial > Soil > Boreal...
AGTACCCCAGAATGAAACTGTCATGCCGAGCACCGGGTCGCACGGCAGTGTCTCAGCTATCCCGTTCACCGTCAGCGCGACCGTGCCTGAGCCTTCCGGACACTCGACGTTGTAGACAGCGCGTAGCTCGGGATTGCCTGACACAGGCACCTCATAGTCGGCCAGCACGCTCGTGAACTCGGTGCTCATCGTCGGTACGTCCGTGCAGCAGCTCTCCAATACGTTCGCGAAGAGCAATGGGTAATCCATGTAATAGTTATCGGCCCAGTAGGCGCCCTGCGGTGTCACGAACTCGTAAGAGATCGCGTCCCAGTTCTTGGCGCGAGTCGCTGTCTGCATGTCATCGAGCGTGGCGCGCGAGTAGTCGGACGCGTTGTGCGGCACGAGCCCGAAGGTCGGGTCGGCGATGATCCACTTGCCGGTATTCGGCTCAAACACCAGCACGACCACGTGACAATCTCCGCCACCGGGGACGTGTGGGGTCATGCAGGTGCCGCCGAGCTTCACCTGAACTCCGGCGCCCTGTGCCTCGATCATGTTCATCGCGGCCGTGGCATAGTCCCAGCAAGTCGCCGTCGTATGGCTGTGCGCGATCACGGCGGCTTCCAGCGGCGAGCCCTTGGCGGGTACGTTATCCTCGCCAGCCATCGCGCGCACCTGCGGGATGATCGCGAGCGCCTGCTCAAACGCCTCACTGGCGCTGACGGTGGTTACCACCGGCGGGGCGACGGCGCCGGGAGATGATCCGCCGCCGCATCCGACGCAGGTCGTGAGCAGGGCGGCGAGTAAGAAGGCGAGTAAACGTGTCATGTTGGTCTCCTGAAGTTGTCCGAAAACTCGGGGAGGATTATCCCTCCCCGGCCTTGCCACTGCAAGGACTTTCGGTTGCGGTTACGCTGCCATCAGCATCTTGCCGGCGGTGCGCTCGATGTCGATGCGCGCGTCCTGATACTGAAGGCCCCGGGCGTACGCGGTGGCGGCCACCACGGCATCCCAGACGCTGCAGTTGTCCATCAGGTCCGACGATTCGTCGTTCTTGAAGGCCGCCTTGATCCCGCTCACCTGCGAGCGGTTGAACTTGCGATTCTTCAGGAACGCGTCGATGTCGGCGACCTTCGACTGCTGCGCGGCCACGATGCGCGCCTCAGAGAGGCCGATGTTGGACTTCGCGATCTCGCGGATCGCCGGCACCACCTCGCTCAGGAAGCGATGCGGGGCGCTGGCCGTGTGGCGGATGCGTAGCTCTTCGAGGTTGCGCATGCCCCAGATGATCCGGTTGCAGCAGATGTAGTCGAACGCCCAGCTCGCGACCCAGAGGCTGCCGCCGCCGACGTCGCTGTTGCCGATGGCGATGCCCGTCGAGATGCGGCCGGACTTACCGTCGCGGCGGTTCTTCACCTCGGTGGATTTGTCCTCGTCGGCGAGGAACACAACCATGTCGCGGTCGCTCGCGTAGAGCGTCGTGTTGTCCTTGGTGATGTCCACCTGCTTGCCGAACTCGCCCGGTACGCGGAACGTGCCGGTGCGGCCGTCGCCGAACACCTCGATCAGCGCAGCGGAGACGTCAGCGTCCCACACGCGACCGTAGTTCGGGCCCGTGACCGCGTGCAGCTGCGCGGGGCCGCCGTTCTTGTAGAGTAGCACGCCGATGTCCTCGACCGGGCGCGCAACGTGCAGGCCGTAGTTGAGGCAGTCGACGACCAGCTCCTTGGGCAGGTCGCGCAGGTAGCCGGCCGGGGCGCCGGCGCGTTGCGCCAGTTGACCGAACGCGAAGTGCGTGGGCGCAGCGCCCGCGCCAGAGGGGCCGCGGATGATCAGCTTGTTGTCCTCGATGTCGGCGGTGAGTGCCTTACTGGCGACCACGCGCGAGTTGCTGTGATCCTTGCGGTACTGAGTGGCGGCATGTAGGTCGGTGAGGCTGGTGAAGCGCTCATCGGCCGGGCGGGTTGACCACTCGCTGTTGATACTGAAGTTGTGCATATCGATCTCCTAGTGCCCCAGATCCGCCGGGGGCGCGCGTAGTGCGGTTTGCACTGGAGATGAGCCTACCAGAGGCCCCTCCCCGCTGCAAGCTACAGGTCGTGAACTCGCTCGTACTCGCACAGGATCTCCTCGGCGCGGCGGGCGCAGGGGGCGGCTACGGTGGCGCGGATGCCGCGCTCGACCGTGGCGTTGTCCTCATCCCACTGCCGGATCGCGCCATCGACGCTGAACGCCGACGGGATGCGGTGCGTGTCGAACTTGTGGCCGCGGCCAGCCGCGCAGCGGCAGTATGCGTCGTGGATCGTGGTCTCCAGATTCAGAAGGCTTACTCGGGCGGTCAGTTCCATGGTCAGGTGCTCCGTTGGGTGTGCGATCTCAGTGGGGCCATTAGATCACAGGCCCCTCTGAGAAAACAAGAGGTGCGTCACACTTTTCAGAACTCGATGGTTGCGGCCTCCGGCTTGACAGCGGGCGGGCACGCCTTCCAGCCGGCCACGTTGGACGGGCTCAGGACCGCGTGAGCGGGGCTAGGTGCCTTCGGCGGCTGCGGGGGCTGGAAAGGGCCCCGGTAGGCGACCACGTCGATCCTGAGCCGCAGGAGGTCGGCCTCCAGCTTCTTGGTGGACCACGCGACGCCGGGGCCTGCGACGCGCTCCCACGCGCTGGCAGCGGCGCTGAGCGCCCGGGCGGTAGTGATGTCGCCGGCTTCCCGGGCCGCCTCAGCAGCCGCGTGCGCGGCCTTGGCGCGGTCGGCGGGGCTCACGAGCGCACCGCGTAGCAGATACCAAAGGCGACGCTAACGGCCAGCAGGCCGATGGGTCCGCCCAAGGCGAGCGAGCCGAGTATCACAAAGATGCAAAGTATGGCGGTCATGTCTGGTCTCCGGGGTAAGTGAAGCCAGTAGACCAGAAAACGAACCGGGGTGCAAGCTGTTTCTTGCCGCCCCCGGTTACTTGACAATAATCAGTCGCCACTCGGCTGGGCGGCGGCCTTTCGGGCCGTCTCCTCCGTATGTGCGTCGTACTGATCGAGCTGCTTGAGGACCGTCTCCGCGGCCTTGAGCAGATCCACTTCGCCGAGCACCTGCAGCATGAACGGATTCGGGTGCGCGTTGATGCTGCTGCCCGCGCTCGCGTTCACCTGCAGCGACTGGCGGATCGCATTCACCACGATGACGACGCGCGCATCGGTTGGCATGGCGCTCATGTCAGTGCCCCTGCCGCTTGAACGCTTTGCGGTCGTTTGCGCGGAACGTGGTCGGGGTGGCTGACATGATCAGCTTGGCGTCCGCCGCCTTGCAGTGATCACACATCACGGTATCCGGCCGGTCCTTGAGCGCGACCATCAGCTCGGTGATGTGCCCGGCTCCGCATTGGTATTCGTAGATGCCCATGCTTACACCTTCACCAGCGCTTCGAACTTGGCCGCGAGCGCCTTGGCGCGCGCGTACTCGTTCTCGGCGAACGTGCGGGCCTCGGCGGCCCGCTTCTCTTCCTCGGCCTTCACCGCCGCCATTCCTGCGTGGAACTCGGCGACGAAGTGCAGCTGCTCGATCTTGGACGTGATGTCCGCGATGATGCTATCAATCGACTTGCTAAAGATTCCCATTTCGTACGTCTCCTGCGATGCGGACTTTTTCGGCCTCAGTTGCGCGCACCGCTTCTCGCACGTCGGCCTCTTGAATTTCCATACGCACCGAGCGGTTGTTGCCCGGCATGTAACCCTCAAACCATTTACAGCGCCAGCACGGCGGGCACTCCTTGCCTGTCGCTGGCGGGAAATCGAGCGCAGCGATCTCATGATCGATGTTGGAGGCAGGGTACTGCGCCTCGTCGCTCTCCGCCACCGGCTGCTTGATCAGCACTGCGCGGAACTCCTGCGCGTCTGGCAGTAGCTTGCGCAGCTGTTTGATGCGCGCGCGCGCGTCATCGATGATGTGCTTTGTAGCACCCTTCTCCATCATCTCCTCTCGCGTCAGTCCGCGCGCCTGCATCAGCGCCACGCGCTTATATTCAGGCGGCAACGCTTGCGCGAGCGCGTTGGCCGCGCTCTGTGCCTCGACAGCAGCCAGCGTGGTATCGCCGGTCGGTATTTCAGCCACAGACAAGGACGCGGAGCGTGTCTCGTAGTTCTGCCACGCCTTGTATGCGTCGCGCACCGCGTTCACGAACCACGTATCAAGCGTGGTGGTCAAGCTGTAGCTGGCGCGATTCTTCCAACACCACAGTAGCGCGGCTGCGATGATGTCTTCGCGATCAGCGCGCTGCAGGTGACGCACATAACGATTCGCTTTACGCGAAGCGCGCGCCAACTGTAGCACAAATTCTTCGCCGGGGCTGGTCATTCTTTCCCGATCAGGTTCGCTACCTGTGTGCGGGCGCGCTTAAGCTCAGCGGCCAACTCGTCCATCTGCGTTTTGTGCGCGGCCTCCTGCCCTAGCATGACTTGGTCAGCCCACGAGCGACCGATGAAGATACCGACGCCAACCGCGCCAAGTACTCCGATCACCGCCCACGACATCATGATCCACTCCAGCTGCGCCCGGCCGCGAGCGCCTCGTTGCGCTTCGAGATCTTCAGCTCGAACTGCGCCTGCGCTTGCAGGATGATGCTCGCAATCTTAGCCTGTATAGCGTCCGGCATGTCCTTGAACTCGGGCATATCCATGATGAGGCGCAGCCCGTTGTTCCACAGGCACTCGTTCAACATGCGGCGGTTCGAATACTCAAGCACGAGGAGATCGATGTCTTCGATGGCTTTGCCCGACCACTTGAGACTGATGCCAATGCGCGAGGCGCGCAGCTGTACGAGCTTCGAGAGCGAATCAGCGGGACCTTGGTATTCGAGTAGCTTCATGTTAGTTCTCCGACCTTGACGAATCGCCACTTCACGCCGGTCTTCGCGCTGCCCGCGTGCACTAGCTTGATGCCGTTGCTGATGCGATCACGATAGCCGCGTAGCCAGTACCCTACCTTCAGCGGGCTATTGGGCTCCTTGCAGCCGTTCTGCATCATATGGTTCGCTAATTCACCAGACGAGTCAGTAATTCCGTTGACCAGACGAGCAACGTCCAGACCCGTGAACTCGCGATCACCAAATTGAGATGCAAGCGCTTCATAGATTACCCCAACACTCGTTGTTTCATCGTCGGTCTCGTTCTGAGTGTCGACGGGATCTGCCATGCCGAGCCAGATGAGCGGATCGCGGCAGAAGTGCGACCAGCGCTCGAATGACTGCAACGCCACCGGCATCTTCACATCCTTCATGGCGTGGAACGCCTTGATGATCGTGAGCGCGTCAATCAATAGCTCCGGGCGGTGCGCCATCACATACTCACGTAGTAGCGGGATCTTGAAAACACGCTGCTTTAGGTTCTCCATGTTCGCGTCCATGCGCACGACAATCGAACGTCGCGCTAAGTCGCCGGTCGGCGTGATGTTGTTGCCGCTCGCGACTAGAACCATTTTGTTAGGAATGCCAAGCGTCTCAGATTCTCCGAGCTTTCGGTCCTTCCACGTGGAACTGGTGATGAAGGCGCACAGTTCGGGGCTTCGGGTTTTGTGTCCATCGGGCACGTTGTCGAACCAGAGGGAGCGGTCGCCGGCGAGAAGTGAGGCGTAGAGAGCCTTCCGTATTTCGTCGCCATCACCAACCCACGGTCGTAACGCAGGGTCACTTCCATGGACGATTCGTGCGGCCATTTCCTGAAGCAGTCCCTTGCCTGTTCCGGCGCTAGGCGCATCGTAAAAGAACATGGGACTTCTATCGATGGCGACTCGCGCAGCTTCCGTGAGAATATGCGATAGAAAAGCGGCTTCGCTGGCGGGCTCTTTGAAGGGAAACTGATCGAATACTCCACGAATCCGTTCGAGTGCAGCTCGCGCACAATCCTGATCTGGTCGCTCGGGGATTGCTGGGAACTCGGTGGAAGGAACGTAAAGAACTCTTGCTCGACGATCATATCCGGGGGTATCACAAATGCTCCCATCGGGGCGCACGAACGGCGCCCGCGCAATTGCGTCTAGTGGACGCAGTTGCGTCCATGAGTTGAGATCGAGGAGACCGATAATGTGCTCCACGCTCGGTTTCGTGTTGACCCACTGCCCGGGCGGACCCTTGAGCCACTTCTGCCAGATGGCCAGCTCGCCAAGCTTCTTCAGCATCCATGCCTTGCTCACGTTCACGAGCATCAGCGCGTCATCCGAGCGCGTGATGTCAGAATCCGCGTGCGCCTCAGTCTGGCGCACGAGGTGTGGGCCCTGCACAAACGCGTATGGCACGAGGATGCCTTCGAGCTGGTCGACGATCTCGCTGTAGCGCGGATCGCTCAGCTGGATGACCGGCTTGATCGGCGCGTCTGGAACGACGTTGATTGCTCCGGGGTCGCCCGCGGCGTCTTGCGCATCAGCGTCAGCGTCTCCTTGCTGGGCGGGTGCGACCACATCTTCTGCGCGTCCTTCGATTGCCTGATCAGTTCCGGTGTCAGTTTGGGTCTGTTCCGGCTCGGCGCGTACGGGCGGAAAGGCTTCTGGGTTGGCGACGTTTTCCATTCCTGCTCGGCGAGCCATTGCGATGATGGCGCGGTAGTCGGTGCGGGGCTCTTGTCGGCTGTGCGCGTCCCACCACGCAGCAGCTCCGCCCTCAACGTACCCGACAGCTTTCTTGCTGAAATCCTCCCAGAGCTGGCGCGCGGGGCGCGTGCCTTGGAGCGAGAGGAGCGCGTAACCGATTTTCGACCAGCTGTCATTGTCTGCCACCTTGTCCAGTAGGAATCGCAGCGCGCTCAATAGCGTCTGCCAGTCTTCGTCGGAAATGACGCTCAAGACGTCGCTGGTGCTCTGATCCGAAGAAATTAGCTTCAGCGCTTCCAATGGGTTCTGGCCCAGAGCCGACGCAGTCTGGTTCTCCAGCTTTGATGAGGTCGTCGCAAAAGTCTTCGTGAGGGTCGTCCAGACCGAATTCACCTGATCCAGCGTCAGCGTTGGGATCTGCTCGGGTAACCCGGGCGACCACTGGTAGCGCGCACCCGATGAGTGCGAGCCACAGGCCACAAACTGCTGACCGTCGGCTAATAGCTCGATGGCCGGACCCTTCGGGTTGTTGTCCAGCCTGATGCGGCGCTTCTTGCATGATGCCTCCATTCGGAACGGGATCAGGAACTTCACGCTGTTGATGCGCTCGCGCGTGGCGTACGCCTGCTTCGCGTCGTGGAACAGACCACCGAGGATGCCGCGGATCTCCGGCGAGCGATTAATATCCTCGACGTCCACATCGAACGCGTACACGCCACTGATCGGCCCCGTGCGAACGCAGATGTTCAGGCGACGGTCCTTGGACCACGCCACGATCTCGTTGCTCATGATCGGGCGCTTCTGCCAGTCCTTGAGCCCGTGCGCTTCACCCGCGTAGTTGAACTGGCTCGGGATTTTGCCTATCTTGCCTTCGAGCGCGCTTCCTTTGAGCACGCGCACGTCATCGGCTGCTGGTACGCAGGGCAGGAGATTCTCTCCCAGCCCCAGCACCATGTCGAAATGAAACCACTCATCAGCTGTCGCGCCGCGTGGATCTGTCATTTACTGCCTCTTGTTCAGTTCATCGATGCGCTTACGCAGCGCCTCGATAGCCGGCCCCATCACGCGGTCGAAAAACTTCCGCTCGCGTCGTTTGATCAGGTACTCACGCAGGTATGGCACGCGATACGGCCAGCTCGCGAAGAACCAGATCTTATGCTTGCCGCAGCGGCAGCGCTCGTACAGCCTCACTCTGAGGCTTTGCGGTAGTCTTCCAGATTCTGGCGGACAGTTTCGAGGTTCAGCACTTTGGCGATGGAGCCGGGCTGGAAGGTTAGTCCGAGCAGGAACTGCTCGAACGCCGCGACCGTAAAATAGATGAGCGGAAACTTGCCGTCCATGTCATCGAACGCGACGGCCACACCGACTGTGCCTGATTCGCGATCAGCGGCCGATGGTTCGTAAATGAAACGGTACATACCCATGTTATTCCTTCATCAGTGCGAGTGCGATACCCGCGAGGAGCGTGAGCACTAGCCCGGTGACGTTGTGCGTCCACGCGTAGACGTAGCTCGCGGTACCAAACCCGAGCTGCATGGTGGTGTATACGATGGCCTTGGCGTCACTCACAGGTATACCTCGTCGGTGATCACATACGTGCTGTAGATCATGAGGATCACGGCCCAGATCGCCTGCGGTGTGCTGTGGATTACAGCGGACAGCGCCAGCAACGTGGCGCTCAAGGGTAGATTCAGCGTTGCTAAGAACAGGCGTAGCTTGCTCATGACCACGCCTTCGTGGCCCACATCACGGACTGTTCGAGGTTGGTCATCGCGAGCGCGGCTGCGCGCTGCTCAGGCAGTGAGCGCGTGCCAGCTCCACCGATCAGCTGCTCAAGGCGCTCGGCCGCGTCCTTGATCTGCTCAATCTGCTCTCTGGCGACCGGCCCCAGCTCGTGGTAGGTCTTGCGGAATGTGTTGGTCACGGATTATTCCCTCGTCACTTTGAGAATGGTCTCGGTGTAGTCCACCAAGCGCGCGTGGTACGGCACCACGTACAGCATCGGATGACGCTTGCGCAGCGAGTAGCTGAGCATGTTGTCGTAGATGGACTCGTAGAGGCTACCCATCCCGATGTTCTGAGTGAAGTCGTACCACTCGCGTGAGTTGAGCTTCACCTCGGTGATCGTGCGCCCGGTCTCCAGCTCCTTGCGCTCAACTGAGCGTAGGACGCTGTCCACGGTCACTGGTTCGTAGATGTATCTCATGCCTTGCGGTATCCTGTGCTCATGAGGATCTCCAGCGCGCGCTTGCCGCTGATCCTGACCTGACGCCGGTACGGGTGCTCGGTATCCACCGCCTGCACGAAGTGCACGAGCCATGGCGACACGCTCGCCTCGCGCAAATGGAGCGGGCCCGGTACCGGCCCATCTATGTAGCGTGCCACGGGACAGTGTCCACCGCTGCAGGTCTTGAACTGCATACGCGGGTGCGACTCCAGCCACTTGCGGAACGCGCCGATGCGGATGCTGCGCAGCGTGATCTTGCGCTTAGGTTTCGCTGTGGTGCGGCTCATACGAACAGCTCCGGGTGCTCGCTCTTGATGCGCTCGACCGCGCTTGAGAAGTACGCCGACACCGGCTCACCATCGAACTGCACCTTGTGCTTGAGTGTGTTCAGCTTGGTCCACTCAGCCTCGACCTCGTGGATGGCACGCAGCGACTCCCAGATGGCTCGGGTGTGATTACGCTCCGGGCCGTTGTCGGACACGCTGCCCATGACCAGCCTGACGAGCGCGGCCTCGTGCACGGTCAGCTCAAGGATGATGGTGGGCGCGGGCGCGGGCTTGCGGATAGCGGCGGCTTTGCTCATACCTGATGCTCCTGTCGTACGCGCACGTGGTGCGCTAGGTTGAAGTGACGCACGGCCCAGCGGCAGCGTGCACATGAATGGGGATGGCCTGTGTGGCGCTCAGGCTGCTCACCGCGCTGACAGCGCTGACATCGCTGGTCGGGGTTACCGCTGAACCACATGAAATAAGCGTCACACTCGCGACACCGTATGGCGTACAGGCCCATCAGCTGCTCACCTTGGGCTGCTGGTAGTATTGCTCCATGCCGACGCGCTGCTTAGCTGTCAGCCTGCGCGCTGCCACGTTGTTGGCGCACGAGCGGCAGTAATCAAGCCCGAGCGCGTGCTCGTGCGGACACGGTCGCCCGAGTATCTGCTCGGCCTCGGCCTTGGTTACGCGCGGCGCGTGCGCCATGTGGTCTCACCTCGTAAAAGTGGGCTTCCTCACTTTGAGTGTGGCCGGCGTTTTTATGGTCTGTCAAGCTCGCGCGCTCGGGTGGTGATGATGGACTTATGGTCGGCGCTCTCTACCCCCTGAATGTACGGATGGGTGTGTTACATGAGTACATCACCTGTGGATAACTTTTGGGGTCGCGCTTGGGTACTTTGGTAGTTCATCATCTCCACCTGTCATTCCAGCCTGAGCCTGAGCCCCCGGGTAGGTACATCTCCACCATGTCCACCCTCACGCTCTGCCCGCTAGCCCCTGCGACCACCCGAGCCCGGCGTCACTACTGTGGACTGTACAGTAGTGTTGCTCGCTTATATCACACGCTTACGCTCGCGTCACACTCGCGCCCCCGAGCGTGACACCCAAGCCCTTGATTCCATTGGACCGATCGGACATAACGTGGCCGAGCCCGAGCCCCCGGGAATGGTGACATAATTCCGAAACCCCCAAGGGATCGGGAAGTGACTGTTACCTCGCCATCGTCGCGCCGGGAGGGAAACCCGTTATACCCGGGGCTCCAAGAGGGAGGTGGATCTCCACCATCTCCACCCCCCGGGCTGAATTATGACAGCCGCCCCTAATCACGGTGAGAAGACTTCACATAAGGCAACCCCCGTGACCGAAAACCAGACCCACGCTCCCGAGCGCCCGGACCCAAGTCCGGTGACCGGGCTCGGACCCCCGCCCCGGAAGGTGCCGCTCCCGCTCGGCGGTGACGCGCTCATGTACACCCGGGAGAACCTGACCCAGCTCTTTAAGTGCAGCCACGGGGAGCTCGGCCGGCTCGCGAGCCGCAAGATGTGCCCCCTGCCGATCCGCATCGACGGCCAGATCCTCTGGTACGTGGACGAATGCCTCGCCGCGCAGGCGCAGGTGATGCGCTCGCTGGAGCGATGGAGGAAGCGATGAGCCCGGTCAACCTGACACCCAAACCAATCCTCGGCCCCGGCCCCGGCGCCGTCGGAGTCGCAGTCGGTGCCGGAGTGGCCGGAGTGGCCGGAGTGGCCGGAGTGGCCGGAGTGGCCGGAGGCCCAAACAACCCGTTCATCTTCACGCCCGGCCCAACGCCGGGCCAGATGCCGTTCCCCGGACCCGACCCCCTGCACACCAAGATCGACAACCGCGTCAACGCCGCCGACACCCCGGACGCGGAACGCGCGATCATGTTCGATCTGCTCTGGAAGTTCGCCCGCGGCGACTGGCACGGCGTCTCGGACGCGGCGAACGATCTGCGCGTTGAAGAAGCGAAGCGCGGCAAGTGAAGCGCGCACCCCGTAAGCACTTCCCGCCCGGCGCGGTCCGCGAGGTCAAGCAGTTCACGGTCGACTGCGACGAGGAGTACCGGTGGGACTTCGCGTGGCGCGACCCAGCCTCAGGGCGCGTCGTCCAGTTTAACGTACGGGCCTACGCGCCGCACAGTATGTCCGAGGCGGACTTCGCCGCGATGGTTCGAGAGCCGGCGCTCGCCTGCATTGAGCGCGAGGTACACCGCAAGTGCGGCATGGATTACGCGATGGCGAACCGGTACCAGTTGGCGCTGCCGCGTCACGTGCCCGGCCGGTACGTATGACCCAGCTCTCGGATGAGCTGGTGAAGCAGCTCGCCGAGGCGAAGGCACCCCACGCTTACAGCCACGAGGTGAAGGCGATGGCCCAAGAGATTCGCGAGCGCCGCGCCGCGGAGGCGAAGCTCGCACAGACGCAGCCGATCCCGCATCCCGGGCTCGGCGGGATACCATACCCATGACCAAGTGGCATGTTCACTCTCCCGCGCTCGATGAGCGCGAGAACGATTTCACAGCTTCCTTCACCTGCACCAATGGTGAGACCGGCAAGGTGGTGCGCGTGACGATTACGCAGGAGCGAGGCAACCCGGCTGCCGATCTGATCGGCGGACTGCGGGCGACGGCCGAGCTGCTGCGACAGGCGGCCAGCGATGAGCTGGCGACCGCCAAACTCAACTAGGACTCACCACAAAATGACTTGGGGCAACTTTGGCGCCGCTAGCGGCGCGCAGCCACCGGCCAACCAGCCGACTGGCGTCCAGCCTTTTGCTCCCGGCGTTGCCGGGCAGCCGGTGCAGAACAGCGCCGGCGCGACTCTGCCCCCGTGCTACAACGCGGGCTTTGAGTCACTGATGGCGGCGGTCAGCCGCGGCGAAGTTTCGCTGAACCAGACGGCGGGCGTCTCGGGGATCGGCGGTATCGGTAACGCGAATGGCAACCCGACGCTCATGCAGGCGATCTCGCAGGGCGTGCCTCAGAACGGTACCAACGGCATCGGCGTGCAGGCGGGACCTGCCGGCGGCGCTGGCAACGGCCCGGGCGTGGCAGCTGTGGTTTCCGGTAACGGCGGCCTCGGCAGCGCCGTGATGGCGGCGAGCGGCGTGTCGGCGACAGCCTTCGGCGGCGCCGTGCAGTCGGACTCGAAGCAGATGGAGAACGCGGCAGCGGTCGCGCTTGCGAACCCGATCCAGTACG
>Ga0209006_10004786_pt1 | contig 12272 bp, 13 predicted proteins | sample JacPin_JW_Ref_O2_FD_188567 | JGI IMG/M metagenome (GOLD analysis project Ga0209006, IMG submission 188567) | Forest soil microbial communities from Algoma, Ontario, Canada - Jack Pine, Ontario site 1_JW_Ref_O2 (SPAdes) (version 2) | ecosystem: Environmental > Terrestrial > Soil > Boreal...
CGGCGGTCTGAATGAGCTGCCCCGGACCGCTGGCATCGACCGAGGCGCCCAGATCCGCGCCCGCGCCGGCCGGTGCGGCGGCTGGCGCGCCAGCCGCGCCGGAGGCGCTGAGCGCGAGCCCGAGACTGAATGCTGCCGCAATTGCTGGAATCAGATGTCGCATAAGCGCCTCACTTGGAAGTTTTGCCGGAGCCCTTTTTGTCGTCGCCCGGCTCTTTGTTCGCCGACGAATCCTTGCTAGCCGACGAGTCCTTGTTGCCCGCGAAGCTCGCAAACAGCTTATTGATCAGGCTTTCAAGCACGATGGCCGACTGCGTGAACTGCAGCTCGCTGCCGGCATGCAGAAACGTGTCGGAGCCGCCGGGCGAGAGGGCGATGTAATTGGCGCCGAGCAGGCCGGAAGTCTGGATGGCTGCATCGCTGTCGTCCGGAATGTGATCGTATCGGCGGTCGATGGTCAGCTTGACCGCTGCCTTGTACACCGAAATATCGTAGCTGATCGCACCGACCTGCCCTACCCGCACGCCGGCCATCGTTACTGGTGCGCCGACTTTCAGTCCGCCGATATCGTCGAACTTCGCGATCACAGCATAACTCTGCGAGGAGCGCGAAAGCTGTAAGCCGCTGCCGGGCAGTTGTGTAGTCAGAAACCCCAAGGCGGCAAAACCCAGCAATACGAACAGGCCGGTCCCGATATCCATCGAACGATTGGTCTGGGCCATGTGGCTAACCTCTTACAGAAACGCCGCGGTCAATATGTAATCGAACAGCAGCACCAGCACCGCCGAAGTGACCACGGTGCGCGTCGTGGCGAGCCCCACACCTTCGGCGGTCGGCTCGGCATGGTAACCCTCGTAGACGGCAAGCAGGCTGCAGGTGGCGCCGAACACGACGCTCTTGATGATGCCTTCGTTGACATCGCTCAAGCCCACCGCGCTCTGCATCTGTGACCAGAAGGTGCCGGGCTGGATCCCCATCATGGTCACGCCGATCAGCTGCGCGCCGTAGATACCGACGCAATTGAAGATCGCGGTCAGCAGCGGCACCGCAATGAATCCGCCGAGGAAGCGCGGTGCGACCACGTGACGCACCGGATCAACCGCCATCATCTCCATCGCCGCCAGCTGATCGGTCGCGCCCATCAGGCCGATTTCCGAACACAGCGAGGTGCCGGCGCGGCCTGCAAACAGCAGCGCGGTGAGCACCGGTCCGAGTTCCTTGATGAGGCCGAGCGCCGCGGCTACGCCGAGCGCCGACTCCGAGCCGAAGCGTTGCAGCAGCTGATAGCCTTGCAGCCCGAGCACCATGCCGACGAACAGACCGCAGAGCATGATGATCACCAGCGAGCGCGCCCCGGCGTTGTAGATCTGCCTGATTACCAACTGCGGACGCGCCAGCGCCGGAACGCACTGTCCTAACAGGCGCAGCAGAAACAGCGACACGCCGCCAATCTTGGCGATCGCATTGAGCGCGAGAGAGCGCCGATGTGACAGGCTGATCACGCCGCGATTCTCATGCCCGCGGATGCTCCAGCAGCTGCTCGAAATAATCGGGCGCCGGATAATGGAACGGCACCGGACCATCGGGCGAGCCGCTCATGAACTGGCGCACGACGTCCTTCTGTTCGCGATTGAGCTCGGCTGGACTGCCCTCGGCCACCACTTTGCCCTCCGACAGCAGGTAACTGTAGTTGGCGATTGCGCCAATTTCGCGAACGTCGTGCGAGACCACGATACTGGTGATGCCGAGCAGGCGATTGAGCGACTGGATCAGGCGCACGATCACTCCCATCGAGATCGGATCCAGGCCGACGAACGGCTCGTCATAGATCAGCACCTCCGGATCCATGACGATCGCCCGCGCCAGTGCCACGCGCCGCGCCATACCGCCCGAGAGCTCGGCCGGCATCAGATCGGCGGCACCACGCAGTCCGACTGCCTGCAGTTTCATCAGTACCAGTGCGCGCAGTACCGGTTCGGGCAGATCGGCGTGCTCGCGTACCGGGAATGCGACGTTTTCGAACACCGACAGATCGGTCAGCAGCGCGCCGTTCTGGAACAGCAGGCCGACCCGCTGGCGCAGCCGGTAGAGATCGCGGCGCTTAAGGTGAACGACATCCTGGCCGAACACGCTGACTTGACCGCTCTGCGCCACGCTCTGGCCCATGATCAGACGCAGCAGCGTGGTTTTGCCGGTGCCACTCGGTCCCATCACCGCCGTGATCGCGCCACGGCGCATGCGCACATTCAGCCCCGTGAATACCGCGTGGCCGCCGATGGCGTAATGCACCTCGCGCACGTCCACCACGGCGTCGTCATCGGTCACGCCGCCTGCTGCTCCATGCCGGCCTGAAAGCCGCCGCTGCGCGCCAGCCCGTTCAGCCGCGACCACTTCTGGAATTCCTTCTGCGCGGCGGCAAAGTTGGCAGGTTTGCCGCCCCACGCCATCAGCGCGGCATCCTGCAGCGCGCGGCCATAGCTGAAGGAGAGCTGCCATGGCAGCGGTCCGAGCCGGTTCATCAGCGACAGGTGCAGCGCCGCCTCGGCCGGCGTCTGACCGCCCGACAGAAACATGATGCCGGGAACGGCCGCCGGTACATGACGCCTGAGGCAGCGTACCGTGGCGGCAGCGACCTGCTCCGGCGTGGCGCGCACCGGGCTCTTCTTGCCCGAAATGATCATATTGGGCTTGAGGATCATGCCCTCCAGACGCACCCGCTGGCGATCGAGCTGTGCAAAGACTTCAGCCAGCACGCCGCTGGTGACCGCGTCGCAACGCTCCTGGGTGTGGCCGCCGTCCATCAGCACCTCCGGCTCGACGATCGGCACGATGTGCTGTTCCTGACACAGCGCCGCGTAACGCGCCAGCGCGTGCGCATTGGCTTCGATCGCGCCGTGCGACGGTATGCCCTCGCCAATGTCGATCACCGCGCGCCATTTTGCAAAGCGCGCGCCGAGCTTGTAGTACTCGATCAGCCGCTCGCGCAACCCGTCGAGGCCCTCGGTGATGGTCTCGCCGGCAAAGCCCGCCATCGGCTTGGCACCGGTATCGACCTTGATCCCGGGGATGATGCCGAGCCCGGCGAGGTAGTCGGGAAACGGCACGCCGTCGCGGGTCTTCTGGCGGATGGTTTCATCGTACATGATCACGCCGCTGATCCATTGTGCGATCCCGGGAGTCGTGAACAGCAGCTCACGATAGGTGCGGCGATGCTCTTCCGTGGACGGGCAACCGATCTTGTCCAGGCGCTTGGCGATGGTGGTATTGCTCTCGTCCGCCGCCAGCAGGCCCTTGTCCTTCGCCACCATCGCGGTGGCCACCCCATCAAGCTCACTACCACTCATGATGTCCATTCCTCCGAAATTAGGCTGCGCAGGATACCAAAGCCGGGTGCAGCGCAGAGGCGCCCTCGGCCTGGGGCCGCAGGGCAGGCGGCGCGGCCGGCAAGCGGCGCGCTTCTCATTCGATCCATATGGTACTAAACTAGTCCTAGTTCAGAGGCGCCTATGTTGCGAATCAGCAAACTGACCGACTATGCCACGGTGATCCTCGCCCGTCTGGCCGCGCAGCCCGAGCGCCGCTATACGGCGGCTCAGATCGCCAGCGAGACCCGCCTCGCAGCCCCCACTGTCTCCAAGTTGCTCAAGCAACTGCACCGGTGCGGCCTGGTCAACTCCACCCGCGGCTTGCACGGCGGCTATCTGCTGGCGCGGCCGGCCGCCGAGATCACCGCCGCTCAAATCCTCGATGCGCTGGAAGGGCCGGTGGCGCTGACCGAATGCGCCGGCAGCGAAAGCCATTGCTGCATCGAGAGCAGCTGTCTGGTCGGCCGCGCCTGGAAGCGTGTCAACCTGGCGATCCGGCGCTCGCTGCAGGAGATCACGCTGCTGGAGCTCGCCGGCCTGAGCGGCGCAGCGCAACCATCGGCGCTCGATCGCGGCTTTCCGGCCGCCCTCGGCGGCATCGGCGCACGCAGTCCGAAGCGGGAGCCGCTGTGAGCACCCCCGATATCGACGCGCTGGTCAACCGCAGCTACCGCCACGGCTTTATCACCGACATCGAATCCGACACGGTGCCGCCGGGGCTCGACGAGAGCGTCGTGCGGCTGATCTCGGCCAAGAAACACGAGCCGCAGTTCCTGCTCGACTGGCGGCTGCGCGCGCTGCGTCACTGGCAGGGCATGCGCGAGCCGCACTGGGCGCAGTTGCATTACCCGCCGATCGACTACGACGCGATCTCCTATTACTCCGCCCCCAGGCAGGCCAACAACGGACCAAAAAGCCTGGCCGACGTCGACCCAAAGCTGCTGGCGACCTACGAAAAGCTCGGGGTACCGCTGCACGAGCGCGCGCGCCTCGCCGGCGTGGCGGTGGACGCGGTGTTCGACAGCGTCTCGGTGGCCACCACATTCAAGGAACGCCTGTCGGCGGCGGGCGTGATTTTCTGTCCGTTTTCGGAGGCGGTACAGAAGCACCCGGCGCTGCTCGAGCGCTACCTCGGCTCGGTGGTTCCTTACACCGACAATTTCTACGCCACGCTCAATTCGGCGGTGTTCACCGACGGCTCGTTCGTTTATGTGCCGCCGGGTGTGCGCTGCCCGATGGAGCTGTCTACCTATTTTCGCATCAACGCCGCCAACACCGGACAGTTCGAACGCACCCTGATCATCGCCGACGAAGGTGCGTACGTGAGCTATCTTGAAGGATGCACTGCACCGATGCGCGATGAGAATCAGCTGCACGCTGCGGTGGTGGAACTGATAGCGCTCGATGACGCGCAGATCAAGTACTCGACGGTGCAGAACTGGTATCCGGGCGACGAGCAGGGCCGCGGCGGCATTTATAACTTCGTCACCAAGCGCGGCGAATGCCGCGGGCGCAATGCGCGCATTTCCTGGACGCAGGTGGAAACCGGCTCGGCGATCACCTGGAAATATCCGAGCTGCATCCTGCGCGGTGAAAATTCGGTCGGCGAGTTCTACTCGGTCGCAACCGTCAATAACTATCAGCAGGCCGACACCGGCACCAAGATGATCCATATCGGCGCCAACACGCGCAGCACCATCGTGTCGAAGGGAATCTCCGCCGGCCACGGCCAGAATGCCTATCGCGGCCTGGTGAAAATGCTGCCCTCGGCCAGCGGAGCGCGCAATTTTACTCAGTGCGACTCGCTGTTGATGGGAAAGCTGTCGGGGGCGCATACCTTTCCGTACATCGAAGTCCGAAATCCCACGGCCACCGTCGAACACGAAGCCAGCACCTCGCGCATCAGCGAGGAGCAGTTGTTCTACTGCCTGCAGCGAGGCATCGGCGCCGAGGACGCTGTCAACATGATCGTCAGCGGCTTCTGCCGCACCGTGTTCAAGGAGTTGCCGATGGAGTTTGCCGTCGAAGCCCAGAATCTTCTGGCCGTCAGCCTGGAAGGAGCGGTCGGATGAGCAGCGCCGCCGACACCGCCGCGTCAGCATTGCTGGAAATTCGCGATCTGCACGTCAAGGTCGGCGGCCAGGAAGTGCTGCGCGGCATTTCGTTGACGGTCCGTGCCGGCGAGCTGCACGCGATCATGGGGCCGAACGGCTCGGGCAAGAGCACATTGGCGCATGTGCTGGCGGGCCGGCCCGGCTACGAAATCGTTTCGGGCACTGCCAGCTTCGAGGGTCGCGACCTTTTCGCGCTGCCGCCGGAACAGCGCGCCCGCGCCGGGCTGTTTCTGGGCTTTCAATACCCCGTTGAAATTCCCGGCGTCAACAACGCCTATCTGCTCAAGGCCGCGCTCAATGCCGCGCGGCGTGAACGCGGCCTCGCCGAGCTGGACGCCTTTGAATTCCTGTCGGTGGTGCGCGCCAAGATCAAACTGATGCAGATCGACGAGAGCTTCCTCAGCCGCGGTGTCAACGAAGGTTTTTCCGGCGGCGAGAAGAAGCGCAACGAGATTCTGCAGATGCTGGTGCTCGAACCCCGACTGGCGCTGCTCGACGAAACCGACTCCGGTCTGGACATCGATGCACTCAAGCTGGTCGCCAACGGAATCAACTCGCTGCGCGCCGCCGAGCGCGCCATCGTGCTGGTGACGCACTATCAGCGCATGCTCGACTACGTGATACCGGATTTCGTGCACGTGCTGGCGCGCGGACGAATCGCGCGCAGCGGTGATCGCACGCTGGCGCTGGAACTCGAAAAGCGCGGCTACGACTGGATCAGCGAACAGGCGGCCTGAAGCGGCAAGCCATGGCCACGCACGCTGCCACCAATCGCAACGATACCCTCGATCGCATCATGCGCGACTATGAGGCGGTCGCCGCGCGACTGCCGGACGCGGCCGTGCCGCGCGAGGCGCGCGGCCACGCAAAATGCGAACTGTCGCGACTCGGATGGCCGAAGAACAGTGACGAGGCCTGGCGCTACACCAATCTGCGCGCCTTTGAGCGCGTACCCGTGTTCCAGCCGGCGGTGCTGTCGCGACTGAAGGGCGCCGCCGTCGCGGCAGGCGACGACGCCCCGGCCGCGATGCAGCTGCCAGCCCTGCTGCCCGGCTTTGAACGGCTGCTGTATGTCGATGGCGAGCGCCGCGGTGCTACGGCCACCGACGCTGCGGTGGACGGCCCGCGCTGGCCGGCCGAGCAGCGCCTGGGACTGCTGTGCGACATGTTCGCCAGCGACGTTGCGGCGCTGCGCATCCGCGGCACGGCTGCGATCGAAGTGCTGTTTGTGACCAGCGGCTTCGCCGCCGGCGCCGCCTGCTATCCGCGGCTACAGATTGAACTCGAGCCCGGCAGCGAGCTGACCCTGGTCGAGCGCCACCTCGGTGCCCCGGATGCGCCGACCCTGGTGTGCGCCAACGTCGCCATCGAACTCGGCCGCGGCGCAAGACTCACGCATTACCGCTTGCAGCAATGCGGCGCACAGACTGCCTTCAGCGACACGCTGGCCGCGCAGGTGGGCGCCGATGCAAGCTACAACGTGCGCCAGGTGGCCATCGGCGCGGCGTGCGCGCGCACCAGTGCGCAGGTGCGGCTCTCAGGCGCCGCTGCCGCACTGAGCTGGCAGGCCATCGCGGTCGGCCGCGCTCAGCAGGTGCATGACACCTCGCTGAAGGTTGAGCACCTCGCCGCCGGCACGCGCACCGAAGAAGTGTTTCGCGGCATTGCCGATGAGCGCGCACGCATTGCCTTCAGCGGTCACATTCATATCGCGAGTTCCGCGCCCGGCTCCGACGCCCGCCAGTCGCTGCGCGGACTGATCGAGGGTGCCGGCGCCGAGATCGACCTGCGGCCGCGGCTGGAAATCAACACCGATGAAGTCAAGGCGCAACACGGTGCCACCACCGGAGCACTCGATGAGAATCTGATGTTCTACCTGCTGGCGCGCGGTATCGAGCGCACCACCGCGCGTGCGCTGCTCAAATGGGCGTTCCTTGGCGACGTGCTGCGCGCGATCGACCTGCCGGACGTGCGCCGTGCGGCCGAGCACGGTGCCGCCGGACAACTGCCGGACATCATGGCGATTGGAGCGCTTACGTGAGCGTCAAGGCGGCAGCGGCCAGATCAGCGGTGCCTGCCGGCCAGGCGTTCGACGCCGCAAGAGTTCGTGCCGACTTCCCGATATTGGCGCGCGAGGTCAATGGCAAGCCGCTGGTGTATCTCGACAGCGCCGCCTCATCGCAGCGGCCGCTGGCGGTGCTGCGCGCGGTCGAACACTATGAGACCAGGCTGCACGCCAACGTGCATCGCGGCGTGCATTCCTTGAGCCAATGGGCCACGGCCGCTTATGAGGGTGCGCGTGAGACCGTACGCCGCTTCATCAATGCGCGCTCGGTCCGCGAGATCGTGTTCGTGCGCGGCACCACCGAGGCCATTAACCTGGTCGCAAACAGCTGGGGCCGCGGGCATCTGCAGGCAGGCGACGAGATCCTGATCACTTATCTGGAGCATCACGCCAACATCGTACCGTGGCAGATGCTGTGCGCCGCCACCGGCGCAAGGCTGGTTGCGGCACCCGTCAAGCCTGACGGCGAGCTGGACCTGGAGAGCTTCCGCGCCATGCTGTCCACGCGCACGCGTCTGGTGGCAGTCGCGCACGTCTCCAACGCGCTCGGCACCGTCCTGCCGGTGCAGGAAATCGTGCACCTGGCGCACGCGCGCGGAATACCGGTGCTGCTCGACGGCGCACAGGCCATCGCACATCAGGCAGTGGACGTGCAGTCGCTCGATTGCGACTTCTATGCTTTTTCCGGACACAAGGTATATGGCCCCACCGGCATCGGCGTGCTGTATGCGCGCGAATCGCTGCTGGCGGCGATGCCGCCCTGGCAGGGCGGCGGCGACATGATCCTGTCGGTCAGCATCCAGCAGAGCACCTACAACGAACTGCCCTGGAGATTCGAAGCCGGCACCCCCAATATCTCCGGAGCGGTCGGCCTCGGTGCGGCGCTCGAGTATCTCGAGTCGCTCGGCCGCGAGGCGGTTGCCGCGCATGAGCATGCGCTGCTGCTGCTTGCGAGCGAGCGCCTGGCATCGCTGCCGCGGCTGAAGTTGATCGGTACCGCGAGCGACAAGGCGGCCGTGGTCTCATTCACGATGGATGGCGTGCATCCGCACGATATCGGCACCATTCTCGACAGCGAGGGCATCGCGATCCGCACCGGCCATCACTGCGCGATGCCGATCATGGAATTTTACGGACTGGCGGCGACCGCCCGCGCCTCCTTCGGCTGTTACAACAGCGCCGAGGACGTCGAGCGGCTGCTCGAGGGCCTGACGAAGGTGCGCAAGCTGTTTGGCTGAAACTGAAATGGAACTGAAAGAGCTGTACCGCGACGTGATTCTGGACCACAACCGCAGCCCGCGGAATTTCGGGCGTCTCGATCCTGCCGATGCGCACTCCGCCGGCCACAACCCGCTGTGCGGCGACAAGCTCAACCTGACGTTGCGCATGCAGGGAGATCGGATCGAGGATCTGCGCTTCGAAGGCCAGGGCTGCGCGATTTCCACCGCGTCCGCTTCGCTGATGACGGAAGCGGTCAAGGGCCGCAGCCTCGAGGAGATCGCGCGGCTGTATGAGGCAGTGCATGCGCTGCTCACCGCGCCCGGCGGGGCAGCGGCCCCCGACCTCGGCAAACTGATGGCGCTGGCCGGCGTCGCCGAATATCCCGCAAGAGTGAAGTGCGCCACTCTGTGCTGGCACACTTTAAATGCCGCGCTGGAACGGGCGCAGGCACCGGTATCGACGGAGTGAATGATGCGGGCTTATGAAAATGAACCGGTTGTGATCCAGCGCGACGTCGAGGCCATCATGGTGCCTTCCGGTCAGCCGATTACCCTCAAGCTGGGACTCGCCGGTTACATCACACAGGCGCTCGGCGGCAGCTTCACGCTCTATGTCGAGGGCAACCTGTACCGCATTTCCGGCGAGCAGGCCGACGCCATCGGCAAGGAGGTGGCGCGCCGGCCGCAGCTAGCGCCCGACGCTACCGAGGAAGACGTCCGCGACCTGGCCTGGGAGCAGATGCGCGCCTGCTTTGACCCGGAGATCCCGATCAACATCGTCGACCTCGGCCTGGTGTACGAGTGCAAGGTACAGCCCAATGAGGATCAGAGCCGCGATATCGGCGTCACGATGACTCTGACTGCGCCGGGCTGCGGCATGGGCGACGTACTGGTGCAGGACGTAAAGGAAAAACTCACAGCGATCCCGACCGTGCGCAACGTCAATGTGGAACTGACTTTCGACCCGCCGTGGAATCAGTCGATGATGTCGGAGGCGGCTCGCCTGCAAACCGGGATGACCTGGTGATCGTCGCGGCGGAATGAAACAGCTGACGCTGTTGCTGTTGCGGCACGCCGAAGCCGCGGCCGCGCAACCGGGACTCGCTGACATGGACCGGCCATTGAGCGCACACGGCCACACCGAAGCGCGCGACGCGGCCGACTGCCTCGCCGCCGCCAAACTGCGGATCGATGCAATGCTGGTCAGCCCCGCGCTGCGGACGCGCGAGACAGCAATGATCGTGGCTGCGAAACTCGATATCGCCGACGAGTTGCACTACGAGCCGGCGCTGTATCTGTGTGAGCCCGAAGCGCTGTTGCCGCCGCTGCGGCGCTGCACTCCCGAACAGAACACGGTGCTGATGGTTGGCCACAATCCGGGATTGAGCGCGCTGGCACAGCAGTGCATGGGCGGCAAGCAGCGCATCGAGATGCGTCCCGCCGGATTGTGCCGCATCCAGTTCGAGCACGATTCCTGGCGGCAGGTCCGGCCCGAATCCGCGGTGGAGTTCGCCGTATTGCGTTAGGCGCCCTCAGGGCCGGCTGATCTCGACCAGCCAGTCGACCCCCGATTCCACTTTGTGGGCGGCGGCGTAGTTGCCGAGGTTCAGCGCAATTGCGACGTTCAAAAGACTGTTGATGTAAACCAGCGCCTGGCCTTGCGGCACCTCGCCGAAGGTGCGCCGGTAGGGGGCGACCGTGTCGTCAACCGTGTTGCCGTTGTGCGAAATGCGCACCCGCACCGGTTCGCCGAGGCCGATGTGCAACTGGTCGAACAGTTCCTTCGGAATGTTGGTCCAGACATTGCCGTACTGCACGTCCAGCACAGGAATGATGCCGATCAGCTTGTCGCCGACGTGTTGCGGCTTGCGATAGGCGATGGATACCAGCATCGACGGCGGCAACTTCGGTCCGACCTGCTGGAAGCTGATCACGCCAGCTGCAAGTCGCGCGCCGGTGTAACCGAAGACATCGCGGCCGTGAAAGGTGTGCGACTGCTCGGAGCCGGGACGCCGGTTGACCCGTTCATCGATCTGGCGCAGTTCCTCAATGCCATCATTCTCCGCGACCAGCGTCAACAGACCATTGTTGGGAGCGACGAAATAGCGCCCGCTACGCGTCTTGAGCACCACCGACAGCCGCTCGGTCCCGACACCAGGGTCGATTACCGCGACGAACACCGTTCCCTTGGGCCAGAACTCCTCGGCCTGGTAAAGCCGGTAGGCGCCGGTGAAGATGTCGGGGATCTCGTGACTCAGATCGGAAATGAGCAGGTCCTGCGAGACGCCGTAGGCGACGCCTTTCATCTCGGACACCGCACCATCCTGCACGCCGAAGTCGGTCATCAGTACCAGCGGCGTGCGCGCGAGTGCGGCCGCCGGAAATACCAACAGGGCGATCAACAGCCAACGGTGTAGCCGGTTCATGCACTGCATTCCTCGTCAGATTTAAGCCGCGATTGATGAATTCAAGTATACCCGCGCTCGCGCGGCCGTCGATGCATCGGGTATTCTGCAGTGCCCGGCGCGTTCAGCGGAGATGCCAATGCCCTTGTGGGCGTCGTTGACCCCGATTGCGGCCGCGGTACTGTTGATCGCGGCGCTGCTGCTGCCCGGCAGCCTGGTGCTGGCCGCCGCCTGCCTCGCCGCACTGCTCGGTGCCGTCATCGCCGCCGTGCATCACGCCGAGGTGATCGCGCATCGGCTCGGCGAGCCTTTCGGGGCTCTGGTGCTGGCGATATCGATCACGACCATCGAAGTGGCGCTGATCGTGACGCTGATGCTCACCGGCGGCCCGGATCAGGCGACGCTGCCGCGGGACACGATTTTTTCCGCGATCATGATCATCTGCAACGGCGTGATCGGCCTGTGCCTGCTGATCGGCGCGCTGCATCACCGGGAGCAGGCATTTACCGTGCTGGGCAACACTGCCGCGCTGGCAACACTGCTCGCCTTGACGACGCTGTCGCTGGTGCTGCCCAGCTTCACCACCAGTTCCGCCGGCGCCACCTACACCAACGCGCAGCTCACCTTTGCCGCGCTGTCGTCGCTGCTGCTGTGGGGGACGTTCGTATTCGTACAGACGGTACGACACCGCGACTACTTCCTGCCGCTGGAGAATCCGGGCGACGAACAAGCGCATGCGCCGCCGCCCTCGGCTGCGCTGGCGTGGGCCAGCTTTGGCCTGTTGTTAGTAGCGCTCACGGCGGTGGTGGGTCTGGCCAAGCTGCTGTCCCCGAGCATCGAAGCGGCGGTGGCGGCCGCCGGTGCGCCCAGGACCGTGATCAGCGTCGCCATCGCGCTGCTGGTGCTGTTACCCGAGACCACGGCCGCACTGCGCGCCGCGCGCGCCAACCGCCTGCAGAGCAGCCTTAACCTCGCATTGGGATCGGCATTGGCCAGCATCGGCCTGACCATCCCGGCGGTCGCCTTCACCTCGATGCTGATCGGGGTACCGCTGGTACTGGGCCTGGATGCCAAGGACCTGGTGTTATTGCTTCTGACCTTCT
>Ga0209006_10004787_pt1 | contig 12272 bp, 9 predicted proteins | sample JacPin_JW_Ref_O2_FD_188567 | JGI IMG/M metagenome (GOLD analysis project Ga0209006, IMG submission 188567) | Forest soil microbial communities from Algoma, Ontario, Canada - Jack Pine, Ontario site 1_JW_Ref_O2 (SPAdes) (version 2) | ecosystem: Environmental > Terrestrial > Soil > Boreal...
AATGCTTTCTCCGTGGGGCCCCGCAATTACCGCCGCGCCGTGTGAGGAAAACGTTACTCGCCAGCCTGCCGGCAGATTCACAGAGCCACTCCCATCCGGGAAGCGAGTGGGTGTAAGCGAAGGAACCGACCCCGTCATTGATGCCCCAGTTGACGGGGGTGCTACCGATGCGTTTCTCCAAGCATCAGTCAGCGCACGCCACAGAACCGGCTCCGTACGGGCAAAGCGTGCCGACTCGTCGTAAAGAACCGCGGCAGCAGGTTTTACACCGGAGGCGACCGACACGATTACAAGGCCGGCGAATCTCTTATCTCCTTGCGTCTTCGAAGTGACTGTAAAGAAGGTGCCAAAGTTCTGGCCGTCGCGGGATTCGAACACCTTGCCGACTACGGGTGCCTCGCCGAATTGTTTATGCACATAGTGCAGGACTGCGGCCATCGCCGCTTGCGGCGAGCTTTCATTTACGGAACCGTAAACGACCTTTCCGCCGCTCGGTCCGTCAATGGCGCTAAGCGACTCTTGCGCACCACCGGATGCGGAGCAGGACATAAGCGCAACAGCGAAGGGTATGCCGATAATCCTCGCTATATACCTTGTGTACATCGAAACTCCCGCTATTTTTCTTACGTGCGATGAACATAGGCTCAAGAACGATTCCTGTCAAAGCACAGTCATCGATCGGCGCCGCCCACTCGCAGTCATGGGAGCAATGCGGTCATTCCACGCTACCGCGCCCGCTCACTACCGGTCTTTGGGAGTAACTAGAGATCGGCGGGCTCTCGCTCTTCGCCGGCGGACTTTCACCCAAAATCCGCGCTCTGCGCTTATATGCCTGGAGAGAGCGAATGGTGCGACGCGACTAATGGCGCTATTGCAGGGCGCCGCGAACTGATGTGATTCGCTGGGTGTTGAAGCCGAGCCAGTGCATGCGTCCGGCGTAACGTGCATGCTCGACCTTTATACAGCGATCCATAATGACTGAAAGTCCGCCATCCTCCGCGATGCGCCCGCCCTCCGCGTTGATTACCGTGAATTGACACCAGAGATATTTAGCACCGATCGCAACAGCCTCCTTCGCGATTGCGGGCACCGCTGCGGGCGCGCGGAAGACGTTGACGATGTCCACGGCAATTGGCACGTCCTGCAAGCTGGCGAAGCTTCGCTCACCGAGAATCTCGGGCTCGCGTGGATTCACTGGCACAACACGGTATCCATGCCGCTGCAGGTAGAACCCGACGAAATTGCTCGCGCGCAGGTTGTTGCCCGACAGCCCAACGATTGCGATGGTCTTTGCACCGAGCAGCGCCGCCTGGATCGTCAATGGATTCTGATAGCGCACAAGGTCAAACCCATTCATTGTCCGTCCCTCGCCGGTCCCGATGCGCGCGCACGCGCAAACCCCTGCTCAAGATCCCAAATCAGATCGTCTGTATTCTCGATGCCGACGGAAAGCCGGATCGTGCCTGGCCGGACGCCCGCCGCCGCAAGCTCCCGATCGTCAAGTTGCCGATGCGTCGTGCTGGCTGGGTGGATGACGAGACTCTTCGCGTCACCGACGTTCGCAAGATGCGACCACAAGGTAAGGCCACGAATAAATTCCTGCCCCGCCTCTCTGCCGCCGCGAATATCAAACGAGAACACCGCGCCCGCGCCGCGCGGCAGGTATTTTTGGACAAGCGCTCGATACGGACTCTTGGGCAAGCCGGGATACGTGATGTTGCAGGCAAGCTCGTGCGATTCGAGGTAGCGGGCGATCGCCATGGCGTTGTCGACGTGACGCGCCATGCGCAACGACAGCGTCTCAAGCCCCTGTAAGAACAGGAACGCGTTGAACGGGCTCATGCAGGCGCCAAGATCGCGCAGAGTCTCAGCACGCAGCTTCATCAAGTAGCCGTATGTGCCGAAGGTCTCGTGGAACTGCAGGCCATGATACGCCGGCGACGGCTCGGCGATCACCGGAAAGCGCCCGTTCGACCAGTTGAACTGCCCGGAATCCACGACCACGCCGCCAATGCTCGTGCCGTGGCCCCCAATGTATTTGGTCGCCGAGTGCAGCGCCATGTCCGCACCCCACTCGATCGGACGGCACAGATACGGCGTAGCAAAGGTGTTGTCGACCAAGAGGGGAAGCCCGTGCTCGTGCGCGATGGCGGCCACCGCCTCGATGTCGAGCACATTGCCGCCGGGGTTGCCCACGGTCTCCGCGAAAAACGCCTTGGTATTGTCGCGTATTGCAGCTCTCCACGCGGCGAGGTCGTCCGGATCGACCCAGGTGAGCTCCACGCTTGTCTTACGCAGAACGTGCTTGAATTGGTTGACGGTTCCCCCGTAGAGCGCGGCCGACGAGACAACATGGTCGCCCGGCACCAGCAGAGTGAAGAGCGCAGCAGCCTGTGCGGCTAGGCCGCTCGCGAACGCTACCGCGCCGCAGCCGCCCTCCAAACTGGCGATGCGCTCTTCGAATACGGCGACTGTGGGGTTAACGATCCTCGAGTACGTGTTCCCGTATTCCTGGAGATTAAAGTACGCGGCCGCTGCCTCCGGATCCTCGAAGACATAGCTCGTGGTCTGAAAAATGGGCACGGCACGCGCACCGGTATTGGGATCCGGTCGCTGACCTGCATGGACCTGGCGGGTCTCGAAGCCAAAATGACGTGGCGCTTCCACAGCGGCAGCCCCCCAGTGACGCGTTGATCGAATCCGCGATCATAGGCTTTTGCGGGTTGGTCTCCAATGCGTCTGAGCGCACCCTGTAACCGATAAGTGACCTGCTCCCTGGCGTCGGCTTGCGTCACCCCGTAACGCAAGTATAATCCTGCAAATACCCTTGAAAGCTTCCCAAACGGCTCTCTACTTCAAAGAGGAGGCAAAAATATGGCTCAGAACGGTGTCAACATTGACGCGCTCCTGGCGGCACGGGAAGCCCTGAGAGGCGCGCCCGAAGCTGCCAACTTCACGTGGCGCGCGTCGTGCAAGTGGAAAAGCGGCACTCACGCCAAATCAACCGTGCAAGGATTCCATGGGCTCGGGGGCGAGCAGTCGCACAAGAGTGAGTTCTCGTTCGAGACCGACCACCCGGAAATCTTCGCGTCCGAGGATAAGGGCGCGACTCCGGTCGAGCTCGTGCTCGTGGGCCTTGCGAGTTGCCTGACGGCGGGTGTGGCGACCGTGGCACAGAACCGCGGCATACAACTGCGCTCGGTGGAAGCGAAGCTGGAAGGCAAGATGAATCTATACGGCATCCTCGGCATCGACAGCGACGTGCGCAACGGCTACGACGATATCAAGGTCACCTTCCACATCGACGCCGACGCGTCCAAGAAGGATATTGAGGCACTCGTCGCCCAATCACAAAAGCGCTCGGCCGTGTACGACATCGTGACCAATCCGACGAACGTCACCGTCGAGGTCGTCTGACGGGTACCCTTCGCTCGCGACGGGGCGCGCCATCGAACGCATCACGACGGTCGTCATCGGTGCCGGGCATGCCGGGCTGGCGATCAGCCGGGTTCTCGCCGAGCACTCCATCGATCACGTCGTGCTCGAGCGCGGCGAAGTGGCCAACTCTTGGCGACGCGAACGTTGGGATTCGCTGCGGCTACTGACGCCCAATTGGCAGAGCCGGCTGCCCGGCTATCCGTTTAGAGGCACGAATCCCGACGAGTTCATGACGATGCCTGAGGTTGTGGAACACATCTCGGGATTTGCTGCGGCGACGTCAGCGCCCGTACGCACGCACACGACCGTCACCTCGGTCAGGTATATCGACGCCGAATATCAGGTCGTGACGGACAGCGGCGAGATCCGGTGCCGCACGGTCGTAATTGCAAGCGGCGGTGCGAATATCGCGCGTGTGCCTGAGGTGAGCACCGCAGTCCCGGAAAGTATTGAGTGCCTGACGCCCTTCGAGTATCACAATCCGGAGCGCTTGCCGTCTGGTGGGGTGCTCGTCGTTGGCGCATCGGCGACCGGTGTGCAACTGGCTCTCGAGATTCTCAGGTCCGGGCGACCGGTAACACTCTGCGTCGGCGAGCACGTGCGGCTGCCCAGGACCTATCGCGGTCGTGATGTGCTGTGGTGGATGGAACATTCGGGCGTCTGGAGTGAGCGCTACGACAAGATCGATGATCTCGAGCGCGCTCGCGGGCTGCCATCGCCGCAGCTCGTCGGCACGCCTGAGCGGGCAACCCTTGACCTTAATATTTTGAGAGAAGCCGGGGTTGAGGTCGTCGGACGGCTGGCGACTATACGTGACGGTTGCGCCCTTTTTTCCGGCGGACTCGCCAATCAGTTCGCGCTTGCCGATCTCAAGATGGGGCGCCTGCTCGATACCTTCGATCAATGGGCAAGCGCTGCGCCCCAATTCGAAGCTGGTCCGCCCGAGCGCTTCGAGCCGACCCGGGCACCGCAATCACCTCGGCTTTCGCTCGATCTGCGTGGTGGCGCAATTCGGTCCATCATCTGGGCCACGGGCTTTCGTCCGGACTACAGCTGGCTCAACGTTGCGGTCGTCAATCGCAAGGGCGAACTGCGTCATGACGGGGGCGCCGTCATCGGTGCCCCTGGAATGTATGCAATCGGCCTGCCGGTGCTGCGGCGCCGGAAATCCACGTTCATCCTCGGAGCGGAGGACGACGCACGCGATATTGTCGGATACCTCTTGCGCTATCTGGCCGAAGGCGTATAGACATCGTGAGCAGCGCAGAAGGGACAGCACAATAACTTGCGATGTCAGAAACCCGATACAGTGGTGACGCTGCGAATTCCTAAGCCGCTATTACAATTTTATTGTACGCACGCAGGTTCTCATGGTATCTGCAAGAATCGTAGCTCGACCTTTCATTCGAAAATGGGGAGAACAAAATGCGAAAGAGTCTCACAATTGTCGTAATTGGTTCGGCTGTTTCGATCGTGCTTGCTGCCACCGCACAAATGCAGCCACTCAACGCAAAGACAGGCCTTTGGCGCATGACCAAAGCTATCAAGTGGACCGATCTTCCACCGCAAATGGCTGCCATGATGAAAGCGGCGCCCGCGACCACAACCTATAACTCGTGTGTCACCACGCCGGATCTGAACAGCAATCCCTGGTCGAAGGGCTCTGGCGACAACTGCACCTGGACGGTAATAAATTCAACATCTACCGACATGGAATTGCAGGGCTCCGGATGCAGCTTCGGCAATAACGCTGAGTCGACTGGGGACGTGCATGGTCAAATCCATCTCCTAGATTCTGAGAATGGCACAGGATCAATGACGGTGACCGTGACTGTAAATGGTCAAACAATGCACGGTGTCGCCTCGTACACGGGCAAGTGGGTGAGCGCGAGCTGCCCCGCAAAATGAATTAGCGACTCTCAATGTCTGACGCCGGCACGAAGGTGAGACCGCTTCTGGCATTTTGGCTACGGCGTTAGAGCCAATACCAGTGTTCGACGCAACGGGACCTCGCGTCCGCGCTTGTGTAGCGCGGCGGTGACTGCGCGTCGACACTACCCAGGTGCCGCGCCGCCAGTCTGCCGCGTGGTCCCCACAATGGCCAAGTTAAAACATGCGTCGCTTCGCCAGCGAGGCGAATCGGCTGAACTACGAGCTATGGCGCTATTGAAGATTAAAGTTGAAAGCGGAGCTTTTTGGTCGCACTTTGCACGCGCGAACAAGGGCCGTGGATCAGGTGCCCGTACCACTTAGCACGACGGAATAATTGCCCGCGCCGACGGTCTTTATGGACAGCGCTCGACTAAGAGTCCCTTTGACCGTTGGATCAAATAGCACGTTGATCGTGCAGCTCGAGTTCGGAGCCAGAGCCGACCCACAGTTATTGGTTTGGGAAAACTGATTTGGTGTGCTGATGGAGATGCTCGTGATCGAAAGGGCCGCACTGCCATTATTGGTAAAGGTCACCGGCTGAGGATTACTTCTACTGCCGTGGGCCTGATTACCGAAATTAAGGCTGGTCGGCGACACCAAAGGCACGACGCCACTGCCACTCAGAGCTACGCTGTAATTGCCGGCACTGACAGTTTTGATGGCCAGTGCGCCGGTGATCGTGCCGGTGGTGGTCGGCTTGAACACAACATTAATTGTACAGCTCGAGTTTGGAGACACAGAGGACCCACAGTTACTGGTCTGTGAGAACTGGGCTGAGGCGATCGAGATGCTAGTAATCGAAAGCGCGTCATTACTGGCATTCGTGACCGTCACGGCCTGAGAACTGCTCGCCGTGCCACGATTCTGCTTGCCAAAGGGTAACCCCGTCGGCGATACCGAAGGCCGAACGCCGCTACCACTCAGCGTGACGGAGAAACTTCCGCCGTTGCCGGTCTTGATAGAAAGCGTGCCGTCCTTTGTGCCCGCCGCAGTTGGTGCGAACACTACATTGATGGTGCAGCTCGAGTTGACAGGTATTGAAGAGCCGCAGTCATTAGTCTGCGAGTATTGAGTTGAGGCAATCGAGATGCTCGTAACCGAAATAGGGCCAAAGCTACCGGTCGTGATCGTCACCGGTTGAGCGTTGCTCGAAGTTCCTTGAAGTTGATTGCCAAAAGTCAGGCTCGTGGGTGAAACCGATATTTTGGCGCCACCGCCAAGCAACTGTACCGTCTGAGTGGCTCCCCCGGCCGCACTGATGTTAAGGCTTGCGCTGTGCGTCCCGGCGCTTGTAGGCGCAAACGTCACAGTTATCGAGCAGGAGGCCTTAGGTGCCACGGCCGCGCAGTTACTGCTCTGCGAGAATTGCAGTCTCGCGGTACCAGAAATTGCAACTGAGAGGCCAAGAGTCTTCGGACTCGTGTTTTGCACCACCGCGTTCATTGCACCGCTGGTGCCGTTGACCGGGACGTTGCCGAAATTCAATGTCCCGGGCTGCACCGTGAAGGTCGGCTGCAGAGCGGCGACTAGGCGGATGCGCGAGTTAAATAAGTCCGTGACAAATATGCGGCCCGACGTATCCACTGCCACACCCCAGGTATCAGCCATCTCGGCCTGCGTGGCTGCGCCCCCGTCGCCTGAGAAACCGAAGGTCCCATCGCCGGCGATTGTTGCGATCTGGCCGCTCGGTGCATCCACAAAACGGATAACGCTGTTGTACGTATCGGCGATGTAGATATCACCTGCACTATCGACGCCGACAGCGAACGGAGAATAGAGAGCAGCGCCGGTCGCAGGTCCGCCGTCACCGGAGTAGCCGACACCGTGGCCCCCTGCGACCGTACTAATGATGCCTGTTGAGGCGGCGACCTCACGGATGGCCATGTTGTAGGTGTCCGCGATGTACAGGTTGCCCGCTCCATCGACGGCGACACTGTTGGGTATGTTGAGTGCCGCACCGGTGGCTGCTCCGCCGTCGCCACTGTAGCCCCGCGTGCCGTTGCCGGCGACGGTTGTTATGGCCCCAGTCGCATCGACGCGACGAATGACCATCGAGTCGGTGTCGGCGATGTAAAGATCACCCGCGGTATCAAATGCAACACCGGCGGGAAAACACAGGTGTGCACTGGTTGCCGGTCCACCGTCGCCGTCGTAGGCGCAGCCCTGACTTCCTGCAAACGTGCTAATGAGACCGGTCGAGGCGTCAATCCGACGGACGACGTTATTTCCTGCGTCCGCGATGTAGATGTCGCCCGCCGCATCCAAGGCAATGCCCTGCGGCTGGTCGAGCATTGCGCTGGTTGCCGGTCCACCGTCGCCGCTGTACCCGACACGACCGGTCCCCGCAATGGTTGTAATAAACCCCGTCGACGCAGCAACCTGCCTCACGGCGTTGTTGCCGCTGTCGGAAATAATGAGGTTGCCGGAAGGATCTAAGGCGACGGACCCCATGGGTTCATACATCTGCGCACCTGTTGCGATCCCACTATCTCCGCCGTAGCTCGAGAATGTGTCGCCAGCAATGGTGCTGATCGTCCCGCTCGAGTTAACAAGCCGGATGACGAAGTTATATTGATCCGGAACGTAGAGATTGCCCGTACCATCGATGGCAACCGCAGCAGGCTGGTCGAGCGACGCTGCGGTTGCGGGGCCGCCATCGCCGCTATAGCCGGCAGAACCATCTCCGGCAGCAGTAGTGATGATTCCGGTCGACGCATTCACAAGCCGGATGACGCTGTTGGCCGTGTCAGCAATGTAAAGATCACCCGCGCTATCGAGGACGACGCCCTCAGGCAAATTGAGCCTCGCAGTTGTTGCGGGTCCGCCATCGCCCTTGTAGCCCGCAAATCTATTTCCGGCAAAGGCCGCAATGAATCCGTTCGAGGCGCTCACGAGTCGAACAGCGCTATTTTGGGTATCGGCAATGTAAAGGTTGCCTCCCGCATCGACGGCGACCCCCTGAGGCTCGTTAAGCTCCGCGTGGATGGCCCGAGCACCATTTCCGCTAAAGCCTGGCGTGCCATTTCCAGCGACTGTTGTAATGACACCCGTCGACGCGGCGACCCGGCGAATGACGGAATTTAAGGTGTCAGCGATGTAGAGATTCCCTCCCGTGTCGATGGCAAGCCCGTGGGGAGAGTTAAGCGTCGCGCTTGTGGCTGGGCCACCGTCACCGGTATAGCCTTTACTGCCATCTCCGGCGACAGTCGTGATGATGCCGGTCGAAGCATCGACTCGTCGGATGACCTCGCTGTCGCAATCCGCGAAGTAAAGGTCGCCCGTCGAGTCCAGGGCAATGCCGCAAATGGTAGAGATCTGGGCGTTCGTCGCCGGAGCGCCGTCGCCGGAGTAGCCAGGCGTGTTATTACCCGCCACTAAGGTGAGAGTGTCGGTATTCGGATTCAGTTGATATACCGCAGATCCCTGGCCGGAAAAGCTGCCGAAATAAACGCCGCCTCCAGAGGCGACGGCGATGGTCGTAGGAACGGCGGAGTACTGAAGCGCAGGGAAATTGGCGGCTGCGCCGCCTCCGGCATAGGTTTTGATGGTCTGCGCGTAAACCCCACTCGTAACGGCGGCAACGCCAGCGATCCAGAGAAGGGTCGCCGCACGCAAGTTCATGGTCGCGCTCCAAGTCCGGGCCTGCGCACGAGTTCAATCCGTCGGTCAATCGGACGGCCTTGAGCGTCCGTGATGCGTATCAAAAGGAGTGGCGCCCATAGGCCGCGTTGCCAGAGCTGATACTCCTGCGCATCGATGGTCAATGTGCCCGACACACGCGCGACAGCCCGACGCGCCACGGTCACACCAGCAGCCACCAGGGTCGAGTCCGTCGCGAGCAGATTCGGCTGGGCAAGGAAAATCGTAGTGTTTCCGACAGCCGCGGCGCCGTGATTCTGCAGACTGAGATACAGCTGAACGGACACATGCGTCGAATCGACCGGACGCGCCGAAGACAAGTCATAGAGCGCCGAGAAGTCACGACCGTTGTCCGCGTTCGCGGGCGCGACCAGGGCAACTGCCAACCATGCGCTCAGCAGGATTTCTTGGATGTTGTGGCTCAACCGCGGCGAATGTGGCTGCACGGACCGATACCGACTCATGTGTGCGCCCCCGGCGTCGACAAGCTCATTAAAGTGACGCCGCGGTCGTCACCCCCCGTTCTTACGATGGATCATACCGCGCGTTGGCGAACGCGTATTAAAGCGCGCACGCCGGCTCACCGTACATGCGTGTTCGGATTGGCCAGGGGAAGCGTCGGCTCGGACGTATCAGTCCATGTACGTTGAACTTAATCTGGTCGCCGGGACTTGAGCGTTGCCTTCACAAATGAACCCCATGACCTGAAGGACCTCGCCGCCGTCACCTCCGCCATCAGTTCGCAAGAAACACCGCGCGTGTCCGCGGGAAGATGGGCCGAGATCCAATGCCACTGCCAGTTCCCAGTCACGTGCGTATCTGGGTTCCAATGTAATGCTCGTGAGCGGGCACGCAGTGCTGCGATTATCCGCCCGCGGAAGTCCTTCGGAATCTTAATAGCGGTCAAAGGCTCGGCAACCGCCGCCAGATCCGCTCCAACAGTGCCACCTGAGAGTCACTTTGACATGTTGATTCCCGACCGGCCGGCGCGGAGACGAGTTCACACGTGCAAACGATACCGATCTTAGCGTTTTGTAAATTTGCCAAGCTAGCGAAAGCTAAATACGCCGCCAAAATACTTTCTTCCGAGCGACGTCGGATGCCGGCAGTGTGATAGAAACGTATCTGCGCTGTAGCATGGATTCCGCCGCCCGGACGCTACCATCGATTACCTACAGTGCTTGGCATACTCCTGTGAAATGCCAGTCGCGGTCCACCCCTCTCACTCAATTCGCCGTGGCTGACTGTCGTCATTCAGCAGTAGCTACTTATTCGCTTGAGCGTCACAATAAAAGGCGCTAACAAGAATGGGACGCAATACTGATGATCTCAGCGTGGGATGCACTTGAGCGCTTGCGCGCCGGCAATCGTCGCTTCGTATCTGAAGACCGAGGCGGCGACGCACTAACGAACCAGGCACGCCGCCAGGCATTGGCAGCAGGCCAAGAGCCGTTCGCCATTGTTCTCGGATGTTCCGATTCGCGAGTGCCGGCGGAGATCGTCTTTGATCAGGGTCTTGGTGATCTGTTTGTCATCCGTGTTGCCGGCAACATCGTTGCCCCTTCACAAATTGCCAGCGTCGAGTTCGCAGCCGAGCGCTCTGGTACACGACTCGTCGTCGTGCTCGGACATTCCAGGTGCGGGGCTATCCTTGCGACCTTAGAACAGCTCAGTCGTCGCTCAGAACACCCGTCGCGGAATCTGTATGCAATCGTTGACCGCATCCGCCCTGCCGTGGAACCGCTCCTTCAGACAGAGCTCGGGCGCGATCCTGAGGCTCTAGTGCACCACTCCGTTCGCGCAAACGTCCGCATGTCGGCAAACCAACTTCGACATGGATCGGAAATCCTAGAGCAATTGATTCAAAAGGATGGGCTTCAGGTGGTCGGCGCGGAATACTCTCTCGATTCTGGAGTCGTAGAGTTCTTCGACGGAGTTCCACCTGTGACAGACTAACCACCGGCTAGGCGCCGAAGCCGTCAAGCGTTGCTTGCGGCCGGCGCCAGGCGCTCGTTGCGGCATCAGTTGCAGTCGTGCGCTGACCTTGAAGGTCCAATCTCACGTCAGACACCGTGATTCGTTGAAAAGAAGACGACTTCTTATGCACTATCGACTGGCAATTGGTGCTTTACTGATCGTCGCGACTGGCCTCCATGCCAGCCCTGTGCCCAATTCGACGTGCGCAGACTGTGTCATCCCGCTGCATTATGATTCTGAGTTGGTGAAGCAGGGTTTCCCAAGCCCTTTGGCACGTCTGCGGATTGGTGATCATGAAGCTGCGTTCATTATTGACACAGGGGCAAGTGTCAGTACGTTCGCAGCGTGGTTTGCTGAAGAAGCGGACTTGGGCATTCATGAATCGACTGCAACGGCCGTCGGTTCGACTGGAGCTAACTCCAAACTCCGCACCACCTCCGCTGTATCAGCAGTACTCGAGAATGGGATTCCCATACATTTTCAACAGGCAATCGTGGTCGATTTTCCACCGATATTTAAGGCCAATCGACTTGGCGGGCTGCTGTCGCCGCAGTTATTCGCTCCCAAGGGGCGAGCGGCCGTCTTGGACTTACGCGAGCCGAACCTGAGGTTCAAATCGTTCGACGCCGCTGTTAGTGAATTGGGGCTCACCCGGATGGATGCGACCGAAGAGCCGCACGTGTGCATCAATCACGAATCCCAATTCATCAATCGCCTATATCAAGCGCAAATATTCGCGGCCGGCAGTACGGCGGCGATGCTGGTGGATACCGGCGCTACGCGCACATTGATAACTGCGACATCTCGAATCGGTCAAAGCATTGCGCAGCAGAGCACTGAGGAACAGCATTCGCAGGGCGTCGGTGGGACCGTGCAAACCAATCGCACCGTCTCGGATGTCCGCCTCAGTTTTGTCGGTCAGGAGTTCCCTCTGCGTTCGATCACCATCGGCGCTTCATCAACCGATTGTGGACCAGACGGCTTGCTTGGAATGGACGTGCTCAAGTCGTGCGTATTAGTGCTCGATACAGCACGGGCTGCGGCAAGGTGCACCTGACGCAGAACCGCAGGAAGCCGGCCACTCTCGCCTCCTCCGGCGTCAGGGTGCGATCGCCAACCCCGCTGGTGCGCGCGAATCGGCGACGCCATAGAACAAACCCGAGCGTGCAAATTGCAGCGCGGCGCCCAGCGCAGGGTTGCCGGGCGCCATTCCAATCGCTTCCACCGCGTTGCTCGCACCCCAAGGCTGCAATGGCACCAGGTGGTAGCCCATTCGAGCCAGCGCG
>Ga0209006_10004788_pt1 | contig 12272 bp, 11 predicted proteins | sample JacPin_JW_Ref_O2_FD_188567 | JGI IMG/M metagenome (GOLD analysis project Ga0209006, IMG submission 188567) | Forest soil microbial communities from Algoma, Ontario, Canada - Jack Pine, Ontario site 1_JW_Ref_O2 (SPAdes) (version 2) | ecosystem: Environmental > Terrestrial > Soil > Boreal...
CACACTGACTTCCACGACATCACCAGCGGCACGTCCGGCAGTTTCTCGGCCGTGGCCGGCTACGATCTGGTAACCGGATGGGGCAGCCCCAACGGCCAGGGACTGATCAACGCTCTCGTCGCCGAAAAATAGTGGAGGGGAGCGTAAGTCGTGAATTGAAAAGGCCCGGACTTTCCAGTCCGGGTTTTTTTGTGTTCGCCTATATGTTGGTCGGGTCATTCCGAACCTCTCCGACGCGCAAAACGCGGATAGAGACCGCCCAGAGCCTGCCCTGAGCGAAGTCGAAGGAAACCTGCTTTTCCACTGGTGGACCACAAGAGCCGGGTGCCCCACTTCTGGCCTCTTTTGCCAGAAGTGGGGATTTTCCAGTTTACTTTCAGCCCGATCATGATCGGCGCTGAAAAATCTTTAGGGTGGCGCAGCAGTTCACCCTGCGATTAAGACTCCTCCAGAAAACATGCGGCTTCAGACTGTGACGCCATCACCGCAGCGCGCTATCATGCCCTGCATCGGTATTGTTGATCATTCGACGAACACACCGTCAGCAATCAAAAGAATGCCGTCCCACTCCCCAACCCGCCTGCTCCCAGCCGCTCACCGCTGGTGGAGCGATGCCGCCGCCCGCAACGGCCGCCTGCGAGCAACCGGACAACTACTCGCCGCCCTGTGGGGATTCGCCCGCGATTCAACACCGGCCCGCTTGCGCCAGCGCTACGGTGATGCCGACTACGATTGGGAGCATCACGTCAACACGACCAGCGCCGCCGTCGGATGGCGCGAGCGCCTGCTCGGAGTTTTTCATTCTCCCTATCAGCCGACCGAGCCCGCTTTGTTTCACGAAATTCTAGACACCCTGCAACAGCAGACAAATCTCAACTTCGCAGACTTCACCTTCCTCGATCTCGGCTCCGGCAAAGGACGCACGCTGCTCATGGCCGCCGACTATCCATTTCGCCGCGTGGTCGGAGTCGAACTGCTCCCCACGCTGCATCAAACCGCTCAGGAGAATCTGCGCCTGTATAAAAGCGATGCGCAGAAATGCTTCGCCATCGAAGCCGTCTGCACCGATGCCGCCACCTTCCCGATCCCCGACGATCCGCTCGTAATGTATCTGTTCAATCCGCTCCCCGAGTCAGCGCTGCGCCAGGTAATCGGCAGCATCGAGCAAAGCCTGCGCGCCCATCCCCGAGCAGTGTATGTCCTCTATCACAACCCCTTGCTGGAAGCCGTGCTCCACGAAAGCGAAGCCCTGCGCAAGATCGCAGGGACGCATCAGTATTCACTGTTTGGGGAGAAATAAGAGATCGATTTGATCGTTTGTGGCGGGCAAAACCAACCGCAATGCGGCGAAACATCACTGCCGTCGGCAACAAAAAGGCGGACATCTCTGTCCGCCTATAGATCGCTCGAAACCGCTACTTACGATCCCTGTTTTTCAAAAACAACAACAGGTTTCACATCCATCGTTTCTTTCTGCTTGCGGTAGGCGCGGGCAACGTCGCCTAGCGGCACCGGCACAGAAACGGGACCGAACTCCCACAGCGGGCGCTCGCCTTGTGCATAGGTGTAGGTATTGAACGCACTGCCGACCAGCGACTGCTCGGTGGCCATCGCATGCTGATCCGCGTGCTCGATGTGATCAGGAATCTGGAAGACACTCACTTGGTTCGAAAGCACAGCGCCAGACTGCCCAAAAGCCGCAGCCGACAACAGGACGAACACGAACAATACGACGAATCCGATTTTCATGGCGTTTAGTCTCACTCCCACACGGAAAGAAGCAACCGCCATACCAACTTAAACAACTGCATTCCCTTGCATTTAGGGGGACTGCCCGTATAAGACCGCAACACTTTGCACATTTACGGTATCCCGTCCAATCGCTCAAAACCATTGCTGGGTGCCCAAAGCGGAGCCTTGGCCCGCGCGCCAAATTACTCATTCAACATTACTCGTTCAAATCCGGCATGAAACCCCACCAAACTCTAACGTTGCGCAGGCAACGCTCGCGGTGTATGTTTCTCGACGACCAAAAGCCGCGACGAGTGGAGTGCATGATCGCGCCGACACTAAAAACCCCGCACCGAACCAGGCAAGATCTATTCGCCCGCGCATCGCTTCTTTGCATGTTTCCCGTAGTGATTGCTCTGCTGCTTGCCGCAGCTCAGGCGCAGACCGACTGCTCTCAAGGCAACGGACTACTCGATATGACTCCGCTGAAAGACATCGCGACACAGGAACTGATTTCGAAGTTCGGCGCGGCAGAATCCAGAGTCAAACAAACGCGCCTGCTCTACACCTTCACAGAAGACGTTCTGATCCAGACCTTGGCCGGCCCGTCGGTCACCGGCCAATCTCACGACACCACGACAGTTTCTTACGACGCCAAAGGCAGGCGACTCGAGAATGTGACTTACGCGGAGCAGTCGACCCTACGCGGCGCCCGGTTAACCCAAAACGACATGGACGACATCCGCGTGTTCATGCCGTTGATCCTTACGACAGAAGATCTTCCGCAGTACAACGTCACCTATGCCGGGCAGCAACGCGTCGACGACCTCGACACCTACGTTTTCCACGTCGAGCCGAAAAAAGAAGAGCAGAACAAGCGCTATTTCCAGGGACGCATATGGGTCGACAAGCAGGACCTGCAGATCGTCAAACTCTGCGGCAAGAGCGTACCGGAGGAAATTCACGCCCGAAAAAATCAGCTACAGGATCTCCGGCCGACGTTCGTGACTTATCGCCAACCGGTCGATGGATACTGGTTTCCGGCGTACACGCGTGTCGACGACACGCTGCACTTTGAGTCTCGATCCGTACACTTGCACGAAGTCATCAAATTTACCGGCTACAAGCGCACCACCACTGGAACGGCTCTGACCGGGACTGCGTCGGCCGGGAGCGCGGCGAGCAAGCCTTGACCGTGGGTCGCGTTGCTCGCCCTGCGAGGAGCGGTGTGATCGCGCGGCGGGAATTAACTACGGCACTTGATGCGCGATTCGGTTCTGTGTTGTACTGCTCCACATGGCTGACGAGAAAAGCAGCAGCAAAAGCACAATCCTGTGGATCGTCACGGTGGTCCTCATCGCGCTTGCGATCTTTCTGTACAAAAGATAAGGCTGGCCCATACCCAATATCCCTTTGGGAAAGGCGTTCGCCGTAATCCGTCAACCCACTCAGGATTTACCGCCACGAGCCGCTTGAAAGTTCGGCCATTTGTCAGCGGCTGATTTCTTTCACGGCTGACTGACCGTAACCGTGAACCCGCCGCTATTGTCGTCCAACCAGAGTGTCGTTGATACCCAGATAAAGCGTTCCCGCCTGCCCCACGTTAAAAGTGAAGCTCTCCCCGACAAAGCGGAGCAGGTTCGGTTTAATGCCAACCCGCGAGACGCTCTTGGTTCCGTCGACCGCCTGGAAGCCCCGGTGATCGTTCACCCTGTAAGTAGGAACGAAAACTCCAATCAGAGCGCCGATATTGTCGAGGGTACCCCCCCGAGACGGCATTGGCTTCCTGCAGCGGATATTGAGAACCGACCCCGACATTGGCCCGTCCGCCAGTCGGTCCCACGGAGAATGGTCCCAGGTCCACGGTACCGCTCACATAGGTAACGGTAATCGTTCCCGGCCCGTTCACAGTCAGGGCGGCCACAAGAGGCACGCACGTATCGTTCGGGCTGCCGAAACAGCCAGAAGCATTTCCCGGGACAAACACTGAAGTCTGCGCCTCGCTGGTCACGGTCGAACCCTCGAAGACCAACATCAAGCTCAACATTGTGAGCGTAGCGCCCGGACACAGCTTGGCCACGCGACGAAAGAATTTAAACTCTTGAGGTATTCATCTTTCCTCCTTCATGCGTTCGCTTCGATCGAAGGACCCAACAGCCGGGGGAAGGAGTATACGGGGGCCGAAAAGCTTCCTGGTCAGATTACGGCCTAGAACGCTATCACGGATGCCTAGGCCTCGCAATCCCGCAGTTACTCGCTGAAACTTTTACTTGCTGAAACTTTGATCCACTCGGCGGTGTCTACCCATTTGAACTCCGCACACCGCATCATTTGTAAGGAGAGGTTTATGAAACATCTGCTGGTCGTCTTTGCCTTGCTCGGCTGCATTTTACTGCTCGCCTTGGGGCGTTCGAACGCTTCGAATAGCACCGCAAACATGACGGAAGACGATTTTCGCAACCTGGAGCAGAACTGGCTCGACGCCGCGTCTGTCCCAGACCTGCCGGCGTTGCGGAAGATGTTCGCCGATGACTTCATGGGGACGTCATTCGGCAGTGAAGTGCTGAGCAAGCGTGACGTGGTCCCCGCCGAAGCCGCGGGCGCAAACCACATGCCGAAGTGCACACTGCGGGATTCCACGGTGCGGATTTTTGGCGACACCGCCGTACTGATGGGCGCCGTGGAAATGCAGCTTCCAAAGGCTCCCGAACAGATTCGTATGACAACCGTGTTTCAACAACGGCCCGGGGGCTGGCAGGTGATCGCAGTTCACATGTCGAAGCTTCCGAAAGAAACGGCACAATAGCCGCAGCGAAAACGATCGTCGCGAGATGCGCGCCGGCGGCCCAATCAGCCAGCGCGTCTCGCCCAAGCTCCGCAGGTCTCTTCTGCAGATATTCTCTCGCTTGATTCCGCAGTAGGCCGTTCAGGCCGACATCGGGTAAGATACTTCGGCTGCGGCGGATGACCCGCTGCCATTCACATGAATCGCGAATATCACAAAGGCTACAGCCGCGAACTGAACCGCGACATGGAGGCCTTAGTCTACGGTCACGCGGGCACGCCGCTGCTGGTCTTCCCTACTTCCATGGGCAGATTTTTCGAATATGAAGATCGCGGAATGATCGGCGCGCTGGCGCCGAAGATCGAACGCGGCGATCTGCAGGTATTTTGTCCGGACGCCGTCGACACCGAGAGCTGGTACAACAAAGGTGTGCATCCGCGCGTGCGCGTGATGCGGCATTTGCAGTACGAGCGCTATATTCTGCATGAGTTCCTGTCGTTTGTCCGATGGAAAAATCAGACGCCGCGGCTGGCTGTGACAGGCTGCAGTTTCGGCGGGTACCACGCGATCAATTTTTCGTTGAAGCATCCCGACGTGGTGACGCATTGCGTGAGCATGAGCGGGGCGTTTGATATCCATCAATTTCTGGATGGCTATTACGACGACGATTGTTACTTCAATAATCCTCCGGATTACCTGCAGAACATGTCGGATGACTGGTTTTTAAGCCGCTACCGGCATATGAAGATTGTGCTGGGATCGGCCGACTGGGATATATGCCTGGATCAGAACGTAAAGTTTTCGGCAATCCTGAACCACAAGGCAATCCCGCACTGGCTCGACGTCTGGGGTGACAATTCAAAGCATGACTGGCCGCTATGGGTGCGCATGGCGGGAAAGTATTTTTGAGCTGAATACAGAGATCGTTCGGCTACGGCTAACAGATGCAAGCAGAGGCTCCAGATGAGCAAACATTGGATGGCTGGCGCAGCTTTCTCAGTTTTAATCCAGGCGCTTTTGCTCGGTGCCGCATACGGTCAGCAGGCGCCCATCTCTGCGAGCCCACAGCGGTCTGGTACAGATGCAAACGGTATGGCGACTCCGGCTTCAGCGGCGCCCGAGATGCGCAAAATTACCGCATACACCCTGCCACCCGACCTCTACAAGAAGGCTCACGCCCGCTCCCGCATCAACTTCCGGCTCGCGCTGATTGGCTTCATCTACGGGCTGGTAGTGTTGTGGCTGATCCTGCGCTGGAGAATCGGCACGAAATACCGAGACTGGGCTGAGGGGCTATTCCGAAACCGATTTCTGCAAGCCGCGGTTTTCGCTCCCTTGCTCACATGGACCATCGCGATCTTCACGCTGCCGGTCGACGTTTATGGCGAGATGGTGGAGAAAGAGTTCGGAATCTCGGTACAAAGCTGGGGCTCGTGGGGATGGGATTGGGCCAAGGGCCAGATCCTCTCGCTCATTCTGGCAACGATTTTAATTTACCTGCTGTATGCAGTGATACGCCGGAGCGCGCGCCGTTGGTGGTTTTATTTTTGGCTGGTAGCAATGCCGCTCGGTATTTCGCTGTTTTTCATCACTCCCTGGGTCATCGATCCTCTGTTTCACAAGTTCGAACCATTGCAGCAGAAAGATCCGGCGCTGACGGCGGCTTTGGAAAAGATGGTACATCGCGCCGGAGAAAATATTCCGCCCGAGCGCATGTTCTGGATGGGAGCGGGCGAAAAGACCACCGCCCTGAATGCATATGTCACGGGTTTTGGCGCTTCCAAGCGCATCGTGGTTTGGGATACGACCATTGCCAAAATGAACACGCCGCAGATCGTATTTGTAGCTGGCCACGAGACTGGGCACTACGTGCTGCAGCACATTCCGAAGGGTCTTTCCTTTTTTGCCGTGCTTCTGCTGGCACTTTTTTATTCAGGCTATCTGACCATTGGATGGGCCTTGGCGCGCTGGGGACGCGGCTGGGGAATTCGCGGATTGGATGATTGGGCGTCGCTGCCCGTGTTGATGCTTCTGCTCTCTGTGTTTTTGTTTGTAAGCAATCCAATTGGCAGCGCATTCAGCCGGCACATCGAGCATCAGGCCGATCAATTCGGGCTGGAGGTTACGCATGGGCTCACGCCGGATTCGGCCCAAGTCGCCGCTCAGTCATTTCAAATCCTTGGCGAAGTAGATCTTTCCGATCCTGACCCGAATCCGCTGGCTGTTTTCATGTTCTCCGATCACCCGACCATTCGCGACCGGGTGCAGTTCGCTTTGACCTATGATCCGTGGTCGCAGGGTGGGCGCGGAGAATTTGTGAAGTGATAATGGATGCTTCATCTAACAGCCCCATTTGGATTTCCGCGACGCTGAGACTTGCAATCAAGAACTTCGGATGTAAGGAGTGGAGTGAGCATGAAGAAGATCGGCATTTTATTCGGCATGGAAAATACGTTTCCGCCAGCTTTGGTGGAAAAAATCAACGCCATGAAAGTCGAGGGCGTTGAAGCAGAGTTCGTCAAGATCGGCGGCATTCGGATGGATGAGCCGAAGAAGTATGCCGTCATCATCGACCGGATTTCGCAGGACATCCAGTTCTACCGTGCCTACCTGAAAAATGCGGCGCTGCATGGGACGATTGTCGTCAACAATCCGTTCTGGTGGACAGCCGACGACAAGTTTTTCAACTACGCCCTCGCGCACAAGATGGGTGTGGCCATTCCGCCGACCGTGGTTCTGCCGCATCACAAGCATCCCGAGGGAACGACCGATCAGTCGATGCGGAATCTGATTTATCCGCTGAACTGGGAAGAGTTGTTTCAGTACGTCGGCTTCCCTGCCTTCCTCAAGCCGTACTCCGGCGGTGGATGGAAGCACGTGTACAAGGTGCATTCGCCCGAGGAGTTTTTCCACCACTACAACCAGACCGGCGACCTGTGCATGACCCTGCAGCGCGGCGTCGAGTTTGACGAATATTTCCGATGCTATGTCGTTGGCCAGGAAAAAGTTCACATCATGAAGTACGATCCCAAAGCTCCGCATCATGAGCGCTACGTGAAGGGAAATCCTCCGCCGTCATCGATGGCTCTCCGCGAGCGCATTGTGAAGGATTCTTTGAGCCTGTGTCGCGCTCTCGGCTACGACCTGAATACCGTGGAGTTTGCAGTCGAAGGCGGAGTGCCCTATGCCATCGATTTCCTGAATCCTGCGCCGGACGCGGAGATCACTTCAGTCGGTCAGGAAAATTTTAACTGGATCGTGAATGCCGTCGCAGAGATGGCGGTGAAGATGGCGCAGAGTGGAGAAAGTCCAGTGAAGGAACTGCGCTGGGCCAACTTCCTCGCGGGCAATGGCGACGCAAAGCCAGCGAAGAAAGGCGAACCCGAATGGGTGGCGGCGCGCAAGCGCGGCAAAGGGACGAAGTCGTAATCGTCGAGTCGAAAATCGACGGGTGCGCTTTGGATTTCTCGATCCATGGTGTCACCCTGAGCGCAGCCGTTTTAAGGTGTAGCGAAGGATCTCCTGCCGCACCGTCCCGACGCGTAAGCCGGTCTATGCAACTGGCCGAGCGAACTTCCTTGGCCAGCGTTGATATACTGTGGATGCTGGTTTTACCGCTCCTTCACGAAGACTCGAGGAGCCAGACGTCCTCATTTGTGACCCTTTATGCAGCCTACTTTCACCATCGGAATTGAAGAGGAATATCAGACCGTCGATCCGGTAACGCGGGATCTGCGGTCGCATATTCAGGTCGAGCTTCTGGAGAAGGGCAAGATGATTCTTCAGGAACGGGTGAAGGCCGAGATGCATCAGTCCGTCGTGGAAGTCGGGACTGGGATCTGTAACAACATAAAAGATGCCAAGGCGGAAGTGAAGTTACTGCGCCGCAATATCATCCGGCTGGCGCGGGAAAACGGGCTGCGCGTGGCGTCGGTGGCAACGCATCCGTTTTCCGACTGGCGCACGCAAGAGATTCATCCCGACGCGCGTTACAAAGATATCGTCGAAGACATGCAACTGGTGGCGCGGGCCAACCTGATTTTCGGGCTGCACGTGCATGTCGGCATCGAAGATCGCGAGACTGCGATCCACATGATGAATCACGCGCGCTATTTTCTACCGCACCTGCTCGCGCTCTCGACGAATTCGCCCTTCTGGCTGGGGATGAACACCGGCCTCAAATCGTACCGCTGCAAAGTATTCGACAAATTCCCGCGCACCAACATTCCCGATTATTTTCCCAGCTGGGGTGAGTACGAGAACTTCATCAAGCTGCTGATCAAAACCAACTGCATCGACAACGCGAAAAAAATCTGGTGGGATATTCGCCCACATCCGTTCTTCAACACGATCGAGTTCCGCGTGTGCGATATTCCAATGCGCGCCGACGAGACAATCGCGATCGCAGCACTGATTCAGGCTACCGTCGCGAAGCTCTACAAGCTTTATTCAGCAAACCAGGGATTCCGCCTGTACCGGCGCGCCCTGATCATGGAAAACAAGTGGCGGGCCTCACGTTACGGGCTCGACGGCAAACTAATCGATTTTGGAAAACAGACGGAAGTCCCGGCGCGCGACCTCATTCACGAATATCTGCATTTTGTTGACGACGTGGTCGATGAACTGGATTCGCGTGAAGAATTGAACTACATCCACACCATGCTGGAACGTGGCAGCGGCGCCGACCGCCAACTGCGCCTATTCGAAGAGACGGGAGATTTGAAGAAAGTTGTGGATTACATCATTGAAGAAACCGAGGCCGGGCTGGAAGAAGAATCAGAGGCCGTCAGGAAAGTAGGGTGATGGGAATTTCGAACAATGCGGTCAACCTCCCCACTTCCAGCAAAGACGGCCAGAAATGGGGCAGCCAGCACATCGAACTGAATCAACTTCCCTTCGATCCCGAATACACTCCCGGTGCGTTCAACGCGGTGAACGTCTGCCTGCGCATACAGCCTTCTGAACAGGTCTGCGTCATTACCGACGAAGCGACGGTTGAGATTGCTGCGGCCATTGTGGCGGAGCTTGAGAAAATCGGCGCGCCGTATCACGCCTGGATGTTGGAGAATCTGTCGCCGCGTCCGCTGAAAGATTTGCCGCGCGAGATTCTCGACGATCTGGAGACCAGCCAGGTTTCGATTTTCGCGGTCCAGGCGCAGACCAACGAACTGCGCTCGCGGATTCAAATGACCGATGTCGTGAACCGGCGAAAGATCCGCCATGCGCACATGGTAAACATCAACCGGCAAATCATGCTGGAAGGAATGCGCGCCGATTTTCAGAAGGTCGACCGGTTGAGCGCCAAGGTCGTCGCCATGGTGCGCAAGGCGAGGCAAGTGCGCGCCAAAACTGCGGCAGGCACAGATCTGACGGCCGATTTGAACCCGAATTACAAATGGTTGAAGACCAGCGGAATCATTTCTTCCGAGAAGTGGGGGAATCTGCCGGGCGGCGAAATTTTTACGACGCCGGGCGAAGTGAATGGGACCTTCGTCATCGACGGCGTGGTCGGCGATTATCTATGCGCGAAGTTTGGCGATTTGAAAGAGAATCCGCTGACCGTTCGCATGAAAGGCAACCGGCTGACCGAAGCGCACTCACAGAATCGCGAACTCGAAGACGATTTCTGGAAGTATACCCACACCGACGAAAACAGCGATCGCGTGGGCGAGTTTGCCATCGGCACCAACATCGATCTGAAAGAAGTGATCGGGCAGATCCTGCAGGACGAAAAGTATCCCGGCATTCACATCGCCTTCGGAAACCCGTACGGCGCGCACACCGGCGCCGACTGGGACTCGACCACGCATATCGACGTTGTCGGGCGGAAATTCAACATCTGGGTCGACGACGAGCAGATCATGAGAGAGGGCAGGTTTTTGGTGGAGCCGTAAGGCGGACGCGTTGAGCGAATGCCTTTTCAGCTGAAAGAGTCCTTCGACTACGAAAAGCGCTCACTTTGTGAGCGCTTTTCTTCGCTCGATGACATAGTGATGACATAGTGTTGAGAACATGATTTCCTCCTTGCGAAAGTCTTTTAACGACGGATTCACCCCCGTAAAATATCAGGCCTTCCTGCGCCGAATCGATGAAGTGAGCGGAACGCATGTCTCCTTCCGGTTGTCCGAGACGCCTTGTTTTGTTCCCAAAGCGTTGCTCGACCGTATGGCTCGTGATGGCGCCGAGTTGATTCGGCAGCTGGTCGACAGTCCCACCTATCGCAAGAAGTCTGACGAAGCCGTGCCCGCGGAATTCAATGTCCCGAACGAGCCGGATCATCCGATGTTTGTGCAGGTGGATTTCGGCCTGGTGCGCGGCGCGGACGGTGAGTTGCACCCGAAGCTGGTTGAGTTACAAGCCTTCCCGTCACTGTATGCCTATCAGGGGCCGCTGGCTGAGGCATACATCGATGTCTATGGGCTAAACGGGCCGGAGTGGCTGCCGGCAAAAAGCAGGTTCCTCGCTACGCTTGGAATGACAACCTCTGCGTCGGCGAATTCTCCATTCAAATATCTCCTGAGCGGATTGGATACGGCCTCCTATCGCGATCTGCTGCGGCGAGCGATCGTCGGCTCACACGATCCTGAGAATGTAATTCTGATGGAGATCGATCCGGCGCAGCAGAAAACGCTGCCCGATTTCCTGCTCACCGAAAAGATGCTCGGCATCAAGACCGTCGATATCGCCGCCATCAAAAAAGAAGGATCGAGGCTGTACTACGAGCAAAGCGGCAAGCGAGTGCCGATTCGGCGAATCTACAACCGTGCTATTGTCGATGAACTCGAGCGCAAAAATGTAAAGCTGAATTTCGACTGGCGCGACGACCTCGACGTCGAATTGGCCGGCCATCCGAACTGGTATTTCCGCATCAGCAAGTTTTCCATTCCCTACCTGAAGCACGAGTCGGTGCCGAAGACGTGGTTTCTCGACCAGCTTTCAGAGACACCGGCCGACCTGGAAAACTACGCGCTCAAGCCGCTCTATTCGTTCGCCGGCCTGGGCGTGGTGATCGCGCCGAAGAGAGAAGACATCGCGGCAATCCCAGAAGAGAAACGTCCGTACTACATTCTGCAGGAGCGGATGCACTTCGAGCCCGTGATTGAAACTCCATTTGGCGGCACCAAGGCCGAGGTGCGGGTGATGTATGTCTGGCTCAACGAACTGACGCCGGTGCTAACGATTATCCGTACCGGGCGCGGGCTGCAGATGGGTGTGGATCACAACAAAAACATGGAGTGGGTAGGCGCGTCGGCTGCTCTATATCTCGACGAATAATTATCTCGACGAATAATTCTCGCGATTCTTTTGCCGCCGTAGTATCTTGAGTGCGCCTTTCCCCTGTCGGCCCCCAAGAATATTCGACCGTTGCTCTGGCATTGATTAATCCTGGCATTCAGGCTTCATTTGTGAGGTATCAATCATGAAGTCCATTCCAATTTTGTTATCGATTTGCGGATGCTTACTCGCCACCGCTGCGCATTCTCAATCGAGCGCCAAGCCGCAGGAGAAGATCGTCTTCGTGCGGCCCGACCCCGTCATCGTGGCCTCCTCCCAAGGGGTAAGGCGCTCGGGAGACACGCGAGGTTCTGACCCCAGCGGCCATGTCGCGATCAATTCCGTCGACGACCCAGGCATGCAGTTCCACGCCGCTTCTGAGGCGAAGATGAACCTGCTGGCTGTGATGAATCCCGACGGCTCAGGAATCGTCGGTCTGCACATCAACGGATATGATCCATCGGTTTCTCCCGACGGCAGC
>Ga0209006_10004789_pt1 | contig 12270 bp, 12 predicted proteins | sample JacPin_JW_Ref_O2_FD_188567 | JGI IMG/M metagenome (GOLD analysis project Ga0209006, IMG submission 188567) | Forest soil microbial communities from Algoma, Ontario, Canada - Jack Pine, Ontario site 1_JW_Ref_O2 (SPAdes) (version 2) | ecosystem: Environmental > Terrestrial > Soil > Boreal...
AATTGACCGTCATTTTTAGGATTCCTCTACCTGTATAACGTGTCAGTTTCAGCTACCCCGCGTCCATCAATTTGTATGTAACTCTGAGTGAATTCGTCATCTTTCTTCCTATTTATCTGTATGTGTTCGACTTCATATGCTCTCCTCGATCCACTCATCCTTCCCAGAACGAAACTTCCTCCCCCTTTTTTTTTCCCTCTTTTCCTTCATAATAAAAGCCGAAAAGTTTCCCCACCTAAAAATTTCTCACACGTTTGTACTTATGTATACCTGTACCCGTTCTAGATCTCGCAATATAGTCAGAACGTCGTCTCCTGTATCTTTAAATATAAGTTCTACCTTCGCAGTTTACTAGAGTGCCGCATAAAGACAGAAAAATGGTAGCGGGCATTGCCACACACGTGGCCCTACACGCCTTATTATTTAATCAACTATCCCACACCAAACCACTGCGTAATACACGTTCTCTAAAAATAATCATGTCGCGTAAAGCTGGATCTGTGTGAAAGGGTTGAAAATTTCCTGGACAGCTGCCGAAACTCAAGTCTGCAGGTGACTATCGATCGACAGGTGGAGTTGATTGATAACAACCAGAGGAACTTGCATTTCCTGTCCTGGCGAGCGTGGAGTGCAATTGAATGTCAAATGTATCACAAGATTTAGAGGCAGCAACTTACCCATTTACTGGTAGCAATGGCAAAACCGGGGTGCTAGTTCTCGATCGGATACGCTAAATGCCGCGGGGTATCTTCTCGCGTGTGCATTATGAAGGAGCCAGGCCCAAACCCAGGCTCGATTGGGCGATTGATCTCCGCGTTCGCTCTCATGCAATATCCACTCTGACACAATCCTGCAGTCTCGGTGAGTAATTTCGTTAGAAAGATGCGTGTGGATGTAATGTACTAACTGGTATCGCCGCCTTTCTTTTGAGCAGCCTTTATTCTCCAATATTTGTGTTACGATGACTAAGGTTGCTAGTGAGTCAACGAAGGACAGAGGAATGTGAAATATCTGCATATTCCTTTTTCGCGAGAGCCCAAATACCCAATGGAGTCCTTTCGAAAGCAACTGCTGATCAACGCGTGCAGTCGAGTGATAACAAAATGAAGAGTTTCAATCCCGCCTTGATAGGTATCCAGGATTGCGTGATTGCGATCAGATAATTGGGGGTAACGACCAGTAACAGAAACACTGGACCAAGGGCTGATGTTGAAATCACGAGCGCTGTGAATGTGGCTCTGAAACTCTGTGCGTGGCGATTGGGGTGGTTCACGTCAACCAGGAGACAATGGACTTCCACACGATGTTTATCAAAGTTCTGTCTGAAATGTCTGTGGTAAAGGGCTTGGACTTTAGTAGGGTGCATGTGTAGAAAGCAAGGCATGAATTATTTACCTGGGACCTGTTTACCACTCTTGCACTAGCGAGGCACCTTGAAAATGGGGATCATCTACTCAGTTATCGGACTCTGTCAAGGCACAGATATGAATTGGAAATCCGGTCACTTACTATCTCGGCGCTCGGCAGTTTGCTCTCAACAACGACACACTCTCGGGATATAGCGGGCACCCCGTCTAGACGTCTGGCCATATTTGCTCGTGAAGGGATAATTATTCTCCAGATTGACAAGTTTGCGTCCAATCCGAACCGCCGGTGGTGATATCGATCCGAACATTCTCCGCGCGACGTGCCACTATATTCCAGCTCAGTAAATCGGTGGAGAAGGCCGCGTGCTAGGCTTATACAGGCGATATTTCCCTTGTGAAACAATGAAATGACACAAGGTCAAAATACTTGGGTGAAGTATTTGGCATTATGCCATTTCATCATAGCACAGGGGGGAACTTTACTTACGAAGGCCTTGCAGGCCAGCACCATTCCAATTTGCCCACCTTTCAGGATCATCTGAGTTTACAAAGGTGATTCCTCTCAAATATCCAGCTATTGCACCTGGAGCTATTGTCCTTCAAGCATGGTGGTACCATCAGTGACATTGTTTTAGTGCTGCAGATGCTCACATAACTTCATCTGATGTTTGTGTAGCCCTGTGTATGTTTGCATCAAGCCTGTACCTTTGGGAATTGCACGAGCGTGGGGTTCTGAGACGCCTCAGAGCCCAGTCCACGTCTAGATCTCGTTTTCCGACGGGGCATCACCGAACATCCTGGCAAATTTCGCTGTCATGGCTTTGCGAAGAACATGAACAGGCACTTATGCTTACATTGATAACTATCTGTACTGAATATTGTGAGTACGACAGGGACTCAGCCGAGGTCAATGCGATTCCACACTCACATATACGCCTTCATGCGATGTTTGAAGCACCTCTGGTGATTAGCTGGGAAGCCCTCCTTCGGCTTCCATTTTTTTCGATGTCTTGAATGGCGGCACCATTGCAGGGTTGGGGGCCCTCGACGCCGCAGCGGTTGCTAGTCCTCACATCCAACGCACTGGACCTCCGGAAGAAGTTCCTTACGCACCCACAGTGAGCGCGTCAGGAACACTGTGTAGGGAAGACCCACCACAAGATATCTCAGTCCCAACCACCGCTTTCCAGAACTGTCCGTTCTTCGCCGAGTGAATGTTATCGATGCATTCTGGTTCAGAAAACCAACGACCACGCAAGCAACTTTGTGATGACAAGGCCAGTCCGTGGGGTTCGCAAGTCGTCAAATCCAACGAGACACGCATATTTGGTTCAGAATGAAAGTCAGAAGGGTATTCACTAATACGAAATGCCTTGCTGTGGTCAATGAACAGAGAGCGCTCCACACGAACAATATACATATCCTATCATCCAGAACAAACTACGCAGAAAATCAAGATGTTCTTTTTGGCGGCTCATCTTCAAGCTTCAAGGATCGTACGCAGACCAGATTATCAATTCGGCGAAGAAAGTCACCTCCGAGCGATATGATGATGGAGTCGGAACATGAAGAATATTTACGTATATGGGTCCCTGCCCGAACCCATCAACCATGTACTCACGTTCTCTACCTATAACTATCTCTTTACGCTGACCATGCGTCCAAGGGACGTATAATAAGCAGTACGAGACTACTTCAGGCGATGAGACTGCAGGCAAACATCAAAATGCGGTAAACTGACTATCTCAGCGGTGCAAAAATTCGTTCAACACGTTTCGACAAATCCTCTTCGTTCTCCCTGTGTATACATAAATCACTGCACAAGGCATTCGACATCCCAACATCCCAACAGCGAGGTATGTATGATTTGCCTCTATGCCAACTCCGCGAATTTGAACCAATAAATTCTATCCTCACTGATACAAGAAGGTTTTACATCTACTTCGGCTTCCCATCTTCGTCGAACAACTGCACAAGTAAGGCGCGAAGCCAAAGCTAACGTTTTTTTACATCTATGCCCATCGACCAGGCACCACCGGATGAGAGGCGGAAAGACCACCATCAACCGCAAGGTTTTGTCCATTCACATAGCTTGATTCGTCTGCTCGAGAATCGGTGAGGCAAAATATTTCGAAGACTGGGAGTCACTTACCACAGGCTAGGAACAGAGCTACGTTTGCAATTTCTATGAAAAAGTGCATGAGATAGCCGACCAGAAAACTATGATCATTGACCGACCTTCCGAGACGCCGAAGCGACCCAATGCATTCAACTGTCCAACTTTTCCTGTAGTCCCACGTTGTCTGGCATAAGCAAATGTGTCTGAGGTCATACCCGTCTCGATCAGTCCAGGGCAAATTGTATTGACACGAATATCAGTCTTTTGGAGTTGGTATGCAGAAGTCTGTGCCATCGAGTTGATGCTATTGCATTGTGAGCGCAGACGAGGTAGCTTTTCAAAGAAAGGACCTACGCCGCTTTGCTTGCGCTGTCTGTGAGCAGTGTTGAGACCGCTATGAATCGACAGCAATAAAAGAACACCTACAGTCAATGGTGCCAGCGCCCGATCGAATGCCCGCCGCTGGGTGATGTCAGCAGGTTGAAGTAAATTAGGGTTATACAGACCCACTTGAAGCCGTGAGGATGATGCTACCATCACTGGTATCCTTTCCTCTTGAAGGGTTTGCCTGCAACATGGCGGCAGATGCATGCTTGATAGCAAGGAAACATCTTGATTTACGGATATTCTTTGAGCTGTACCTCGATCACAGGCAAATAATACGAACGACAGCGCATTGACCCTCATAGTATTCATGAACTCCTCGGTAGTTATATCTGACAAGTGATTCCGAGTGGCAATCCCGGCCTGATTATCTATAGCGATGAATGCAAATCGCTGAGGGATGGGAGGATTCACGAACGTTAGCAAAGAAGACGTCTAGTCGCCCTTCTTCCTGCAAAGCTTGGTTGCAAACACCGGAGATAGCAGTCTCATCTGCTGCGTCCGCCTGAATTGTTGTGACCTGACATTGCGTAGACTGTAAGTGATGCTGGATGACCACATGTGTCAATATTGACCTTGACATTTGGGTAAGACTTTTCAATCACTTCTTTCAAATTTGGAAGATGTTCGGGAGAAAAATCAAGAAGATAAAGATGTTGGGCGCCTATAGTTAAAGAGCCACGATGTCAAAAGAGCGTTCAGTGGTAAAAATGTGTACATACCTTCATTCGCGAACAATAGTGCAGTAGCGCGACTGCAAAACTACGGTTCAGTCTACGTTTAGGGCAAGCTAAGCGTACTGGAGCATACCCAATTCCTTTGAGCGATCCCGCACCTGTAATTACACATACTTTGCCTTTCAATCTTCTACCTTGAGGGGACCGTGAGAGGTGCGACTGAATCTTTTCGATACGAGCCACCGCTTTTTCGTAAGATTGTTTGGACTTTGGCTGTTTTGCAAGAATATTGTCAGTGGCATATGCATTGCTGGGCTTGGACATGGCGAAGGGATTGTGTACCGAAGTGTTTTGATTCCCGAACCCGGTCGCGGTCGCATCAAAGCCGGGTGCATACGTATCGTTGGCCACTGGCTACACCGCAGTGTTGTGTCAATGTTACGATGCGTCCGCGTCAGTCTCTACCGTAGCATGTACTTGAACGACTTTACTTGACTTCACGCTTAGCTCAGAATTCAAAAATCTTCATTTTTTTTGCGTACCTATCGTCATTTTAAGAAAGCCATGGGCTAGTTATGAGCCCACGATAAGTAAGAGGGGTTCACAAAGCTTGAGGACGATCCTTAATGGATGTTTGAGGCTCCGCATCCCTTGACCAGCGCCTAATTTGCAACACGCGCGTGCTTTTCACTATACAATGTCCAGCATTGAACTGATCAATCCAAAGGCGGAGAGTGTACGGAGAGCGGCCGCTCTGCAGGTATTAGACTCTCTTCGATGTATCCAAAGAAATATACAACTAAGCATCGGAAGTCCAGGTTAACACGAATGGTGCAATGGGGCTTGCCAACGTTGTTAAGGGCAATTTAGGTCGCTGATCCGTGTCCTTTCTCCTTGGGATGGTCTCTGATTTCTTTTAGGCCCAAGAGGAACCCTCAAAATGCTGGTCGATGGTTCAGGGCAGATAAAAATGACCAAGGATGGGAAGGTGCTACTATCTGAGATGCAGATCCAAAACCCGACAGCAGCTATGATTGCTCGAACGGCGGTCGCGCAAGATGATCAAGTCGGAGATGGTACTACATCGGTTGTGCTACTTGTTGGCGAACTCCTTAAGCAGGCGGATCGCTTCATCTCTGAAGGTGTTCACCCAACCGTCATTGCGGAAGGGTTCGATATCGCCAAAAAAGAAGCGCTCCTAGTGAGTCCTGAACCTCCTTAGTTGATTTTCACCGACCTTTTTATTCGGCAAGTTTTTGGATGGCTTCAAGCAATCTTCGAAGTTGGACCGTGCCACGTTGATCGATGTAGCCTACACATCACTGGCTACCAAATTGAATGCTGCACTCGCAAAACAACTTGCTGCGGACATTGTCGATGCTGTTTTGACCATCCGCCCTCCGGCTCCGGTTAAAGGTTCGTCCTCCTTGGTCGGCCATCTCACTTTCTCAGACCTCGCCCCAGAATCACCAGATCAATGGCGGGATCCAATTGATTTGCACATGGTTGAAATAATGAAAATGCAACATCGCATGGCGTCCGAGACACAACTCGTTCGAGGACTAGTTTTGGATCACGGCGCAAGACATCCAGACATGCCCAAGCGTGTCGAGAATGCATTTATTCTGACCTTGAACGTCAGTTTGGAATACGAAAAGACGTATGTGAATACTTTTTGATTAGATCAACTGAACCAAATTGTGTTCCTGCGTTTTGCAGTGAAGTCAACTCCGGCTTTTTCTATTCATCCGCTGAACAGCGCGAAAAACTCGTCGAGTCAGAGCGGCGGTTTACCGACGCAAAGGTTAAAAAAATTGTGGAACTCAAGAATCTCGTTTGCGATCAGGCCACGGATGGAACAGAAAAGAGGAAAAATTTTGTCATCATCAATCAAAAAGGTATTGACCCTCTCAGTCTGGATATTCTTGCCAAGAACGGAATATTGGCTCTCCGACGAGCAAAACGAAGGAATATGGAGCGGTGCGCCAAATTTGCTTGACATCAACTGAGCACATTGTCTAATCTTCCATCCAGGCTGCAACTAATTTGCGGTGGGGTTGCACAGAACTCGGTAGATGATCTCACTCCAGATGTACTTGGTTGGGCTGGCCTCGTCTATGAGCACACGCTTGGCGAAGAAAAGTTTACCTTTTTGGAGGAAGTCAAGGACCCAAAAAGCGTGACCTTACTGATCAAGGGACCGAATGCACACACCATTCAACAGATTCAAGACGCTCTTCGCGACGGCTTACGAGCAGTAAAGAACGCGATAGAGGATGGCACCCTGATCCCTGGGGCAGGTGCCTTTGAGATAGCGTGTTCAGCTCATCTTAATGGGCCTGTCAAAAAGAACGCGAAGGGTCGCGTTAAAATGGGTGTCCAGGCCTTTGCAGATGCTCTGTTGGTTATCCCTAAAACTCTTGCTCACAATGGCGGATTCGATGTCCAAGATGCCGTTGTCGCCCTCCAGGTCTGTACGGCCTTTGGCTCGAGTTGGAACATCACTGACACCTTCTCCAGGACGAGCAAGCAGAAGGCAACACAGTTGGCATCGATCTGCAATCTGGAGAGCCATTCGATCCTACAGTAGAAGGAATCTGGGACAACTATAGGGTTAAGAGGCAAATGCTTCACTCCTGGTGAAATTTTTTCTGATTCATGCGTGTGCGTAGTTAACACTGCTTATTCAGTTCTGTCATTGCTGTCAACTTGCTCTCCACTGACGAAATCCTCCGAGCTGGCCGCAGTTCTTTGAAACCAGATGGCCAACAATAGTGTAGTGAACTTCGTAATCATATTTCTCACTTGTGCAACGAGTCCATGAATATTTGAGGTCTATAATGATGATATCGTGATGAAAGCAAGCACACTGTGGGTGTGCGACAACTAGGATGAGTACTGTATTATACGTATTTCGTTAACGGCGTATGCATAACTTAGGAGAATGTCTTGATGTACGTGGTGGTCCGAAACCCACATCCATGGATAATGTTAAGCGTATCAGGACTCTGCGGACGCGTCGGAACATGAGTCCCACCCAGCATTGACAAAGTTCGGGGAGGTATCGAGATCCAGAGAGAATGTTGAAGATTTTCGAAGCTTCGAGCTGGCGGTTTGAGGGGGATAAATATCCTTGTCAAGGTCTGATGGAGTGTCACAGTTCATGAGCAATCGTTCAGCAGACTGCATCTCTGATGAATTGTTGGGGACGCCATTGGAAGCCTGTGAAACCATCGCCGCCTCAAAAGATGCCTGGCGTTGGAGAACGAATTTAGAAGGATCGAGAGATTCCGGAATAACCGCATCCTGTGGAATCGAATGTTAACGATCTGACAAGGGTGTAAATAGATGAGCAATGCAAACCTCTTCGCCAGAGCATGATGAGGCACAGTTTCTCGACCATAAACCTTTAGAGGGCTGGTTCCGTCCCCCGTCGGGCGCCTTTTGGGTTTGCGCCATCGTAGTACTTGAATGTTCTGTCAGGGAACTACGGCCCTGGGAATTTTTGTTGCAGGCATGCAGTTTGTGTTCTGGGGAAGTGGACGCCCAACGGCGTCTAGCAAAATTGAATGGAGAAGGTTTAAATGTAAGAGCTCCCACAGGGGGTGAGACAAGCAGGTGGAATTTGAGATTGGGTGAAGAAGTTGAGTGGATGTCACCGTCCGGAAGTGGATCGCGAAGTCCCTTCGATGCCCCCTCTGATTCGTTACCGGAACCATCAACAACCGCAGCTGAAGAGAGGAACTTGTCTTCTGGAGTAGCTGGAAAATCTGTCTCGTCTTCTGAAGTTGCTGTCGAAACATCTGCCAATGGGAGCCATGTGCGACGAGCAAAGCTCATAGGATTAGGTGTGCGAAGAAGTCCCATGCCTCGAAGCCCCAATGGTGACCTCTTGACAGGTAGCGCAAGGCCTGGTACTAATCCTTCTTCGAATACACTATCAGTGCAGCGGACCCTTTTGTTAGGTCTATCCCAGTCATCAAGATTGAGGGCACTCCGTTTCCGACTGGACGAACTGAACAAATCGCCACCCTCTTGCTCATCTTCCCATTCGCTCGCATCCGCTTTATGCTCCAACCAGGCCTGTAGCGCCCTTTGCGCACGGGTCACGACGCCATTTTCACGTCCCATGTGCCTGAACCTCCGACTGAAATATCCCTTCTTTCCGAACCGCCCGTTTGGGTCCCTTGGCTGATTTTGCGCCGCCATTGCCTTTTCATCGTTGACAATTTCTCTGACGATCGGTCTGGGAGATGACAATCGCGGTCGGCCTCTCTTTCGCTTGGGAGGTTCGCCGTCCACACCAGTGTCATGAGTGACTCGTCCGTTCTGAGGCTGACTACTGCCTAAGGGAATTCTAGTCGTGTTCGATATTTCTCTCGATTCCGTCTTATGCCTCTTAGAAGGGCGACTAGGACTAGACGAAGCGGAGGCGGCCGCTGCCAATTTTCGGTCCAGGATCGGCAAGCCTTTATCACTGACGCGTTTCGCTGGCCAATCGATCGGAGTGTTCTCACGCGGGGTAGGTAAGGAAAAGGTTCTGTGTATAGGTCTGCGCGATGGCCATGGCTGAGCATAAATCGCAAAATGTCTCATGCATCTAGAACGCGGGAGATGACGAGTGCGTCAACACAGGCAAAGAACATGAAGTGCAAGCAAAACCCACCTAGGACAATCCTGTTGCCTCCGCTTCTTACCCTTCTTCGGGGAACACTCGATGCCAAGACCCCATACTACCTTCGAATCCACAGATATTACTGGCAAGATATTTGAACATGTCGAACATGTAGGAAGCGGTTTACCGTCGGATCCGCGGGGGATGTCGGGTTTGGCTGGGGGAGGTTTGGAAGAATTGGTCGAATTTGGCAGGGATGACGGCCGAGCACGCAAAACCCTAGTTTCCGGCTCTTCTTTAACCTTTTCCTGCTCCCGGGAGATTTTCTTGGGCTTTCCGTCGTTTTTCCTGATATTGGTTGACAAGGAAGTCGACGAGCGCGTCAACCTTTTGGTAGATGAACTGGAGGTATCCGCCAGGGAAGCTGCGTCATCCGTGAGAGGTGGGGTTACAAGTTGTTCGTTGCCTTGGTCGGTACCGCCCACAAGAGATGCTTCCAATGCTTTCTGTCGGCGAGTTGAAATGATAGATTTGAAGGGTGTGCCCTCGGGGGAGGACTCTTTACTGCCAGAGGATGATCTCTGGGGAGACGGAGAATCGGGAACCAGGTACGTCACGACACCAGTACGGATGTCGATCGAATCCAATAGACATACAGGTGAGGGTGCCGATACCACGTTGGAAGAGACTTCTGTCTCTAGCTCAATCTCACCATCTTTCGGCACATCTGCTGCTTCTGTGAGAAGCAGGTTCGTTTCGTCATCGTCACTTTCCTCGGAGTCATCATCTTCCTCCTGCAAAATTGCATACACCCCCCGGCGTGTTCTCCGTTCATTGATGTTGGTGGGGGGCTTGTTCTTGTTTCCGTCTGAGTCCTCACAGTCTGTTGCTCTAGTGCTTGGGTCTGTATCCGACTCCGAACCAGAGTGGTCTTCAACATCATGCTGATCCAAGGAGTATCCACCTCTTCCAGCCTTTTCACAAGTGTCGCAGAGACAGTGACAATTGTTCCGACCGACTAAAGACTGTTTAGAAATGTTCAAGTTAAAAGAGAAACAAAACCTCACAATAGCCATCTCCATAGTGAGCTGTGATTTCCTCTCCTACGGCAATGGGTCTGATTACCCTGAAAGTGATGTACTTTCCTTCACGAAAAAGCTCGCAATTGTTGTTGCAGTCATGCTTTTTTGATCACCACATTAAACTAGAGAAGACACACAGAAATGATAGTGCGCTCACGTTAACGAAGCGGGCTGGTCCCAAGAAAAGGTGATTCTTCTTCATTTGCTTGGAATGGATGACACTAAAATCCCGTCGTATATCACTGTTCATGATATCTGTGCGTTTGAGTTCCTTGTCTTCCTCTTCGGAAAGATTGGCCATTGAACCCTTGAGTTCAGATATGACCATGCCTACGGACAATGGTCGTGTGGCGAGGATGCAAAGCTCGGACTTGCCAGTCCGATGGAAGTACCGTGAAGTATGAGCGATTTCGATAGAGCCTGATGGGTGATAGAGTTCAAAGTAGCGTGAGGCATGTCTACATGAGGAACACGGTGACTTTCACGGAAAAGGACGGAGAGTGAATGTTACCCACGTGGCAAAGGCGTTGATCTGTTTCTGTGTATACGACTTGAGATAGTAACGGACGGGTGGCAGTCTGGCAAAGAGACTCGGTGAGAAGGATACCACCGTGATCACCAGTAGACTGACGCGAGAAGATCGGCAACGGCCAACCGAGTTGATTGTAGAAGAGGATGTTTCGTGACCATGTTCTGTGATACACGAAAAAAAAATGACAAAAAGCGCGTCGATAAAAATTTGCGTATGGATGGATAAAGTACAACAGAAAATCAAGGACTCACGCGTTGAACAATCTGCAGGAGGACATTTGAATCGGTCTTGGGTAGCCGCCGAGAAGGATCCATTTTATGGACGAGTAGGGGAACGACGCCAGTGCCGAGTTTTTCTACGAGGAGATGGCTGAGGAAGTCGTCATCCTTTGACAGATCTCGCATGTTCATAATTCTCGTTGGACGCCAGGTGATGCCCCCTTTCGTCGGAGGGTCACGGCCTGTCTTCGTGTTGGGAGCCATTGAGAGTAGCTATAAAAAAAAAGTTCTAGGAAAAAAAAAAGGGTGTGGGGGAGGAGGTGGGCAGCTTTGCCCGTGGGGTTATGGGAGAGGAAAAGATGAGGTGGAAGAGGCGATGGTGGTTACATTCAACATCTGACAGCTTATGTAATCGAGTCTGTACAAGTATCGGAAGTATCATATCATTGTAACAGACCCCGTGTCCACCGCCTTCCACGCCATTTGATCTGGCCCGACCCTGATATTTAATGCTTTTGCTTGCCGGTCCTTATTTTCCTGACATAGAACTTGCAGGAACACGTTAGCAACATCAGATACCTGACAAGAATGAAGACTAACTTCGAGCTCCTTTCCCTCAAGGATATAGCCATCTGCTCGGCCGGACTGACCAGGACGGCTAGAAATCGTAGCGTACAAACGACCAGCAGCGAACTGACTCTCCAACAGAGGGTCAATCTTTGCATCTGATCGGGGTGTCAATATTTGAGTTATCAAATGACTCATGGCATGGGCGAAGCGTACCTTTCTTGATTTCATCCAAGCGGCGTTGTGCGTGACTTGACAGTTTTTTCACCTCGGCAGGGACCTCGGCGGCTGTCTGCGTTTTCGCACCCTTCTTTGTTACGGGCTGGGCATACTATAGTGCGCCATGTGAACAAAAAAAACCAGGAGAGAGAAGAGTCTGTTACTGACATGGGATTCATACCACTGTCTGAAAGGCGTAGCATCGATCTGAATGATAGCACTCTTGACAAGGGTATTTGTTCGGACGAGTTCGTTGTTAGACGCATTATATACCTAAGAACCCATAATAGAGGAAATGTTCAGTGAATGAGCAGAGACGATCAAAAATAAGGACTACGCACGACACTAATGAGTCGTGTTTTCTTCGTGACATGTTCGGATGCCCATGCAAAGTTGCCGCTATCAAGACGGAGAGCACGGAATTTGAGATTTCCACCACGGACACGAACGGTGTGAACACGCTTAGATCCAAGTTTAGTATTGGCGGGTT
>Ga0209006_10004790_pt1 | contig 12269 bp, 23 predicted proteins | sample JacPin_JW_Ref_O2_FD_188567 | JGI IMG/M metagenome (GOLD analysis project Ga0209006, IMG submission 188567) | Forest soil microbial communities from Algoma, Ontario, Canada - Jack Pine, Ontario site 1_JW_Ref_O2 (SPAdes) (version 2) | ecosystem: Environmental > Terrestrial > Soil > Boreal...
GGGGTTGTCGGGATGAAAGTCCTGCAGGAAGAGGCGAAGAAACTTTTGGGGAGACTGAAAACGAAATAGGGGAGGGTAGCATGGAAGAACTTTACTATATCCAAGATACGCGCAGTTACGTTGGCAACAGCGTTCTTTGGTGGGCTGTGGACGCCAAGGGATACACTGTCGATATCAACAAGGCGTGGAAAGTCTCAAAGGACGAAGCCTTGCGTATAATCCGCCGCGAGACTGACAAAGCGTGGCCTGTGAGCGAAGTCAACAAGCACATCAGGCAGCACGTCGATATGCAGGACTTGCGCGGTGTTGAGCCTCTAAAGAGAGATGCCGCATGAGGACTGGAATGATATGGCGTCGTCAGTCCAACGGCAAGTGGACGAGGTGGCATAGGTACTTGGCTGGTCCAATCACCTACACGGACCACATTCTACGACACAATCTTGAGACGGTGATATTCAATAACCTTTTATCCGATTCACCGCTCCTATGCCGAATAGGAAAGCAGATTCCTGTGTTCCATGGTGGTAGCGTGTTATGACTATCCACTTGCGTATGAAGGACGGCACACGGCGAACATTTGAGGATCGTGGCGCGGCAGGCGGGAGTTATTGCCAGACAATGCGTGCGGAGATTGGCTTTGTCGTGATAACCGATGCTTGGGGTAAGTCAACTTGGATTCCAAGCGACAGCATTGAAGAGATTGAACAGGAATCTACACGGAGGTGGTGAGGTGGGACAGACAACACAAATTTCATGGACCGACCACACATTTAATTCATGGTGGGGTTGTACTAAAGTCAGCGCAGGATGCGACCACTGTTATGCCGAGGCTTTCGACAAGCGCGTCGGTGGCGAGCATTGGGGGAAAGGGGTGCCTCGCAGGATTTTCGGCGATGCACACTGGAATCAGCCGTTGAGATGGAATCGCGAGGCTGAGAAGCGTGGTGTACAGGAGTTGGTATTCTGTGCATCTATGGCAGATGTGATGGATGATGAAGCACCAGATGGTCAGCGCGAGAGGCTATGGGCGCTGATTGACAAAACACCATATCTTATCTGGCAACTGCTAACCAAACGCCCACAGAGATATGATCGATATCTCCCCGCATCGTTCTTGCATAAAAACGTATGGCTCGGATGTACCACAGAAGATCAGGAAAACTATGAGTTAAGAATCAGGCATCTCCAAGATGCCGCAGAGTCTCGCGATTTGATCTCATTCATCAGCTACGAACCGGCGCTAGGACCAATCATCATGAAAGGATTGCTTAAGCCAGACTGGGTGATATGCGGTGGTGAGAGTGGAAGCGGACATAGGCCAATGGACCCTGCTTGGGCTGAGAGTATGAAGTCGCAATGCGTTACTCATGGGATAAAGTTCTTCATGAAGCAGATGTCGGCCCACACGCCAACCAAAGGTGCGGAGTTGATTCCTGCAAGCCTATTACTTAGGGAGTTTCCAGCATGAGCGACGAGCAAAAGACATTCAAGATTTACTTGCCACGAATGGTGCATGGAGACTGGCCTATCGGTCACAACATCATCGCCGAAGCTGGGATACATGACGCCGTAGCTAATCAACACGGTGCCGTAGCGGTTGTGCTCCCTGACGGAAAACTTCTAGGTGTTAAGCCCGGAGAATTCGAGATGATCCAGTGAACAGCGTATCTCCAGTTCTAACCGAAGCTGAATTACCGCTGGAGCAGGTCGTCGCTTTGGATCAGCCAGAGTATTATCCGATCATCGTTGCGCGGATTGTGTTTGAGGACGGACAAAGGGCAACCTATACGAGATTCAGATTCACCGAAGAGGAACGAAAGTTGATCAGCGAAGGAGCAGACTTGCTAATCGTTCAGCCTCACGTTGGTCCCATGATGCCCATTTCGGTGCAACTTGCAATGAAGGATGAGTATCCGGTATGAAACGCGGCGGATTCCTAAAGCGCACAACTCCCCTTCGCCCCAAGAGCACAAAGCAGCCAAAAAAGGAGTACGCCGTGCAAGAGTTTCTACGTCCTAGCCAAATCAAGAAAGAGATTCCAGCGGTTAAGGTCTATCCAGACGGAAGAGAGGTATGCTCGAATACCAAAGCAGGCAAGGATGAGTATCTTCGTCGTTTGTATTTCGCATGGGAGAAACAAGGCAGGCTCTGTGGAATTTGCGGCCTACCACTAAGAAAGGCGGAGGCTTCAGCAGACCATATTCGGTTGAGAAAGATGGGCGGGGGTTCACGCGATGATTCTCAAAAAAATATAAGCGCCGTGCATCCCTTCTGTAATCAAGAACGCGGTTCGAAACGCGCTGGCTACTACGACTTTGACGAGATCATTCCATAGTAAACTGAGGACAGGAAAGGGTAACCAGAAATTGACTATTGCAACTGTTTGGACAGAAGAACAACTAGCAATGCTGAGGAAGTTGGCGGGCACGATTTCTGCGTCAGAAATTGGTAAGAGATTAGGACGTACAAAGGACAGCGTAAAGGCACAACTTCATCGCTGGAAACTTCCTACTTACGTTGTGGTTTACGAGAAGAAAGTAAAGCCAGAGGAAGTAGTTCCTACGCCTGTAGAGCCGCCCAAGGCTGTTCCTGTACCTCTGAGGAAGGTTGATAAGCCTGCACTCCGACAGAAGGCTCCTAGTCGCGAATGGCCACCGCTGGAATACTGTCCTGAGTGTCATGCTCCGGTTAGTAATTGGACAGAGCACCACGCAAGGATGCCTGAGTGCAGGAAGAGAGCATGAACACTGAGCCTAAACCGGATGTGGAAGATCAACCAGACCTGTTCGATAGGGGGACTCGTTGGGAAGAGCACTGGCAAGGGATGCCTGAATTTGTGCAGGATCGCCAACGTCCATTCGCCGAGTTGACTGTTAGATTTCGCAGTCAAGAAGACTTAGACGATTTCGCAAATTTGATTGGTCAAAAGTTAAACCGTAAATCCCAATGCACGTGGCACCCCGAACTTAAGCGCGGCGAACTTGGAAATTCTGGGAAATGTTACGTCGATGAATCCTGAACATCCAATCTATATTGTCTCCAAGGGAAGATGGAAAAGTCGGCTGACCAGCAAGGCCCTAGAGCGCATGAGGGTCCCCTACAAAATCGTTGTAGAACCAGAGGAAACAGAGCTATACGCGTCACAGATTGATAGAGATAAGATTCTTGTCCTTCCGTTCTCTAATCTTGGTCAAGGTTCCATCCCAGCGAGAAACTGGATTTGGGATCACGCGCTTTCCACTGGAGCTACAAAGCACTGGATTATGGACGATAACATCGAGGCGTTCAATCGACTCAATCGTAATTCCAAGCCAGTCGTGCTAACTGGGTCCATCTTCAAAGCTGCAGAGGATTTTGTAGGCAGATACACTAACATTGCTCTATCGGGCTTCAATTACTATTCCTTCTGCAAGAGCACCGAGAGACTTCCTCCGTACTATTTGAATACGAGAATTTACTCTTGCATTCTCATCGATAACGCGATTCCGTATCGCTGGCGTGGGCGATACAATGAGGACACAGACCTAAGTATTCGTGTCCTAAAAGATGGCTATTGCACAGTTCTTTTTAATGCCTTCCTAGCCGGTAAAGTATGCACAATGAGGATGAGCGGTGGCAACACCGACGATCTATACGCTGGTGAAGGGAGAAAACTGATGGCCGAGTCGCTAGCAGAGCAGCACCCCGATATTGTCAAGGTGGTTTGGAGATTCAATCGATGGCATCACCACGTTGACTATCGACCATTCAAAAATAATCGCCTTATAAGGAATCCAGAGGTTAGGGTACCACTTGGAATTAACAACTATGGGATGAGGTTGGAGGCCAGCACAGCATGAACGCCCGCGAAGTAATAGAACATCTCCGCTTCCACATTGCTCCACCATCCTTCTGTTTCCTTGAGCAGGTAGCGGACGGAACAGGCGCACGTCAGCATCGCTGGGCCGACGCCGTAGCTATGAGCGTTTGGCCTTCGCGAGGCTACGACATTTACGGATTCGAGGTTAAGGTATCCAGATATGACTGGCTGAGTGAACTCCGGTCCCCGGAGAAGTCCGCCCCGGTCCAAAATTTTTGCAACCGTTGGTTTATAGCGACGCCTGACGAATCGATCATCCATCCCGGCGAACTACCTCCTACTTGGGGACACATGATTTGCAAAGGCAAAGGAATGAAAGTTGTCCATCCCGCGCCGCTATTAACTCCTAAGCCGCTGTCTGCTGAATTTGTAGCAAGTATCCTTAGAAATTTTGCAAGAGCCGATGAGAACGATGTGCAAAGGCGCATTCACGAGGAATGCCAAAAGGTGCGCGACAGCGAAGGAGACTACAGCAAGAAGCAATATGCGTCCCTCAAGAAGACCGTTGAAGACTTTGAAGCTGCCAGTGGGATACGCATCGCGCATTGGGATGATGGAAAGGAAATTGGTGAGGCAGTCAGCACGCTAAGAAATCTAAAATACCAAGTACAGAACGTCGAACTTGCTATAAAATCCTGCGAGCGTATCGCGGAAATGCTCAAAACGGTACAAACCTTAGCCGATTTGAAGGAATCTGTCAAGTAATTAACGCCTTAGATATTGACATTTTAATTAACATGTGCGCATCCTATAGGCGTGAGCGCAGGGATAAATCTCGGTTCAAGAGTGTACTGCAAGTTCGCTATTGCTGGCGAGCCTGGGATAGTCATGGGATTTACTAAGCGCGGTAAGGCTCAAGTCGAATGGGTAGATTTAGATATCGGTCGCTGGACAGAACATGATCCTGAGAATCTGGTGATCGACGAGGCGTTTGTGGTCTCTCAAAAAGTCTTTGACTTTGAGGCGCAGGCAGCATAGGATTAGTCCACTAGCCAGTCCCATCACCTATCCGCATCGCAACTCCCGCCTAGTAGTTCCCTATTGTAAGTTCAAACTATCTACGCAACTGGCCAAAAGCAGGTAGGAAATACCTGCGCTTTTTCCTTGCGCTCGCACTAGGCGCAGAGTATGATCGTTTTATGCAAATCAAAGTAAACTTCGTTCCTACCGAAAAACGAGTTTGGCTCCTCGTCGGTAAAACAGGCGAACGACAACAAGTTCTAGCTGCGTTTGATCGTAATCCTCTCGAAATAGGAAAGTTTTACGAACCAGACTGGGACGAACTTTATGTCGAGGAATGCGCGATACAGACTATTGAAAATTCTAGCTTAAACTGAAAGCGCCTCTCAACCGGGAGGGTGGCAGAGGCGCTTCGGGGGTGGGCTACATCGCTGGGAAGGGCGACAGGACTAATCTAAAGGGGTTGCGGTGCCATGTCAAGGCACAATAGTGAGAGGCACGGTCAAAGTCGTAACAGGACCGGTAGTGACAATCGATCCGCCATTATTCTCTACGCCCTTAGTCTGCTCAGCCGCTACTGGCCCGTCGTCCAGCCATCCATCCGCCACGCGATTCATCAAAGTATCGACGGTCGCAGAGATTAGTCCACGGAGGGCGGAGTTCTGTGCTTTGTTGGGGATGGAGGCGTCAATGATGGTAAAGAGTTCTGCTTTGTGTAGATCGAATACGTCGTATCTCATTTTCATTTTCCTCAGTTTGGATTACCGATTGCTTAATGTCTTATCGGCACGACAGGAAATAGTATAACGCAAAAAATAGGAGCCGCCGCTTGCACACGACGACTCCTAGCAAATTTAATTTGGTTTTAGTCTTCCAATTCCACTGACGGCGCGGAACTTCCACCAGCAAAGTCCGCCATGATCGCAGGTACAGAAGAGTCGAATCCTACCACGTCGAGCATTCCAGCGTCCGTTGGGTCTGCAACGCTGAACTGAGTTGCGGTGAGACCAACCACGACCAACTTTGCATCGATGCCCATCTTGTTGCGGTAGTTCTGCAACGCGACGGTGGGATGCGTCCCGCCACACCAAGTTTCGTTGTCCGTATAGATCACGAACACATCTACTGGCATGTTCTTGCGAAGCGCATCGAGCATTGGAAGTGCGCAGTCTGTTGGACCCATAGGTAAACCTGCAATCGTCGAAACCGCCTGAGTCAGAGGCATCGAAGGAGACAGGCTCAATGGAGTGATACCGTCTACCCGTGAAGTGTTTCCATGGCTGTAGTAACCACCAGAACCGCCCGTAAATCCAGCGATGTAGTAGTCATCCTCAGACCGCATGGTTACCATCGCAAGAGCCGCCGAAGCCTCACGAGGAGTCAACGGAGTTCCTGCAACCTGACCGCTTCCCATCGAGCCTGAAACGTCCAAGCCGAGATAGAATCGCTTGCCAGTCTTCGGTGCAAAAGCAAAGCATTCATAGAAAGCCTTCTCCAGACCGTTCACCACGCGCGGTACAGGACTCCACGTAAGGTTACCCTTCATGCCATGGCCCTGCTTGTAAATCGACTGAGCCATGAGCACAGTGACCGGGTGGACGCGACCCTTGCGGAGTACATCCACGTCGGCTAGACGATCTCCGACTATCTTGGTCGCTGCGCTGTTTGGCGCAAGCAAGCCAATCGAGGTCATCTTGCCAAGGCTGCGAATCATCGCAGTGATAGGCATATTCTGAAGCAAGGCATCCCAAACCGAAACCTCGTTTAAGAACTCGGTAGGAATGCACTCACGCGGAAGATCGTACTCCGTGATGAGCTTGACCATTTCCTTAACGCCTGTTTGGACGTTCAAAGTCTTGGCACGCTCAAAGGCCCAGATCGGCGCAAGAGTAGCGTTGTCGTGAGGCTTGTCGCCGACCGACTCCCAACCCTTCACAGCCCAGTGCAGGAGAGCCTTGTGATCCTCTGTCTTCGGATGAGCATGGCTCAGGCGAAGAAGGTCACGATGCGCCCAGCCGTCGCGGGACTGATACTTAGCTAACTGGTAGGCGAGCTTGTCCGCAGGCTTGGAAAGGTACCAGTCAGCGACACCATTGCGAAGCGCCCGACCCCAGCCGCGCATCGATTGCACATACTCAGTGAAATGAAACAACGCGGTCGGAATTCGAGCCACGGCGTTCAACTTGCTCAGAGCATAACTCGACACTTCATGGCGCTTGTCAGCCACAGCCAGAGCCAAGGCAAACAACGCAGGATCATTCTTTGGCGCACGACCGGCGTGGCTGATTTCAGTGACAACATCCACGAAACGCTTGCCATCTTCCGCAAGTGCAGCCTTGATGCCACTGACGTTCTCCTTCGTCAACTCTCGCGAAGTGGCATAGTACGTGGATGACTCGCTCCCTAAAATCAAAAATCTCTGGAGACGAGTCCAGTTGTCCACGGCGAACACGAATCCGCCAGCGGAGTTCTTTACTTGGTTCTTGTTGGGAAGTGCCTCGGATTGAGGCGTGGTGGAAGGATCAAGTACAGAGGTGAGATAGTTCTTCATTGGTCTTTCTCCCGGACGCAAGGATAAAATTTGAAGGGATTACCCCTCGACCCTTACGCAACATCTATGCAGGATAAATTTCGGTCTCCGTGTGCCTTTCGGCGTCTTTTACAAGAAGAGAACAGAAACCATCCGACCCTGCAAACTTACGCCGAACAAATAGCGGTTTTGGATCGCCCCGACGAAGGGGCTTCCCTTGCGGGAATGTCTCCTTGATAACCAAAACCAACGGCTCGGCAAAACACTGGAAGGATAAGAGGAGATTTGCAGTTGCCCACCAACAGGGCGTCTATGCCAAAAAGCAGAGACTGGAATTGAACCAGCGAAAACGCAAATCAAACGACCATTCCAAACTTAAGTGCGAATAAATTTTTGAAGTCGGAAACGGCTTTCGCCATACGGTTGCTCTACCATCTGAGCTACATCCGATTACTCGGAAGATGAGATTCGAACTCACGACCCACTGTTTGAGATAACCAACTTCTGCCGACTCGCACTTCAAAACCTGCACGGATAAAAGCGTGGGTATGAGCCACAATGTCCAGCATCTTTATCGCCCAAGGATAACGCTGAACGGACGACCCGTACATAAACCTTTGCGAGTAAATTCCGTTCGACGCTAGAGATAGTCCAGAGGAGTTACCTCGGGGCTGTGGCGTCAAGAGACCCTATCGAAAGAGGCTCTTGGAGCCACAGATAACCTAACGACATCGACTCGCAAAACCTACAGCGCAGATAAGTTTTTGCCAAGGGATATATTTGAAGGATAACCCTAGACTTCGACCCGCGCATAACTTTTGATGGCGCTTTGGATTTGAACCTTTGACCCTCTCCACTAGAGATGTCCGCGAAGGCATGACCCTCGCAACTTTTCTTGCTGGAGCCGCTCTACCAGACTGAGCTATCGCCACCAAACCTGTAATCAACTTCTCAACATTAGGCGCAGACTTTGAAAATGTCAAGCAGATTCTGCGCTTTTATTCTCGCAGGGTCTTCCCAAAAATATCTTCCATTCGTGCTCTCCACTCTCGTAATTCTTTACCGTCTGGCCATGATTCAAACTGCTTCATGTGCTCTTCATAGATTTCCAAGAAACGACGCTTATTCCCAGCGATCCGTGCCTCACGTTCTTCTGACGTTTCGTGGCGATGCTTCCACTTAAACCACCAATCCCTGAATGGGTAGCCGTGGCAAATCATGAACAAAGTGGGCATGACGATATTTTACACAAGATGGAGCGGGCGACGCGAATTGAACGCGCATTTCGAACTTGGAAGGATCGCACTCTACCATTGAGTTACGCCCGCGAAAACTTAAAGCCGATTACCTAGCAAAAGATAGATAACCAAGATGAGCAGGATAAGCCCACCGAAACCCCAGCCGCCGTTCCTGTAGGGTCCGGGACCGGCAAACCAGCCTCCGCCGCCGAAGATCAACAGCAGCACTACAATGACCAGAATCAATGACATTTGGTTCTCCTTTTACCTGTGAACAACAGGACCAAAAACTGCCCAACCTAGAATTCCGACCAGAATCCAGAGGACCAAGTAGGCTCCTGCGCGGCGATACCAAAGCGGTTGACCAGCCTCGTAATTTGACCAGAAGCCGAAGATAATCGCGATAACGAACAAGACCCAAAAGAATATCCCGAGTGGCATGTTGCACCTCTGACACAGTTTGATGCCTCGCGCAAGGATTAGGCTGTGCTGTTCGATACGTTATTTACCGATATGGTACGCCCTGATGGACTCGAACCACCGTAGCTCCCTAATCGGGAATGACGGTAATCCCCGCATGAATTTCGTCATGGCAATTCCCGCATACCAAAACGCACTTGTCGAGTTCAGCACGGATCGTTTCCCATGATTTTACGCCTCCGCTCACTGCGAAATCCTTCGCGGTAGGATCAATGTGGTGAAATTTCAGTGCTCGATGACACCGATCATATCCACATATCAAGCATTTTCCGCCCTTATATTCGATTGCCTTTTCTTTAATCCTAACGCGTTTTCTTCGCGTGGCATTTATTATCCGTTTGTTCTTGTTGGGATCGCCTCGACGCTGGCACCGCTTTGAACAATATTTTGCGTTGTCGCGATACGTCCTGAAAGTCCTTCCACATATTGCACACAACGCTTGCAGGGGTGGATCAACCCGAATAGTCTTGGCGCTAGCCATCTCCTCTGTGGTGAGTGGAAAGTCTCTCACCCATAGGCTAGCTGTTGACTTCGCGATTCCGAGAGCGATGGCTATCTTAGCCAATGACATTCTATCGACTACGCGAAGTCGCAGCGCCTCTTCTTTTTTCTGTGTAGACATTTAGATTTGGTCTAGGCGGAGGCACTCGAAGCCCCAACCGCTCGATTATCAATCGAGTCCTCTACCACTTGAGGTACGCCTAGATTATCCTCCGCTGGCTTATTTATGCGTCGTCTAATTATATACCAAATTGTCCTACCGTTGGACGACAGGTACAAAATGGAGCCGATGCCGGGAATCGAACCCGAGTCGATTGCGTACCAAGCAATTACTCTACCACTGAGCTACATCGACAAGATGGTGGGAACGCTGAGACTCGAACTCAGGATGATTGCCTCTTTGTAGGAGAGGTGTAGTGGCCGCTGTACCACGTTCCCAAAAACTACTGCTTAAACTTTGTCTGATCGCGCCATTTGTTCATGGCGTCCGCGAAATCTTTCGCCATTTCCTCGTTCGGGACCAGACCAAGCAACTTGCGAGTAATCTCCCCAGAAGACTCTATGATGTCAACTAAGACAGCGTGCGTTAATACACACCCTAACTCATCGTAAGCCTTGCGAGGAACCTTCACTACGTAAGCATCGCGCTTATATTCTTCCATGCGCAGATTATACATGTGGAGCGCAGAGGCGGAATCGAACCGCCATCGAAACATTCGGAGTGTTTCACTCTATCCTTTGAGCTATCCGCGCAATCCCGGTGCCTGCCTTTCGACAGGGGACGAGTTGAACGTCCATTCCCGACCGCCTACCCAGATGATACGAGGACTCGAACCTCAACGCGTCGGAAACCAAACTTGGTCAACCTGCTCGGATACGAGCCGAGAACTAAACTTTAGGAGAGTTTCGTGATATCCAGTTTCACCACAGGTTGATGGAAGCCCCACCCTGAATCGAACAGGGATCGACGGGATAGAAATCCGCACTCTTTCCTTTTGAGCTATGGGGCCAACATGGTGCTCCGCTAGGGAATCGGACCCTATCCATGCTCCTTAAAAGGGAGTTGTGCGCCACTACACCTGCGGAGCTAAACTTAATGCAGTCCCTACCAAGCGACGCGGGACACGCGCTCTCCTTAGCCTTACGTCGTTATTTCCAAGGAAAGCAATATGGTGCATTCGGTTGGAATCGAACCAACGTAGTCGCTCATTAAGAGTGAGGTGCAATAGCCGCTCTGCCACGAATGCAAAACCTTGGGACTGGGCGAGTGGATCGAACACTCTCGGCACACCCATCTAGTGTTTTCGGGGAGTATAAGGCCCCGCTGCATACCAATGCTGCCCAGCAAAACTTCATGAAGTGGCCAACTGCCATCCCGCTACTTTCGTAGCCTTGTGCGCCTGAAGGATAGGTTCTCCCAAGGACCAGTTAGTTCGGAGCAACCACTTCAACTTGGTACCAGCGGTGGAACTCGAATCCACTACAACAGGGGTATGAAACCTGCGGCTATCCACTTCGCCTTCGCTGGCAAAAATTGGCATGGGAGGTGGGACTCGAACCCACGGGTCTGGTTTTGGAGACCAGCAGTGTAGCCGCTGCGCTTACTCCCATGTATTGCATTTCAGATGTCAAAGATTAAGCTCCGCACCTGCGGACGCAAACTAAAAAGCCTTCCGGTTAAGGAAGGCTGGTGACTTCAATCTGTTTGCAGATTTACTCGTCCCAACCCTCGCGCACGATCCCCCAGACCCGCTTAATGCTAGTCCTAGTGGCTATGCCGTGTTTGGTTCTCATCTGCATGAAATCAATCTACCTTACTTTCCTAATTCGCGCAAGGAAAATATGGAGCACGGTAGCCGATTTGAACGGCTGTCTGAAAATTCGTAGTTTTCGATTCTCTCCATTGAACTAACCGTGCTTAAACTGGTCGGGGCGGTGGGAAGTCGAACCCACTCCACTAGTTCCCAAGACTAGGATGCGCAGCCTTTACACCACGCCCCGAAACTTATGCCTTATCTTCCAACACAACGTAGTACGAATCAGGCTGGTCCTTAGTCACTGAATTCAGTACGTCCATCAGTTCGTCCGAGCGAATAAACTTCGGGCATGTACATGGCCCCCAACAGCCGCATCGGAACGTCCTCTTGCGGTATACCTGCTCGGTTTCGATGAATACTTGTGACATCACGCCACCCGACTAACGAACCCAGATTCCTGCACAAAGAAAAATCGTATCGGAGAGAACTCGCCAAACTCTGGACATCCCTCGATGTACCACCTCAAGCGATCCCCGAAAGTCCATTCCTTGGTATCAACCAGAGCGTATCCGAGCAGTCTTTCAATCGCTCCATTGATGTTAACTTCAAACGTCTTTTCGTCCAAAAGAAACATGGGCTGAAACCGCTTAACTACTCCATTACGCCGATCATACCGAACATAACGGTAGCGTCCATGCGGCACAGTCTCCATTCCTCCAGCATCTTCGAATGAAATATAAGGAAGACTGCCGATGCAGATATTCGCGCCATCTTCTGCTTCCGCCATCTTTCTTAGCCACTCTTCTGATGCGTTAAACCTCATGCTTACTCCTCGCGATATGGTGTGGACTCTCGGGATCGAACCGAGTTGGCTGGCTTTTCAGACCAGTGCTATGACCACACTAGCTCAGTCCACAAAACCTCTTATGACAACCGCTGCACCA
>Ga0209006_10004791_pt1 | contig 12268 bp, 9 predicted proteins | sample JacPin_JW_Ref_O2_FD_188567 | JGI IMG/M metagenome (GOLD analysis project Ga0209006, IMG submission 188567) | Forest soil microbial communities from Algoma, Ontario, Canada - Jack Pine, Ontario site 1_JW_Ref_O2 (SPAdes) (version 2) | ecosystem: Environmental > Terrestrial > Soil > Boreal...
TGATGTCGGGCCTCGACTACGAGCGCTCGGTGCTGGCCGCGGGTCCGCTCGGGATCATGCAGGCCTGCCTCGACGTGGTCATGCCCTATGTGCACGAGCGCAAGCAGTTCGGCCAGCCGATCGGCAGCTTTCAGCTGGTGCAGGGCAAGATCGCCGACATGTACACCACCATGAATGCCTCGCGCGCCTACGTCTATGCGGTGGCAAAGGCCTGCGACCGCGGCGAGACGACGCGCGAGGATGCCGCCGGCGCCATTCTCTACGCCTCCGAGAAAGCGACCCAATGCGCGCTCGACGCCATCCAGTTGCTCGGCGGTAACGGCTACATCAACGACTATCCCACCGGGCGGCTGTTGCGCGACGCCAAGCTCTACGAGATCGGCGCCGGCACCAGCGAAATCCGTCGCATGCTGATCGGTCGCGAGCTGTTCGAGAAATCGGCGTGACCTGTCGTCCCTGCGAACGCAGGGACCCATACGCCGCGGCCTATCAGTGAGGCGACGTGGCGGTTGCCTTTTCTTGTTACTGAGATCGGTGGTTATGGGTCCCTGCGTTCGCAGGGACGACGGCAGAGCTGGATTCACTCCGGCAGATGATTCACCTTCCGCACCCAGACACGGGCGTCGGCGAGCACGTCGGGAAGCACAGCCTTGACCTGCTCGACCGTCATGCCGACCCTGATGCGCGGGTCGTACAAGAGGTTCAGGATGTACTGGTCGTAGACGTCGAAGAATCCCATCGACACATTGTCGTTGAACATGGTCCACGGCACCGAAGAGGTATCGTTGATCGGCCCCAGCGACTGCAGCAATTCCTCATAGGCGCAGTCGAGGAAGGTGAAGTCGCCGGTGTCGACCGTGAGGATCACGTCGGAATGCTCGATTTCGTAAGTCTCGTTCTTGCGAAAACCCGAGAGGCATCGCGGATCGAGCGAATTTTTGATTTCGCGCGCCCGCTCGCTGCCGTAGAATTTTTCGATGGTGCGATGGAGATCGCGGTCGCGCACCATCGTGACCGACACATTGGCGCCCTGCGCGGTTTCAGCCATCGCGAGGTCGAGATGCTGCACGCGGGTGGCGATGTCGGCGACGACTTTTGCCAGTTGTGCCTTGCGATCTTTCCGGTTGCCGTCGGCAAACACCCGCACCGGTGCGGCATACTTCCTGATCCGGTCGACTCGGCCTGCCAGCTGGAATTCGGCGCCGAAGGCGGTCTTCAGGAATCCCTCGATGATCTCGCTGTCGGTAAAGCTCTTCTTCTCGGCGCGCTGGCGCGAGGCAATCGCGGGAATTTCCGATGCGGCCGTCGGCGGAACGAGCGCAGAGAGGGCGATGCCGGCGAGGGCGATCGCGAATATTCGCAAGTGCAGAGTTCGATGGTTGAGGCTCATCGCGACGACGCTGCCGCAACCGGCGCATGCGTGCAAGGTTCGAGCGGATGTGGCACCAGGGCAGTCCTTTAACCCGTCATCCCCGCGCAACGGCTTCGCCGTTGTCGCCTGAGGTGCGCGCTCTTGAGCGCCTCGAAGGATGAGCGGCCACCGGCCGTCGCCCTTCGAGGCTCGGCGTTTCACGCCGAGCGCCTCAGGGTGACGATCATAACTGAGATCGCCGGCGCTTCAGTTCTTCACCACCACGGTGGTTCCGACGGACACCCGGCCGTAGAGGTCGGTGACGTCCTCATTGGTCATGCGGAAGCAGCCGGAGGATACCGCCTGGCCGATCGTCTCCGGCTCGTTGGAGCCGTGGATGCGATACAGCGTCGAGCCAAGATACATCGCGCGGGCGCCGAGCGGGTTGTCGATGCCGCCGGCCATGTGGCGCGGCAAATCGGGCCGCCGCGCCAGCATCTGCGAGGGCGGCGTCCAGCTCGGCCATTCCTTCTTGGCGGTGATGCGATGGGTGCCGGACCAGCGATAGCCGTCGCGGCCGACACCGATGCCGTAGCGCAGCGCCTGGCCGTTTTGGAGCACGAGATAGAGCCGCCGCTCGGCGGTGTCGACGATGATGGTGCCGGGCGCATAATTACCGGTATAGCTCACGGTGGCGCGCGGGATCGGGCTGACGCCGCCGCCAAAGAAATTGGGACCGCCGCCCATGATATCGAGCCTGTTGAAGCCCTCGGCGCGGGCATGGCCGGCGGCGGCCAGCAAGGTCAGCGACGCCAACAGCACTGCAAAAAACCGAACCATCTCATTCCCTGCAAAATAGCCAGTTCCCTAACGAGAAGGGGCCATAATTGGCGCGATTTCGCAAGCAACGAGCGCGTGAGGGTCCGACTTTCCAGTGTTGCGGTTAAAAAAGGCAACATCGGTGGCGGCGATGGCAGCAATGTCCCCGAAACCTTTGACGAAACGCGTCAGGAATGATTGATCATGATTGATCTTCAACCGGTTTTCAAAAAAGGTCGCGAACGGGAGTGGAACGATGAACGGTGCGGAAAGTCTGGTGCGGACGCTGGTCAAGGGTGGGGTCGACGTCTGCTTTGCCAATCCCGGCACCTCGGAGATGCATTTTGTCGCAGCGCTTGATCGGGTCGAGGGCATGCGCTGCGTGCTCGGCCTGTTCGAGGGCGTGGTGACCGGCGCCGCCGACGGCTATTTCCGCATGAAGGGGACGCCGGCCTCGACGCTGCTGCATCTCGGCCCCGGCCTAGCCAACGGCCTTGCCAATTTGCACAACGCCAAGAAGGCGCATTCCGGTATCGTCAACATCGTCGGCCAGCATGCGGTCTATCACATCGGCTACAACGCGCCGCTGACCTCCGATATCGAGGGCCTGGCTCGCCCGATGTCGGAGTGGGTACGAACCTCGCCGAACGCGAAATCGGTTGCCGCCGACGGTGCTGCGGCCATAGCGGCAGCCAAAAGCGCGCCGCCGCAGATCGCAACGCTGATCCTGCCCGCCGATACCGCATGGAACGAGGCCGACGGCATCGCCGAGGTGCCGGCGCCTTCCCAGCAGGCTGGTTTTTCCACCGAGGCGGTCGACAAGGCGGCGAAGGTGCTGCACGGCGGGGGCGCCTCGACCTTGCTATTGATCACCGGCGGCGCGCTGACCGAGCAAGGGCTGGCGCTGGCGCAGCAGATATCGGGCAAGACCGGCTGCAAGGTGATGGGCCAGACCTACCACCCGAAGATGGCGCGCGGCCGTGGCCGCTTCTCGATCGACCGCATTCCCTATGTGATCGAGCTGGCGCTGCCGATCCTGAAAGACTTCAAGAACATCGTTCTGGTCGAGGCCAACGATCCCGTCGCGTTTTTCGCTTACCCGAACAAGCCGAGCATGCTGAAGCCCGAGGGTTGCGAGGTCCACCGCATGACGGCGTGGGGCGACAATTCGGTCGCAGCGCTGGAGGCGCTGGCCGATGCGCTCGGCGCCAGGCCGCAGGACGTCAAGCCGCAGAAGCTCACTGAGCTGACCAGGCCGACCGGCGCCTTGACCCACGCCTCGATCGCGCAGGCACTCGCCATGGCGATCCCGGAAAACGCCATCATCGTCGACGAATCCATCACCACCGGCCGCGGCTTCTTTCCGCCGACCGCGGCGTCAGCCCCGCATGACTGGCTGCAGAACATGGGCGGCTCGATCGGGTTTTCGACGCCGGTCGCAACCGGCGCGGCTGTCGCCTGTCCCGACCGCAAGGTGATCTGCATGGTCGGCGACGGCAGCGCGATGTACACCTTGCAATCGCTGTGGACCCAGGCCCGCGAAGGCCTCAATGTGCTGACCATCGTGTTCGCCAACAAGATCTATCAAATCCTGCGCGGTGAATTCGACGGCGTCGGCGCCGGCGAGCCCGGACAGCGTGCGATGGACATGCTGAAACTCGATCGTCCCACGATCGACTTTGTCGCGCTCGCCAAGGGCATGGGCGTCCAGGGCCGCGCGGTCACCAATGTCGACGATTTTGTCAAGGCGCTGGCGGAAGGCGTTGCGGAAAAGGGGCCGCGGCTGATTGAGGTGCAGATGTAGGGCTGTGATGGTAAACTGAGGTCCGTCATTGCGTGGGGGAGCAACATGCAGGCCGAATTGGACAAGGTGATCGCCGCACTCCAGGAATTCTACACGCGCGAAACTCATTTGCTCGACAAGGATCTCGGTGAACGCACGCTGACGCATCGGCTCGCGGTCTATATCGAAAAGCAGTTCGCCGAATGGGACGTCGATTGTGACTACAACCGGCTGGGCGAGCGTTTGTTTCGGCTGCCGAAGGGAACGATCGTCTCCACCGACGACGAGCTCGGAAAGTCCGTTTATCCGGACATCGTGGTGCACCGGCGCAGCGTTCCGGAAAACCTGCTGGCGATCGAGTTGCGCAAGGCCGCCAATCATCAGCCACCGCAGCACGACCAGCACAAGCTGCGCGGCCTGACCGATCCGCATCTGTGGTTCGCCTGGCGGATCGGCGTGCTGTTGACGCTCGGAAAGAAGCAGGTGGCGTCGTCGGAAGTCTATGTGGGCGGCGTCATCGACGCGCCATTGTCCGCCTGGTTTTCGGGGCGGCTGAAGGAGGCGCGTCCGGGCGCGGGCTGATCCAGCACGTTACCGTTCATTTTGAGCCGAAGCGTCGATTCAAGTCAACCGGATTGGCCAAACACGCGTAGCGCTGCGTTGGCCTGTTGAACGACTGATTGCCAGTCGCGGGTCTCGGATTGCCTGAAAAGCCGCGCGGTCGGATACCATGGTGAATCCATGCGAATAAGCTGCCAGCGCCAGTCCGGCACGTAAGGAAGAAGTATCCAGACCGGCCGGCCAAGCGCGCCGGCAAGATGGGCCACGCTGGTGTCGACCGAAATCAGCAGATCGAGATTCTGGATAATCGCCGCGGTTTCGGCAAAGTTCTCGAGCTCGGGCCCAAGGTCGACGATTTCCTTGCGCTCGCGAAGCACCGCTCGGTCGCCATGTCGAAGTTCCTTCTGCAAACCGAAAAACTGCGCGTCCATGTCCAGAAGCGGTAGTAGAGCCTCCAGCGGAATCGACCTGTTGCGATCATTGCGATGGTTTGGGTTACCTGCCCAGACAAGTCCGACGCGCGGTGACTTGGTTGAGCCAAGGCGTTCTTTCGACGCCCCTGCACCGTCGCCGGTCGACAGATAGGGGGTGACTTGCGGAATGGTGTTGAGAACTGTGTCGAACGCCAGTGGCAAGCTGCCCAGCGGGCAATGAAAATCAGACGCCGGCAACGTTCCACCGCTGGGAATTATCTCCGAGACGCCGGGTAGCCCGGAACAGAGTTCGAGCAGCGCCCGATCGATTTCCAGGAGAACCCGGGCTCCCCGGGCTGCCACCAGAGGGACATATCGGACAAACTGAATCGCATCGCCCAGACCCTGATCGCCGTGGAGCAGTATGGTCTTGCCCTCGATCGACTCCCTGCCGAGCCATAGCGGTTGGCTGAAATCCCGGGACCGAAGCTGAAGTGTGGGACACTTCCAGCGCCACTCGCTTTCGGCCCACCCGGTTTTGAGGTCGCCGACCCGAAGTCTGTTGATGGCCAAATTCCAATGCGCTTCCGGGTAGTCCGGTTGCAGGGCGAGCGCGTTCTTGTAGCTGAACAGTGCCTCACCCATCCTCATCATGTCTTCAAGGCAATTTCCGCGATTGTTGTGAGCTTCCGCATAATCGGGCTTGAGGGCGACAGCCTGATCGTAGCCCGCCAGCGCTTCATCGAAACGGCCAAGCGCCTTCAAGGCGTTCGCCTTGTTGCAGCATAAATCGGCCAGATCGGGCGATCGCAACAGAGCTCGGTCGAATAGGGAAACGGCCTGTTCGAAGCGCCCGAGATCGACGAGTGTATTTCCGAGGTTGTTGAGGGCGGGGACGAAATCGGGTTGTATCTGAATCGCCTTCTGGAAATGCTCATTAGCCTCGTCGACCCTGCGCAGATCGACCAGCACCGCGCCGAGATTATTATGGGCTTTATGATTCTTGGGATCGATTTCGAGCGCCTTCTGATAGCTTTGCGCGGCTTCCTCCCGCCTCGCGAGGCGATTCAGGCAGACGCCCCGATGGTAAAAGTCCGCAGCTTGCCCAGGCCGTATGGTTTGCAGAAGGTCAAACCTTGCCAGCGCCTGTTCGTACCGCTCCAGGTCGATCAAAAGCATGCCGCCTTGTGACGCCGCCTCGGCGTTGCGCGGATCGAGCTTGAGTGCGTGCTCATAGCTCAGCAGCGCTTCATCAAATCGCTTTTGGCCCTGCAGCAGTTCACCGAGCCTGATCCAGACATCGACGAAATCCGGTTTCAGCTTGAGCGCCAGATCGTAGCTCTTGAAAGCCTCTTCAAATCGACCCTGACGTGCCAACAGTATTCCCAGATTCGAAAAGTAATCCGGTATGTTCGGATCGCTTCTGATTGCCTCGACGATCAATTCGATCGCCCGATCCGGATTATTCGCCTGGCCATGGATCAACCCGAGCAGGTGCAGGGAATTCGCGTGCTTCGGGTCGATGGCTAATGCTTGCCGGAAATGCTCTTCGGCGACAGCCGGACGCCCGGATTTGAAATGCCGAAGGCCTTCGTCATACAGCGTCGACGGGGAGGCTTTCGTTCTGGCGTTGCCGCTGGCGCGGATCCGTTGACGGCTCATTGTGGGCAGATCCTTCGAACCGCAATGATCAAGTCTCTGACCTCAGGGAAACCGGTCCAATCGCCTGCAACTTGATCAAACCGGTAGCGGCGTCGCCACGCTGCGAAGCAGCGCATCAAGCCGTGCACTCACTGTGGCGACATTGCCGTGCACACGTTTCTTGTAGCGAGCGACGGCATCACGATCGACGGTGAAGTATGTCTTCTCCGGGTAGGTTCGACCGAAGATGTCGATCAGCATGCTGCGGAACTTGCCGGAGACGATGGAAGTTCCGCCGCCGGCCGACTGCTCCTGATATGCTACCGTCTCCGCTGACGTGAACGCGCACAGCAGCGGATGCAGCCGTGTCGAAAACACCTTTTTGTGGCGCTGGATCTGCTGGATGGTCCGGTCGAGAGACAATTCCTGCATTATGTCGTCGCCGATTTGCAATTCGCTCTCATCGGTCGGTGTGCTCATCGGAAACTGGTCGATGAGCCAGTCGCCGAGGTGTTCTACATTTGAGCGACCTCGGCCGTACATCAGCACGTCATCCTCGTAGCGGGCGAACCATATGTCGAGCCGGTCGATGAGGCGGTCCAGCGACGGACGCGGAATTAGTTCGCGATATTGCGTGCCAAAGATGCCTACTTTGGCCTTGCCGCGTTTCAGAATGTCGAGCAGATCGTCGCGGAGCAGGGGTTGATAGATGCTGTTGCCGATGCCGAGCACGATCAAGTCGTATGTGTCGTGCGCGCGATCCAGCGTCTGGAAAGTCAGGTGATGAACAGTCGCTTCGCTCGGCAGCAGAGAATTGATCATATGGTAGCCGAGCCGGTCGCCGAAATTGCCTACGTCGTTGTAAGAGATTACTGCGACACTGCTGGGGTTCGCCGTTGCCCGCAGATCGGCCGGGGTCAGTCGCATCAGGACCTGAAGCGAGTCGACCAGCTGCGTGGATGCGATGCGGAAACCATGACGGTCGAGCAGGTCCGAAAGATCCAGAAAACTGAAGTGATTCAGCCAACCCAGTGAGGCGCGGTCGATGGATCCGGACAAATCGACCGCACAATAGCTCAAGACCACGTCGCAATTGGCGGACCGCAGATGTTTAAAGAAAGCCTCCACATCAGTGATGTATTCCAAAACGCCGAGCACCGAGATGATATCGGCGTCGTTCGCGGCATCGGTCGGGAATTCTCCCACATTGAAATTGCAAACGATCGTCTGCACGTCGCGCGCGACCAGATCGCAACCCCGATAGCCGCACCCGTGAGGCAAGAAGCGCTGCAACGACATGTTTCCGCAACCGAGATCGAGCACATGCGCGCCGGCCGGAATGAAATGCGCAGCGAGTTCCGCGCGCGCGTCCCATGCAGGCTCCAAGGCGGCTGGATCCGACCATCGCGCCGTATCGGTTTTTCGCGCAAGCACTTGATCACGGTCAATCCGGACCATTCACCATCTCCGAGGTTGATCAGGATTACGCGAACGTACGCAGCGAATCGCATTTTGCGAGTCTAAGCACCACGTTGATCGGCGTCAATCGGCGCCACGGACTGCTCACTTACGTTAGCGCGCAAGATGTTCGACCCCATGCGGCGCCTCATCTCCACGGCGCTGCCAAGCGAGGCTATCAAGATAATCCATTTTTCAATTTTGCTGAAAACGCTGTTGGGTAAAGAGGCGAGCCGCCACTACACTGCCTTGAACTTGTCGGACCTCAATTTGTTGGACGTTCTTGGGAACGATGGATGACGAGCGATCGGCAGAAGGAAGAAATGGCGGGAGTAGAACAGCCGTGGCGACAAGTCACAATTGTGCAAATTGAAATCGCCGGCTTTACGCACACGCGCGGCTTCGACGATTTTGTTCAGCTGCTGCAACATGGTTTTGAACGGCTAGGCGTCTCGGTGCGTGTGGCCGTGAATCAATTCAGTACGGTGGGCGTAAATGTCGTTATCGGCGCGAACGTTCTCACTCGACTTCCCAAATCCTTGCGGCCCGAATTCCCGAAGAACACGGTGATCTTCAATCTCGATCAGGTTCACCCGGCAAGCCCCTGGATGGAAGAATACTATCTTTCGCTGCTTCGAGCCCATCCGGTCTGGGATTATAGTTCCGTGAATATAGCCAGGCTCGCAGAGCATTTTGGAATTCATCGGACGGTGCTGGTCAAGATAGGCCATATGCCTGAAATGAGCAGGGTTGAAAGCGTCGTGTCCCCGGATATTGACGTGCTTTTCTATGGAAATTTGAGCCCGCGTCGCGCCAAGGTTTTGATGGATATCACGCAAACGGGGATCAATCTTGTGAGCCTGACCGGCGTTTATGGCAAGGAGCGTGATGCTTTTATCGCAAGGGCAAAGCTTATCCTGAATCTTCAATATTACGACTTCCCTGGCATCGCTGAAATCGTACGTCTCTCTTTTTTGTTATCGAACAGGAAGGCTGTCGTCACGGAATCAGGCGATCACATCGCGATCGAGAGGGATGTCGAGCCATGCGTGGCTCCTGCACGATATGACGATCTTGCCGAGACCTGCGTGAAACTTTGCCGCGATGACGCCGCCCGGAAACTGATCGAAGACAGGGGCTACGCCTTGTTTTCACGGCGTGACCAGGCGGCATTTTTGAGCGAGGCCATGCGCAACACCGCCATGAATCCTTGAAGCCGTACGATCCCCGACGGGCGCGACTCCGCTCGGGGTCGTTTGCGTCGATTGATGCCCGCTTGGCGCGCTGAGCTTGTCGATCTCTACCGCCGTTGAGGAGGCGGCTGTGCAGGAGAGGGCGCCAGCGCCTCGACCAAAAACGGGCCGATCACCGCGATGTGGCAATCGCGGTCGTACATGGCGCAGCTTTCCATGGCGCCATCGACGGCGCTCCGTTCGGAGAGGGCGCCGACTTCGGTTCCGACGTGCCCCGTGGCGCCCAACGCGACAGCCTGCCAACCCTCGTTCGAGGTGGCGAGCCGGCGCGCGACCTCGGCGCGCACCTCAACTTGCAGGGCAAAAAGCGCATCCTGCCGATAGAACCCGACCGCTCGTGCCAATGTCGGGACCGCAGTCACAAAGGTATCATCGAGGACAACGACGAGGCAGGCCGCCTTGCTGACGTATCCGCAGCGTTCCAGGGTCCGGCGCATCGCGTCCTCCGGGCCGCTCTCGGCCGATGTCAGGAACAAATGTCCGTTTGGCGAGATCACCAGAGCCTTGGATCTCGGACTGTGACCGTATCGACGCTCGGCCGAGTCCTTGATCTCCTGTGAGGCCATCGGAAGTTCGGCCGCCGCAAACGGTCTCTGCACCGATGCATTGATCCAAGGCATTGGTGGCATCGCGATGTTGGTGCGTTGCGTGACGACGACGGCTCCGGACGCGAAGAGTTCGCAACGATACTCGATCTCCGCCAGGGCAGTGTCTGTCGAGGGGCGGCGCTTCGTGCTTTCGCAGTTCTCCACGGCCGCCTTGTCCGCCATCTCCTGACTGGGCAGACCGCTGACGAAATGGCTCTCGAACGTGTTCATCGCCAGCGCCTTGTAGTTCGGCGCGCGCAGATATTCATCGCGAATGCGTTCCCGATCGCTGGTCCTGATAAACGGAATTGTCTCGGGAACGAGCGCCGTGCCCCGCGGAGTTGGTTGGCTTGCAGTGGTCGAAACGGATGCCGGTCCTGGCGGCGTCACAGTGCCGCCGGCTTGCGGCGACGACGAACTGTTTCGCCGGATGCCGGTGAGGACTACTGACCCTGCCGCCACAATGCCGATCAACGCCGCTGCGGCAACCCAGGCATACATCCGCCGCCGCGTTTTCGTTGACACCGCTTCCTGCGGAACAGCGAGTGCGCTCGAAGCTGGGACCAACGCTTTCGACGCAGCCCCCGGCAGCTTCATCCCCAGCACGTCAAACAGCGCCTGGGCGTGCGAAACCACAACAAGTTCGGCGCCGAGCTCCGATATCTCTTGCCTGGCCGATGGCGACACTTCGGCTTCGTTGGCGGCCGGGACTGCCAGCAGCACGGGGCGTTCCGCGTTGCGCTCCTGCTTGAGGCGGTCGAGCGAGTTGGCGAGCTTTTCCGGCACATGGCTGACGGCACCGACCGTCAGGTCGACAGGCCGCACGCTTCCGGTAACCCACAGAATGCCGTCCGCGACATCATTCTCCTGCGCAAGACGCCCGGCGGCCAGCAGCGCATGGGCGGCGAGCACGCCAAGCTGCCAGCTCGAGCCCGCGTCGATGCGGGCCGATACGTCCAGCCGGTAACAGGAGTGGCCGAACCGTCCTTCGATCACGCCGGTCGGCCGCACGACGAATGCGTGGTAGGCCGAGGCGATGTCGGCGGTCTCGGTCGTGCCCCCGATGCAGGCGACGCAGCGCCCGATGGCGGCGTCCTCCTCGGTCAGCAGCTGTATTTCGACGGGTCCGTTGGTCGTGGCGATCAGGACTCGCAGTTTGCCGGCAGTGAAGGACATGGCAGTGAAGGACATGGCGATTGTTTACAACAATGGTCGGGATGTGTCCTGTCGGTTACCGGCTTGAACTCGGGGTTTACATCACGAACATGCCGGTGGCCGTCGGATCGGCGAGCAGCCGCAGAAAGGCCGCGTCCGCCTCGTCGTTCTCGTCCAGCACCATCATCACTTCGCCCTGCTGGTCGGCACCGGGCAAAACCCGTTTGACGAGATCGCCCGCAGTGCTTTCCAGCAGCATCGCGCGCGGCGAACTGGCCGGCGAGTCGAAGCGCAGGATGACGTAGCGCTGACCCGGGATTCGCGAAGGATGGATGGCGATGGTGCCGCCATCGAAGCGGCGCGCATTCACATTTCCGGAACTCGCGGCCGCAAGTGCCGGCAGCTCGAAAGTGGTGGCCTGGGCCTTGAGACGCCGGTAGTCCGCGCGCAGGCGCGGATCGGCGAACAAGGCCCGCTGTTCCTCGGGCGTGAGCGAGCGGGACGGGTCGTTGAGGAACTGGACGATCTCGGCAACGCCGAAGCGTTGTCGCGGACGTTTCGTATCCGCAAGCGCGCTGCGCGCGGCATAAAGCTGGTCGGCTCGCCGGACAAAGTCATTTTCGGTTTCAGTGGTCATGGTTTTCACAACCCCGGTCGTTGGTTTGGTGAGCAGCGACCTGCGGGACCCTAGCATATCTGGTTTCTTGGGCGATCGCCGGTTTGCCGACGAGCGCGACTCAACATTCTCTCACATCGGGCTTGAGCGGTTTTTTCCGCCGCCCGCGCTTTGGACTGAAATTCTCGGGGTACAAAACCTCGCTTCCGCGTAAACCATTGTTCAGGCTTCATTTTTATCTTCGAAATACTGCGGTTAGCGTTTGCGGATTTGACGCATCGGCGTTAGCGCGCGTACGCTGATATGAGGCGATCTGCCGCATTCGTCCCACACCCGCCGCCGAAGATTGCACATGCCTGCTCCGCCCAGCCCCCAGGACGTTGCCGATGCCCTGGCGATGACCCTGGAGCGGGAAGATTCATCGGGCGCGCCCTGGTGCCCTCCCGGAGACGCCGTGACGCTGCGCAAATGGGTCACCGATCGCAGTGCGTCGCTCGGCACGGGCATCCGCCGCGCGATGCGGCTCGCCCGGCTGATGGCAGTCGCCGACGGGCGCGCCGACTACATCCGCTTTCTGTACCAGCGCGTCGGCCCGCTGCGCGCACGGCTGTTTCGCCAGCTTCTCGAACGT
>Ga0209006_10004792_pt1 | contig 12268 bp, 8 predicted proteins | sample JacPin_JW_Ref_O2_FD_188567 | JGI IMG/M metagenome (GOLD analysis project Ga0209006, IMG submission 188567) | Forest soil microbial communities from Algoma, Ontario, Canada - Jack Pine, Ontario site 1_JW_Ref_O2 (SPAdes) (version 2) | ecosystem: Environmental > Terrestrial > Soil > Boreal...
CTTTTCATCTAAGGCATTGATTTGCCTAGATCCGACTGTCGACTTTGCGCAAGTTGGGCTAATTAACCCGCCGCCCCTCATCGGACGGTTTGAATTGCGCCCGTTTCAATCGTCAGGCCGCAAATCCTCCTCGCGCGGCGTCGCGTCATGCTGGGTCGCACTCCCCGCCGCCGGCACGCTGACGCGGGCGCCGCCCTCGCGCGCTGCCGGCGCCCACGGCCGATCCTGTCCGCGCGGCTCGGCCGCCGTGACCTCCCAGGCCGCGCCCACGCGATGCAGCGCGAGCGCGCCGAGCTGGCGCGGCGTCATGCGGTCGATCACCATGGCGCCGCAGGCGGGCGGGGCTGAGCGTGTCGTCAGCACCAGGGCGGCGCGCGCGCAGTCATCCGCAAAGGCCGCCGGCGAGATGCCGACCGCCACCACGCCGCCGCCCGTGAGCTTGGCGACGCAGCCGTCGTCGTCGCACACGAATCCCTCGCGCACCTTGACGGCGGCCGCGACCGCCCGCGCGTCGCCGCGCGCGTCGGCGTCGGCCGCGAGCCATTCGCGGATCGCGAAGGCGTCGTTGCCGAGCTTGATCACCTGCAGCCGTCCGTCCGGGCCGCGCACCGCAAAGCTGTCGCCGCTCGCCGCGACGAGCACGTCGGGCTGCACGGCATTGAAGGCGAGCACGCAGGCGATCGCAAATACGAGGGCGCCGCTCCAGCGCAGCGGCGTGCGCAGCAGGCACACCATCAGCAGCCCGGCGGTGCCGAGCGCCAGTGTGCCGGCGCCGAAGGCGGGGATGCGGCCGACCGCGCCCGGCAGGCTCGCGACCCACAGCGCGACCGTATCCATCCAGTCGATGCCGAGCTCCATCAGCCGCCAGAACGGCGCGTCGTAGCCGAACGGCATCGCGATGATGCCGAGCATGCCGGCCGGCATCACGACGGCCGACACCACCGGCATGGCGGCGAGATTGGCGATCACGCCGTAGGGCGCAAGGCGATGGAAGTGGAACGCCGCGTAGGGCGTGGTGGCAAAGCCCGCGACCAGCGAGGCGAGAAACAGCGAGACCGCCTCGCGCCCGCCCCACAGCGCAACCCGCGCGGCGAGCGATGAGTCGCGCCGCGCCGCGATCCACGGCAGCCCGTGCTGATAGAGCGCGATCAGCGCGAGCGTCGCCGCAAACGACATCTGGAAGCTCGGATCGACCACGCTCTCGGGCGCGAACACCAGCACCACCAGCGCCGCGACCGACAACGAGCGGAACGTCAGCGTCGGCCGGTCGGCGATGACGCCGAGCAGCACGATCGCGGTCATGAAATAGGAGCGCTGGGTCGCGACCTCGGCGCCCGAAAGCTCGAGGTAGAAGGTCGCGACGAGGAGCGCGGCGAGCGCGGCCCATTTCTTGATCGGCCGGCGCAGTGCGAGGCCCGGGATGAGCGCGAGCACAGCGCGCACAAAGAAGAACACGACACCCGCGACCACCGCCATGTGATAGCCGGAGATCGACAGCACATGCGCGAGGCTCGAGATGTACATCGCGTCGTTCACCTGCTGGGTGAGCGCGTCGCGCCGGCCGGTGAGCAGCGCCGAGGCGATCGAGCCGGCGTCGCCCTTGGCGACGGCGCGGATGCGCGCATCGACGGCATCGCGGATGTTCTCGATGAAGGCCAAAAAGCGCAGGTAAAGTCCGGGCGGCGCGGGCGGCGGCGCGATGGTGATCGGGCTCGTCGCAAAGCCGCTCGCGCCGATGGCGTGGAAATAGAGCAGGCGGGCGAAATCGTAGCCGCCCGGCCGCAGCGGCTGCAGCGGCGGCGAGAGGCGCGCCTTGAGGGCGATATAGGCGCCGACCGGCGGCGCCGTGCCCTTCTTGACCGACAGGCGCACCCGTTCGAGCTGCTGTTCGAGCCGCGGCGCGTCGATCGAATAGACCCGGATGGTGATGCGGTCGGTGCGGTCGCGCTCCTCGCGCGCCTCGACGTAGCCGGAGAGATCGACGTTGTAGAGCGGGCGGGCGAGGACCGGATGCACCAGCAAGGCCGTGCGCACGGTCGCGGTGGCAAAGCCGGCCGCCACCGCCGCGAGCGCCAGCGTCAGCGGAAACGCGATCGGCCGGCGATGCGCCGCGACCGCGATCGCTGCCGTGACGACCGCGAGCGCGACCGCCGCCCACCAGGCGGGCTCGCGATCGGCCGTGAAATAGATCGCGACCCCGCCGCCGAAGGCGACCGGCAGCCAGGGCATCAGCCGGCCGGGCGCCACCTCGGTGGCGAGCCACGGGGAGACACGCTGGCCGAGGCGCGACAGATCAGGAAGCCGCGGCGCCCACGGCGCCGCGCGGCCCGGCTCGGGCCACGTCTCGGTCGTGGCCGCGGCGCGGCCCCGCACCCACCCCCAATCGACCACGCGACGCCTCGCACACGCGCTACGTTGAACGCAACGTCAGGTTACACGGAAGCCGGGGCGGATGGCCAGCCCGAGGTTGCGGGCTTGCGTCTAAGGCGCACACGCCGGACCCAAGCGCGCGGCATCTCGCGAGCAAGCTCGGAAATTCGCCAACACGGCGCGCGGCGGATGGACGGCCCTGGAATCCAGAGGGGGACTCTTGCCAAGCCCCGTCGGAGTTGACGCGGCCAGAAGCGAGCCGTTGCTCGATTCAGGCGCGCGCGGCTCGCTGAGCTGGAGCCGCGGTAGCTATCCTCAGGGCGCTGAGGACCTCGTCTGCGGTGGGGGTCTCGCTAAACCACTTTTGCAGCACGTCGAGCGCGCGGGCGTGGGCCTCGTCGCTGTCGGCCTGGCAGGCGTCGGAGACGACGATCGTGCGGTATTGCCGGTCGGATGCAGCACGCGCGGTGGATTCGACCGCGACGTCGGTCGCGATCCCGGCGAGCACGACGGTATCGATGCCTGCCACCCGGAGAATGGTGTCGAGCGCGGTGCCGTCGAACCCGCTGGCCGCCTGTCCCCTGACGACCGGTTCACCGGGTCGGGGGGCGACGTCGTCGATGACCTCGACGGCGGTAGTGCCCTCCAAAAGGGTCGGACTTTCGACGAGCGTACGAAACAGCGGGGAGTTCGGCGCGACCCCGGGCAACCCCGGCTGGTATGTGACCAGGGTGTAGACCACCTTCGCCCCGGCCCTGCGGAACCCGTCCAGCAGCCGTGCCTGGACCCCGATGACCCCCGTCTTCTCGGCCCGCCGCCGGAAAAGCCGGTTGAAGGGGGTGTCGACCTGGCCGGCCACCCCTTTGGCCATATGCACCACCAACAGGGCTGTTCGAGCGGGATCAAGACTGTCCATGTATGCCTCCTTGCTTCGCGCGGCAGATACCCACCGGCGTATCGTTGTCTATAAGGACGAGCGGAACCCTTGAGGCGTGATTCCCGTAATCCGCTTGAACACGACGGAGAAGTGACTCGAGCCGCCGAAGCCGCAATCCAGCGCGATCTCGGTCAATGTACGTTTCCGGTCTTTCATCATTTCCTTGGCGCGATTAACGCGGTGCTCCAGCAAATAGCGGTGAGGGGATAGCCCGGTTGATCGCTTGAAAGCGCGGCAGAAGGATGCGGCGCGAAGCCGCAGCGGCCCAGCGATCTCAGCGAGGGACGGCGTTTTGGTCTGGTTCGCTTCCAAGAGTTCAAAAGCGCGCTTCAATCGCCAATTCGTCAAGCCGCCCCTGACGTAGGCCGGTTGACGTGGCGTGGCAAAATTGGAGGCACAACGCATCAACCGCGTCATCAGCAGCATCAGCAACGTGTCGACATATAATCTGCTATTGAGGTCCGGCGCTTCGATCTCCTGCTTGATGGCTATCATGGCGTGACGTACGCCATGGTCCTCAATGCCAATCTGCTGGCGGAATTCCAGGCCGGCCACATTTATGTCGCCCACATCAAGACGGTTCACAAGGGTCGGATCGATGCTCAGAAGCCACACACGACAGTGCCGTCGCGATGTTCTCTTCCGGATAAAAAGGCGAGCGCACGCCGGATTGAATATAATGGTATTGGGCGCCACCGATGCAAGTTTTCCAGCCTGAATGCCGTTACTCCATTCGCAGCCGCCGGAGATGCCGTCCGACACCAAAATAACGAGATGTGACTGCGACGAGAATTCCAACTCTGTTGCATCGCGTTTGTCGACAGTGATCATTGCACCGTGCATCGAGCCTCCATATATGGCGCGATTTGCTCGCCTCCTTGAATTGACGGAGTGAGACGCGATGGTCGATTTCGCGGATCCGCCCGATGTTGCAAGGGAAGCGACCGAGGCTGAGCAGCCGCTCGAAAGCGCTCGCGCCGGATATGCTATAGGAGAAGTGTTGAATTCCATCGCCATGGTCGGCATCCTCAGGGCTCTATTCTCAGCGCCTTACTATGAGTATTCGCCTGCAGACCTCTCCTTCGAATGGTGTCGCCAGCCAGATCAAAATTTATTCGACCTTCCTTGGCGGGCAAATTAAGCGTTGTATATTTTTGCAAATGACCGGAGCTCCGTCCTTCCGGAGTGGCGCCTGCGGTATTTCAATCGAAAACAGGAGTCATGCCGTTTTCACACGTCGTATCGGTTGCGAAGAATGATGAGTTGAACGATCCGGTCATCATGAGGCGTAAAGTAGAAGGCGTATACGAGCGGATCGGGCAGCCCCGCCATATCAAACTTGCCACGTACATTTGCAGTAACAATTAAATTCCCGTAGTGCTCGATCACGGCCGTCACTTCCATTGTCAGGCTTTGTGCGACGATGTCGCGCGCCGCCCATTGCCTGATAGCCGGCTTCCCCCAATAATCGCGAAGTTGATCGTTGACCAGCGCGTCGTCCGCGAAAAGCGCGAGCAGCCTCTCGAGATCGAATTTGTTGGTCGCCTCGATATAGGCGGCGACCGGTGGCGAGAGTGCGGCCAGGGCGTCCGGCAGGTGGGATGATGTTGGCATAGGCAGCCATGTCCAACGGAGGACCGTATACGGCGACAATGATCGACCGGCCGTGGCGGGCACGTTGTATTTTGTAAAAGAGTGAAAAGCCGGCCCAGCCGCGCGAAGGCCGCCTCGCGAAGGCGGCGAAAGGGCTACGCCAGCTTCTCCACAAGCTCGCGCGCTGTTCTCAGGTCCGCCGTTTCGGATCCTTCCGTAAAGCGGCCGTATACGAGCGCGAGGTCGTGGCGAGCTTGGTCGCGTCGTCCACCTTCGGCGAGCAAGCGCGCCAAGTCTATCGTCGACCTCAGCTCCAGTGCGAGTGCAGATTGTGCCCTTGCGACCGCAAGCGCCTCGGTCAGGCAATCGATGGCGGAATCCCGGCCGAACTGCGGCATGGTCGTGAAAATATGCGCCTTGATTCTCAGCAGCTCAGCCATGTCATATGTCGATCCTCGGTCTGTCGCGAGCTCGATGGCCTGATTGATCGCAAGGAGGGCCTCTTCAATCTGGCCACGTTTGCGCAGCCCGTCGGCAAGCGCGCCCATGAGGTCTGTAAGCAACAGATTGAGCTTTAGGGTCGTCAAGGTCGCCAGCGCGCTGCGTAGCAACTCGATACCGGCATCCAACTCGCTCCGGACGATGGCAAGTGCGCCCTTCAGCCCGAGGCCGGCAGCCCGGTATGCCTCAAGCGAGTGTCGTCCCGCATGCTCGATCAGTGTCTCGACGTAATCTTCGGCGATTCGAAAGTCACCGCTCCAAAGAAAGATCGGCGAGCAGTAAGTCAGTGCATCGCATATCGAAAGCGGATTGGTTCGACTTAGCGAATCATCGATGGCGCTTTTCGCGATTCTCCGCGCCCGGTCCGGAAAACCCCGCAGCCATAGCGCGCGGGCAAGGCTGACGGGAGCGTAGATGCGCTGATCGAACCCGAAGAAATTAGGGATCAACGTGCCAGGCTCGGCTGCGCGAGCAATGCCACGCTCACTGTAAAATTGCGCTTCGGCCTGGTCTCCGATGAAGTGATAACAAGTCCCGAGCATAAAATCCGCGATCAGCAGGTCGGCTGGATCATCGGCAGCTTGTGCGAATGTTGCGCCTTGCTGCGCTACCGCGAGTGCGCCACGGAAATCGGCAAGCCGCATGAGAAGCCTATAGAGTCCGAAAAGAAGCTGCAGCTGGTGCCGCCGGTCCCCAAACATCTCCTCAAGAGCAAGTCCGCGCTCAATCGCGACGCGAACCTGATCGCTGTTTCCACTCGTGTACATCAACGATAGTGCGAGGGCTTCCTGCAGGATCATCTCCTGCCTGGTGCCACGGGCGGCGACATCCAGGCGGGCAAGCGCCCGTTCGCACCACCGACCGCACTCCTCGAGCAGCGACAATCCGATGAATAGAGGCGCCGCCCAGGCAGCGAGCTCCACGCCGAGGGCGACATCCCCATCGTCGGAGAACGCCCATTGGAGCGCCGCCCGCACATTGCCGATATGCGCGGCGTATCCGGAAAGATCCCGCTCGCTGAACCTCGATTGAACGATCTCGTTGTGCTGGAGAAAGTCGGAAAAAAACTGCGCGTGCCGCCGGGCAATGCGATTGGCTTCGCCGGGCTCGACAAGCTTCGTTTGAGCGAAGAGCCGAGTCGTCTCGAGCAACCGATAATATGTCAATCCGTGTAATGCGGTCGCTGATATCAGCGATTTGGCCACCAGGCTTGCAATCGCGTCAATGACGATGCCTTCATCCATCTTCCTGTCGGACGCAATGGAGCAGGCAGCCTCAAGCTTGAAATCCCCCACGAACACCGAGAGTCGGCAGAGAACAGCCTTTTCGCGAGGCGACAGCAGGTTGTAGCTCCAGTCGAGCATCGCGTTCAGGGTCTGGTGACGCGGCAGCGCAGTCCGGCGGCCGTGCCAGAGCAAGCTGAAGCGATTGTCGAGCAGCTCCGCAATTCCACGAATCCCGAGAGAGCCGACGTGGCTCGCTGCGAGCTCGATGGCGAGCGCGATTCCATCGAGCCGGCGGCAGATCGTGGCGAGGATCCGCGCATCGCTATCGCTCAAGACTGCGTCGTAACCGCTTGCCGCGGCCCGCTCCATGAAAAGCTGAACGGCCGGATACGCGAGCGCGGCTGCCGCCGTCAGACCCCCCTCTTCGGGCGGACAATCGAGGGCATAGAGCAGGTGGACATGCTCACCTTCAACCCGGAGCGCTTCGCGGCTCGTTGTCAGGACGTGCGCTTGCGGGGTCTCGCCGACGACCCGTTCGGCCACCGTTGCGGCGGAGTCGATCACATGCTCGCAATTGTCGAGCACGAGAAGTATCTTCTTGTCGCCGATAAAAGCCGCCAGGCTGCGCAGCGCGTCCTGGCTTGGCACCGCGAGCCCGAGCGCTCGCGCGACCGTCGTCGGCACGAGCCTGGCATCGGTCAGCGCAGCCAGATCGACAAAGAAAACCGCCCCGTCGAAACCATCCGACAGCATGTGAGCAGCGCAGATGGCGACGGTGGTCTTTCCGATGCCGGCCGCTCCTACGATGCTGACGAACCGATACATCATCAATTGTGCCAACAGGGTGCGAATGGTGTCGTCGCGGCCGATCATACGGGTCAGCTTGGGTGGCAGGCGCTGGAGCCGATCGAAGGCAGCGGCGTCGCTCGACGGCGAGTGCTGCGGCGCGGCGCGCGTCACCGGCGCGACGAAGCAATAGCCTCGACCGGGGACAGTCACGATGTAGCGAGCGCCGTCGCGCCCATCGCCGAGCGCCTTCCGCAGGCTGGCGATCTGGACGCGGAGATTAGCCTCCTCCACCGTCACATCCGGCCAAACGCGCGAGATCAGCTCCGCTTGAGTGACGACTTCTCCAGCCCGCTCGACCAATGCGATCAGCGTCTCGAGCGCGCGACCGCCGAGCTGGAGTGCCGCGTCCCCTTTCTTGAGCTGCCTCTCGGCCGCGAACAGGCGGAAAGGGCCGAACGAGATGACGCCACGCATCAAATGAGCTACCGCGGTTCATGGGCAGCGGCATGGTATATTGCGGTCGGCGTGGCGCAAGGGCCGCCCGCCGGTGCTACGCAAGGTCCTTGATGAGCTGGAGCGCGATTCTCAGGTCGGTCGTCTCAAATCCTTCCGTGAAGCGGCCGTACACCAGCGCGAGCTCACGGTGGGCTTGATCGCGCTGCCCGCCGGCGGCGAGCAACCGCGCCAAGGCTATCGTCGACTTGAGTTCCAGTGCGACCGCGGATTGCGATCTTGCGACTGCCAGCGCTTCGGTCAGGCAATTGATGGCTGAATCGCGGCCGTGCCGAGGTATGGCGGCCAAAATCTGCGCCTTGACCCTCAGCAGCTCCGCCATGTCATGTGTCGATCCGCAATCTGTCGCGCGCCCGAGGGCCTGGTTGATTGTAAGGAGCGCCTCTTCCACCTCACCGTGCTTGCGCAAGCCATCGGCGAGTGCGCCCATGAACTCGGTCACGAATATATTCAGCCTCAGGGTTGTCAGGCTCTTCAGCGCGGCCGTCAGCAAATCGATGCCGGTTTCCAGCTCATCTCGGGCGACGGCAACTGCGCCTTTCAGCCCAAGGCCGACCGCCCGGTATGGCTCAATCGAATGTCGTCCCGCATATTCGATCAGCCGGGCGGTATGGTTTTCAACGCTTCGGAGGTCCCCGCTCCAAAGAAAGACCGGCGAACCGTACGCCAGTGAAACGCACATCGGAATTGCGTGAGCTCCGCTCGCCGCCTCATCGATGGCCGTTTTGGCAATGCTCCTCGCCCGATCGGAAAAACCGCGCAACCACAAGGCACGGGCGAGGCTTACGGGAGCGTAGGTGCGATGATCAAACCCCACGAAGTTGGGGGCTGACGTGCCCGGCTCGGCTGCTCGAACCATGGCACGCTCGCCATAAAATTGCGCGGCGGCCTGGTCGCCAATATAATGGTAAGCACCGCCCAGCATGAAATCCGCGACCAGCAATCCGGCCTGGTCCTTGGCGGCTTGCGCGAACGTTGCGCTCTGCTCGGCGACCTTGAGCGCACCACGGAAGTCGGCGAGCCGCATGAGAAGACTGTACAGCGACAAAAACAGCTGCAGCTTGCGCGGCAGGTGCCCGAACGTTTCCTCCAGATGAAGTCCACGTTCAATCGCCGCGCGAACCCCATCGCTGTTCCCGCCGGTGTACATCAATGATAGTGCGAGCGCTTCCTGCAGGATCATTTCCTGCCTGGTGTTGCGGGTTCCATCGTCCAGACCAGCAAGCGCGCGCTCGCACCACCAGATGCACTCTTCGAGCAACGACAGACCCACGAATAGCGGTGCCGCCCAGGCAGCAAGCTCGACGCCAATCGTGACATCCCCATTGTCCGAGAACGCCCATTGGAGCCCCGCCCGCACGTTGCCGATATGTGGGGCGTATCGCGAAAGGTCGTGTTCGCCAAATCTCGATTGAACGAGCTGGTCGTGCTGAAGGAATTCGGAAAAAAACTCCGCATGCCGCCGGGCAACGCGATTGGCTTCGCCGCGCTCGGCAAATTTGGCGGCAGCAAAGGTCCGCGTCGTCTCGAGCAGGCGAAAATATGCAGATCGGCGTGACTCGGTTTTTGATATCAGTGACTTCGCAAGAAGGCTTGTGATTGCGCTGGCAGAGCTCGCTTGATCCATCTCCGCATCGGCGGCAACGGAGCTGGCGGCGTCGAGCGTGAAATCCCCCACGAATATCGAGAGTCGGTCGAGAACAACCTTTTCGTGCTGCGAAAGCAGGTTGTAGCTCCAGTCGAGCATCGCCTGCAGGGTCTGGTGTCGCGGCAGCGCGGTCCGCCGGCCGCGCCAGAGCAAGCTGAAGCGATTGTCGAGCAGCTCACCCACGCCTCGAATCCCGAGAGGGCCGGCGCGGCTGGCTGTGAGCTCGATGGCAAGCGGAATTCCGTCGAGCCGACGGCAGATGGTAGCGACGATCGGCGCATCAACATCGTCCAACCCGCCACCATGGCCGCTTGCCACGGCGCGCTCCATGAAAAGCTGGACTGCCGGATAGTTGAGCGCTTCCGCCGACGTCAAGGCGACGTCTTCAGGCGGACAATCGAGTGCGTAAAGCAGGTGGACATGCTCACCTTGCGCCCGGAGAGCTTCGCGGCTCGTTGTCAGGACGTGCGTCTGCGGGGCTTCACCGACGACCCGTTCGGCGAAAGTGGCTGCCGAGTCGATCACATGCTCGCAATTGTCGAGCACGAGGAGGATCCTCCTGTCGCCAATAAAGTCCGGCAGGCCCCCCAGCGGATCCTTGGTCCGCATCATGAACCCGAGGGCCGATGCGACCGTCGTCGGCACGAGCCTGGCGTCGGTCAATGCGGCCAGGTCGATGAAGAAAACCGCGCCGCTGAACCCATCCAGCAGCGCGTGGGCAACCGAGATGGCGACGGTGGTCTTTCCGACGCCGCCCGCGCCGACGATGCTGACGAACCGATACGTCATCAACTGCGCCGATAAAGCGCGAATGACGTCATCGCGGCCGACCATACGCGTCAGCCTGGCAGGCAGCCGATGGAGCGAATCGGCGACCGTGGCCTGTCTCGGGGGGGAGGACCGCGGAGCGGCAGCTGTCAGTTGCGCGACGAAGCAATAGCCTCGGCCGGGGACAGTCACGATGTACCGGGCGTCCTCGCGCCCATCCCCCAGCGCCTTGCGGAGGTTGGCAATGTGGACGCGGAGATTAGCCTCCTCCACCGTCACATCCGGCCAGACGCGCGCGATCAGCTCCGCTTGGGTGACGACTTCTCCGGCCCGCTCGACCAGCGCGATGAGCGTGTCGAGCGCACGGCCACCGAGCTGGAGTGCCTCATCCCCTTTCTTGAGCCGCCTGTCGGCAGCAAACAGGTGGAAGGGGCCAAACGAGACGACGCCGTGCGTCAACGTGCTGTCGGCATCCATGCGCGCCCGCGGGTTCTGCGATGACCTGGCTGGGATCAGCATACCGCCCCTGGTGCGGAACAATGCCACGCCGGCTCGCAGGCGGCAAGGTTCGCCCCGGACGGCCGGATAAGACAGGTAAATCCGCGGACATCGACCAGCCGATAGCCCACGCTGAATCCGTCAAAAATGACCCAAAGCGGCCACTTGCAATTCAAGACCAATCAGTCCACATGTGAAAAATGAGCCGCCAAGCCCCAGTGCGGTTGCCCCGTGGCCGCCCCCGAAGTTTCGACGCGGAAGCCGCTGTCGAACGCGCGATGGGTGTGTTCTGGTCGCGCGGCTATCACGCCACGGCGCTACCGGACCTTCTTCGTGCGACGAAGCTCTCGCGTGGCAGCCTTTACGCCGCTTTCGGTGACAAGCACTCGCTCTTCTTGCGTGCGCTTGATCGCTACGTTGCCGATGCCCTGACACGGATGGATATCGAGCTCGACCCCCGCAGAGAGCCGGTCGACGGCCTGCGGGCCTACCTTGCCGGCTACGTTGACCGCACGAGCGGTGCCAGTGGTCGGCGCGGATGCCTGCTGGTGGCCACCGCCATGGAGCTTGCCGGCCATGATGCTGAAGTCGATCGTCGCATCGGGAGCTTTTTCAAGGCCATGGAGGCCAGGGTGGCCGATGCACTTTCCCGTGCGAAGGCGGCGGGCAAGCTGGCCGATGGTGTCGAGCCTTCGGGTGCCGCCCGAATTCTCGTCTGTTTCGTCGAGGGGCTGCGCGTGATCGGCAAGACAGCACCGACTCGGACCGCATCGCAAGCCACCGTTGACGCTCTTCTCGACCGCTTCATCAGGTAGACAACCCATGGACGCCTCCGCTGTCCGCGCGTCTATATATCTGGATCGAACGGTCTTGAAAGGAAGGATGCCATGTCTGCCATCCAGATCGTCTGCGCGGTGGCCGTCCCCTTGCTCTGGGGTTATCAGTTCGTGGCCATCAAAGTGGGCGTCATGGAGTTTCCGCCTCTCTTCTTCCTCGCACTGCGCTTCCTGGCCATCGCGCTGCTGCTTATTCCGTTCGTCAAAAGGCCCGCGCGTCGACAGTTCGGCCCCATCGCGGCTATTTCGATTTTCCTTGGCGGACTGAACTTCGGGCTTTTCTATGTTGGCCTTGGGCTCGGCTCGGGAAGCATGTCGGCCGTCGCATATCAACTCGCCACGCCCTTCACCGTCCTGTTGGCCTGGCCGGTGCTCGCGGAAAGGCCGTCTCTAACGACATCGACCGGAGTGGTGCTTGCATTCGTCGGCGTGGTCGTGCTGGCAGCGGGGCCTGGCCTGTCGGCAAATGCGCTTCCGCTGCTGCTCGTGGTCGGGGCAGCCTTCGCGTTCGCGGTGTCCAACGTCTTGACGAAGCGCTACGGCCCTTTTGACCCTTTGATGTTGATGGGGTGGTCGTCGCTGCTCACGG
>Ga0209006_10004793_pt1 | contig 12267 bp, 8 predicted proteins | sample JacPin_JW_Ref_O2_FD_188567 | JGI IMG/M metagenome (GOLD analysis project Ga0209006, IMG submission 188567) | Forest soil microbial communities from Algoma, Ontario, Canada - Jack Pine, Ontario site 1_JW_Ref_O2 (SPAdes) (version 2) | ecosystem: Environmental > Terrestrial > Soil > Boreal...
ACGCCTCTACGATCCATTTACGATGCGAAGGGCGCTTCGATCCACGCGTACCGGACGGCCTGTCGGATGCCTCGGGCTGCGCTGGCTTGGGAAAAGAAGCTGCCCACGAGTGGGAACCGTTTTACCTGGCCCCGGGAGACAAGAAGTCTGTGGCTGCCATTCCATAAGCCTTCACGGTCATGGCGGATGGCCGCCACCTTGCCCTTGTCGCTGCCGACGGCCATGACGCTCGGTCCCGATGGGAACCTTTATGGTTCCAACTTGGGGTTTGGCCGCCTCCGGTGGGACTTGGGCAGGTACTGAAAATTACTTTGCCTTGACGCTCGGGGGCATGGCGGCTGGCTCGGAAAAAGGCGTCCGCGATCCGGCAAGAACTGGGCAGGGACACCGGCCCGATGCTTCCGGGCGATGGTCCCCACATCGCAAGTTCAACCGGTGGTCTCCTCAAACGAAAAACCCCACGTCTCAAAGGCTAGACGTGGGGCACTCGATGTAGACTCAGAACTGGGAACTGCGAACTTCCCCTATGTTCCTTCGCTCCAACCCGCCAGATACTCCTCCTGCTCCGGCGTAAGCCGGTCGATCTTAATTCCCATGGACTCGAGCTTCAGCTTGGCTACGCGCTTGTCGAGTTCGTCGGGAACCTTGTAGACCGTCTTTTCCAGCTTCTTGTGGCTCTTCACCATATATTCGACGGAGAGGGCCTGGTCGGCGAAGCTCATATCCATAACTGACGCGGGATGGCCTTCGGCGGCGGCCAGGTTGATGAGGCGGCCTTCGCCGAGAAGGTTGATCTTGCGTCCGTCTCGGAGCGAGTACTCTTCGACGAAGGTGCGTGTGGTGCGCTTCGAGGAGGACATCTTGTCGAGCGCGGGGATGTCGATTTCCACATTGAAGTGGCCGGAGTTGGAGATGATGGCGCCGTCCTTCATCAGGTCGAAGTGCTCTTTGGTGAGGACGCTCTTGTTGCCGGTCACCGTGCAGAAGACGTCGCCGAGTTTCGCGGCTTCGGTCATCGACATGACGCGGAAACCGTCCATCACGGCCTCGAGCGCTTTCGTCGGATCGATTTCGGTGATGATGACTTCCGCGCCGTTGCCACGCGCGCGGCTGGCTAATCCGCGGCCGCACCAGCCGTAACCGGCGACGACGAACTTCGATCCGGCCAGCAGGAAATTGGTGGCGCGGATGATGCCGTCGATGGTGGACTGTCCGGTGCCGTAGCGGTTGTCGAACAGGTGCTTGGTGTCGGCGTCGTTGACGGCCACGATGGGAAATTTCAGAACGCCTTCCTTGGCCATCGCGCGCAGGCGAATGACTCCGGTCGTGGTCTCTTCGGTTCCGCCGATCACATCTTCGAGAGCATCGGTGCGCTTGGTGTGCAGAATCGTGACCAGGTCGGCGCCATCATCCATGGTGATGTGGGGCTTGTGGTCGATCGCGGCGAGGATGTGGTTGTAGTACGTGTCGTTGTCTTCGCCCTTGATGGCATAGACGGGAATGTTGTGGTCGCGGACCAGACTGGCGGCCACGTCATCCTGCGTAGACAGCGGATTGGAGGCGCAGAGGACCACCTCGGCTCCACCATCGCGCAGGCAGATGGCGAGGTTCGCCGTTTCGGCGGTGACGTGCAGGCAAGCCGAAACGCGAATGCCCTTCAACGGCTGGTTCTTGATGAATTCCTTGCGGATAATCTGCAGCACTTTCATGGACTGGTTCGCCCACTCAATGCGCTTCTTTCCCAGATCGGCCAGTTCTACGTTCTTGATATCGCCACTCACTGCTGCTGTTGACATGCTTCTCCTATGTGCCGCGCTGCAAAGCGCAGAAAACCTAAATTTGATTTACAAGTGAAACTCAAAACGATTTCACAAAATCCACAAATTTCAGGAACAGTCCGTTTCGTATTTCTTGGCGTCCTCTGCGGACTCTTTGCGTCCTTTGCGGTAAAGACTTTGTCCTACGCCGCCAAAGATCCTCCAGCGCAAAGGTCCCGAAGAAAAACTATTTTCGATTCGCTCCCACCTGCTCACGCAACCCCGCATCACTGGCCAGCTTCGCAGCCTTGTCGGTAGCTTCCCAGGTGAAGTCGGCGTCATCGCGTCCGAAATGACCGTAAGCCGCGGTCTTTTTGTAAATCGGGCGACGCAGGTCAAGTGATTCGATGATGCCGCGCGGCGTCAGCTTGAAGTGCGAGCGAATCAGATCCGGAATGATGTCCGGATCTACTTTCTCGGTGCCAAAGGTTTCGACCAGCACGCTGACCGGATCGGCCACGCCAATCGCATACGCCAACTGCACTTCGCAGCGTCCAGCCAGGCCGCCGGCGACTACGTTCTTCGCAATGTGACGGGCCATGTAAGCCGCCGAACGATCGACCTTCGTCGGATCTTTTCCGCTGAAAGCGCCGCCCCCGTGACGTCCCATGCCGCCGTAGGTGTCAACGATGATCTTGCGTCCGGTCAGTCCGGTGTCGCCCATGGGGCCGCCGATGACGAAGCGTCCCGTGGGATTGATGTGATACTTCGTATCTTCGTCGAGAAGATGCGCCGGGATGACTGCCTGAATCACATGCTTCAAAATTCCCGCGCGCAATTCGTCGTTGGCGATGGTCTCAGAGTGCTGCGTGGAGATCACAACCGCATCCACGCGAAGCACCTTGCCCTTGGCATCATATTCAACGGTAACTTGGGATTTGCCATCAGGACGAAGGAAAGGAAGAGTGCCGTTCTTGCGAACCTGCGAGAGCCGCATGGTCAGCTTGTGCGCCAAAGAAATGGGAGTCGGCATCAACTCGGCATTTTCATCCACCGCATACCCAAACATCATCCCCTGGTCGCCGGCGCCGCCGGTGTCTACGCCCATGGCGATGTCGCCGGACTGCTTGTTGATGCTGGAGATCACGGCGCAGGTATTGGCGTCGAAGCCGTAGAGGGCGTTGTCGTAGCCGATGGAGGCGACCGTGCCGCGGACTACGCCCTGGAAATCGACGTAGGCTTTGGTGGTGATCTCGCCGGCGATGACGACGAGGCCGGTGGCGGTAAGAGTTTCGCAGGCTACGCGGCTGGTGGGATCTTCGGCGAGGCAGGCGTCTAGAATAGCGTCCGAAATCTGGTCGGCTATTTTGTCGGGATGGCCTTCGGTCACGGATTCGGACGTGAATAGATAACGGTTCTTCAATGCCAAGTTGTGATTCTCCTTAGTGCACTACGCGTGCAGAAAAACTTTGACCCTATCGTTGGAGGAGACTGGAAATCTACGCGGCCGCTGCGGGGCGACGCATCGAGAAGAAGTCCTAGGAAAGGTTAGCAGAGGGCTCCTGGGGGTGCAACGGTTTTTGAGCTAAATGCCCGGCAATGAAGTGAATAGCGGAAATGGGGAGTTGGACTGCGGAATCAGTGGTTTAGCGGGAAACGGAGGGTTGCGGCGGGCCCGGGAACTTAGGCTTCAGGCATCGGCATCGGGCATTAAAAGCGATGAAACACTCCTACGGCTTGCCCCGGGGGCTGCATTCGTTCCCGGCTGGAGAAACATTGGCGACCGTCCGGCGCGGGCACTTCTTACCCAGACACTCTCCCTACGAGGGCAGGCAAGCAATATTTCGACGGCGAAAATCCCCACGTCTCAAATGCGGGACAGGGGGCACCCCTGCTTTATAATGCGCGCGCTTCTTCTTTCCTCACAGTGAAGATTTTGTGACGACACCGACAACGATCCCCGTGAATACTCTTGCCCGGCAACTGCGAGCGACCGACTACTTCACGCTTGGTTGGGGCACCATGGTGGGGGTGGGGTGGCTAGTCATCATGGATGACTGGCTGCTGCGCGGGGGCGCGCTTGGGGCACTACTCGGCTTCGTGATCGGCGGGGCGCTATTGCTTCCGATCGGGTGGGTGTACGGCAAGTTGGTGGTGGCCATGCCGGATGCGGCGGGGGAGATCGCTTACACCTCCGCGGTCTTTTCCCGACCCATCAGCTTCGCCACGGGATGGATGATGACGCTGGCGTATTTCATCGTATGCCCGTGGGAGGCCGTGGCCGTCGGGCGCATCGCGGGATATATAATCCCTGGGCTGGATTCGATGGAACTCTATCGCATCTCCGGCCGGCCGGTTTACTTGCCGCACCTCGTCATCGGATTGGGGCTCACCGCGCTTCTTACACTGCTGAACTATCGCGGCATTCGTTTGAGCGCGACGTTTCAGAATTGGACCAGCTTCGGGACCCTGGCTCTGTTTGTCATTTTTGTGGGGCTGGGCGTAAGTCGAGGCACGCCCGCCAATATCCAGCCGCTGTTTACGCATGCTCCGCTGGTCTCGATTCTCCTGGTGATTCAGGTAGTGCCTTACTTCATGACGGGCTTTGAATCCGTGGGCAAGGCCGCTGAAGAGGCGAGCCCGAACTTCCGCAGCGCAGGGTTTTTTCGCGCGATCTGGATGGCAATCTTCATTGGAATTCTTTTCTACGCCAGCATCGTCTCGGCGGTCGCATTTGCAGCACCGTGGCGGCAATTGACTGGGGAAAAATTCATGACGGCGGTCGCATTCCAGCAGGCAATCGGTTCGCGATGGATTGTGAACATTATTCTGGCGGCTGCCTTGCTGTCGCTGTTCAAATGCTTTAACGGAAATTTTGTCGCAGCGAGCCGCCTGCTGTTTGCTTTGGGGCGGCGCGGAATGGTCGAACCTCAGATCGGGAGGGTTCACCTACGATACCGGACTCCGTCGACCGCTGTGCTTTCGATCGGGCTCGCCACTGCCGCCTGTATGCTGTTGGGCGATGCGATACTCGTGCCGGTGACCGAGGTTGGATCGGTAGCCTGCGCGATCGGATGGTCGGCGACTTGTGCGGCGTGCCTGGCTCTGGCTCGCCTCCGGCCAGCGGTGATGGCGCTGTCGGTGGTTGAGCGTGGTCTGGCATGGTTCGGATTGGCAGTCGGAATCTCGATGGCGTTAATGAAAGTGATTCCGTGGGTGCCGGGACATTTCACGGTGTATGAGTGGATGGCGTTGGGGATTTGGGTTGTGATTGGCGTAGGTGCGATGGGAACTTCAAGCGGAGTGCGTTGACCTGATCAGGAGTTTCACTCAAACCGCGCCTCCGACGCTCAAGGGATCGGGTTTCGCGGAATCCCACCCGGTCATGCGAAGGCTCTAAGAACCTCAAACAAAACCAGACTGGCATCAGGGATCAAGGAAAATGGGGCACAATCGTGGAATTGCCCTAGCCCTCCCCCGAAAGCTCGGGTCCCCCTCCCGGTCCCTGCCCCGTGCTGTGCTCCATCGACTGATGGAGCAAACGCAATTTAATGTGGGCCAGGTCGGCAGAGATGAGAGGACAGAAGAGTACGCACCCGCAGGATAACGTCTTCATCACAAATACCCCAACTGGGTTGGACGGTAGCATGCAGATTTTGAGCTTGTCAAAGAGCTATGGACAGAGCTATTGAAAGAGCTATTGAAAACGCTATTGAGGGTTCGCAACCCCGTGCCGAAGAACCCGATTTTTTCAGAGGGGTGCTAAAAACCAGTTCGCGTTCCGGTTGTTTGAGGCAGGTTTGGCTAAAGGTCTAAGGAGACAACCTTGAAAGGTCTGATTGCATTTCGGTTCATGATGGTTTTGCTTTGTAGTTTCTTCCGGCTGCTGGTGAGTTCCGTTCACGGCCAAACACCTGGGTTCGATCTTGTGATTACGCACGGGCACATCATCGACGGCACCGAGTCGCCGTGGTATTCGGGGGACGTGGGGATTCGCGAGGGGAGGATTGCGGCGATTGGGAATCTGTCGGCGGCGCCGCGCAAGCGCACGATTGATGCAGGTGGGAAGGTAGTCGCGCCGGGGTTTATCGATATGCTCGGGCAGTCGGAGATGACGATTCTGGTCGATCCTCGGCTGCCGTCGAAGATTTTCCAGGGAATCACTTCCGAAATTACGGGAGAAGGCAATTCGATCGCGCCGCTCAATGACGCGATCATCCAGTCCGACCGCTCCGGCTACGAGCACTTCAAGATCAATCCAGACTGGCGGACGTTCCGCGAGTATTTCGCCCGACTGCAGAAGCAGGGGATGGGAATCAACCTGGCGAGCTACGTAGGGGCGACGCAGGTTCGCCGCATGGTGCTGGGAGATGATGATAAGCAGCCGACAGCGGCACAGTTAGAGCAGATGCAAGCGCTGGTGAGGGACGCGATGCAGGATGGAGCGGTGGGAGTCTCGACGGCGCTGCAGTATCCGCCAGCACCCTATGCCAAGACGGAGGAACTGATCGCGCTTGCAAGCGAAGCGGGGAAGTATGGCGGGATTTACTCGTCGCATATGCGCAACGAGGGTGACTCGGTGTTGGAGGCGATCGATGAAGCGCTGCGCATCGGCCGGGAAGCTCATGTTCCGGTGGAAATTTGGCACATCAAGGTGGCAGGGAAAAATAATTGGGGGCGCATGCCGGAGGTTGTGGCCAGGATCAACGCCGCACGCGCGGCCGGCGCGGACGTAAGCGCGGATACCTACGCTTACACCGCGTGGTACAACGATTTTTCCGCCTTCGTACCGCCGTGGGCGCATGACGGAGGCACCGCGAAGCTGGTCGAGCGGCTGAAGGATCAGAAGACGCGGGAAAAAATTCGCCAGGACATGCTTACGCCTTCCAAAACCTGGGACAACGAATGGCAGGAGATTCCGGGACCTGACGCAATCATGATCGGGGCTGTCGAGAATCCCAACCTGGTTGCTCTGCAGGGCAAACGACTCTCGGAGATTGCCAAGTTGTGGAACAAAGATCCGATGGACGCACTGTTTGATTTTCTGATTCAGGATCCATCGACCGGAGTCGCTGTGTTCGCAATGTCGCAACCGGATGTGACCCTGGCGCTGCAACAGAGGTGGGTCGCCATCGACAACGATTCCGAAGGGACGGCACCCGAGGGAATGCTTGGACAGGCACATCCGCATCCTCGGGCGTACGGGACGTTCCCGCGCATCCTGGCGAAATATGTGCGCGAAGAAAAAGCTCTAACTCTGGAAGATGCCATCCGCAAGTTTTCGGCGCTGCCGGCGCAGCGGATGCGGCTGACGGATCGAGGCGTACTCAAGGTGGACATGTGGGCCGACATGGTGATTTTCGATCCTGCGACCGTGCACGATCGGGCCACATTCGATAATCCGAATCAGCTTTCCGAGGGGATGGAGTATGTTCTGGTCAACGGTGTGCCCGTGATCGATCAAGGGAAGATGACGGGCGCGCTGCCTGGAAAGGTGCTGCGCGGGCCGGGATATGTTCCCTAATTTTATTTCGCAGCGTCAGCCTTGAGGCGCGCCTGGGTTTCCGAACTCGCAGATGGAGTTACGCGGGGCGCTTGCAGAGTTCCGGTGATGGTGAAACCTGGGGCGACCGCGTTTTCCGGCATTCTTGCGAGCTTGAGATCGAGTTCGCCCGTCAAGGAGGCATTTCCGCTCAATTGAAATTTTTCTCCCGGGGAAGCGAGGGTAGCGTCGTTCATATCGATCCGACCCGAGTGCAGATGTGCCTGACCAGCAAAGCGCGTAACCTTGAGCGGGTCCGGATCGTCGGCGAGCGCGACATGGGGCAGGCTTCCATTTCGCATGTCAAACTGTAGCGTACCTTCGGCGGAGCTCCAGAAATCTGCCGGACATGGTCCTTTCAATTCGTAACTGGTGTTGGCGGTTCCCGCGATCCAAGAGTCCTTCATGGCATCCGCAAAGTCGGACAAGGAAGCCGCAGTCACCGTTCCGCTGCCCCTGCACAGCGCGGGCTTCACAGTGAAATCTGCCTGCCATTCGCCGCGATGCCGGCCACCCAGGAAATCTGCGGACAAGTCCGAGATCTGCAATTTCCCGCTGGCGAGATTCACCCTTGCGGAAACACCGGTGGCCTCGAGGTTGTGCAGTTGCAAACGGGCAGAGGTCAAACGGCCGGATGCCCGCACATTCGCCAGAAACGACGATCCTGCTGCCACATTCGGCTTCAGGACGAGATACCAAGGTCGATCTCCAGGGCCAGGACTGACCCACTCCGTGAGTGCACCGAGCGTAATCTGATTGGCGTTGAGGAGGAACTGCACCTGGCACGCGCCCGGGGTTCCGCATCCACGCGGCATGACGACCGATCCAGTCCACAATGTGTCGGCGGCCTCGGCGTCCAATTTTGTGATGCGCACTTCGTCCGGCGAAAGCTGCATATCCGCGGAGAGTACATCGATCGGGCCGCCCGTTCCGCGAAGCGCAATGCGAACGCTGCGAAATTTCGCCGTGCCGGTTACTTGCGGCGCAGAAAAACCAGCGGCAGCCGTGTTGCTGCGCGCCGTCCACGAACCGGCGATTTGCAGATCAACCTGCGCACTACCTTCGGTGGTGGTCGACTGCAATGCGGGAAGCCCGACCATTCGCGCCACGCGCAGAGCCTTCGGAATCAGAGCCTCGCCGGAAACCGAAAAGTTGTAGCCGCTACGGTTGATCCATCCCCGAGCCGTGGGAGAGACTGCGCGTCCAATCGCGACCGGGAAAGGTCCGAACTCCACATGCGGACCGGGGGGAAACCCCATGGACGGCGCGTTCTTGCGCATCGTCAGGCGCCGGCGTACGGCAGTGGCTGATGAATCTCCCGAAGTCAACCGAAAGGGAATGGTGTCGGCGCCGACCTCCGCTTTGTTCGCAGCCGAAGCCAGACGAAAGTTGGCAATCTCTCCTTTCCCATCGAACTGAAGGCCGGCGGCAGAGCCAGGTTTTTCATTGAGGCGAAGGCTGCCGCGCACCATTCCGCCGGCAACCAGATCGTCGGGAAGATTGCTTTTGGCCCGCTGCGCGAGCATCGCCGCGGCGCTGGCCGGCACGTTCTCGGCGGTGAACACGAGTGCGAAACTGTGACTGCCGGGAAGGCCGGCATTCCCTTTCAAGGCAATCAGGCCACTTCCCACCGGCGCGCCGCAGCGAAGTTGCTGAAACGAGTGATCGAGTGAACTGTAGGCGCCGTCGCAGTGGGCTGCCAGGCGAAGAGCTTTGCCGCTCGTAATATCATAGCGCCGGAAATCCTCAACCGAGGCATTGGTGGTAATTTGCAGTTCCGCCGGCGTGCCGGTCAGCGCGGCGTCGAGTAGAAGCTCACCGCGCCAGCCTTTGTCATTGCCCGTGAAGAATTTGGTGAACTGACCGAGTTGCGCACGGTTCCATTGCAGAATGAAATGAAGCGGCGTGTCGCGCAGAGCATCGGCACGTTGCCATGTGCCGCTCATTTGAAGGAGACCGGTGTCATTCAAATTCAAATCGGTACGGAAGGGTTGCGCCTTCAAACGCACGCCCCAGCTATTCTCGGAGTCCTGCCACAAGGAGAAGTCAGCGTTGGTGAGGGCATAGGGTTTCTTCTCGAGACCGCTTTTGAAATTAATGCGGGCTGAAGTCGCCTCAATGTAAGGAAAGCCGGGACGGCGCTCGGATTTCGCTTTTCCAGTCGGCGCCAAGGGGATGCGCGCCGTGCGTTCGAGAAGAGCTTCGAGGTTCCAGCGTCCGCTTGGGGCGTGGACGAGATTCAGGCTCGGCTCGGTCAGGTCGAGGCGAGCGATTTCCAGCCGGCCGCGCAACAGGGAAAACAAACGAAGATTCGCCGTCACCTCACTGGCGCGGAGGATGGGCTCGGCTCCGAAAGCGGGATCGTCGTATACGACGAGGTTTTGGAGGTCGAAACCGGGGCGCGGCAGCAGCCGCAGGTGAACCGAGCCGATGTCTACGGGACGGCCCACTGCCCAACTGATTGAGAAAGTGATGCGGGACTTCAAAGGGGAGGCGCCGGGACGCAGGAAAAAAAGCGCCAGCAGGATCAACGCTGCCGCCACAACTGCTCGCTGCTTGGAAGAAAAGAGCTTCACCGCGCCCTTAATGAAACTTCGAGAATGGAACTTCGAGGGACCTCATGTTCTATCGTCTACCGACTCATCTTACGAACTGGAATGTACGCTTCCACCGGGTTTCGTCGAAAAAGTGAAGGACGACCTTGCCCAGAAACAACATGCGATCACTCCAGTCGGTCTTTCGATATTGGTCATCTGGGGTTTCAAACGACCAATAGATGAACATGGGCCGGCCGATAACATTTTCCTTGGGAATGAATCCCCAGTAGCGGCTATCGAGGCTGACGCCCCGATGGTCACCCATGGCAAAGTAGTGGTTCGGCGGAACGACAATATCGTCGCCCTGAATGTAGGACGGCAAATCCACCATCCAGTTGGGATTGATATTGGGATCATCCACGGGCGGAACCGACGGGAAATTGTTCCGGTAAGGATCGTTGATGTCGCGGTCGTGGTCTACGTAGGGCTCGTCCAGGGCCTGACCGTTGCGATATACCACGCCGTTCCGCAGATGGATGCGGTCGCCCGGCAGGCCGATGATTCTCTTCACCACGTAAAGTCCGGGCTCGGCAGGAGAGAGAAACACCACGATATCGCGGAAATGCACGTCACGATAAGGAAGCAGTGGACCGACCCAGGAACTGCGAGGGGCGAACTGGATGCGGTTCACGAAAACGTGGTCGCCGATCAACAGCGTGTTTTCCATGGAACTGGAGGGAATCTCGAAGGCCTGGACCACGAACGTGATGATGAAAAGTCCGGTGACCAGTACCGCTGCCAGCGAGGAAAGAAACTCGACCGTAGATTCTTTCGGCTTCTCTGGCGCTACGTTCTCTTCTACGACTAGTTCTTTCTTGGCCAATTTGTTTCCGTGCTCTTTCGAGGCTTCCCGCCCCATTGCGTTTCCTGACGAGGGATAAAAAATTCACCCGGGGGATTATTCAGTGTACCAGCCGGAGGGTTCGGTTCCAGCGGGTGATCTGAAAGAAGTGGGTGATTGCGTAGATCAAGTGATCCAGCCGGCCGCGAACAGAAGGCGACGGATTGTTGTCCCAGTCGCGCACAGACCAGTAAATGACCAGTGGTCTGCCGATAATATTTTCTCGCGGCACGAATCCCCAATAGCGGCTGTCCTCGCTGTCGTCGCGGTTGTCGCCCATCACGAAGTAATGCCCTTCGGGAATAATCAGCTGGCCGTCCTCCACCAGCTTTCGCATCTCCAGCCACCAACTTCCAACTAGCCGTGCGGCGGGGATGTCGGTGCGGGGGAAGTTATCGCGAAACGCGTCATTCGGAGGCTCAATGAATCGGACATAGGGCTCCTCCAGAAGCTTGCCATTGATCCATACCCTTTTGCTGATCATCCGCAAGCGATCTCCGGGAACGCCGATCACGCGCTTGACGAAATGCTGGGAAGGGTCCACTGGATAGTGAAACACGATGATGTCCCCGCGGGAGATCTTCTGGTATGGCATCAGGTGGTCACCCAGGCCATTTCCCCCATAGCAGAGCTTATTGACCAGCAGGTAATCACCGACCAGCAGCGTGTTTTCCATGGACTCCGAAGGAATCTGGAAGGCCTGCACTATGAATGTGATCACGAAGATGGCAATCACGACCGTGCCCATCAACGATTGCAGAGAGCTGATCAGGTCGGTTCCAATGGAGGTGACAACGCGGCGCTGTGGCACTGCGATGGGGCTGGTTTCCGCAAGGATAGGATCCTCCGCCGGCGCGATTGCTGGTGGAGCGACACCGCCGGTCGGCGCCACAAGAGGGCGGTCGGGCAAGGCTATGGGCTGGTTGGGCAAATCCATGAAAAATCTAGCGATCCAAGTTTACTGATTCCTACCTGCTTCTAAATCTGTTTCACCATCTCTACATCTGCTTTTCTACCGGATGGGATGCCCGCGCCGGCATTTTAGCTTCACCCGCTTTGGGGCGGGAGGCCAGAAATGTCAACAATTGGCGGGCAGCGTCCTGCTCGGCGGTCTTCTTTGTCGAACCCTCGGCGCGCCCCACAAATTCCGCGTCCTTGCCGTGCTTGTTGTGTAGACGGGCTTCGACCGTAAATGTCTTACTATGCTCCGGACCCGCCTCCTGCACTAGGATGTACGCGGGTTGGGGCAGACCCAGGCTTTGCACGGCTTCCTGCAATGCCGATTTGAAGTCCGTCACCGGCAGGGTGCCGCCCCCGCGCTCCATCCGTTCCAGTTCAGGCGCGATCACGTTGCGCAGAACGAATTCGCGGGCAACCTCCAGTCCGCCATCGAGATAAATCGCTGCGAGTATGGCCTCGAGCGCGTCGACCAGGAGCGCGGTCTTGCCGCGGCCTCCGCTTTTTTCTTCCCCTCGTCCCAGCCGGAGGTAGTGCCCCAGCTCCAGTTGCTGTGCTACCTGAATCAAGTGC
>Ga0209006_10004795_pt1 | contig 12265 bp, 8 predicted proteins | sample JacPin_JW_Ref_O2_FD_188567 | JGI IMG/M metagenome (GOLD analysis project Ga0209006, IMG submission 188567) | Forest soil microbial communities from Algoma, Ontario, Canada - Jack Pine, Ontario site 1_JW_Ref_O2 (SPAdes) (version 2) | ecosystem: Environmental > Terrestrial > Soil > Boreal...
TAGGTGACGCAGGCCGCGGCCGCGGTGAGCTCGAGCCTCGAGAGCGCGCCGAACGCGTCGGTCGTCGCGACCGCGAAATACGTGGCCAAGCGTCGCTCGGCGGTCGCGCCGTCGAACACGTCGCGGCCGAGCGGCGTCACCGGCAGCGTGCGCAACAGCGGTGCCACTTCGCCATCGCCGTAAAGCGCGTCGGACACGATGATCTCGCCGGGCTCGAGGCGGGCGAGCTCCGCCGGCAAGCTGGTGCGGTCGCATTCGGCGAGGCGGAACTCGCCGGTCGAAATATCGAGAAAGGCGAGCGCGTACCGGCTGTCGCCGTCCGCCGAGGGTTTGGCGCGGGCGATGGCGACGAGATAGTTGTTGCGCCGCGCGTCGAGGAGCGAATCCTCGGTGAGTGTGCCCGGTGTGACAAGCCGCACGACGTCGCGGCGCACGATGCTCTTGCCGCCGCGCTTTCGTGCCTCGGCGGGGTCCTCGAGCTGCTCGCACACCGCGACGCGATGGCCGAGCGCGATGAGCCGGTGAAGATATTCATCGGCACGCTCGGTCGGCACCCCGCACATCGGGATGTCCTGGCCGCGATGCTTGCCGCGCTTGGTGAGCACGATGCCGAGCGCGCGGCTCGCCACCTCCGCGTCACCGAAGAACAGCTCGTAGAAGTCGCCCATCCGGTAGAACAGCAGGCAGTCCGGATTGGCGGCCTTGATCTCTATGTACTGCTCCATCAGCGGCGTGACGCGATGGTCCTCGCCCGCGGCGGCGGGCGGAGGCGTCACGGCGGGGGAGGGCGTTGCATCCATGGCGCGACGCTAGTGCGAGGTGTCCGCGGGTTCAATCGCAATCCATGGGATGCCCACCGCGGTAACGGAGTGGCGCGGGGAACGATTCGCCGCAGCGAATCGGTCGGAACATGCGGCGTGCGACACGATTTCTTTCGAAGACTTCGCAGCGACTCTCGATCTTGCCGCCGCAACGGTCTACAGTTGTACGCCGAACGGCATCCCGATGCGGCGGGCGATGCCGCCGCTCCGCGGAGAGCCGCCATGAGTGCCGAGGCATCGCAACAGCACGCCGGCCGCGCGATCGCGGGGGGCGTCGCTCGTCCGGATCGCATTGACCTTCGCCTCTTTGTCGTGGCCGCCGGGATCGCGTCGGCGCTCCTCTTCATCGTCGTCGGCCTCGCCTACGAGCTGCAGACCTATGGCGACGGCGCCACCTTTTCCTATGCGGTCGCCGCTGAGGACTCCTGGGCGTTTCACTGGCACAACATCGCCGGGCGCCTGGTCGTCTATCTCCTGTCTTCGGTGCCGGGCGAAATCTACGTGGCGCTCACAGGCGATGCCCGCGGCGGCATCGCGATTTACGGGCTCGTGTTCTTCGCCGCGCCGTTGGCCGGGCTCCTTGCGACGTTCGCGGTAGATCGTTCCAAGGGACGCGTCGTCTCTACTTTCGCCTGCGGCTCGACCGCAGGACTGTGCCCCCTGGTGTTCGGCTTCCCGACCGAGATGTGGGTCGCGCATGCGCTGTTCTGGCCGACGCTGGCGCTCGCCCATTTTGCGCGGCGGGACGCGGCCGGCTCGGCGCTGGTGTTCGTGGCGCTCCTCGCACTCGCCTTCACCCATGAAGGCGCACTGGTGCTCGCCGTCGTCATCGTCGCGACGCTGCTGCTGCGCGGGCGCGACGACGCCGCGTTCCTGCGCGCGGCGCGGGCGCTGCTCGTCGTCGTCCCGATCTGGGCGGCGGTGCACGCGCTCTATCCGCCCGATTACTATTACGCCTCGGTGTTCTACCGCGCGGCCTTTCACTTCTTCGATCCGACGATCCTGACGCAAGGGATCGTGCGCGAGCTTGCCGTTACGCTCGCGAGCTACGTCGTTCTCCTCTTCGCCTTGCGACGGCTGAGCCCGACCTACGCGCCCATCGCCGCCGCCACCCTCGTTGCGGCCGCGTTGGCGGTCTACTGGCTGCGGTTCGCCGATCCGTTGCTGGCGGAGGACCGCTACTACATGCGCACCGTGCTGCTTATCGGCACGGCCGCGATCGGCATCGTCGCGGCAACGGTCGTTATTTGGACCGAGGGCGGCTTCGCCGAGCGACGCCTTCTCTCACGGGTGATGGCGACGTTGGCGGGCGGCGCCTGGGCGGCGGCTCTCGCCGGGGCGCTTGCGATTGTGATGCTGATCCATGCGGTCGAGAGCGCGCGGTTCGTCGACGCGTTCACCCAATATCGGGCCGTGGTGCGCGCGCTCGCCATGGGCGAAGCGACAGATCGCGGACTCGGCGATCCGCAATTCGTGTCGGCGGCACGACTCCCCGGCGCTCTCGATCCGCTGGCGTGGCCTTCGACCACCCATTTCCTGTCGGTGCTGGTCGCACCCGACCTCGCGCCGCGACACCTCGTGGTCGACCCGCGGGCCAACTATTTCTGGATTTCGTGCCGTACGGCGACGCGCAATCAGGAGACCAGCCGCGCACTGCCGGCGCACAGCCTCCTGCTGGTGCGCCTGCACGCCTGCCTGCACAGGTGAGGCCGCGCCAAGCGAACGCAGCGCCTCACTTCACGAATTTCTTGCCCGTGATCGTCTCGAGATTCTTGTAGTAGATCTTCTCTTTCACGTCCTTCGCGAGATTGAGCGACTCCAAAATCCGCAGCGTTTCGCGGATGTAGCCGGTGCCTTTCTCGGGATCGAACGGACAGTCGGAGGCGAACACGATCTTCTCGGTTGGATAAAAGGCGAGGCCGCAGACGGTCGCGGCGTCGGCGCCGAACACGGCGGTGTCGGCGTAGAAATTCTGCTTGAAGTAGTCGAGCGGGCGCTTCTTGAGGCTCTTGCGCAGCGACACGTAGTCCTCGTCCGAGGTGCGGGCGCCGAGCTGATCCCAGCCCGGGCCGATGCGGCCTTCGAGGATCGGGACGATGCCGCCGAAATGGTGGACGATGAGCTTCAAGTCGGGATGGCGGTCGATCACCTTGGAGAACACGAGGCGCCCCATGGCGGCCGCGGTCTCGTAGGACCAGCCGAAGGTCCACCAGATTTCGTAGAGCGATTTCTTCTCGTCCACGTAGTCGGGCCGCGCAGCGGTGCGCGCCGGATGGATCCAGATCGGCTTGCCGATCTTTTCCATCGTCGCCCAGAACTCCTCGTATTGCGGCCGGTCGATCGGCGTGCCGTTGACGTTCGTATAAATCTGCACGCCGCAGGCGCCGAGCTCGTCGATGGCGCGCTTCGCTTCCTTGACCGCGCCGGCGGGCGAGGCGAGCGAGACCTGGGCGACGAAACCCGGGAACTGGTCGGGATGCTTCGCGACGATCTCGGCGAAGCCGTCATTGAGCATCTTGCAGAACTGGTCGACCTGGTCGGGGCCGAGGAAATTCTCGAGCGGCGGCATCGGGTAGGACAGGATCTGCGCGTAGTCCGGGAACAGGCCGACGATGCGGCGGCGCTCGTCGAGGTCGTAGATGCAGGGCACGCCGCGCATCCGCTTGCCGATGTCGGTGCCGGCCCCCGGAATCTTCTCGATCGCCTCGAAGAACTGCTTCGGGATGAAGTGGGTGTATGCGTCGATGCGCATGGGGCGGTCCTCCGGATGTGTGGGCGGCCGCGCAGTGTGCGCCGGCCGGATGGGGTGGGGGTTCGCGCGGGAAGGGACACAGCGGCGCGCCGCTTGTCAAGCTCAGGGGGCTAGCTCACTCCGCGGCGATGCCGAGGTCTGAGCTTCGCTCGATCTCGGCGAGGCAGCGCGTGAGCGCCTCCCCCTCGGGGTCGACGAGCGCGGCGGTGCGCGCACTCGCGATGGCATCGATGCCGGGCGCGAGGGGCAGACGCCCCGCAAGCACCGGACCAATCACCCGCGTCTCGATCGCAGCGTAGTTCGCGGCGCCGCGCTTCAAGGTGTCGCCATAGCCCTTGATCAGCCGTGCGCATTCCGCGATTTCGAGCGCGAGCGCTGTCGATTTCGGCGCCGCGGCGGCGATAAGGGTGAGCCAAGCTTCGATCGCGGCCTGCTCCTCGCGATAGCGGTACGTGTGCCGCCGGAATCGCTTGAGCTTGGCGAGCAGCAGAAACCGGAGATAGCCGGTGACCGAGGTGGTCCGCACCTCCATCCCCCAATGGAAGCGGTCGATCCAGCCGCGGCGTTGGGCCACGCCAAGAACAGCGGTTGCGAGACGCGGCGGCAGCAGCTGGCAGAATTCCTCGATTCCGGGTTTGAGGAATTCGACGATCGCCACCGGCTCGCCGGGTTTGCCGCCCATCTTTGCGACGATCTCGGCGATGCGCTCGGGCGCGATCTTCTCCTCCGCGACACGGATGACGTCCTCGTAGGACATGCGCACCGCGAGATGGCGCGCCGTCTCGCGCAGGAGGCGGTCGTGGTCGCGCGTGGCGCGCGCGATCGGTCGCAGGCGTTCGAGATAGAGCCGGGCATAGTCGAGGTCCTGCCAAGCGGTGAGCCGGCGCAGCCCTTCGACGATGATATCGGCGGCGCCAGGGAACGCGGCCGCCTGCGCTTCGAGATCGACGAGGTTTTTGGCCTTTGCGGCGTGGGCCTTGGCATCGGCGGAAGTGGCTGCCGGCGCGCGCTGGCGGGCGGCGGCAAGGCCGACCGCAAAGCCGCGGAGGTTGGCCTCGACCGCCTTGCCGTCGGCGCGGATCGCCGCCTCGAACGCCTCGACCGGCACCGGGAGGCGTCCCGATGCGGCGATCGCGCCGAGCATCACCGCGTTGATCATGGCGCCCGCGTCGCGTGCTTCCGCACCCATGTCGAACAGGATCGCTTCGCGCGCATTGTTTCTGACCTCGCCCGCGAGCTTCTCGACGTCGAGGCGGCCGTCGCCCATGGCCATCTTCTCGGCGATGGCGTGGGAGCGGTGGGTCGACGCAATGGCGAGCGTGCGGTCCGGCGTGACGAAGCCGGCGGCGGTGGTGCGGGCGGCCTCCAGCAGCTCGCTCGCCACCACGACGTCGACGTCGCCGACGCCGGGAGACAACGCCAACACCGGACGTCTGCCGCCGAGCTCGTGCCACGGCCGCGGAAAAATCTCGATGTAATAGGTGGTGGCGCCGGTGCGCTGTGCGACGCCGGGGATCGAGGTGCTCTGCACCGGGAGATCTTGGCTTGCCGCTGCGGCGATAATCCAGCCGGTGAGCACGCCGCCGCCCTCGCCGCCAAGCGCGGCGATCAGGAGCGTGAGCGGGCGCGCGGTGTCGCTCATGCCGGCGCCTTCGCAAAGCCGGCGAGACTGCCGATGATGCGGGTGCGTACCGCCGCGATGAATCGATCCCATCGGCTCGGGTTGCGGATCAGCTCGGCGCGATAGAATGACGGGCACAGCACGGCGGCGTGGGCGACCTCGCCGCACAGGCCACAGCCGACGCAGCTCTCGATCACCGTGGTGACGGGATCGCTGCGCAACGGGTCCGGGTTGGGCTTCACGGTGAGCGACGGACAGCCGGACAGGCGGATGCAGGAGTGGTCGCCGGTGCAGATCGCCTCGTCGACGCCGTAGCGGGTGGTCACCACGCGCCCACCGCGCGCAAGCTTCGCCGCATCCTGCGCCCGCACCCGGCGTTGGCGCACAAGCTGGCATTCGCCGTCGGCGATGATCACCTTCAGCCCGCGCTCGGCAGTGGAAAGTGCCTCGCGCAGCGCCGCGGCCATCTTGGCGACGCCATAGGTGCGCACTTTGCGCAGCCACGTGACGCCCATGGCGCGCAGCGTCGTCTCGATGTCCATGCCCGGCGCGCCGTCGCGGCTGGCCGGACTCGACGGCATGAATTGCTGGCCGGTCGCCGAGGTGTAACCGTTCTGCATGACGACGAGCACGCCGTCGCCCTTGTTGAAGAGGTTGCTGGCGACGCCGGTGATCAGCCCGTTGTGCCAGAAGCCGCCGTCCCCCATCACCGCGATCGGGCGCTTTGTCATGTTGGGACCGACCGCGGCCGCGCTCGCGAGCGACATGCCATAGCCGAGGATCGAGTTGCCCATGCCGAACGGCGGCATGGTCGCAAACGAATGGCAGCCGATGTCGGCGCTGATGTGGGTCGGGCCGAGCTCGCGCTGCACGAGCTTGAGCGCGCTGAAAACCGGGCGTTCCGGGCAGCCGGTGCAGAACGCCGGCGGCCGCGCCGGCAATTCGCCGAGCGCTGCGGCGGCGCGCGCACGACGGCCGAGGATGGCGCGCACGTTCTCGGCGATAGCGTCGCCGTCGATGCCGGCCGGTCGTGTGGCGGTGAGGAAGGCCGCAATGCCTTCGAGCAGCACATCGGCAGTGTATTCGCCTGCCTTGGGGAGCGCGCCTTTGCCGAGCACACGGGTCGTGATGTCGGCGTGGCGCAGCTCTACGTTCACCGCCTGCTCGATGTATTCCGGATGGCCTTCCTCGACGACGAGCACGGCGCGCTTGCCGGCGCAGAACGCCCGCAGCTCCTCCGGCACCAGCGGATAGACGACGTTGAGCACCAGCATCGGCACTCGCGAGGCGCCGAAGACATCGGCGAGGCCGAGCCGTTCAAGCGCGCGCAACAGGCCATTGGTCAGGCCGCCCATGACGATGATGCCGATGTCTTCGAGATCGCCGGGGACGAGCTCGTTGAGCCTGCGCTCGCGGATGAAGGCCTGGGCCGCCGGCATCCGGCGCTCGACCTTGAGGCGCTCGTGCACGAAGGTCACCGGCGGATGGGCGAGGCGCGCGTAATCGAAACGCGGTGGGCCGGGGAGGCGGCTCTTTCCCGAATAGGCGCCGGCGCGATTGTTCTTCGCAGTGAACAATCCGGTGACGTGGCAGGCGCGGATGCGCAGCTCCAGCATCACCGGGGCATGGCTCGCCTCGGAGAGCGCAAAACCTTCCTCGACGCAGCGCACGATGGTCGCAAGGTCCGGGCGCGGATCGATGAGCCACATCGAGGACTTCATCGCATAGGCGTAGGAGCGTTCCTGGATCACGCTCGCGCCCTCGCCGTAGTCCTCGCCGATGATGATCATGGCGCCGCCGATCACGCCCGGCGAAGCGAGGTTCGACAGCGCATCGGCGGCGACATTGGTGCCGACGATCGACTTCCAGGTGACGGCCCCTCGTAGCGGATAGTTGATGGAGGCGCCGAGCATCGCCGCGGCGGAGGCCTCGTTGGTGCAGGTCTCGAGATGGACGCCGAGCTCCGACATGATGTCCTCGGCATCGACCAGCACGTCGAGGAGATGCGACACCGGCGCGCCCTGGTAGCCGCCGACATAGCTGACGCCCGACTGCAGCAGCGCCTTGGTGACGGCGAGGATGCCCTCGCCGTGGAATTCGGCGCCGTCGCCGAGCCGGAGCGCCTTCACCTCGGACTTGAACGAGCGTTCCATGCGGGCCTCGCGTCCGCGCAGAAGTGCGAATGGCGCGATCAGGGTGAGTTCGATCGTGACGGTAGCACGGTTCTCGCAGTCGCCGGCACCGGTGCCGCCGCGGACTTTTTTGCGCGAACGACCGAATTTCTGAGGAACAACCCCATGCAAAGTACTTTTTGCTGCCGATTGGCGCCGAATGACGGTGTTATTGCACCGAAGCCTGCCACTCGGCCCCAGGGGGTGACTTCGTGGGGAGCCCAGGCGTTTTCCCGGATGTCGCCGCGCTCATCCGGCCAGCACGGCCGCGCTACGCGTCCTCCCGCTGCAATTGGAATTGCGTTCGGAGGTCGAATATAGTCGCCTCGAACGCGATGACCGCGCCACGCGCGACGGCGCCCATTGCGAATACGAAGCGCGCGTCCAGGGAGGAGACGATGAGGGCTTATCTCATTCCATTGCTGCTGTTGCCGCTCGCCGGGCCTGCGATGGCCCAGCAGACGGCGCCGGCGATCCCGTTCGATTCGGTGCCGAATTTCCCGACCCTGCCGCCGGGAATGAATTTCGGCGAGGTGCCCGGGGTGGCGGTGAATTCCAAGGGCCATGTCTTCGTATTCACGCGCTCGAACAGCGCGGGCGGCCCGGCCTACGCGCCGACGGCCGCGCAGCTCCTCGAGTTCACCGCCGACGGCCAGTATGTCGGCGAGATCGGAAAAGGGCTGTACGCTTGGTCGTTTGCCCACAGTGTGCGCATCGACAAGGACGACAACATCTGGGCCATCGACAAAGGCTCCGACATGATCGTCAAGTTCGACCCGGCCGGCCGCGTGGTGTGGGTGTTCGGCCGCCGCAAAGAATCGGCGGACGAGGACACCAAGCCGTGGGAGCACGTCGAGCCGCCGCTTGCGCCGATCGACGGCATGTTCCGGCAGCCGACCGACGTTGCCTGGGATTCCAAGGACAACATCTACATCACCGACGGCTACATCAATTCGCGGGTCGCCAAATACGACAAGAACGGCGAGTGGGTGAAGTCGTGGGGCTCCAAAGGCACCGGTCCCAGCCAGTTCCGTACTCCCCACGCGATCGCGATCGACAAGAACGACAACGTGTATGTCGGCGATCGCGCCAACCACCGCATCCAGGTGTTCGACACCGACGGCAAGTTTTTGCGCATGTTCTCGATCGACATACCGCCGGAGCCCGGAACGCACGCGACCTACGGAAACACGCCGACCGGCGAGCGCCTCACCCAAATGATCGGCGCGCCGAACTCGCTGTGCATCACGCCCGGGCCGAATCAGGTGCTGTTCGTCGGCGAATCGACCTTTCCGGGCCGCGTCTTCAAGGTGACGCTCGACGGCAAGGTGCTCGGCGTGATCGGCAAGTCCGGGCGTAACCTCAAGCAATTCTCGGGCGCCCACGGTCTCGCCTGCCCCTCGGAGAACGAGATCTACGTCGCCGAGACTGCCAATTGGCGGGTCCAGAAGCTCCATCTCCACCCCGAATGAGGGGCGGGACGTCACGACGCAGCGCGCTCGTGCCCGGTAGTCGGCACAATGAGCCCAGAAGCTCGGAGTGCTTCCTGATCCGCGTTGCAACCGGGCGCGACGCCCTATGAGCTCGAAGATGTCTCAACTTGCTGCAACCTCGCCCGGCCGTGGGATGGGCGCGCTTCCTCGCGCCTGCGCGCTGTTCGCGGTGCTCGTCTGCGCCGCCGTTCCGGCGTTCGCGCAGACGCCGCCGTCGTCACCGCAGGCTGTGCCGACCCCCGCGCAGCCTGCGCCATCTGCCACACAGCCTGCGCCGTCATCACCTCCGGCGATGCGGGGGAAGATGGACGCCGGCGTCCACGAGCTCGGCACCGACCAGCGCCTCAAGGGCACGTCCCAGGCCCAGCAGATGGACATGATCGAGTTCGTGGTCGGCAACATGCTGTTCGTGGGGTTCCACGAGCTCGGACACGCCGTCATTCACGAGCTCGGACTGCCGGTGCTCGGGCGCGAGGAGGACGCGGCGGATTCCTTCGCGACGATCGCCATGATCAACATCGGGACCGATTTCTCGACCCGCGTGCTGGTTCAGGCAGCCCGTGGCTGGTTTCTCTCGGCCGGTCGCGACCACAAGGAGGGCGATAAGCTCGAGTTCTACGACGAGCACGGGCTCGACCAGCAGCGCGCGTACGAGATCGTGTGCCTGATGGTCGGCTGGAACGAGGACAAGTTCAAGGAGCTCGCCGACTGGGTGCACATGCCGCCCGAGCGTCAGGACAGCTGCGCCGGCGACTACAGCAATGCCGAATATTCGTGGAAAACCGTGCTCAAGCCGTTCCGTCGCCCGCCCGATCACCCGAAATCCAAGATCGACATCAACTACGGGGATGCCAAGGGCAAGCTCGAGGTCTACGAGCGGTCGCTGCGCGCCATCGGCTATCTCGAAACCATCGCCGGCTATGCGGCGGAGCTCATCGAATGGCCGCGGCCGATCTCGATCGTGACGCAGGAGTGCGGCGATTCGAACGCGCAGTGGAGTCCGCAGAGCAAGACCGAAATCCTGTGCTACGAGCTGGCAAGCGATTTCTTCGAGCTTTATCGCAAATACGGCGCGGACGGAAAGCTTGCGAAAGCATCGATGAACGAGCTGCTGGGGAAGAATATCGCGCGGCTGCGCGCCTTGCAGACCAAGTCCCAGCAGAACCTCGCCTCCGACGCGGGCATGGATCAGAACTGGGTGGCACGCATGGAGAACGGCGAGGAGAACGTCACCGTCACGCAACTGGAAAAGCTCGCAAAGGCGCTCAACGTCGAGACCGCGGAGCTGTTCAAGCGAGAGGACTCGAGGGCGGCGCAACAGCCTGCAGCCGCGCAGCCTGCGACGGCATCGAAGCGGCGCGCGCGGAAATAATTCGTTCGCCAAACCCCGATTTGCTGGCAAATTCGTTCACGGGGCGTTCACAAACAAGTCAATAAGTTTGCATTGCGCGGCATTTGTTCTTGAGAATAAAAACCGCCACATGCTGCGCGGAGGTCGTTCTGTACCTTTGGGCCGCGTGGCTTGATCGAATGGAAATGCCCCCTATCTTCAACAACGAAACACCATAGGTGGACAAATGAAAAACATAACCATTCCCGCCGCATTGCTCGCCGGCTTCGGAGGTCTCGTCCTGATGGGCACCGTCGCATCGACGGTCCCCGCCTCGGCCCGCTGCATGGTCGACGAGGGCAACGGCCGCTATACGCCGTGCTCTGCTCTCTACCAGAGCAAGAAGTGCATGGTCGACGAGGGCAACGGCCGCTATACGCCGTGCTCGGCACTGGTGAAGCCGAAGTCGTCGAAGAAGAAGGGATAACCATCCCGACCAACTGGGGGTGCCCATCGTGACGGTCCGTGGTGTCGAGATACCTGGGCTGTGTTGGTGGGCGCTGCTGCTGCTGGTCACCTGCTGCAATACGGAGCCGGGCTTCGCGCAACCGGCTCCGCCGCCACCGGCTTCATCGCAACCGGCCACATCGCAACCCGCTGCGGCTCCCTCGGTCCCGGCGGGTGTTTCGTCTGAAGCCGCTCCGCCAGAGGCGGTGTACCGGGGCAGCGGGGGATTCCAGGCGAAGATCGATGCCGGGGCGCTCGCGCTACGTGAGAGCGATCCGAAGCTCAAGCAGTTTTCCCCGAAGCGTGCCCAGGCGATCGCAGAATTCGTCGTCGGCAACATGCTGTTCGTGTTGATGCACGAAACCGCCCATGCCGCGATCACGGAGATGGGGCTGCCTGTTCTCGGCCGGATGGAAGACGCCGCCGACACCTTCGCCACCCTTCGACTGATCAGGATCGGCTCGGACTTTTCGCACCGGGTGCTTACCGAAGCCGCCAAGGGTTGGTTCATGTCGGACCGGCGCGATCGCGATACCGGCGACAAGGTCGCCTTCTTCGACGAGCACCAGCTCAACCAGCAGCGCGCCTATCAGATCGTGTGCCTGATGGTCGGCTCCGATCCCGACAAGTTCAAGGATCTCGCGAAAGAGACCAAGCTGCCCGAGGAGCGTCAGGACAGCTGCCTCGGGGATTTCAGCAACGCTGCCTATTCCTGGGACCTGCTCCTCAAGCCGCATTTGCGTGGCCCCGATCAACCGAAAACCAAGATCGAAGTGATCTACGGTCCCGCCGAAGGCAGGGCCGCACATGCGAGGCAGATCCTGACCTCGGTTGGAGCGCTGGAAACCATCGCCGATCATCTCGCCGATCAATACGCGTGGCCGACACCCTTCACCCTGGAAATGGCGAGCTGCGGCTTTCCCAATGGCCGCTGGGACCTGCAGACCCACAAGCTGACGCTCTGCTATGAGCTCGCTGTCGACTTCGCCGATCTCTATCGCGGTTACGGGCCCGCCGAGGCGAGCGCCAAGACCGCGAACGTGAAGCGCAAGACGGTCGGGCCGGCGGCGTACAAGCCGAGCCAGAAGGCGCGCAAGCGTCGCTGACAATCCGAATCTCTGCCGTATGCAAACTCGCCGTCGCAACCGCGAGCCTGCGCGCTCGCTCAACCCGTAAGTTTTGCGGCGACCTCGTCGGGTATCGGCAGTCCCTTGAGCTTGTCTGGATTGGCCGGATCGCGGCCGACCCAGACGCGGGTCTCGGTCCCTTCCACTGCGAGCGTTTCGCCGCGCAGCAGCCGGTGCTGCATGCGGAAGCTCGATCGGCGGATCTCGGTGACGGTCGACTCGATGGTGACGACGTCGCCGAACGTCGACGGCACGATGAAGCGCGCACCGACGTCGACCAGCGGAATGCCGACGATGCCGTAGCGCCGGATCATCTCGAACTTGTTGTAGCCGAGCGCGCGCAGGAACAGCGCGTTGGTGCCGCTGTCGAAATAGGTGAAGTAGTTGGGAAAGTAGACGATGCCGGCGGGGTCGCAATGCCCCCATTCGATCGTCACCTGGTG
>Ga0209006_10004796_pt1 | contig 12264 bp, 10 predicted proteins | sample JacPin_JW_Ref_O2_FD_188567 | JGI IMG/M metagenome (GOLD analysis project Ga0209006, IMG submission 188567) | Forest soil microbial communities from Algoma, Ontario, Canada - Jack Pine, Ontario site 1_JW_Ref_O2 (SPAdes) (version 2) | ecosystem: Environmental > Terrestrial > Soil > Boreal...
TCGGCCGCACGCCAGCGCGCCGCGCAGAAACTCGACAAGGCGGTCAATGCCGAACTCAAGCCGCTCAAGCTCGAGCGCGCGCAATTCACGACGCAGATCGAGAGCGAAAGCGAAGGCCCCGAGGGGCTCGACCGGATCGAATTCTGGGTACGCACCAATCCCGGCACGCGGCCGGGCCCGCTGATGAAAGTCGCATCCGGCGGCGAGCTGGCGCGCTTCCTGCTCGCGCTCAAGGTGGTGCTCGCCGACCGCGGCTCGGCGCCGACGCTGATTTTCGACGAGATCGACACCGGCGTCGGCGGCGCGACCGCCGATGCCATCGGCGTGCGCCTGGCGCGGCTGTCTTCCGGCGTGCAGGTGATTGCGGTGACGCATGCGCCGCAAGTGGCGGCCCGCGCCGACCGGCACTATCTCATCACCAAGGACGCGCTCGCCAAGGGCAAGCGGGTGGCGACGCGGGTGACGGAATTGGCAGCCGAGCGCCGCCGCGAGGAGATCGCCCGCATGCTGGCCGGCGCCGAGATCACGGCCGAAGCCCGCGCCGCCGCCGAACGTTTGATTAGGGCGGCGGGTTAGGCCCCCGAGGCGCCGTCGATCTCGGGGGCCCTGATGGAAAACGTCATATTTAGAGAACGTCCGAACGAGCGCAACGAGTGCGATCAATGGACCTTGGTAGAGGACTCGCACGACCACGAAGAATATGTCGTGCAGGAGCACGTCATGCTTGACGACGTCCTCTCGGGTAAGCCGTATCTGCGTTTGATCAGACGCATGACCGTGGCAGAGTTTTTGAGCACTGATCAGCCGGCGGCGGTAAAGCGCAAATTGCAATCCATGCTTAATCAGCGGAATGCCCCGAGGTCCTAAACTCCGGCCCCGGAATGACGGTGTCGAAATATCATGGCATCAAAAGATAACTCAAAGACGCCGGTCGAGAACCTCACGGAAAAGCAGGCGAAAGCCGAGCACGCGCGGCTGGCCGAGGACATCGCCGGGCATGACCGGCGCTATTACCAGGACGATGCGCCGACGGTGTCCGACGCCGAATATGACGCGCTGCGCCGGCGCTATGGCGCCATCGAAGTGCGCTTCCCGCAGCTCGCCACGCGCGAAAGCCTGACGCAGCGCGTCGGCGCGGCGCCTGCGGCGCGCTTCGCCAAGGTGCGGCACGCGGTGCCGATGCTGTCGCTCGACAACGCCTTTGCCGACGCCGACGTGGTCGATTTTGTCGGCCGCATCCGCCGTTTCTTGCGTCTGCCCGAGGACGAGGAAATCGTGTTTTCCGCCGAGCCGAAGATCGACGGGCTGTCGATGTCGCTGCGCTACGAGGACGGCAAGCTCGTCACTGCCGCGACCCGCGGCGACGGCGCTGAGGGTGAGGACGTCACCGCTAACGCCAAGACGCTGGACGACATTCCGAAGCTGCTCAAAGGCAAAAGCGTTCCGTCGGTGTGCGAGGTGCGCGGCGAAGTCTACATGACCAAGCCTGCCTTCCTCGCGCTCAACAAGCGCCAGGCCGAAGCCGGCAAGCAACTTTATGTCAATCCGCGCAACACCGCCGCCGGCTCGTTGCGTCAGCTCGACGCCTCGATCACCGCCTCGCGGCCGCTCGGCTTTTTCGCTTATGCCTGGGGCGAGATGAGCGCCATGCCGGCCGACACGCAGTCGGGCATGATCAAGTGGTTTGAGCGTTGCGGCTTCAAGACCAATCCGCTGACCAAGATGTGCCGCTCGGTCGACGAGCTGTTGAATTTTCACCGCGAGATCGAAGCGCAGCGCGCCGCGCTCGACTACGACATCGACGGCGTGGTCTACAAAGTCGATCGCCTCGATTGGCAGGAGCGGCTTGGTTACGTGTCGCGCAATCCGCGCTGGGCGATCGCGCACAAATTCCCGGCCGAGAAGGCGACCACGATCGTCAAGGACATCGAGATCCAAGTCGGCCGCACCGGCGCGCTGACGCCGGTCGCCAAGCTCGAACCGGTCACCGTCGGCGGCGTCGTGGTGCAGAACGCGACCTTGCACAATGCCGACGAGATCGAGCGGCTCGATGTGCGCATCGGCGATACGGTGCGCATCCAGCGGGCCGGCGATGTCATTCCGCAGGTTCTTGGCGTGGTGCTGGAAAAGCCGCGTGGTCCAAAAAAATATCCGTTTCCGAAAAAATGCCCGTGTCCGCTGCATACCGACGTGGTGCGCGAGCCGACGGCGACCGGCGAGGAGGGCGCGGTCGCGCGCTGCACCGGCGAATTCGCCTGCCCATACCAGGCCGTCGAGCATCTCAAGCATTTCGTCTCCCGCCGCGCCTTCGATATCGACGGCTTGGGCGAGAAGCAGATCGAGCTGTTCTACGAGAAGGGATGGGTAAAAGAACCGGCCGATATTTTCACGCTGCAAGAGCGCAACGAGAAAGCTGCGTTACGCGACGGCGACAAGAAAACGCGCCTGGAAGAGGTGGAAGGTTTCGGCGAGACCTCCGTGCGCAATCTGTTCGCCGCCATCGCCTCGCGGCGCGAAATATCGCTGGAGCGATTCATCTATGCGCTCGGTGTCCGGCACGTCGGCGAGACCACCGCCGTGGCGCTGGCGCGCGGCTATGGCAACTGGACGGCGTTCCACGATGCCTGCCGCAAGCTCGCCGCCGGCGACGCGGAGACGCAAGAGGAGATGGATGCGCTCGATCAGATCGGCGACACGGTGATCAAAAGCCTGCGCGATTATTTCGGCGAGGCGCACAATTGCCGGCGCGTCGAGCGGCTGGCAACGCAGGTGCGCATCCGCGACGCGGAACAGCCGCGCGCCGATTCGGCGATCGCCGGTAAGACCGTCGTCTTCACCGGCACGCTGGAAAAGATGACCCGCGACGAAGCGAAAGCGTCCGCGGAACGCCTCGGCGCCAAGGTGTCCGGCTCGGTATCGAAAAAAACCGACTACGTCGTCGCCGGTCCCGGCGCCGGGTCAAAGCTCGCGGAAGCAAAGAAACTCGGCGTCGCGGTGCTCACCGAAGACGAGTGGCTGAAGCTCGTTCGGTAGGGGCACTGGATTGCTTCGCTTCGCTCGCAATGACGACAGGCCGTCCCGCCACGGCCGCTATATTCGTCCCACCAAAACCAGCACAAGGACGATGATCAGAATGAGGCCGAGTCCGCCGCCGGGATAGTAGCCCCAGCCGTTTGAATAGGGCCACGTCGGCAACGCGCCGATCAGCAACAGAATCAGAACAATGACAAGAATGGTCCCGAGCATGACGTTTCCTCGCTCCGACCCAACCCTTGCGAGGAAAACGCCGGCGGCAGCCAGAGGTTCCTTTGTTTGGAACGCGCGAGGTTAATTCCGCGGCGGCGGAATCGTCGCAGCAAACAACCAGGCCCGCGTGGTGGTATCGAGAATCGGCGCCAGCGTTTCGCGCACGCGCGCCTGATAGGCGTCGAACCAGGTGCGCTCGTCCGCGGTCAGCAGCGCCGGCTCGATGAGGCGCGTGTCGATCGGCGCCAGCGTCAACGTTTCGAAGGCGTTGAGCGGCTTTTCCGCGCCGGCCACCGGCGCCGCTTCCGTCACCAGCACCAAATTCTCAATGCGGATGCCGTAGGCGTCGGGGCGGTAATAGCCTGGCTCATTGGATAGGATCATGCCGCGCTTGAGCGCCGCGCCGCCGAGCTTTGAGATGCGCGCCGGCCCTTCGTGCACCGAGAGGTAGCTGCCGACCCCGTGGCCGGTGCCGTGATCGTAATCGAGCCCGGCGCGCCAAAGATATTGCCGCGCCAACGCATCGAGCTGCGCGCCGGTCGTGCCGTCCGGAAACACCGCCCGCGCGATGGCCATATGACCCTTGAGGACCAGCGTGAAATTCCGCCGCATCTCGGCGGTCGGCACACCCACCGCGACCGTGCGGGTGATGTCGGTGGTGCCGTCCTCGTACTGGCCGCCGGAATCGAGCAGATAAAGGTCGTTCGGCGCAATGCGGCGATTGGTTTTGCGCGTCACGCGGTAATGCACGATGGCGCCGTTGGGGCCGGCGCCGGAAATGGTCGGGAACGAAATGTCCTTCAGCATTCCGGTCTCGCGGCGAAAGCTTTCCATCGCTTCGACCGCGGCGATCTCGGTCAATTCGCCGCGCGGCGCCTGGCGGTCGAACCAGGCGAGGAAGCGCGTCACCGCCGCGCCGTCGCGCAGTTGCGCCGCCCGCGCGCCGTCGATCTCGGTGCAGTTCTTCACCGCCTTCATCGGCGTGATCGGATCGGACCCGCGCACGATCGCGCCGCCGTTCTCGACGATGAGCCGCGCAATTGCTTCCGGGGCGATGGCCGGATCGAGCCAAACGGCGCGATGCTCGCGGCCCAGCGCGGCAAGGTCGCGTTCGAACGCGGCGTTGGGGCGGACGTCGGCGATCTCTTCCAGGCGCGAGCGGATTTCATTGCCGATCTTGCGCAAGTCGACGAACAGCGTCGGCCGGCCTTCCTTCGGCACAATGGCGAAAGCGAGCACCACCGGCGTATGCGGCACGTCGCTGCCGCGGATGTTGAAGAGCCACGACACCGCGTGCGGATCGGACACCATCAGCGTGTCGGCGGCGCGGCTCGCCATCTCGGCGCGGATACGTGCGAGCTTGCTCGCCACCTCCTCGCCGGCATAGCGCAGTTCGTGCGCGACCACGGCGCCGAGCGGCGGCTCCGGCCGGTCGGTCCAGATGACATCGATGGGATTGTCTTCGACGGCAACCAGGCCGGCGCCCGCCTCGCTGCACGCTTTGGCGAGCCGTTCGGCGCCGTCGACGGTATGCAGCCACGGCGAATAGCCGAGCTGCGCGCCGGCCGGCAGATTGGCTTTGATCCAGGCCGGCGGCGGATTGTCGACCAGGTGTTCGATGGAAAAAATCTCGCCGCCGACCTCCTCGCGCACCTGCACCTGATAACGGCCGTCGACGAACAGCACGGCGCGCTCGGCCAGCACGATGGCGAGGCCGGCCGATCCGGTGAAGCCGGTGAGCCAGGCGAGCCGCTCCTCGGACGGCGGCACGTATTCGTTTTGGAAGCGGTCGGTGCGCGGCACGATGAAGCCGTCGAGCCCGCGCACCTTGAGTTCCGCGCGCAATGCGGCGACGCGCGGCGCGGTGGCGCCGGGCTCGGCGCGATCCTCGAACGACTGGAAGAGCGCTTCGAACATGCGGGTCAATCTAGGAGGCCGACCGGGGAGGGGCAACTCGGCGCCTTCGCCGCGCGCGCCGCGTGAACACCAGCGTGGTCCAGCCGTCGATGTCGATGCGCCGTTCGAGCGCCAGCGGCCGATAAGCTGCGATCACCGCATTGGCTTGCGACGGCAATATCCCGGACAGGACGACGCGGGAACCGGGCGCCGCCAGATGGCGCAGCGGCGCAGCGATGCGCGCCAGCGGGCCGAGCAGGATATTGGCGAGGATCAGATCGAACGGCGCGCGGGCGCGGATCGCGCGCGCACCGACGCCGTCGGCTGCAATGACCGCGACGAAGCCACCGGCGCGATTGCGCCGGACATTGTGGCGCGCGGCGCGCACGGCAGCGGCATCGATGTCGGTCGCGAGCACGCGCACGCGCAAGGCGCGCGCCGCGGCGATGGCGAGCACGCCGCTGCCGGTGCCGATATCGAGAATGCGCGGCGCGCGCCGCCGCGCGCTCAGTGTCTTGCAGATCGCGTCGAGTGCCAGCAGGCAACCGCGCGTGGTGCCGTGATGCCCGGTGCCGAAAGCGAGCGCCGCCTCGATCTCGATGCCGATGCGGTTGCGCGGCACGCGGGCGCGGTCATGAGCGCCATGAACGACGAAGCGCCCGGCGGCGACCGGCGCCAGTCCGGCAAGGCTTTGGCGAACCCAGTCCGCCGCTTCGACGCGGCCGAAGCGCAAAGCCGCGGCCGCCGCAGGTCCGGCCGCCGCCTTTACCGCAGCCCGCACGGCGTCGCCGTCGCGCCGCGCGTGGAAATGGATCGCGACCTGCCAGCGCCCGCCGCCGGCATCGGACATGCTCACGGCGACATGTTCGGCGGCGAAGCGATCGGCGACAACATCGCCGACACCGAGCGCCGTCCGTTCATCGGTTTCCAGCCGTGCTACCAAGGACGGCACATTCGCGGACTTAGCAGAAGACATTGATGGACTATTCGCTTTCTTCCTGGTCCCCGGAATTCACAGCAAATCGGTGCAAAAAACCGCAAGGCTGGAACGCAGCCGATGATTCGGTAGTGTCTCTGTTTGAAATCCACAGGCTTTGACACAGAGTCGTCCACAGCTTGGCGCTGGCATATAATACCTCGCCCGAGTTGCGAGGATCACCCGTCTCACCAACGCGTTTTCCAAGAAATTCGAGAACCATTGCCACGCGCTGGCACTGTATTTCTATTGGTACAACTGGGTCCGCATCCACAAGACCCTCGGTGTCACGCCAGCAATGGCCGCTGGTATCTGTGACAGGCTTTTGTCTATGAGCGATTTGGCGGAAATGATAGACGCGGCGCTGCCCAAGCCGGGCAAGCGCGGGCCGTATAAGAAGCGCGCGGCATAGGCATTGTGTCATGCAGGAACTGCGCTACTGGGCTGTTGCCAGTCTTGTTCTCATCGGACTTTGGATAGCATTTGCGCTTTGGGTATCCGCCACTATATCGAGCAACGAACCGCCGGAGGCGGTAGTATTTGTTAACCCCGGACCCGTTTTGGTGCTGGCAATATGGACAGCGTACTTTGGCTTAGCGGTGGTGATCCGCGTCCTATTTCTTGATCGTCAAAATAGCCAAGCTTGCCGCGACAAGAATGGTCAGAAATTCAAACTGAGACACTACCGATTATTCACACGACGACACCCCACTTATCCACAGGTTATCTGGCCTCGCTTCAACTGCTTTTCCGCCTGCGGGCCGCGATCAAATGGGCGGTCGCCGGTGCAGCGGGAACCGCACTTCCGGTTGCAAATCCGAATTCGACACCGGAATTTCAAAAATTTGCTATGATTCGTTTGATTCTGAAACTCGCGTGAGAACGTTTCTCAAGCGTCGGCGGCCTTTGGAATCGGGGGGGCGCGATTGTCATGGCCCGGATGGCCGGCTTGGGAGAGCTCGCATGAATGTCATTGTCTTTGCTTCCCGCAAGGGCGGTTCGGGAAAGAGCACGCTGGCGGCGCATCTCGCCGCGTACGCGCACCGGCCGTCGCGGCCTTGTCTGCTCATCGACACCGATCCGCAAGGCTCGCTGACGCTGTGGCACAAGCTGCGCGACGATGCCGAATTGCCGCTGCGGACCGCGCAGCGCGGCGTTGGCGACATCGTCAAGGCGGCCAAGCGCGACGGCATCGAATGGGTCTTCATCGACACGGCACCGAACATGTCGGCCAGCGTCACCGACGCGATCCGCGCCGCCACGTTGGTCGTCGTGCCGTGCCGGCCCGGCGTGTTTGATCTTGAGGCCGTCAAGGAGACCGTCGCCTTCGCTCGCCAGCTGCGCAGGCCTTACGCAGTCGTCATCAACGGCGCGCCGCCGCGGCGCGAGGATGTCGAGTCGCCGCTGGTCACTTATGCCCGCGAAAGCCTGCTCGGTCTCAACATCCCGGTGTGGGGCGGTCAGGTCACGCAGCGGGCGAATTTCATCCTGGCGCTGGCCGCCGGCGAGGGCGCCAAGGAATACGATGCCGACTCGTTTGCCGCGGCTGAAATCGGCCGGCTGTGGGCGGCGATCGAAAAATCGGTGCGGGCGATCCACGGCGCGCGCGAGAGCGCGGCGATGCACAAGGTGGCGGCCTGACAACGCCGCTCTTTTGAAGCGAGCCGCGTCCGCGCCTTAAACCGCAAAACTTGGGCTGGTGCGCTCGATCCGCAAAGGTTCGGTCATCGCGCGTTCGGCTATCGTGCTCTCGGCGACCGGCTCAAGCGTCGCCGCCATGGCCTCGATGCGCCCGATCACGTCGCGCGAATACGGCCCGACGTGCAGGTAAAGCGCCATCATCGCCACAATCCAGCGGATCGAATTCGGATTGCTCGCCATGCATTGTGTCAGGGTGCGGCGGAACATATCGCGCGGTTCGGGCAGGTTCGTCATAATGCGATGCACGATTTCCAAGCTGCCGAGCTTGTGCCGCGAATGCTCGGCGCGCGTGCGTTGCTGCTTGCGTCCGGAATTGTCGAGCATCTTGGTCAGACGCAGCAAACGGCCCGCATAGGCGTCCGGATCGTAGATGCGCTCCAGGACGTGCACGTAGTCGGCGAGGATCTCCTGCCGCGGCCGCAATGTCGTGAAGTTGAGACCCATCGTGCACTGGTCCGCGCTCTTCACATTGGCGCGCTCGGGAAACGGATGCAGGCGGCCTTCCGCTTCGAGCCGGCGGGTGAGTTGCGTGTTGGGCAAGGCGTAAAGCAGGCCCACCATGCAGACCGGGATGGCAGCTTCCTCGATCAGATCGATCATCGCATCCGCCATCGAGCGCGTCTCGGTGTCAAAGCCGATGATGAAGCCGGCGGTCACAAACAGACCAGCGGCGTAAACTTTGTGGATGCTCTCCGCGATATTGCGCCGGGTGTTCTGCTTCTTGCGCATCGCGATCAAGGTGGCAGGATCGGGGCTCTCGATGCCGATAAAGACGCCGACGAAATTGGCGCGGTTCAAAAGCCGGAGCAGTTCGGCGTCGTCGGCGATATTGATCGAGGCCTCGGTGGTGAACTCGAAGGGACAATCGTGCGCGTCAAGCCACGTCGCGAGCTCCGGCAGGAATGCCTTGACCGCCTTCTTGTTGCCGATGAGGTTGTCGTCGACGAAATCGACGTGGCCGCGATAGCCGAGACGGTAGAGCTCGTCGAGCTCGGCGAGCATCTGGGCGTTGGTCTTGGCCCGCGGCACGCGGCCGTAAAGCTCGATGATGTCGCAGAACTCGCAAGTGAACGGGCAGCCGCGCGAGAACTGCACGCCGATGTGCAGGTAGTCGTCGAACTTGAGAAGATCGAAGCGCGGGATCGGCGACTTGGTCACGTCGACCTGAAACTTCTCCGCCTCGAACACGCCTTCGCGCGCACCGGCCTCCCAGGCTTCGACGAATTGGTCGATGATCCCTTCGGCTTCGCCGAGGATGCGAAAATCGGCGGTCCGGTAGATATCGGGAGTCGACGTGACGCTCGGCCCGCCGACGGCAACGGGCTTGCCCCGCGCCCGGCACAGATCGATGACGTCGAGGGTGTCGCCGCCTTGCGGCAGCATGCCGCCGGTCAACACCAGGTCGGCCCAATCAAGGTCGTCGTCGCTCAATTCTTCGGTATTGCGGTTGACCAGCCGCACCGACCAGGACGGCGGCAGCAGTGCCGCGAGCGTTATCAGGCCCAGCGGCGGCGCCGGATATTTGGCGCCGAAGACTTCAGCGGTCCGCGTGAAATTCCAGAAGGTGTCCGCCTCGAAGCGGGGGTAGATCAAAAGTGCGTTGCACCCTTTTGCAGGTCCTGCATGTTCCACCCCGGCCGCCTTCCGTTAGATTTCACGGTAGGCGGCGGCGCCGTACGAGTCCAGCGGTCTATCCCGGCTTCCGGGTGGTTCAGTACCGGTTGTAAGGCTGCAGCCCGTAATATTGCGGCGGCGGTGGTTGCGGCGGGAAATAGGTCTGTTGCTGGGCGTAATAAGGCTGCTGCTGGCCGTAATAGGGCTGCGGCTGTGCCTGCCGGTAATATTGCGGCTGTCCGTAATTCGGCTGTCCGTATTGCGGCTGCCCGTATTGCGGCTGCGGCACTTGCCCATATTGCGGGGGCGGCTGTTGCGGGTAGTAACCCTGCGCGTCGTAGGGCCGCGGCGGCTCGGGCTGGTAGCCGTCATAGCCGGGCGGCGGGACCGGCGGCTGCGCCGCAGCCTCCTCGGCCGGCGCCCGGCGCCGCACCGTCTCCTGGCCGGTGCCCGCAGGCGTCTCGCCGGACACGACCACGGTCGTCTCCTTCATGCTTTGCGCCTGCACCAGGGCGAACAGCGTGGCGGCATTGGTCGGCGCCAGCCGCACGCAGCCGTGCGACACCGGCAAGCCGAGATGCTTCACGTCGGAAAAGCCGTGAATGGCATGGCCGCGCATGTCGAAGAACATGGTGTGCGGCATCGGCGCATTGTCCCATTCCTGCGACAGGTGGTCGGCATCCATGCGGTTGACCTTGAACGTGCCGTTCGGCGTGTCGTAGCCGCGCCGCCCGGTCGACACCGGCCAGACGTAACGCGTCTCGCCGTCGACCGCGACCGTCATGCGCTGCGCGTTCTTGTCGATATTGACGAGGATGGCGGCATGCGCCGACGGCGCAGCCGAAACCGCCAGCGCCGCGGCAAAGAGCGAGGCGACGAGCAAAGCACCGATACGCATGAACACACCCACAATGGCAACGCCACACGGCAAGGCAAGAATGATCGCTCTTGACCTAAAGGAATCTGTCGTCAGCACTTGGTTCAAATCAAGAGCGTCACACCGTGCAAACAGCAAGATAGTGAATGACGCAGGCGAAAGCTTGAATGAAATGCGGCGGGAACGGTTAGCGCCCGGGCGTTTTCTTCATTCCGGGGCGCCACAAAGTGGCGAGCCCGGAATCCATATTCACGAGCCGTTCAGGAAAGGTTCGGAGCGCAACCAAAGCGACTGTGAATATGGATTCCGGACTTGTCGTGGAGCTTGTCATCGGGCCGGCCACTTCGGGCCGGGCCCGTTGGCGCCAATCCGGAATGACGCCGGCTAACCAAACCCATCGCGCTTGAGCCGGACGATCGCCTGATCGAGCGCCGCAAGGAAACTGGAACGATCGCGCGCCGAGAACGGCTTCGGGCCGCCGGTGATCTCGCCGGCGCTGCGCAGCGAGTCCATCAAATTGCGTGTCGCCAGCGTCATGCCGATCGAGTCTGCGGTGAAGAGCCTGCCGTTCGGCGCGATGACGGTGGCGCCGGCTTTTACGCAGCGGCTCGCCAGCGGCACGTCGGCAGTGATCACAATGTCGCCGCGCCCGGCTCGCTCGGCGATCCAATTGTCGGCCTCGTCCATGCCGGCGCCGACGACCACGCGCTCGATCAGCGGGCCGCCAGCAAAAGTGGCCCCCGGTTTTGCGTCCGGCGGCCCGCCAACGAACAAGTCGCGCGGCACCGCGATCGGGCTGTTGCTGACGACAAAGACTTTAAGCGCGACGCCCTTCCGCGCGTGGCGCTCGGCGACGCGATACACCTCCTGCTTTACCGGGCAGGCATCGGCGTCGACGTAGATGGCGATGGGTTTCGGCGAAGCGGACGAGGAACTCACAATCGCTCGACAAAATTTGGTCGCGATTTCGATCAGCGCGAAAACACACGCTACGTGATGTCGTCGAACGAATAGGGGCAAGGAGAGGAGAATGTCGCCTCGTCGAGCCCGGTCTCCCGCGCCGCCTCGATCCGCGTCCGGCGGTAGGCGCGGGCAATGGCTTCATCGATGCGCGACCGCAGGCCAGGATTATCCGACAGCACATCCGCGATCTCCAGGCGCTGCTCCTGGATGGAAAGAACCCAGCTGCGCGACCGTAACGACGGCTGATGATCCCATTTGAGCATATGCACCATCAGCACGCGCAGTGCGCTGACGAGCTTGTTGAACTGCTCCCGCCCCAAAGACTCGATCTCCTCGGCAAGATTGTCGCAATCGAGCGCCTCGAAGCGGCCTTCACGAAGATGGCGCGCCTGCTCAAGCAGCCAGGAATAAAAGTCCCGCTCATACTCGGCACGCACCGGCTCGTCGCCGGGCGCCAGATCGGGAGTTATGTCCTTGCGAGGTCCGACCATTTCTCATCCTTGAGCTTAGGATAGCAGAAACATCGGCCTCGTCCGAGGCCCTCACACCCGCTCCACAAACGTATCCACCACGCGCTTCTCGCCGGCCTGATCGAACTGGATCGTCAGCTTGTTGCCGTCGATGGCGGTGACGTTGCCGTTGCCGAATTTCTGGTGGAAGACGCGGTCGCCCAGCGTGAAGTCGGAGACGGTGCCGGTGGATTTCGCCACCAGCTCGCCTTCGATGGTGAGCGGCAGGCGGCGCGCGCCGCCCGATTCGTTGCGGGCACGCCAGGGCGACGGCGACGAGGTGTCGTCGAAACCGTCCTGACTATCGTCGGCGTAGCGTGTGCCGCTTTCGGCGAAGCCGCCGCCGGATTTCTTGCCCTGGGCGCGCTGCCAGCCGGGCGTGGTGTAGTTCGAGCCGAACGAGGTGGCGCTGTCGAAGCGCGAGGCGCCGTAGCCGCCATAACCGCCGAAGCCGCCTTGCGACTCGATGACCTCGACATTGG
>Ga0209006_10004797_pt1 | contig 12264 bp, 9 predicted proteins | sample JacPin_JW_Ref_O2_FD_188567 | JGI IMG/M metagenome (GOLD analysis project Ga0209006, IMG submission 188567) | Forest soil microbial communities from Algoma, Ontario, Canada - Jack Pine, Ontario site 1_JW_Ref_O2 (SPAdes) (version 2) | ecosystem: Environmental > Terrestrial > Soil > Boreal...
GACTAGTACTAGCGCAGGTAGTACTGCCGCAAGCTTACGTCCGTGGTGGCTTTTCATGAAAACTCTCCTGAGGTTCCCAAATTACTGCGTCGGGGCATTGGGATTAATGGGCTTCAATCCCAATTGCTTGGCAATCTGCCGTTCCTTCATGTTGAAAGCGTTGTGTGGTTGTAGCGTACGCAGATAGAACACCAAATCCCATGCTTCATCCGGCTTGATGTTGTCGGAGAACGAAGGCATGGGTGTCCCGTCCAGGCCGGTCATGAAGATCCGGTAAATGTCCTGATCCGTATCTCCGCACTTGGGCCGCGCACCTTCGGTAAAGTTGAATGCGGCAATGGGCGCACCGAGGTCGTCGGTCAGAGTGGCGGCGGAAGGGCCATTGGCCATACCCTGCACACCGTGGCACTTCCAGCACTGAACGCGGGCGAAGACGTCGCGTCCGGCCTTGATGCGTTCGGGGGTGACTTCCGGCTCGGGCGGAATCTTGATGGGATCTCCCGGCTTTTCGTTCGCCCAGCGAGGAGAGAAGTGCTTGACCCAGGCGACGAGATCCGCGCGCTGCTGCTTGGTGAAGGTACTCCATTGCGGCATGGCAGAACGGTCCATGCCGCGGGCGATAGTATCGAAAAGATCTTCATCGGTGGGCAAAGTCCCGCTCGGGGTGGAACGGCACTTAAAGATGCCCAACTGGAAGTTGCGGGGCTTGGGCCACGTCGGCGGGAGCAGCCACTGGGCGACTTCGCCGTTGCCATCGCCCAATTCGCCGTGGCAGCCGACGCAATACCTGCGGTAATCCGCGGCGGCGTCTTTCGCGTGCCCCGTGATGTTGCCAATGTGACTGACCGAGCCCGGAGCAGCTTCCCACACCTTAAGCTGATCGGAGGCAAGCTGCGCCCGTGAAGCCAGCGGAAGCGCCAAAAACGCAGCCGCACCCAGCCAAAGCGACCACTTTCGCAATGTTGTCTGCATGTCTATCCCCCGCAGAAATGGAAACTTAGAAATCAAAGTCGAAACCGATCAGAAGCTCGCTTGTATTGATATTGGCGGTGTTGAGACCGAGCGAAGGACCCGTACCGTCCTGATGCAGCCAGTTGTATTCGTTGTGCCACGCGAAGCCGGCACGGCTTGTCATGAAGGGGTTATAGCGATAACCGATGGTGTAGGTAGATATGTTTCCCAGAGTGGAAGGGGTGCCCGGGGTTGACTGCTGCGACATCCGGATGGTCTCGTAGCGGCCGATAAAGATCAGCTGCGGGCTGTAAACGTAATGGGGCTCAAACAGGACGCCGTTCCATGTGGGATTTCGCGAACCCGGAGGAAGCGTGGTACCCGGGGTATTGTTGTTGGGCGCGACGGCGTCAATGACGTCGCCGTAGCCTTGACCGAACCAGGCGCTATCCGAACCGTGCTGAGTTACGACTTGCAGGTCGAGGTGCTGGCCGAAATAAAACTGACCAACAAATCCTTCACGACTGAAATTCTTGTTGCCAATGCCGCTGCCGGGAAGGTAACCGGTAGGGCCGCCGCTGGTCAGCCAACTCGTGGGAGCTTCACCCACAAAGGCGTACGCTCCAATGCGCTGGACACCGAGCTTGCCGGTGTCAAACGCCTGACTACCCGTGAAGAATCCCGAGTATGCGTTGGAACCGTAGGTCAAGCCAGGCGTACCGTCGACGGAACTCAAGATGGCCGCGGAGTAACGCGTGCGGTCATTGTTGGAGTGACCCATTACTTCGACGCCGAGCTGGTTGTCACCCATCTGGCCGAAGATGTTTCCATCGCCCACCGGAATGAAGTGATAGAGCTGATAGATGCCGCCGTTGCCGGTAAGGGTCAGGATGCGCTTCTCAGAAAGCAAATTGTCGAGTTCGAACTTGCCCAGCTTGATGTTCAAGTAAGGGCTGCCGAACAGGTTATCCAAGCGGGCCATGACCGTTTCAAAGTGAAAGGCCCCGGTATTGTCGGAGGAAGGAAGCAGGAAGAACGAGAAGTTCTTCTCGAGGGTGCCGCCGGTATGCAAGTCAAGGCCACTCAGGTCGAACCCCGAGGTCTCGACGCGCTGGACGGCGCTGTCAACTCCGCCCGTGGAGTCCACTAACACCTTGCCGGTGCTCACCCGGTGCCAGATTGGGGTCATGCGGAAAGTGACCGGCCAATAGCCCGGGTTTTGCCAAATCGGTGCGTCCCGGTCATTCATCAGCTGATAGCCATTATCTTTGAACTTTTGTCCAAAGTAGTTCAGCATCGGCCAGGACTCATGGCAGGCGGAACAGCGCAGACCGTATTTTCGGGCGAACGCGGGGAGGGCGTTAGCGGGCTGGCTGCAGGTGATTACGAGTGAGATCGCACAGAGCAAAACAGCAGAGAGCGAGTTCGCAAATTTGCGGATTCGCAAAAGACCCATAGCGTTCATGGCCGGACTCCTCGGCATCAAAACAACCAGGTTTTGTTAGACCGCGTACCCACAAGAGCTTTAGGCGTAGGAGCTTATTAAGAGACGCCAGCAGAAAAACCCCTTTTCCGCAGACGACCGATACTTGGAAGAACCTTCGGTCTTACCACCGTACCGCAGGTGAATCTACTACGGCGGAAATGAGAAGTGCAAGTGTTTCGCAACTTTTTTTTTACAAAGATTTTACAAAGTCGGGTTTTTCAACAATCCCAAGACCTGGTTTTCATTTCGAGTTAAATCGGTACCGACAGTTGACAGGCCAGCATGGAACATACGAGACTCTGTGCAGGAAACGCATAAAACGGTGAACAGCGTGAGTTGTGGGACGGGCCCTGAAGGTTGCCGGTCGGCGTTAAAGGCTGCAGACCGCAGGATCGCCAACCATGGTCGAAGCGTGCAATCCCCTTACTACCAGGGCCGTGGAGAGGCTTCGGCACACTCGATCTTGAGGGCTCTCCTGCCGATCACCCTTATGCTCATGCTCACACTCGTGGCCATGGTTCCTGCCGGCTTCGCCAAGGAAAAGGAAAAGCTTAGCTACGGAGAAGGCCTGATCGTCAACATACCCTTGCCCGAGGCGGAAGTAGAGCAAGTGGTGGAAGATGTCGCTCAGAACGGCATGATCCGGGGAACCAAGGAATACAACAAGGACGAATTCATCTCAGGCGCGAAGCTATCGGACACTCCTCGCGTGTTTCCGGCATGGACGGAGGCTGGAAAAGCGATCTACAAGGTGCGGGAGCAGGCCATCGACCCCCGCAACTTCAAGGATAGCAGCGACGTCGGGACGCTGGCAGTTCGCTATGTGGTTCTGCCGCAGGGTGAGAAAAACACCGTGCTGCGCATCGATGCACTGTTCCAGGAAGACTTCCGCCATACGTTACATCAGTCTGACGGTTCGATCGAAAGCGCCGAATACAAAGACATTCGCGAGCATCTCGATACGATTGAAGTGATGAAGAGCCAGGATGCGGAGGCGAAGAGAGAGCGCCAGGAGTATATGGCGCGCAAGCAGAATCCAGGTGTAAGGAATGAGGGCGTCTCTTCGTCGACCGCTCAGGCCCCGGCTGCCCAGACACCTGCGGAAGCCGCGCCCCAGCCGGTTGAAAACAATCCGGAGACCGCTACGCCGCAGAATACCGTGGTGGAGTCGGAAGCGGCGGAGTCTGCGGCACCGCCGCCTCCTCCCGCACAAACGCTGGAAGAGCGCCTGAAAGATCTCCGCAAGCAAGTGCAACGCCTGGTAAAAGCTCCGGGGGCCCCGCTCAAATCGGCTCCGTTCCACACGGCGGGCACTTTGCAGTTGCTGACTCCGGGCACGGAAGTTCTGATTCTGATTAACACGCCTTACTGGTACGGCGTGGAAACTCATGAAGGGCAGCATGGATGGATGCAGCGCGATCAGCTGGAGCTGCTGCAATGAGAATCCAGCGAGCCCAAGTGCATCGCATGATCGTGGCCGGCGTGATCGCAAGCGTTGCTGGTGCGGTGTGGCTGCAAGCGCAGAGCAATGCCAACGAGCGAACGTTTCCGCAGTCGAAGGCGACGATCGAAAAAACTCTGAAGGAAATGCCAACCTCCGGACGCCTTCCGGTGCTGGATGGTTTCGCGACATCGTCCGATCATCCTCTGGAGCGATATCAGCGCGGGTACTACCAGACGAAATTTCAAGTGACGGCGACTCCATCCGGCGGATCGGTGGTGCGGGTGAGCGTGCAGGTGACAGCTTGGTACGCCGATCCGGTGGCAGCGAAGTCCGGATATCAGTTGCTGCCCTCAAATGGACGGCTGGAAGGCGATGCGCTGGACCAACTGGCCGACCAGCTGGCCGCGACCTCGCCAGCGAGCGTGCCGGCAACGAGGGCTCCGACGACGGCGACGATGAAAGCGCCGGCAAGAAATCCGGCGGGTTCTTCCGACTCGGCAAGCGCTTCGGAACCGACGATCTCCGCGCCGGTGCCGCGGCTACCGGATGTGAACAGCAAGTCGCTGGCGCAAGGGCTATCCAGGCAGGAGCAAAACAATTCGCAGACCAGCAAGCAATCGAGTTCGAAACCGGGCGCGAACTCGCTGGATGGCGCGGGCCCGCTACAGACCGAAATTGACAGCCTGCAAGAGGTGCTGAAGAACCAGGCGCATCCGAAGAATCTGGTGGCGGTGAAAAAATCCGGAACCGCAGTGGTTTCGGCCCCGAGCTTAACGGCGCGCACTCTGTTTCTGGCCAGCCTGCATGATGAGTTCGAGATGCTGGATTTCAATCGGGATTGGGTGCACGTAAAAATCTCCGGCCTGTCGCGCGGTTGGGTCTGGCGCAGCAATCTGGAGATGCCAGAAAGCGTCCCAGAGAACGACGTGCCACCTGCGGCGTCGGCCGCTCCAACGCCCTCGGAGATATTTCACGTGACGCGAGAAGAGATCGCGCCCTTCCCTGGCGATTGGGAACCGCTTCGCGGCAAGAGCGTAAAGATTGTATCGGTGGAGAAGATTGACGAGAACGCGAAGGACTCAGGTGCGCAGTTGAGGCTGGAGTTCGCCAAGTTCATAATGGACAAAGATTATGCGGAGCTGGCGCAGAAATCGAAGACACAGGAACTAGCGGGAATCGTGGTAATCTTTGATTCCGCAGATGGCGGAATGATTGCGGCTACATTCCCTACGCTGCAACGGTGGAAGGCTGGTACGCTAACGGACGCAGCGTTGTGGCATCAATGTTTTTTTGATCCGCCGGAAACTTTTTCACAGCCTGGAGTGGCAGCGAGTAAGTAGCCAAACTTAGAGATTCCGCATCCAAGTCGCATGCGGTAATGCGGTTCCGGCTTGAGTTTTAGCTTGACTTTGGAATGCGATAAGCGTACCTATGCAATCCTTGGGGTGGATTGTGGGGCCACTCTGCCGGCCGGACGTGGAAGCGTCAATTGACGGGGACAACGAAGACACCTGCGAGTGTACGAATAGCGGTAGGACAATCACACCACTGATCGATCAAATGAGCACGATGACCCAACCTTTGTCTCTGCTTCGAAGTCAGGCGACGTCCTTGCTGCGCGACTATTCCGAGTTGATGAAAGCGCGCGTCACCACGCTGATCGTGATGACGGCGTGGTGCGGATATTATTTCGGCGCGCAGAAAGCTGGCGTTTCATCGGTTTCCTGGGGGCTGTTGCATGCCCTGCTCGGCATCGGCCTGGTTTCGAGTGGAACGGCCGCGCTGAACGAAGTGATGGAATATAAAGTGGACGCGAATATGCGGCGCACAGCGCAGCGGCCGCTGCCCACCGGCCGCATGAGCCTGCTGCATGCGACGACCGCGGGCCTGATCGCGACGCTGGGGGGATCGATTTATCTGGCGATCTTCACCAATCCGCTGACTGGACTGCTGACGTTTCTGACGTCGGTGGTTTATCTGGCGGCGTACACGCCGCTGAAGAGGATCTCGCCGATTTGCACTTTCGTTGGCGCTTTTCCCGGAGCGATGCCCGGCGTTCTAGGCTGGACCGCGGCTCGGGGTCAACTGGAATGGGGTACACTGATCCTGTTCGGCATCCTGTTCGTGTGGCAGTTCCCGCATTTCTTTTCCATCGCCTGGCTGTATCGCGAAGATTATGCCGCGGGTGGAATTCGCATGCTGCCGGTGGTTGAGGAAGATGGACGATCGACGGCGCACCGGATTCTGGCTTACTCGATCATTCTGATTCCGTTGAGCGTGCTGCCCGGCGTGTTCGGCATGGCTGGGAAGATCTATATGGTGGGGGCGATGGTCTTAGGGATCGCGCTATTTTATTTTGGCGCACGACTGGCGTTCCTCAAGATGCCGGTGAACAATGCTCGATCGAAGATGCTGGCGCGTCATCTGCTGCAAGCTACCGTGATTTATCTTCCGCTCCTGTTCGCGCTGATGATGAGCAATTCGCTGAAGCCGTAGTAGGGGCGAGCCTGTCAGGCTCGGGCTGAATTTGGCTCACGCGCCGGGGCGGTTCAGCGGGAGACAAGGCCTCTCAGCTGATTGCTTTCTTCGCTGACCTGTAGTAGCGGCGAGCCTCAGTCAAAATACAGTTTGTGGTACCCACCTTTCGAACGGCGCGAAAGGTGGGGCAGCCAGCCTCGGGCTCGGGCTGAATTTGGCTCACGCGCGGGGGCGGTTCAGCGGGAGATCCTTCGCTACGCCTGAAGAGCGGCTACGCTCAGGATGACATTGGACGCAAAGACCAGGCCTCTCAGCTGACTGCTTTCTTCGCTGAACCTGTAGTAGACTGACCTCCCCTTGGGATAGCCAATCCCGCATTGGACCTGCATGACTGCACTCGCCAAGAAAGTTCTGTTGATCGGTTGGGACGCGGCCGATTGGAAGATCATCAACCCACTTCTCGACCAAGGGCTGATGCCCACGCTGGACGAATTCGTGAATCACGGCGTGATCGGAAATATTGCGACGCTGCGTCCGATACTTTCGCCGATGCTGTGGAACTCGATTGCGACGGGCAAACGGCCGGACAAGCACGGCATTCTGGGATTCATGGAACCCGATCCGCAAACCGGCGGGGTGCGACCGGTGACCAGCACATCGCGCAAAGTGAAGGCGCTGTGGAACATTCTGACGCAGCGCGGTTACAAGACTCACGTGCTGGGCTGGTTTGCCGGACATCCGGCTGAACCTATCAACGGGATTTCCGTCTCCGATCTTTTTCCTTACGCGGTGGGCGCGCCCGATAAGCCGTGGCCGCTGCCGCCAGGAGCGGTGCATCCGGAACGGTTGCGGGAGGAATTTGCCAGGCTGCGCATGCATCCCTCCGAGGTGACGGAGGCTGCGATCCTGCCGTGGATTCCGCGGGCGGGTGAGATCGACCAGGAAAAAGATAAAGGGCTGCAGTCGTTCGCAAAAATTCTTTCGGAGAATTGCTCCATCCACAACGCGGCTACGTGGATTCTGCAAAACGAGCCGTGGGATTTTCTTGCGGTTTACTACAACGGGATCGACCACTTCTGCCACGGCTTCATGCACTACCATCCGCCGCGGATGGAAGGCATTGCGGAAGAAAAGTTCGAGATTTACAAAGACGTGGTGAACGGCGCCTACCGTTTCCACGACATGATGCTGCAAACGCTGCTGGACCTGGCTGGGCCGGACGCCACGGTGATCCTTGTGTCCGATCATGGATTTCATTCCGATCACCTGCGGCCGCGCGGCATTCCGATGGAACCGGCTGGGCCCGCGGTGCAGCACCGCCAGTTCGGAGTGGTCTGCATGAAGGGCGATCACATCAAGCAGGACGAGCGAATTTATGGTGCGACGTTGCTGGACGTGACGCCAACCGTTCTGACGCTGTTCGGGCTGCCGGTGGGCGAAGACATGGATGGGCGCGTACTGGTGCAGGCGTTTGACGATCCGCCGCAGATCAAACGCATTCCGAGCTGGGAGAACGAGGCGGGGGAATGCGGGATGCATTCCGCGGATTTGCGCATGGATCCGGCCGCGGCGCAGGCGGTGCTGCAGCAATTCGTCGCACTCGGTTATATACAGCCACTCAGCGAAGATCAGGAAAAAGCGGTGGCGGTGGCAGTACGCGAGCAGCAATATAACCTGGCGCGTTCCTACATGGACTCGCGGCGCTACACCGAGGCGCAGGTCATTCTGGAGGAGCTGGCACAGAAGTGGCCGGACGAAGCTCGCTTTATGCAGCATCTGGCGCAGTGTTATCTGGCCCTGAGCCGACGTGCTGATGCAAAAGATCTTCTACAAAAGCTAATGGTGCTGAAGCCGAAAGTGCAGCCACCGAAGCAGCCTGCGGCGGAAGGAGCTCCGGATCACGGGATTGCGGTCGATGCGGCAGCGAAAGAAGTTCAGGCTGAGCAAGCGGCGGAGGGCCAGAAGCCGGAAGCCGATTCTTCCGCGCAGACGGCGGAGCCTAAGCCGCGCCCCTGGGCCGACCTTTTGATGGGAATCATTCAGTTCGAGGAAGGTCAGATGGATACGGCGCTGGCGAGCTTGCTCAAAGCGGAGAGTGCCGATCCGCATCTGCCTGATCTTCACCTGCGAATTGGGGAAACTTATCTTCGGTTAAAGCGAACGGACGATGCGGATCGCGCGTTTCATCGCGCGCTGGAGATTGATGGAGACAGTCCCGAAGCGCATCTTGGGTTGGCGGTGGTGCGGCTGCGCCAGCGTCGCAACGAGGAAGCCGCAGAACAAGCTCTGCTGGCGGTGGGGCTGCAGCATTTTCTGCCGCTGGGACACTTTTATCTGGGAGTGGCGCTGGCCCGGCTTGGCCATCGCGATCGTGCGGCTCTGGCTTTTGAAACATCGTTGAGCATGCTTCCGGGGCTGATCGCGGCGCACCGTTGGCTGGCCGCGCTTTACACGCATCCGAATGGCGACCTGGAAAAGGCCACTCGACATAGGGAAATTTTCTTAAGGATGAGAAGGCAGAGGCAGACGCAGGTGAAGGCGTAATTTTCACCTGAGGGAGCCCCGCCCTCGCGTCTGCGCTTTTTAGAGACGAGGCAGGGATTTTGACTTCGACTCCATCTTCCTTTTCAGCTTCCTATTTCAGGAGGCTCCCGAAAAAAATGGTTCTCGGATCGGATTCTTCAAGATCAAAATCCCCGCCCTGTCTCTGCACAAAACGCAGCGACAAGGACGGGGCACCCGCAACGGGGATAGCACCGCGCTGAGGCCGGACTCAGTGGACAGCACGAAAGAGAGAGCAACTCGGCGTCACGGCGCAATTGGTGCGTCAAGATCAAAATCCCCGCCCTGTCTCTGCACAAAACGCAGAGACAAGGACGGGGCACCCGCAGCGGGGATAGCGACCGCGCTGAGGCCGGACTCAATGGACGCACGGAAGAGAGAGCAGCTCGGCGTCACGGCGCAATTGGTCCGTCAAGATCAAAGTCCCCGCCCTGTCTCTGCACAAAACGCAGAGACAAGGACGGGGCACCCGCAGCGGGGATAGCACCGTACTAGTTTTCCAGGTAGGCGTCGATCCACTCTTTGACCTTGTGACGGCGATCGTCACCGTGGTCGAAGCGGAGGCCGAAGGATTTCGGTTTGCGCCATGTGACCACTGCCTTCACGGTGACGCGCGGTAAGGTGAGCAGCGAAAAAGAAATCTCGACGCTGGAACCTGTGGCAATATCCTCGGAACTCTTTAGCGACATGCCGCCGGAACTGAGGTCGATGCTGGAAGCGCTAAGACGCTGGCCATCATTGCTGACGACGGTGACCTCGGTCATGATGGGAATGCGCGCGTAGCGGCGGAACTCATGACGCACCAGCATGTGAGTGGCGCGAACCAGTTTGAGCGCCGCGGGACGTTCCAGAGGCTCCTGAAACACGGCATTGACGCCGTACTTCGAATAGCGCATCGCTTCCTGCGCGTTGCCTCCGAGAATAAACAGGATGAGCCGGCTGTTGGAGGGCGAGGTGCGCGCGGCTTCCATCACGGATTCCGCTCCGGGTCCCGGATTGAGCACGCAAGCTTCAAACTTCTCCTGATGCAAGCGCTGGGCCGCGATCAAAGAGAGGGGAACGGTTTCGATCCCGAACTGGCGGAAGCACTCCGTCAGCAGGGAGTTGGAAGACGCGTCAAGGTCGACCAAGGCAGCGCGTGCCGCAGTCTTTTTGGCGGGAAGATTGGGTGCCAAACCAATGCCAAAGGCTTTTTCCATAGGAGAAGGGCCCGATTGAATGCAGGTTGATTGTGGCGCGGCGGGAGCTGGATGGAAAGAACCCGAAGGGGCTGGGGGCAGAAGTACAAAAGTGCCATGACCGAACGTGGACTTGGCGGGTGGGTTATTTACGTGAAGTTCACAAACTAGTCCGTTTTAGAGTTCAGCTTAAACTCAGGGTCCCGTCGCAAGATTGCTTCATTTTTGATCGTCAAAGATCCTTTCGCCATCTTTACGTGGTGCCGGATCGCATCCCGTAGTTCTCTTGCCAATTGCTTGAGTTCCTCATGAGCCCCCTCATCGAGTGACTTTGAACAAACGGCGCGAATCCGCGCGATAATCTCTTCGATCCGGACATCGGTATAGCGCGGCATCGCGATATTTTAAGGAAGAGTATCGCAGCGAACGATAGAGTGAATTCCTTAGAACGCCGGGCGCAATTCCTAAGAATTCCCGAGCTTAGACCTTAGCTCCGGCGATGCCAAAAACAGGCGGGTAATTTCTTCGTACAGCGCCTTGGGTTGCTTCCTAAAGTACGCTCCAACCCGTCATTTCTCAGCAGGTTCGCGAGGAAGGTCAGTTCGGCGCCGCGGCCTGATTTGGCAGGCATATTGCCTTAGCAAATATTATGACGAATGACGGAAAAGAAATCTTTGACGAGAAAGAATGGCGCAGAGTGTGCGATCTGATCATCGCCGAGTCCAACCCGCAGCGGATGGCGGAACTGCTAGAGCTCCTTCTGAAAGAGTTGGAGGCTCGCAGGAAGTCGAATCTTTCGAAGCTTCAATCCAACAGATCGGGGGACGGAGTTGTGACCAGCAAGGGAAATTAGCGGGTACGCGCCGAGAAATTTTAGAAGATGTCGTAACTATTGGAACCAGACTATTCGATCCAACTATTCAGACCAGCGGCGGAAGAGTAGAGCGCCGTTGGTTCCGCCGAAGCCGAAGGAGTTGGACATGGCGTATTCCAGTTTCGCTTTGCGGGCGTGATTCGGCACAAAATCCATGCCGTTCGTTCCCGGATCCTGATTGTGAAGGTTGATGGTGGGAGGAAGGATCTGGTCGCGTAGAGCGAGGACAGTGATGCCGGCTTCAAGGCCGCCTGCGCCGCCGAGAAGGTGGCCGGTCATGGACTTCGTGGAGCTGACGGGAATTTTCCGATCGCCGAAGAAATTTCGGATGGCGTGGGCTTCCAGCGTATCGCCAATCGGAGTGGAAGTGCCGTGCGCATTCACATAGTCCACTTTGTCAGGGCTGATGCCAGCGTCGCGCGTGGCGTTGCGCATCACGCGAAATCCTCCTTCGTGCTCAGGGGCGGGCTGCGTCATGTGATAAGCGTCGCCGGACATTCCGTAGCCGGCAACTTCCGCAAGAATAGTTGCGCCGTGACTTTTGGCGTATTCGAGTTCCTCGAGCACAAGAATGCCGGCGCCTTCGCCCATGACGAAGCCGTCACGATCCTGGTCCCAGGGGCGGCTGGCTCTTTCGGGATCGTCGTTGCGGGTGGAAAGCGCGCGCATGGCGGCGAAACCGCCGACGCCCATGGGGGTGATGGCGGCCTCGGAGCCGCCGGCGATCATTACGTCGGCATCGTTGTGCTGGATGATGCGGAAAGAATCGCCTATAGAGTGCGCGCTGGTGGTGCAGGCGGTAGCGGTAGCTTCATTGGGTCCCTTGGCGCCAAATCGCATGGAGACGTGACCGGCGGCAAGATTGACGATGGCGGCAGGGATAAAGAAAGGGGAAATCTTTCGCGGGCCGCCTTCGAGGAGAGCAGCGTGCTCGCGCTCGATGATATCGAAACCACCGATACCGGAACCGATGTGAACGCCGACGCGTTCCTCGTTTTCAGGAGTGATTTTGAGGCCAGACATTTTGAACGCTTCATCCGCAGCGGCGAGGGCCAGATGGATGAAGCGTCCCATTTTCTTGACTTCTTTTTTCTCGACGAAGTTTAGCGGGTCGAAGTGCTTGACCTCAGCGGCGATCTGGCAGGCAAAGTTAGTGCAATCGAACTGGGTGATGCGGCCCACGCCGCTCTTACCGGCGAGCACAGCCTGCCACACTTCCCCGGTGGTGTTGCCAACCCCGCAGACCAGGCCGATGCCGGTAACTACGACCCTGCGTCCCAAATTACTTGCC
>Ga0209006_10004798_pt1 | contig 12264 bp, 12 predicted proteins | sample JacPin_JW_Ref_O2_FD_188567 | JGI IMG/M metagenome (GOLD analysis project Ga0209006, IMG submission 188567) | Forest soil microbial communities from Algoma, Ontario, Canada - Jack Pine, Ontario site 1_JW_Ref_O2 (SPAdes) (version 2) | ecosystem: Environmental > Terrestrial > Soil > Boreal...
CGGCTTGAGGTCACGACTCGAATAGGAGAATCGAAATATCAAACACCCACCGCAAAGGGCCAAAGGCAAAGACTTCGAACAAGACAATACTTCGGCGCAATGCGTCGGTAGCCGTCCTGACGCTTTGTTTCGTCGCGACTGGTACACTCTCCGCGTTTGCCGATCGTGCATATACCTACGCTACCAACCGACTGGAACTGGCCCATCCGGAGCTTGCGCGTCAATACGGGTTTAACCCCTCCTATTGGCCGGACAGGGCTTTTAGGAACATAGATTGCAATCTGCCGAGTGCGGGTGCCCGACCAATATGGGCAGAGGACAGTAACGAAGCCCCCGTTAGGCTGATCGCGCCATGAAACCGTTCGGTCCTGGTGATGTCCCTCGCGCAGTTAGCGCGAGGGACTCTCGCCCGTCCGCGGCTACCCGCGTGCCTACCCGCTGTCTCTCGGTGCTGACTCGAGGGTTAGGGAGCCTCAGTGGCCATCCCCAAAATTATCTCGTGCGGCTGGGAATAAACGGCGGCGGCGACGATCTCATCGGTGACGGAGACATTGCTTAGCGGTGTTGTCCGGTCCGCCCGATCCACTCTATTCAAGGAGAACGCCAAATGCTCACCATGTCCCGCCGGGGTCTCTTGGCCTCTGCAGCCGTGACCGCGGCCTTTGGGCTGAACACAAAGCTTGCCTTCGTTAATCCGGCGCATGCGGAGACACCACTTGAGCCAACAACCGGCTTCTACAAGTACAAAGTCGGCTCTATCGAGGTCACGGCCGTATATGACGGTATCTGGCGCAAACCGCATGATCCCACTTTCATCAAGAATGCCTCAGTTGAGGAAACGAAGGCCGCACTCGCCAATGCGGGCCTAACTACCGAATTCGTGCCCATCCCTTTGACGGTGATCGTCCTCAAAATCGGCGACAAGCACATCATGGTCGACGCCGGGTCCGGTGTCGGCCAATGGCAGGCAAACGCCACGCACCTGCCGGCCAACATGAGTGCCGCCGGTATCGACCGCAACCAGATCAGTACCATCCTGGTCTCGCATTTTCATCCCGATCATGTCTGGGGATTGATGGAGAAAGGGACCAACGCGGCCGTCTTCCCCAATGCCGAACTCATCGTCAACGGCTCAGAATACAAGTGGTGGACGGAGCCCGGTCGGGTCGAGAAGTTGGCGGAAGGGCGGAGAGCGGCCGGCAAGCGCATCGCTGATGTTTTTCCGACATGGAAGAACTGGAAGCTCGTCGAGGATAACGCAGAAGTGGCTCCCGGCGTCAGGCTCCTTGCGGCCGTCGGGCATACGCCGGGACATTCGGCCTTTCTGGTGACCTCGGGCAAGGATCAACTCATGGTGTCGAACGACACGATGTATGTCCCCGCTCTGCTGGCGCCGAACCCGGAATGGCAAGGGGTCTACGATCAGGACGGTGCCACAGCGGTCGCGACGCGCCGCAAGCTGATCGACCGCGTCATCGCGGACAAGATGATGATATGCGGCGCACATTTCCCGTTCCCTGGCGCTGGCGTGTTCGCCAAGGACGGCAATGCCTACACTTTCACGCCGGTCGTCCAATCCTGAACTCAAAAGGAGAAACTCAAATGAAAACGCTTCAATCAATCCTCGCGAGCACAGCCCTGCTGGTTAGTCTCGGCCTCACTCCGGCATTGGCGCCTGCCCCGGCTTTGGCAGTCGACAATATGGAGTCATCCGACGCGCCGGATCTGACGTCCGTGCGTGCCAAGATCAAGGCCCAGGACTACGCAGCCGCTCTCGCTGAACTAAGAGATTTGGCCGAAGATACCCAACAGGCCGATGTCTACAATTTGCTCGGGTTCACCCTGCGCAAGACCGGCGACTTCAAAACTTCGCTCACTTACTACACCAAGGCGCTTGAACTTCAGCCAGACCACAAGGCTGCCCGTGAGTACCTCGGCGAGCTGTATGTCCAAACCGGCAATATGGAGAAGGCCAAGGAACAGCTCGCCATCCTGGCAAAACTTTGTCCCGGCGGCTGCGAAGAGCGCGAAGATCTTCAGAAGGCAATCAGCGGCAAATCGGCGAGCAATTGAAGGCAGGGCGGGCGATCCTTCGCCCGCTTTTCTCACCCGAGAGCCATGGGAGTAGATTAATGGACAGCGCCCTGGGAATACACAAGGCAACGCTCGAGAATGTTGTCTTACTTGCAAGCCGCTTTTTGCTGGCCGGACTCTTTGTTCACGAAGGTGTGTTTCTCGCCTTGAACTTTGATGCTGCGTCGGCCACTATGTCCAAAATCGGCGTACCGGCGCCCGCTCTCGCCGCAACAATCGGCCTCCAACTCGTTGCCGGTATGGCAATTGCGGTGGGGTGGCACGCTCGCTTAGGTGCGGCAACACTTGGCTTCTTCTGCCTAGCAACCGCCCTCCTGTTTCACACAAATTTCGCTAATCGAAACGAGCTACTGCACTTCGAGAAGGATCTCGCTATCGCCGGCGGCATGTTTATATTGATGTTGCACGGCGCTGGCGCGTATTCCGTTAGGGGGTTGGCCGGGCAAGGCGAAGAATATGAGAGTAATTGGCGATGGCGCTTCCGGGCTTTTTGAATTGGCAAACAACGTCGCGACGGGAATAACCTAAGTGACCGGCATTCAGGTTTTAAACATTGTCCCTCCCTCCGTGTCTCAAACGCACCGGTAAAGAGCGGATTGTCGTCGGCGATGGATCGGCAGCCTGCAACTCCAGACAGCTTGGTCATCTGCTCGTCCGCGAGGGCGTCGCACCACCTTATGAGACACTGCCTTCGCCTCAGTATTGCCGCCACACGATTCCATTGACGTCGCCTCTGCCTGAAGCGGTGAAAACAGGGAGCGGCGATACACCAATGGCGCGTTAAAATACGCGAGGGAAATGAAACATACTAAGACCCGCAACTTAACAGCGCTTTGATCGGCGGACTCGCTGGCCTGCTGCTTTATCGTTCCTTCGCCTCGCGTAAAACTTTCGAAAGATCAAAGTATCGGACGGGCGCCTCGCCGAAACTCACCGGGGGACTTACCGGTCCAGCGCCGGAAGGCATGGCGAAAATTCGCAGGGTCGCTGAATCCCATAGCGGTGGCGATATCCTCGTTGGTCATGACCGTATCGCGCAGGTATTTCACCGCCAGCTGGGTGCGAAGCTCGTCCACCACTTTGCGAAACGATGTCCCTTGCTGCTGCAGCTGGCGGCGCAAAGTCCGAGCGGTGGTGCCCAACTGCCTGGCGGTCGCAGCAAATGTCGGCGGTGCCGCAATGTCCTGCAGGAGATTCGCGCGGATCTTGCCCGCAACCCCGGTGCGCAAGGAAAGATCGGCTAAAAGCTCGTCGCATAGCTTGACCACGGCCGCGTAGGTGGTCAGGTTGCCGAGCCTTGCTGGCTTGTCCATCCAGCGGCGGTCAAAGACGAGCTGATTGGCTGGCTGCTCGAAGCGCAGCGAGCAGGCAGTCGTTCTTTCAGTCAATCGAAAGTCGTCGGCCCGCGAATAGGTGAGTGTGATTTCCTTGGGAATGAAGGAGGGGCCCATCACGTCGCGTTGAAGGGACAAATGCACGCCGAGCTGCATTTCGACGATGAACCTGTAAAGCGACTGGTCGACCAAAGGATGCTGAAGGGGCTCGATGGTCCAAATTCCGACATCATCCTTTTCAGAAAATGAAAACGTCACCAGCGGCGTCGCAAGCACGTGATATTTGACGCAAAAGTCGAACGTCTTACGGAAGTCGGTGCTGCATAGTATGGCGTATCCATACATTCCGTAAGCGGAGACGTGGATCGTCGATCCGATGCGAAACGGCAAAGACGGATCGCGCAACAAGCGAATGGCATTCTTGCAGCCACTCAGAAGCTGCTCCAAGGAGATCAGCGTGTTGGGGGAGTGCAGTTCATCGGCATCGACACCGACGCCGCGCAAAACCTCCTTCGGTGAAATGCCGTCTTCGCGCAGCGTATCAACGACTGCGGCCAGCTTGGTCGGCCCATAAATTCTGTCGGAAGCGTTCGGCTTGACCATGGTCGCCACGACACACTCGGTCCTTCGCCGCCCGGCTCGGGCGTTCGTCTGGGGCGATGCGCCAAGTCTTGGACTGGCGATGGCCGGGCAAACCCTCCGTCGATTTGCATTTTTGTGCCCTAGGCTAACGTTTTGCGCAACGCGCCTCATTTGTGTTTATGGGCCCCATTCTCGCTGCCCGCTAGGAGAACGGGTACGAAGCGGCCAAAAAAGGGTTCGCGGATGCCGCGGGGTCGGCATACTCGACGCGTAACCCACTTTCAGCGTTCTAGAATTCCCCTTGATTTGAGGGTTTGCTTCGCCCGCTGAATTGACACAAGCTAATCCACTTGAGCCAGCGGCCCACTCGGTGCCTGAACAAGCCGGAGGAATTTGCGCAACGAGGTGAGCCATCGTGCACAGGGAGGATTCAGATAATGAAAATCACGATCGATATCGATTGCACGCCGGCGGAGGCGCGAGAATTTGTCGGCTTGCCTGATTTGCGGCCGTTGCAAGCCGCCTGGCTTGCGGAAATCGAAAACAGGCTGATCGCCGACATGCAGAAGTTTTCTCCGGAAGCGCTAGCGCGTAGCTGGCTCTCCGGTGCTGGGGCGGAGTGGCTGCCAAACATGTTCGGTGCGCTGGCAGGTCAGGCACGACCGGCGGGAAAGGACAAGAAATCGATTGGCTGAACACCCCGACTCGCTCGGTGCTCGGAGAAACGAATAGACGCCAAAAGCAGGGGAGGTGCTCGATGAATGTGCAAACAAAGAGAGCCGTTTAAAGCCGATTACAATCCGCCGCCGCCAGAGGGCGACTTTTATAAGATTTCGGAAATTCTCGACGAAAGTGAACGCACCATTCTCAAACGGGTGCGCGATTTTATGGACCGTGAAGTTGCGCCGATCATCGAAGACTATTGGGTGCGCGATCAGTTTCCGTTCGATCTCGTTCCCAAGATTGCCGCGCTTGGAATCGGCGGCGTCGGTTTCGACGGCTATGGCAGCGCCGGCGGGAGCATGCTGCTGAACGGGTTCATCAGCATGGAGCTGGCGCGCGTCGATTCCTCCATCGCTACTTTCTGGGGCGTACATACCGGCCTTGCCGCCGGGTCGATCTATCTTTGCGGCGACGAGGAACAGAAGCAACGCTGGCTGCCGGCCATGATGCGCTTTGAGAAAATCGGTTCGTTCGGTCTCACGGAGCCCCTAGTTGGCTCGGCCGCGTCCGGCGGAATGATGACGGCCTGCAAGCGCGAAGGCGACACCTGGGTGCTCAATGGCGAGAAAAAGTGGATTGGTAATGCCACGTTCGCCGACATTAACGTCATCTGGGCACGCGACGAAAGCTCCAGTCAGGTCAAAGGCTTTATCGTCGGAAAGGACAATCCTGGCTTCGCGGTCAAGAAGATCGAGCACAAGATGGCGTTGCGGGTGGTCCAAAATGGCTTGATAACGCTCAAGGATTGCCGGGTGCCTGAAGCGGACAGGCTGCAGAACGCCAACAGTTTCCGCGACACCGCCAAGGTCCTGAGAATGACGCGTGCCGGCGTGGCGTGGTTCGCGGTTGGCTGCGGACGAGGCGCCTATGAGCATGCCCTCCGTTATGCGACCCAGCGCATGCAATTTGGCAAACCGATTGCGGGTTTCCAGCTCGTTCAGGACCTCCTAGTGCGCATGCTTGGGAACGTGACGGCGACCCAATGCCTGATGCTTCGCTTGGGGCAGTTGCAGACGCAAGGGCTCATGACGGACGAACAAGCGTCGTTGGCGAAAGCATTCTGCACCGTCAAATGCCGCGAGACCGTTGGCTATGCCCGCGAGTTACTCGGCGGCAACGGCATTCTGCTCGAAAATCATATCGGACGCTTCGTTGCCGACGCCGAAGCCATTTACTCCTACGAAGGCACGCGCGAAATGAATACGCTCATCGTCGGCAAAGCCATCACTGGTCTCAGCGCCTTCGTTTAGCGGCGCGACGAAGCGGCGTTCTGAGCATTTTGGCCGAATCCGATCCAGCCGTGGCCTTTTCGAACCTTCACAAATCTGAGGGACCAAGCCACTATAGGCTGGCCGGCGACAGCGGGATGCAAAGAAGGGCGCGCCGCGATATATTTACAAAACGCCCGAGAGTTTCCCGGGCGAAACGCCCGCAAAGCATGAGGAGGCACCCGGGAGGAGCTCGCTGTGACCGGAAAGCTCATTCAAGTCGCTAAGTCAGCGTATCAATATCCGCTGATCCTCAAACAATTGTGGCACGCGCCGATTATCCAGGCTCCGGATCAAGAAATCGTTTATCGGGATCTTAAGCGCTTCACCTATCGCGACATCAGGGAGCGCATCGGCCGCCTGGCTTCGGCCCTGCAAGGTATCGGAGTGCGCCCAGGTGACACCGTTGGCGTTCTCGATTGGGACAGCAATAGATTTCTTGAGGCCTTTTTCGCCATCCCGATGATGGGAGCAGTCCTGCAGACGGTGAATGTCCGGCTCTCGCCGGAACAGATTGCTTACACGATCAACCACGCCAAGTGCTCGACTCTGATCGTCAACGACGAGTTTGCGGAGCTAGTGGAAGGCCTCAAACCGAAACTGACAAACGTCGAGCGGATGGTCGTGATGTCCGATCAGGCGGCCCCGCGAACGGGCGATCTGTCATTCGCTGGGGAGTATGAGTCACTTCTCGCCGCCTCTTCACCCGACTACGACTTCCCCGACTTCGACGAGAATACACAAGCGACGACTTTTTATACGACCGGTACGACCGGACTTCCGAAGGGTGTGTATTACAGCCATAGGCAACTCGTCCTGCATTCGCTGTCCGAGCTGGCGTTTCTCGGCATTGCTGGGATGCAGGGGCGCTTTTGCCGCGACGACGTCTACATGCCGATCACACCGATGTTTCACGTCCACGCTTGGGGTTTTCCCTGGGCGGCGACGCTCGCCGGCGTAAAGCAGGTCTATCCGGGCCGCTACGAGCCGGCGAAGCTGCTGAAGCTGATCAAGCAAGAAGGCGTTACGTTTACCCATGGCGTGCCGACCATTCTGCAGATGTTACTCGGCGCAGTGGCAGCGGCAAAAACCGATCTTGCCGGCTTGAAGATGGTGATTGGTGGTTCGGCCTTGCCGAAGGCGCTTGCCAAACAGGCGCTCGCCGCGGGGATCGATATCTATGCCGGCTACGGCATGTCGGAGACTGGTCCGATTGCCTGTATTGCTCACGTCCGGTCCGCCGATCTCGGCGGCGATCCCGAACGGGAGGTCGAAATCCGCACTGGGGCAGGCATGAGCGCGCCGTTGGTCGATCTGCGGGTAGTCGACCCGGACATGAACGACGTTCCGAACGACGGCAAGACCGCCGGCGAGATCGTGCTGCGCTCGCCCTGGCTCACGCAAGGTTACTTCGACAATCCGGAAGGCTCGGAAGAGCTGTGGGCCGGCGGCTATCTGCATACCAGCGACATCGCCGTACTGACGTCCGATGGCTACGTACAGATAACCGATCGCATTAAGGACGTGATCAAGACCGGCGGTGAATGGGTATCGTCGCTGCAGATCGAAGATTTGATCACGCAATGCCGCGGCGTAGCCGAAGCGGCGGTGATCGGCGTGAAAGACGATCGCTGGGGCGAGCGGCCGATGGCACTCGTCGTCAAGGACGCGAAAAGCGCTAACGGCCTCACCGACACTGAGATCAAGACGCATTTAAAAGTCTTTGCCGACAAGGGCGTCATTTCGAAATACGGCATCCCAGAGAAAATCCTCTTCGTCGAAAAGCTCGCCAGAACCAGCGTCGGTAAGATCAACAAGAAGGAGTTGCGCGAGAAATACGGCGCCATGTAGCGATGTGCGCCCGTGTGTCGACGTCGGATCGTTTCCGGGCACGCGGAAAAGGAGGATTTGCGTTGGGGAATTTCACGATTGCTGAACTAAGCGAACACGTTGGCCGCGAGCTCGGCGTGTCGGATTGGGTCACCATTGAGCAGTCGCGCATCGACGACTTCGCGGATTGCACGGGCGATCATCAATGGATCCATGTCGACGTGGAGCGGGCCAAGAGCGAAAGCCCGTTTCGCAGCCCGATCGCCCACGGTTATCTGATGTTGGCTATGGTCGCTCCGTTGTCAATGGAAATCGGAATCCTTCCGAAGGATTCCTCAGCGGGCCTCAATTATGGAATCGATAAGGTGCGTTTCCTCGCGCCAGTGCCTGCCGGTGCGCGGGTTCGGCTGCGCGTTGTTATTATCGGTGTCGAGCCGCGGGAGGGCGGGCAGGCGATCATGAAGACCCAAAACACGCTCGAGATCGAAGGCTCGCAAAAACCTGCATTAATCGCCGAAACGCTAGCTCTCCTCATGCCGGCAAAGGGCACAGCGAAACTATGAGCGCGGAACATCAACCCGACACTCAAACAATGGATAATCTGTCAGACCAGGCGTCACGGCACACTTTGGCGCTCAATCCATTGGTCGGTGTGCGCGGCAAGGATCTGTTCGACAGCGCCGGCATTCTTGTCAAGGCGATGGTCAACGAGCCGCGGGCAGCTTTCGCACAATGGCTCTCGTTTCTCGGTGAACTCACCGATATCGTTAGCGGCAAATCTGAGCGCGTGCCACAGCCGGGCGATAAGCGTTTCGGCGATCCGACCTGGACGAACAGCACCCTTCACAGCCGTTTGCTCAAGGCCTATCTCGCCTGGGGCGCGGCGGTCGAAAATTTCGTCACGCAAAGCAGCCTGAGCGAGGTCGATAAGCAGCGGGGGAGGCTATTCACGACCATCCTGATTGACGCGTTTGCCCCGACAAACGCGCTCATGACCAACCCCGCCGCCATGCGGAAGCTCCTTGACACCGGTGGCGACAGTCTAGTGAAGGGGTTGAAGAACTATGTCGATGATCTGCTCAAAAATGGCGCGCTGCCGTCTCAGGTCGAAACCTCAGCTTTCAAGGTGGGGCAGAATCTGGCGACGACTCCCGGCTCGGTGATTTTTCGCAACGACCTCATCGAACTCATCCAGTATGGTCCAACAACGTCGACCGTCCGGCAGCGCCCCCTGGTGATAACGCCGCCGCAAATCAACAAATATTACGCGACCGACTTGTCTCCCGATAAAAGCTTGGTGAGATTTTTGCTGGACGGCGGCATCCAAACGTTCGCGGTCAGCTGGCGCAATCCGACCGTCGAACACCGCGATTGGGGGCTCGATACCTACATTGCCGCACTCGACCAAGCTGTCGATGCGGTTCGCGACATCACCCGCTCCGACGACATATCGATGATGGGGTCATGCTCCGGTGGCATCACCTCGGTCGCATACCTCGCAGTTTACGGAGCGGTCAAAGAGCAGAAGATCAGGAATCTGGTCCTCGCGGTCTGTATGCTCGATACGAGCGCGGTCGGCGATAGCTCTTTCGGTTCGCTAATCACTCCAGAAACGATGCATGCCGCCAAGGCGGCGTCGCGTCTGCGCGGTGTGCTCGATGGGCACGATCTGGCCCGCATGTTCGCCTGGATGCGGCCGAACGACCTGATCTGGAATTATTGGGTCAACAATTATCTGCTCGGCAATCCTCCCCCCGCATTCGATATCCTTTATTGGAATGCCGATACCACACGGCTACCCGCGCGCCTGCACGGCGACTATATCGATCTTTATTTCACTAATCCGTTCGTCCATCCAGGTAACCTCACGTTGAACGGGGTGTCGGTCGATATGAGCAAGCTGCGCGGTAAGGTAGACAGCTACGTTGTCGGCGGCATGACTGACCATATCACCCCGTGGAAAGTGGCCTATAAGTCTGCGCGCATCCTGGGCGATAACACGACCTTTGTGTTATCGAACAGTGGACATTTACAGAGCCTGCTCAATCCCCCGACCAACAAGAAAGCCTCCTATATGATCGGGCCAATCGATCCGGCCGGGCCGGACGCGTTCGCCTCCAGCGCCGAGAAACGGCAGGGGAGCTGGTGGCTCGATTGGCGCGAGTGGCTGCACAAGCGCTCGGGGGAAGAAATTGAGGCACCCAAATCGCTGGGCGACGGCCGCCATCCAATTATCGCGTCTGCCCCGGGAACTTATATCTTTGAGCATTAGACGCCAATGCAAAGGGACGTGATGGCCGAACACGGTTTTGATGCTCAAGCGCTCGGGGATGGGTCACGCATTGAAGCGTGCGTCATGCGGGTCGGCGATCAGAAGCTGATGGTAGCGATTAAGCGCGACAACAGCGCACGTCCACCGCTGCTGCTCTTTAACGGCATCGGCGCAAACTGGGAATTGGCCGTGCCGTTTCTTGAAGCCTTGACCGACACCACAGCGATTATTTTTGACTTACCTGGCGTTGGCGGCTCACCATTGTCGGCGTTGCCCTACCGCCCCTCTAACATCGCGCGCTTGAGCGCACGCCTAGTCGCGGATCTGGGCTATGATCGAATTGACGTCGCCGGCGTGTCCTGGGGCGGTGGCATGGCACAACAGCTAGCCCATCAATATCCGGCGCTGTGCAGGCGACTTGTGCTCGCCGCCACATCGCCGGGTGCCATCATGGTGCCCGGTAAACCGAGCGCGGTACTGAAGCTCGCGACTCCGCGCCGGTACTTTGACAAGGACTACATGCGCAAGAGTGCGCCGGAAATCTACGGCGGCGCCTTCAAAAAGGATCCATCGCTGATCGGCCGCCATGCCGATGCCATGTCCGCCGCACGCGGCTTGGGATATTTGTATCAGCTGCTAGCTATGGCCGGCTGGAGCAGCCTCCCCTGGCTGTCGACGTTACCTCAGCCAACGTTGGTGCTGATGGGCCGGGACGACCCCCTCGTTCCCATTGTCAACGGCCGCATTCTGGCGCACCTCATCCCCGAGGCCCGGCTCGAGATCATTGATGATGGGCACTTGTTCATGGTGACGCAGCCGAAACAGACGGCGGAGCGTATCGAGAAATTTCTATCCGAGGCAGCGTGACCTGCGCCGACTTGTCATCGTCGCCCCGAAAGCCGACGTCAGATCCTTACGGAGAATCTGTCGCGACGGGCCAGAAACGGAAATCGGCACTCTATTCGATCAACTCGTATCTTTGAGAACCGCGTAGCGCGGCGCGAGCCAGACGTCTGAAAATCTCATGCGGAGGAATTTGCAAAGAGGACCGGCGAAAACCGGTCCCCCAAGTCGCTGGTAGTTACTTCGCTATGCCTTCAGCCGCGTAGAGTTTGAAGCTATTGGTGTATTGATGGAGCATCTTGATGTCTTTCTCGCCGGCCTCGGTCCACCACTTCTTGTAGGCGTCCATTTTCCGGGGCTGCAATGGATGCGCTAAGCGCAACACGCGAAAATCTCGCCAGAGATTATCCAAACCGTTGCTGTCTCGCGCGCTCAATGGTGCGCCGCATACAGGTAGCCGGCGGACAAATCGACAAAGCGGGCCAGTTGCAGATTGGGGAAAGCGGCTTTTAGGTTCTCGCTGTAGGTTTTCGCGTCGGCGGATGCCGCACGGATCTCCTGGGCGCGCTTAATATAGGCCATCGTGCTGTCGATCGCGAAGCGGTCGACCGGGTTGTCGTGCCCGATGACGATCCTGTCGTAGCCCTGAAGCGCCTTAAGTGACTCGAGAACGATCAGCCAATGATCGAAATGATTCCCACCGGTGAAGGCGTGTTGGTTCGGTGAAAACACCAGATCGAACGCCATCAAAGCTTTTTGCTCGGGCAGCAGAACAGCGAGCTGTAAATCCGATTCGGCGTCAACGAACCGTCTGAAGTCATAGGTGACACCGTCGATCTGCTGTAGGCCTTCGGTGATTGTCTCCGTCGGGACGGTGACTTTCGGAGCGGCTCTATCGCCATAAGTTCTTCGGAGGCCATCGAGCCGCGCTTCGCCTCTTGCCTGGATCTGGTCGGCGACTCCGTCGAGAGCAAACACCCGGGCGTTGGTGAAACGCTCGATTAGAATCTGAAGACCGCCCCAATGATCGGTATGCGCCGCGATTCGTAAAACAGGATGGCGAAATCACGAGCGGCGCACAATATATTGCGGCGCTGGGACATTCGCCTTCCCATGCTGCAATCTTGTTCACCTCAGGCAATGAGCAGTTCGTCTACATGGGTGACATCGCCCACAATCCCGTGACAAGCTTGCAGCACCCCGAGTGGACGCCAATCTTCGATTACGATCCCGCGCAGGCGATCAAGTCGCGCAAGGCCATTCTCGACCGCGTCGCGACCGACCGGGTCATGGTGCTGGGCTGCCATTTTCCTTTCCC
>Ga0209006_10004799_pt1 | contig 12261 bp, 12 predicted proteins | sample JacPin_JW_Ref_O2_FD_188567 | JGI IMG/M metagenome (GOLD analysis project Ga0209006, IMG submission 188567) | Forest soil microbial communities from Algoma, Ontario, Canada - Jack Pine, Ontario site 1_JW_Ref_O2 (SPAdes) (version 2) | ecosystem: Environmental > Terrestrial > Soil > Boreal...
CCCATGCCACCACCGCAACCGTCACTGCAACCGTCTGGGCTTGGACTGGATTCACCTCCGATGCTCTGGACCTCTACTACGCAGCCAATGCCAATAGCCCCTCCTGGGTATTTATCAAGACGATTGTTCCCACCAAGGCTGGAGCGCAAAGCTTGTCGGCTACGTTCACGCTTCCAACCGGAAGCCTGCAAGCAGTGCGGGCGCAATTCCGTTACCAGGGAAAAGCGTCGTCATGCACCACAGGCTCCTACAACGATCACGACGACCTGATCTTCGCCGTGCAGTAATTGCACCCCGGATTTCTGATCGTCTCGGCAACTCCTTCGAGCCGGTTCCGCAAGGGACCGGCTCGATTTTTTCGAGAAGCGCAAAACACCCTCTCCATTTGCAGTTCCGTCTCCCAAATTGTTAATGTCGCGTGAAATCATCCCTCCAAAATCCTTATACCTGCGATCAGAATTTGGCGTTAGACACTCTCGTTCCATGCCGCTAACTTAGGTCATGGAAAACTTAATTGCAGTTGAAGACTCATCCGTAGATTTACTTCATGAGATTGGTGGCCGCCTGGCAACTGCTGACGGATTCCACGAAGTCCTCAATCGAGTGGTCGAGTTCGCCTCAGCCCTGGTAAAGTGCGACTCCTGCCTGATCTATGTTCTCGAAGGCGATTACCTGGTCCTGAGAGCTTCCAAAAACGCTCATCCCGACATTGTCGACCACCTAAAACTCCGCGTCGGTCAGGGCATTACGGGCTGGGTCGCCGAACATCACGAACCGGTGGCCATCTCCGAAAAAGCGGCCCACGATATACGCTTCCAGTTCTTCCATGAACTGCCGGAAGACAGCTACGAGGCGTTTCTTTCCGTGCCCCTAATGTGCCGCGGACGCGTAGTCGGAACCGTCAATCTGCAGCATCGTCTGCCTCATGTTTATAAACGCAAAGAGATTCGCCTGATCTCCGCCATCGGACTGCTGGTGGGCGCAGAGATTCAGTTGGCACGCATGGAGCAGGTCAACTCCAATCTCACCGACCAGTTGCAGACCCGCAAAGTCGTGGAACGCGCCAAAGGAATTCTGCAGCGTGAACTCGGATTGAACGAAGAACAAGCCTATCTTGCCCTGCAGCAGCAGAGCCGGCAGAAACGTAAGGCCATGAAGGAAATTGCCGAGGCGATTATTCTGGGCGACGAAGTAAAAGAGAATTCCCGCGCTCCGAAGAGCGTGGTGAAACACTCTTTCGAGAAGGTACCCTCCACCACATCCCATTAGAATCGTCGATTCAAAACAAACCCGGAAGCAGATCGTGAAAGATCTGCTCCCGGGTTCTTAACTGTGGTCGGGATGTGGTTCACCCACAGCAGTCATGGCGACTATTTCGACGGCACCGTGAAGGACAGTTTCATGTCGTACTGTGGGAGGTCCATCGAACTCACAAAGCTTTTGCCCCGCCTTGAGACCAGAATAAGACGGCTCTCCTGGTCCACCGACGAATCGATGTCGCTCACCAGAAACATCGCATTCGTACTCGATCCGCCAAGCCCGCGCAGCGTCAAAAGCGTTGGCATCCCGTTATTCTTGACAGAGAATGCGTATTCTCCTGGTCGGATCACCTGATTCTGCCAGTAGACTTCGTGCGTCAGCGTAAACATGCCATGCACGTCCTCGGCAGCCGCGAGACTCGGTTGGATGGTGAAGAAGCTCAATGCCAGAACGCCAGCATATGCGAATTTGCAAATAGATCTCATGAAATCTCCTTATTCTTACTGAGGAGCACACGACAGTACCCGCGGCAAGTGCCAACCTGAGTCTTGGCGTGCGCCTGGATTAATTGGGAGAACAACGAGGTCTGGCAGATTTGCAGTGCAGCAAACTAGGCTGAAGGCAAACATCAGGTTCCATCCCCAGCCGCTCGGCGGGAATTGAACTCGATTAACTATGAAGTAAACACCGCTGGACGTCCAACAAAAAAATGCGATCCGTCCGATTCGAGCTCACCTCCATCATCGAAAGACAGTAAATTAAGTGGAAAGTAAAGATTCTACGAATGCCGCCCAATGTGCGTGCGACGCCGTTAAGGTAGACTTCCTGCGGCTTCAGGCCATGATGTTTGCCAAACTCTAACAGGATACGAGAACATACTTGGTTTGCAAACATCCCACAGCTCTCACTAAGGAAGCAGCCAAAACATGGCGAAGTTGAAAAAGATCCCAGCAAGAGTACTGCGCAAGGCCACAGTCGAAGTGAAGTCATCCGATTCGAATGAACGTCGTGGCAACGCCACGCCCGACGGTGACATCGCGCCCGCCAAAGGCAAACTAGGAGTGATGATCCCGGGAATGGGCGCGGTCGCAACCACCTTCGTAGCCGGCGTCGAAGCCATCAAGAAGGGAATCGCTCATCCCATTGGCTCGCTGACGCAAATGGGAACGATCCGCCTGGGCAAGCGAACCGACGGCCGCTCGCCAAAGATCAACGAATTTGTTCCTCTGGCGGGATTGAACGACCTCGTCTTCACCGGCTGGGACATTTTCGAAGACAACATGTACGCCGCCGCCCGCAACGCCGGCGTGCTCGAACGTGACCTCCTCGACAAAGTAAAGGGACGCCTCAGCGCCATCACTCCCATGAAGGCCGTCTTCGATCACAACTACGTCAAGAGAATCGACGGGCCGAACGTAAAGAAGGGCAAGAATAAGATGGACCTGGCCGAGCAACTGCGGCAGGACATCCGCGACTTCAAGAAATCCAGCCGCGCCAGCCGCCTGATCACCATCTGGTGCGCATCAACCGAAACTTTCATCAAGCCGAAAGCAATTCATAAAACCGTAAAGTCGCTCGAAAAAGCCATGATGGCGAATGACAAAGATATCGCTCCGTCGATGATCTATGCCTACGCCTCATTGATGGAAGGCGTCCCTTTCGCCAACGGCGCACCGAATTTGACCGTGGACATTCCGGCAATGCTCGAACTCGCGCGCGAACGCGAAGTGCCCATCTGCGGAAAAGATTTTAAGACCGGTCAGACGTTGATGAAAACTGTACTGGCGCCCGCCTTCAAAGCCAGACTGCTCGGCTTAAGCGGATGGTACTCCACCAACATTCTGGGCAATCGCGACGGCGAAGTTCTCGACGATCCCGGCTCCTTCAAAACCAAAGAAGAATCAAAGCTAGGCGCGCTCGAACACATTCTGCAGCCCGCGCTCTATCCCGAGCTCTACGGCAACATGTATCACAAAGTCCGCATCAACTATTACCCGCCGCGCGGCGATAACAAAGAAGGATGGGACAACATCGACATCTTCGGATGGCTCGGCTATCCCATGCAGATCAAAGTCGACTTCCTGTGCAGAGATTCGATTCTGGCCGCACCCATCGTGCTCGATCTCGTCCTCTTCCTCGATCTGGCGCAGCGAACGCCTGAACTCCGGCGTCTGGGCATTCAAGAGTGGCTCAGCTTCTACTTCAAGAGCCCAATGACCGCGCCCGGCCTCTATCCCGAGCACGACCTCTTCATCCAGCTCATCAAACTGAAAAACACATTGCGCTATCTGAAAGGTGAGGAACTAATCACGCACCTGGGGTTGGAGTACTACGACTGAGGCAGAGTTTGTGGCGAGACGGCCGTTTCACCCGTCTGTAAGTCCCTAATGGAGACGGAAGTTGCCTTCTACCACACCGTCTTAAGCAGTGAACTCCGCCGAATCCTCTCGTCACCGGTCACGAATGTCATCCCCTCGGCTCGTGCAGTTGCCCCTATGAGACGGTCTGCCGGATCACGCGAATAATCATCGGGAAACTGAGCGGCAAGAGCGGCAATTTTCTATAGTTATAGGTCACACCACTACTCCCTCAAGAAATCGCCGAACCGAGACTTCCAGTGCTCCGTCTCCCTGGATCCTGCCAGCCGCGAGAAGCCGAGCTATTTCCCAGGTTGTAATGGCCGATACGGCGAGGCCATCATCGCGTCGAGCGCGCCGAATCGCCGAAGCCGCGTCTTTCGAAAGGCGTTTCGAATCCGCCACGGCCCATACCATCACATGCGAATCTAGCAGGATAACGAGGATTCCCACTCATCCATGGGAGACTCGATATCCCCCACGACCCGGAATTCTCCTTCCAATCGCCCAATGAAGTCGTCTGTGTCATCCTCAGCCGGCACCAGTTTGGCGACGGGCTTACCCCTCTTTGTGATTACCAGAGGTTCGCGCGTCGCTCGCGCATCGTCCATGAGGGCGAGACATCGTGCCTTGAATTCCGCCGCAGCAATTCTCTTCATAGACCCTCATAACACGTATGGTCATGTACAAATGACCACTATTATTCATCCATCCCGTAAGCCGTCCGCAGCCACCGCTTTACCTCATCGTCAATATCCGCCTTCGACCTAATCTCGATCCGCCGCGTGATCCGATCCTTCTTCTCATAGCCACCGGTATCGATGAGCCGCTTGGGCGTTTTCATATTCCCGACCGCTAATCCGAGATCGATCCTCGTATTCGTCGCCGGCTTGATTTGCGCGAAAACATGATGGCGATAGAACGGCACCATCGTCTTGCAAGGGCAAGCCTTCACCTCTCGACCCAGCGAGAACCCCAGCTTCAACAACTGCTCATACAGAGGACGCAACCCCGCCCGCGGCCCCGAATATTGCGCCTCCACCCACTCCGCGGCAGTTTTCAGATACGCCTCCGGAGAATCTTCCTCCATATTTTTACCGGCAAGTCGGCCCGCCATCCAGCCTGCCGAATTTGTCCCGAACCCGTGTTCTTTCTTCAGCCAGTCACGCCGTTCCTTTTCCGTCGCAGGACCGGCTTTCTTTGTAAGTGAGAGCCACTCCTCGAGCGATCGCCCGGTTTTATTAAATAACTCTCCAACCCACTTCTGCGTTTGAGCGACACCGGGATGTACCGAATATGAACTACTTCTCTTGACAGCTGCCGGCATAAGCATCTCCCTTCGCCGAGACATAATACTGAATCCCAATCGTCGTTCACGATAGAATTTCTGATGCCTGTCAAGAAATCCAAACGCAACTCCGGCGCCGGACACGGCACACCATACGTCAAGCTGCAAAAAAACTATTGCTTCGTCTGCGGCATGAACAACCCGCACGGCATGCACCTGAAGTTCACATTCGATGAAGAGCGCCGAACATTCGTCTCGCGCTTTCGCCTCAGCAAACGCTACACCGGCCCACCCGGACACACGCACGGCGGCATCATCGCCAGCATCCTCGACGACGCCATGGGCAAGGTCAACAAACTCAGCAACGTCATCGCCCTCACCAAAGAAATGACCATCGAATATCTCAAACCAGTCCCGCTCCACCAACCGCTGCATGTCGAAGGACGTGGCGTCAGCATCGAAGGCCGCCGCCACATCAACACCGCTGAAATCCTCAACGAAAAAGGTGAGGTCCTGGCCCGCAGCCGCGGCCTCTTCATCGCCGTCGACGCTAAAAAAATGTTTGCCACATTTGCGAACAGATAGGATCGTCTCCCAGAGCCCCCCGAAGTATCGCGAATGCCGACCGCACTGTAAAATAACCGTAGGTCGCGGGCCCGAGCCGCGGCTGAGTCTTCGCGATCGCGAAAAGGTTTAGCTGACGGCTGAAAGCTGACAGCTAAAAAAGCTGAAAACTATGTCGCAAAATAACGGACACACGCCCACTTCCCTCCGCCTGAAAACCGGCCTCGCCGAAATGCTGAAAGGCGGCGTCATCATGGACGTCACCGACGCCAAGCAAGCCGAGATCGCGCAGCGTGCCGGAGCTGTAGCCGTAATGGCGCTCGAACGCGTCCCGTCGCAGATCCGCGCCGAAGGGGGAGTAGCCCGCATGGCTAGCCCCAAAAAGATTCGCGAGATTATGGCCGTCGTCGATATCCCGGTCATGGCCAAATGCCGCATCGGCCATTTTGCGGAAGCCCAGATACTGCAGGAACTCGGCGTCGACTACATTGACGAGTCCGAAGTCCTGACTCCCGCCGACGAAGCCCACCACGTCGACAAACACGCCTTCAAAATCCCCTTCGTCTGCGGAGCCCGCAACCTGGGCGAAGCCCTCCGCCGCATCGCCGAAGGCGCCGCCATGATCCGCACCAAAGGCGAAGCTGGCACCGGAGACGTAGTCCACGCCGTAAAACACATCCGCCAGATCGTGATGGAAATGAAAATCCTAACCGTCCTCGGCGAAGAAGAACTTTACGCCAAAGCCAAAGAGCACGGAGCTCCCTACGAACTCATCAAACTAGTCGCCAAAGAAGGCAAACTCCCCGTCCCAAATTTTTCCGCCGGAGGCATAGCCACCCCCGCCGACGCCAGTCTCGTAATGCAACTCGGAGCCGAAGCGGTATTCGTAGGCAGCGGCATCTTCATGAAAGACAGCACCACCTTCGCCGATCCAGCCGAAGCCGAGAAGCGCGCGCGGGCCATCGTGCAGGCGGCCACGCACTACAAAGACCCTAAAGTTTTACTCGAAGTTAGTGAAGATCTGATCGGAGCCATGAAGGGTCTGGCTGTTTCTGGCCTGGATGAAGGGCAGATGCTGCAAACGCGGGGATGGTGAGCGAACCTTGCGACCTAAGTCTAGCTCTCGCGCCTAGATTGCTCATTACGAATAATCCTCATCGTCCGATGCTCCACTCTTACTTCGGCACGATGGACAGCGTTAGCAGTCGAACGATCAAGAACTCCACGTAGGGTAGAAGTTAGGTTTCCCCACTTCAGTATTGTCATGGAGGCTCCTAGATGATTTCCCCCAAAATGGTTAAGCTAACTCAAAAATAGTCCTCCATTAACTTGCACTTCAAATGAAATACGGGGCATAATCCGTAGCTCGAGGTGGATAGTTGATGAATAATTTCCGCAGTCTCTCCCTCTTCAGGCACTGGTTGCTAATATTTTTCGGATTTTCATTGTTTTGTTTCCACGCAAATGCCCAAGCCCCAACCCCGTTTTTCCGTCTTTATGGGCCGTCTTTTTACGGAGGAAAACATTTTTATACCGCGAATTGCGCCGAAAGAGCGAACACGATGGGCGGCATGGGATTTCAGTATGAAAATTCCGCAGGATTTATTTTTCCCGTGCCAGTTGCGGGGAGCGTAGCATTTTACCGCTTGTTTAACTCTTCTTCGGGCGATCATTTCTATACCGCAAATGTTTTTGAGCGGCAGTCGGCTTTGGCTAGTTATCAGGACGAAGGCATAGCGGGATATATTTCGGCAACACAGCTACCCGGAACCCGGCCTCTCTTCCGTTTGTACATGCCCGGTCGCGAGCATTTTTACACGGTCGATCCTCAGGAAGCGGCCAGTCTGCAGCCGCAAGGTTGGCAAATTGAGGGTATTGCCGGATACGTCTGGAACTCGGGAGTGGATGCATGTCCGCTGTCTCCCACAGTTCCCGTCGGAGCGTTCATTGCCGGAGATAACTCCGCTTTCGCGCAGACATTACCACTATTATCATCCCCCACCGCCTCACAACCAAATGCTGCTGCTGCCAATGGCAGCACACCGAATGCTCGATCAAACGTCCAAAATGCTGGCCAGAAACAGCAGCTGCCAGCAAAACCCGATCATAATGCTCCAGCTAAACCTGTGCCCCAAACTACGCCGAAAGCCGCACCCAGACCTGCAGGAAAGCCCGGCGGTGCCCCGGCCAAGCCCAAGGCACCGGCCGCCCATCCAACATCAATTCCTGTACCTAAGAAGAACTGAGGCTCGACTAATTTGCTGGTGGCGTCCAAGCTCCGCTTGGGCAAACCTTTTCTGCAGCGTGCGCATCCAGCCGGGTGCCCCAGGTTTCGCGGTTTTCGAAGCGAGGGACCCCGCGAACGCGTGCATCTAAGGCTGGAATCAAGCCATTTTGTCAATCGCACTAATCTAACCCTGAAATCCATCGGGAAACGCTATGCCCCTAAACGTCAATCTAACTCCGCAATTGGAGAAACTGGTTCGCCGCAAGGTGTCCTCCGGGCGCTACAACTCGGCCAGTGAAGTCGTGCGCGAAGCCCTCCGCATCATGGAGGCGCATGACGAATTGCAGTCGCTCAAACTGGAACAGTTGCGCCGCGACATCCGTGACGGACTAGAAAGCGCCTCGCCCGCCCCTGGAGCGTGGCGGAAATGAAACGCGAAGGCCGTAAGCGCCTCAGCGCCGCACGAGCCGCCGCGAAATAAGATGTCCATCGTTGTTGTGCGGCCGCCGCTCTAACCGATCTCGCGGAGATTTGGGCCTATATCGCCCGACAATCGGCCGACGACAGTCTTATTCAAGCAGACGCCTTTGTCGATCTCGTCGATCGCAAGTTTCAGGCCCTTTCACGCCGTCCCGGCATCGGTCGGCGGCGACCGGAGCTGGCGCCAGACATCCGAAGCTTCTCCGTCGGCCGCTACGTAAGCAAAAAGATCTGCTCGATATCTTCAGCACTCCCAGTATCGCGTCCGAGGTGTTGCGCGAAAAGCGCGCTCTGACCGTCGAGCACATCAGCAAACTCAGCCGCCGTTTCCACGTCTCGCCAGAAGTGTTCTTTTAGAATCGACGGTTGCTGCCGACTCCCGTCCCCGAGCAGAGCCCGGACTGGCACTCCCGATGTACAGCTTATTTCGTCCGATCCACGTAACTCTCGCCACCCTTCATTACAAAAACTACCTTCTCCATCACCGTGATATCCGCCAGTGGATCGCCATCCACCGCTACCAGGTCGGCGAATTTACCGGGCTCAATCGCGCCAATGTCATTCGCGCGTCCCGTCAGTTCCGCGCCATTAATCGTCGCTGCCCGCAGCGCCTCCAAAGGACTCATGCCGCCCTTCACCAGAGCGCCAAACTCTTTCGACACCACGTCAGGATCATCATCCACTCCATAAGCGATTTTCAGATGATGTGCCAGCGCCCGTTGAAAAGCGGGTCCTTGCTCTTTCAAAATGGCAACTCCCTTGGCAAAGCTCACCGCATCACGTCCCTGCGAGAGCCCAGTCTCCATGTCGTGCTGAAAACAAAACAGCGTCGGGACCAGCCACGTGCCTCGTTTTTCCATCATCTGCGCGCCTTCTTCGTCCAGCATCGTCCCGTGTTCAATCGAGTCCACGCCCGCGCGCACCGCCGCCTTGATGCCTTCGGTTCCTTCCGCGTGCGCCATAACTTTTTTCCCCGCGCGATGTGCGACCTCGACCGCCATCGCCATCTGCGCTTCACTCAGTTCCTGCACCCGATAATCGCTGATCGGGTCCATCACTCCACCCGTAGCCATGAGCTTGATCCAGTCCGCTCCATACTTAATGTCACGGCGAACAACTTTGGCGATTTCATCGGGAGTGTCCGCTATATTCGGACCGCGCGGCAATCCCGCATCGGGCGCGAGCACGTCGCCGTCGCCATGTCCGCCATTGAGCGAGACGCAGCCTCCAGCCGAGACCATGCGCGGACCGCGAATCAGCCCCTGATTGATGCTGTCGCGCAGCGCCAGTTGACCGTACAACGTATCGCCTTCGCAGGCATCGCGCAGAGCCGTGAATCCGTGATCGAGCCACACTTGCAAATTGCGCACTCCCCAAATCGCCTTCTTCGGAGAAGATTCACGCAGCTCGCTCGTCGAGGATTGGTCTTTGGGATTGCCCAATACGTGTGCATGCGAATCGATCAGACCCGGTACAACCGTATATTTCGAAAGATCCACAACCGGCAGACCCGCAGGCGCGGAATCCGCGATGCTCAGTATGCGATCCTTCGCGATCAGGATGTAGGAATTACTGGAAACCTTCCCCAATCGCACATCAATCAGCCGCCCAGCATGCACAGCGAGCGTTGGAACTTCTTTCTGAGCCTGCACTACTCCCGCGATGCAGCAGACCGAAACGACAAGCAAAATTTGCTGCCGAAACCCGACCATTTCTTTTCCTCCAAAGGAATAAGCAGACTATGATCTTAGAGCTTCCACTGGCAACCAAAAAGAATTCCGCGCCACCACTCCAAGTCGGTGCTGCGTCCTTGTCGCGCTCTTACGTCAGGGCGGCCCGCCGCGACTTCCTCTTTCCCCACAAATTCCCGGAATTCCAGGTCACTCGTTATGCATTTAGGTTCTATTGAAGTAGTGGGTAGCGGTGGTTGCGGGCCATCCGACTTTGCGAAGGGCGCGGGAGCCTTGCCTCCAAGTTCTTCTCTGTATTTTTAATTGACATAGGCGGAATCCTGAATGATCCTTAAATAGTGCCCAGTCTAAGATTGAAGATTGGGTGCACGCCCTAAGTTGCTTGCATTCAGGGCTTTATCTTTAAACACTTACTTTAAGATAAAGACTTTGCGAATTGCCCCAGATAAAAGTCTCTACTATCAATACAATAGAGAAATGGAGGGGATGGGTACCTCCTAAACCAGGGCACGAGTGCATTCATCTATCGCTTCCATGAAAATCGGCGTGCTAGCACTGCAAGGTGATTTCGACGCCCATCGCCGCCTACTCGAAGATCTTGGCGCGCAGGTCGTTCTCGTAAAGAAGCCCGACCAACTCGACGACATCGACGGCTTGGTCATCCCCGGCGGCGAGTCTGGCACCTTCCTCAAATTACTTGGTGAACAGGGATTCTCGAAACTGAAAGATTTCGTTCGCGCCAAACCGACTTTTGGCACGTGCGCGGGATGCATTCTGCTGGCGACAGAGGTCGAAAATCCCAAGCAGGAAGGCCTCGGAGCACTCGATATCACGGTGCGTCGCAACGCTTACGGGCGCCAGATCGACAGCTCAATTCGCGAAGGAACTTTTCTCGACCAGCCCATAGAAATGGTGTTTATCCGCGCCCCTAAAATTGAGCGCCTTGGCGCAGGCGTAGAAGTAATTGCAACCGAAGGAAAAGATCCAGTGTTGGTGCGCAGCGGCAAAACGCTAGCCGCAACGTTTCATCCTGAACTAAGCGAGGATCCCCGCATTCACAAATATTTTCTCGATTTGGTAGCTGGCGGAAAACAGTCTTCCAGCCAAGGATCAACGTAAGAGATCAACCAACAACCGGCAAAGAATTAGTTGCTAAGATGGCGACGGATCAAGGCCGCTATACCCACCAGCCCACCGCCAAGCAGTGCAAGCAGACCGGGTTCCGGGAAAACCGACGAGCGAACGACCGTAGGTGCGGCAGAAGAAGCGGCAAAAGAATTCGTGGCGATTGTGACCATGGCTAGTAGAAGCGCGGGAGACAGCTTTCTCACGACAGTAGACTCCTTTTTCACACATCTACTGTGGCAAGTCGCTCTCCAACCAAGCCATATTCATGAAGAATTCAAAGAGTTGATATTGCTGGCTAAATCGCCCGCTGGGCGGCCCATCTGGAACATTTTGTGCAACAATCAGGGTTTTCCTGTATGCACGATTTTGCACAAGTTTGCCCCAAATCGGTGCCACTTTGAAGCAAACTTGACCTTCGGACCACTTTCAGACTACTGAAGATCTCGTGTCATTCGTCGGCCTCAAGCAGGGTTTCTTTCGTCGCCAGAATTAAGATAATTGTTCGATCTTCGCCGCCAGAATAAAGTCCGATTCGGTCAGACCGTCGACGGAATGCGTCCAAATGGTGATTTCTACCTTGCCCCATCCCAGCAGAATGTCGGGGTGATGACCCTGCGCTTCCGAGAGATCGCCGACTCTATTCACGAAAGCCAGCGCCGACTTGAAATCGGAAAACTTGTAGTTTCGAACCAGGTGATGTTCGCCGACGATTTTCCATTGCGCGGGTTCGGTCAATTGCTGGTGCAGTTCCGCGAGTTTATTTCCCTTCAGCGAAGGCACGCCTCCGCGGCAAGGCACGCAACTTCGGTCTGCAAGTGCGGACATGGTTAAGAACCTCTATGAACATGATGAAGAAAAGCGAAAGACGGTTACAAAACCGTCCTCCGCTGGGGGAGACACTCCTGGAAAATGCGCGAATCAGCTCTAGAACGGTATGTCCTCGTCCGCGCCGGCGCCCACCGGAGTGCGCTCGAAGTCGCCGGTATCGATCGGGATCGCGATCTTGGTTGCCTGCGCAAGAGTTCGATAGAACAAGTGCGCGGTGAATGACTTGAACCAGCTCTCGCCGGTGCGGCTCAGGCGCTGGCCATAAACCACGTCGGCCGAAGATTTTTCCATCGCGTTGACGAAATCCTGCAGAAGCTCCGGGGGATCTTGCAGGTCGGCATCGAGCACGAACACGATGCTGCCGTTGACTGCCGACAACCCCGCGGTCAACGCCAGCTGGTGTCCTTCGCCCGGGCCCTGGTGGCCGATCCGCGCATC
>Ga0209006_10004800_pt1 | contig 12260 bp, 8 predicted proteins | sample JacPin_JW_Ref_O2_FD_188567 | JGI IMG/M metagenome (GOLD analysis project Ga0209006, IMG submission 188567) | Forest soil microbial communities from Algoma, Ontario, Canada - Jack Pine, Ontario site 1_JW_Ref_O2 (SPAdes) (version 2) | ecosystem: Environmental > Terrestrial > Soil > Boreal...
TTGCACCAGTGCGGCGGGACAGCCGGGTGGAGATGATGTCCACTGCAATTTCTGCTGCACGCTCGCCTGCCGCATGACCACCGAGCCCATCGACTACCAGAAAGATGCCGCGTTGCTCATCGATGAAATAGCGATCTTCGTTCTCGACCCGCTTCCGCCCTACGTCGGAGTGGCCGCCAACCAGCAGTTGCGAAGTGGAAAGCATGGTCTAGTCTCTGCGGCGCACGAACGCCCATACCAGGAAACCCACGATGGCAACGAGTGCGAGCAGAAACGGAATGCGGAGCCAGAACAGAGTGGAGGTCAAGGCTCCGCCTCAAATTCCAACGTGCAGACATCGGCGAGCGTGATCTTTGCAGGCGATGGCAAGAGCACCTCGCGGTTGCGATCGACCTTTTCCCCGCCTTCCACTCGCTCCACGCTGTTGGGAATGGGAGCCCCGTTCACTGTGGTTCCGAATTGACTGAGATCCCTGATGAAGAAGGTCCCTGTTGCCGGATCGCGCCGGATGCGGCAGTGTTCGCGGGAGATATCCGCGGGACCTTCCAACTTCAGATCCACCCAGACGGCTTTTCCCCCACGGCCAATCACAATCTCTTCGCTGGTCATCACGAAGGTCTTGTCCATTCCAGAATCCCGATAGCGCACCCTGGCCAAGCTCGCCCTGCCAGAAACGCCGGAATGAGTGCCATCGTTATTTCCGGCGTTGTTTCGCGTGATGAGGGTCGTCATCGCACCGGCTCCGAATTCTTTTGGACGGGCGTTGCCCAACTCCGAATAGATCTCGATCTCGCCGGGCCGGAGCCGTTCCTCCTGGTCCGAATGGAACTGGATCAACCACTGATTCTCAAGAATCTTGTATTCGGGACGGGGTTCGCCGGCTGAACGGACGCGTTTGCCAAAGGTACGTGCAGTGCGGGGTTTGTTGAGGTCCGCGAGGTGCTCCTTGAGAGCACGGACCGCTTCATCTCGAATGAGATCTGCGATGGGCTCGATTAATTCGTAGTCGCGTGGTTGCAAATATACGTTGAAGATGCAGGGCACCAGAATGGTGTAGCGAACCTTGAACCACCCAGCATCGGCATTCCGGATCAGCTCGGAGATGATGTCGTCGCCCGTGATCTGGTTTGCGGTGCTCCCGGTCATAGTTGTTCAAACCCCACAGCGACTTCTTGGTTGCTTCAGATGTCACTTATAGCAAGACCGTGGCCCAAGGCTCAAATGTCTCATATATATGGGTCGCCGTCCGCCGCGGGCTGAGCTTTGCGCCTTGAACACGGATGCGAATCAGGATTGCGCCATGACGTTGCGGATGAAAGCCAGGTTCCGGCGCAGGTCCGTTTCTAGTTGATTCGGAGGTACATCGGTCTCCAGGTTGGCGTAGCCGGAAAACTGTATATCCCGAATCGCCTGCATGATGGGCAAAAACTGAATCTTTCCCTCCCCGAGATAGTGGGGATTGTCCTTTAGGTGAAACTGGCAAATCCTGTCTTTTCCGAGCCAACGAATCTCTTTCACTGGATCAAACCCGGCCACGGTAGAGTTCCCCACGTCGTAATACACCAGTACGCTTGAGGACCGGGAAAGTTCCATGATGCGAACGTTGTCCTCGGCAGAGATCGTATCCTCCAGGCCCAGGATCACCCCCGCTTTGGTCGCTTCGGGAGCCAGCTCTCGAAGTGCATGGCCGACATAGTCCATCTCCTGTTTCGTCTGCAGCGCCCAGCGGCCAAAGAAAGGCAGAAGAAGCACCTTCGTGTCTAAGGCCTTGGTTAATCGAATGGAATCGAGCACCCACCCGGGGGCCAGTGGGTCGCTTTTCAGACCATTGTCATGCAGCTTGTCGACGCAGGTTCCGTCAATCGGGATTTTGTATTGTCTGGAAAGGGCGAGGTAGCGCGCGATCACGTCCGCATTATCCGTGGGCATCTTGCCATCCACGAGCGTTCGCCCGAATGAGATCTGTACCCCTTCGAATCCCAGATTGGCGGCCATAGGGACCGCCGCCGGGTTGGCGCCCAGGTTCAGGTTCCAGTCAGTCACACCAATGCGTAGCTTCTCTTGTTGGGCGAAATCCAATTGAGAGCATAGCCCGGCAGCCATCGCAGAGCCGAGAAATTTACGACGGGTAATCTTGAGCACCGAACCCTCCTGAAGAGCGTGATCGAGCCGCCGCCCTCGGACCGCATCCGTAGACCTGCGTGAAGACCTTGTAGAACTGAGCATAGCTGCCGAAGCCTGCGGCATACACCGCTTCTGCCAATGTCTTTGGATCCGCCTGCCGGTACCGCTCCCAAAAGCGAGACAGCCGCAGCGAGTTGCGGTAACGGCTCAAAGGAACACCGATCTGCCGGCGGAAGGTTCGGCTCAGGTAGGATTCGCTCACGCCGCACGCCTTTGCAAGTTGGCCAAGATCCCGGTTCCAATCTCCTTCGCTCAAGACCTTAAGCGCACGACGCACAGCCGGGTGGAGGGGTACAGCATCGCCTAGGACTCTCCCCGTGCGCTGGATGCGCCAACACAGCAGCAGCAGGTGGTGCAATCCGGCATTCAAACCGTCGGGATCGCCGTGCTGGAAAGAGAATGTCGAACCAACGCCGAAGCCGGCTTCCCGGTTGAGCAAGTTCGGATCCAGGGAACCCTGCATCAGAGAATCCATGGTCTTGCGAATCAAGTCGAAGGAATCCGGTTCGAGCAGGGTGTTCAAAACACCCTCCCGATCATGCTTCTTGCGCTTCAAACCCTCATAAGCCTCCGTGCGGCAGGACTTGTTGATCAGCGAAGGCTTGAAGACGGATACATAACACTGCGCATTATCCGACCGATCCACCAACTGATGCTCCTGCTCGGGAAAGAGCCACAAAAGGGTCCTGGGTTGAAAGGTGGAACGGCGCCCGTTCACGACATACGTGATCGTTCCCTGCACCACCAGGTTCAACTCCAGCTCAATATGGTGATGGCTCTTGAGTTTAGGCGGATTTCTGGTGGATTCCACTAGATAGAGAAAGCCGTCGTAACGTGTCCCGAGCTTCAGATCCTCTAGCATGTGGACAAGATATGATAACTTTTGGGCACATGTCGAGAAGACATTGTCCGGGCCTTGCAGTAGTGTACAGGGGAGTTACTCGCAACCCCTGGGAACTATGCCAAACAAATTATGAAACTTGGCATTATCAATAGCGCCTTCGGCCAGGCTGGTGTGGATACCGCGGCAGGCCTCGAACACATCGCGCGAATCGGCTTCGATTGCGTGGACATCTTCACCGAAGCGATGACGATTTCGCCCCAGGAAAAGCGCACCATCGCTCGCACCTGCGAAAAAGAGAACCTGCCCATTGTGTCATTGCCGGTCGTCGCCACCGGCCTTATCGATTTCAATGACCCGGTTCGTGATTTTCATGTCACCCGCTGCAAGGCATTCATTGATCTCGCCGCCGAGTTCGGAGCCAGGAACATCGTGCTCGTCCTTGGCGAGTACCTGTGGCAGCGCGAGGTTATTCCGGCCACAGATCAATGGGGATGGGCGCTCGGAACCTGTCGCATTCTGGGTGACTACGCTGAGCAGAAGAACGTGGATATCGCGCTCGAGCTTGAGCCCTTCCGGCTAAGCCTGCTGAACAATGTGGACGAGATGGTGCGCTTCATCGACGAGTGTGCTCACCCCCGGGTGCTTGCGAATATCGACGTCAGCCACCTGGTCCTCTCCGATTGCGGCCCCGATTCTCTTCCCCTTTTGAAGAACAAGGCAATTCACGTTCACATCAGCGACTGCGACGGCAAAGTCCACGGCGATCTTCCTCCCGGAAGGGGCATCGTGAAATTCACGCCCTATCTGCAGGCGATCAAGGAGCTTCAGATGGAAGGCGCGATCTCGATCGAACTGGAATATTCGCCCGATCCCGCGCGCATTGTGGAATGGGTGGAAGAAGCATACCGGGAAACCGATCGCCTGATGCGTCTCAACGGATTGCGCGGATGAAATATGGGCCACGACATTAACATCCTCACTCAACCGCCGGTCAAGCTCGACTACAGTCTCACGGGAGTGAACTCTACTCTGGCTGTCGAGAGAGGGCTCGCCGAGGCGGACTGGTATCAATCCGCCGTTCCGCGTGAAACCATGCGCGGCTTGCTCGAGCGCCGCGATGGACCCGCGATCCGCGATACCATTCTCTGGTTTGCCCTCATCTTTGGCCTTGGTTTTGCCACCTACCGCCTGTGGGGTAGCTGGTGGGCCATTGTCCCGTATCTGCTTTACTGCGTGCTCTACGCTTCAACTTCCGATTCGCGCTGGCATGAGGCAGGCCACGGTACCGCATTCAAGACCGACTGGATGAACACCGCGCTCTACGAAATTGCGTCGTTCATGGTGATGCGTGAGTCCACCGTCTGGCGTTGGAGCCACACGCGTCATCACAGCGATACCATCGTTGTTGGCCGTGATCCGGAGATCGCTGTTCCCCGCCCGCCGGACGTGAAGGGCATCATCATGTCCTTTTTTAATCTCCGCGCGTATCCAAAGTATTTCGGTCACATGCTGTTACACTTCACCGGCCGCATGTCCGCGGATGAAAAAACCTATATTCCGCAGATGGAGTTTCCCAAGGTTTATCGCCGGGCACGCGTTTATGTTGCCATCTATGCGGTTGTCATTGGGCTCTCTCTGTATAGCCGCAGCATCCTTCCCCTGATGTTCGTTGGCTTTGCCAACTTGTTCGGCACGTGGCTCCTGGTAACTTACGGCCTGACCCAGCACGCCGGCCTGGCTGAGAACGTGCTCGATCACCGTCTTAATTGCCGCACGGTGTACATGAACCCGATCCACCGGTATCTGTACTGGAATATGAACTACCACGTGGAGCACCATATGTTTCCGCTGGTGCCCTACCACGCGCTGCCGAAGTTGCATGCTGCCGTGAAGGACGATTGCCCCACACCGTATCCCAGCCTCTTCTCCGCCTGGCGTGAAATTGCGCCTACGATTCTCCGCCAGGTCAAGGACCCCGCGTATCACGTTAAGCGGCGGCTCCCTGAAGCCAGGCCGCGGCAGAAGGAAGGGTTCTATTGCACCGCGGCGCAGCCCGACGCCGAAGGCTGGATCGAAGCTTGTCCTGCCGCCGCCCTGCGTCGCGCCGACGTCGTCCGCTTCGATCAAGGAAAGAAAACCTACGCGCTCTATCGTGACGACGAGGGTCATCTCTACGCTACCGACGGAGTGTGCACCCACGGCAACACGCATCTTTCCGATGGCCTGGTGAAGGGAAAGATCATCGAGTGTTCCAAGCACAATGGCCGTTTCAATCTGCTCGACGGCTCGCCCGCCCGCGCTCCTGTCTGCCGCGGACTCGCTACTTATCCGGTTGAAGAGCGCAACGGCAGCCTCCGCCTCAACGTCGTCCGAGCCGGCGGCGCCGGCGCCCGTACGCAAAAGACGTCCGGATTCCGAGTCGTCAGCAATCTGAACGTTGCCACCTTCATCAAGGAACTCGTTCTCGAACCTTTGGACACGAACGAAAGAATTGCCTTTACGCCGGGCGATTATCTGCAGCTTGACATTCCGGCTTACGACGCAATTCCCTTCCGTGCATTTGACATACCCGAGCCCTTTGCCACGGTTTGGGAGAGCCAGCACGTCTTTGACTACGTCGCGCGCAACCCGGAGACCGGGCGCCGTAACAACTACTCCCTGGCCAGCAATCAGCAGACCGAGCGCACGCTGCGCTTCAACGTTCGCATTGCGACCCCACCGCCGGGCCAGGACTGCGCTCCGGGTGTGGGTTCCAGTTACGTCTTTAACCTGAAACCCGGCGACATCGTCTCCGCCATTGGCCCCTTCGGCGATTTCCATGTCAAACCCACTCAGCGAGAAATGGTTTATATCGGTGGGGGCGCCGGCATGGCTCCGCTCCGCGCTCATCTTTCGCACCTTCTTGAAACCGAGAAAACTGCGCGCAAAGTGACCTTCTGGTACGGCGCACGCTCAAAGCAAGAGATATTTTACGAAGACTACTTCCAGAGCCTGGCCAAAGCGCACCACAACTTCGCTTTCCACATTGCGCTCTCGTCGCCCCTGCCTGAGGACGACTGGACCGGCCATCTCGGTTTCATCCACGAAGTGGTCCTGGAAAAACACTTGCGCGAGCACGCCAACCCGGAAGGCGTCGAATATTATCTCTGCGGTCCGCCGATGATGATCAAAGCCTGCACCAGGATGCTCGCCGAGATCGGTGTCCCCACCCACCACATTGCTTACGACGAATTTTGATCAGCAGGAGTGTGGTTGAGTGACGGCACCAATCAACTTGCGGTATGTCGCTTTCTTAGCTTGTACAGCCGCGCTGGGTGGCCTTCTGTTTGGCTTCGACATCGCTATCATTACGGGCGCGGGCCCTTTTCTTACAAAGCAATTCGCCCTCGACGATCTTAGCCTCGGCTGGGCCTTCAGTTCACTACTCTTCGGCTGCGTACTCGGATGCTTCATCGCCGGCAGGCTCACCGACCGCTACGGACGAAAGAGGCTGCTGGTCGTGGTGGCGCTCCTGTTCGCCGTGACATCGATCGCCGCGGCTCTGGCGACCAGCTTTACCTTTTTTGTTACGGCTCGCTTCCTGGGCGGCTTGGCAGTAGGCGCGGTTTCTCTTCTCTCCCCCATGTATGTAGCAGAGGTCTCTCCACCTGCTATCAGGGGCCGTATGGGAACGATGTATCAAATGTCCATCATTCTCGGAATCATTGCTTCCTACGGCATCAATTATCTTCTCCGCAATACAGGCGCGAACAACTGGCGATGGATGTTTCTGACTGGCGTGGCGCCATCGGTTGTCTTTTTGGTGCTGATTGCGCTGGCTCCCGAAACGCCACGCTTCCTGGCAATGACCGGCAAACTGCATGAGAGCTTTGTGTTGTTAGAACGAATCGGCGGAAGCGAGAGCGCTCATGCTCAGCTCTCCGACATCACTGCGGCTATGCACCAGGATACGGTGACCTGGCGTGGACTTCTACGGCCGGGGGTCCGGCGTGCTCTCATAGTAAGCGCTTGTCTCGCTGTGCTCATACACGTCTCAGGAATCAATACGGTCATCGACTATGCTCCGACGATTTTCCAATCAGCGGGATGGAAAGTAGATGGCGCTTTGGCCTCAACTTTTGTCGTCGGAGTGACAGAATTCTTTTTCACACTTGTGTCCTTCTGGGCGATTGATCGATATGGGCGCAAGCCGCTCTACCTGATTGGGTCTCTTGGCATGGCGTTTTCTCTTCTTGCGTTGGTGATCACTGTACTCGCCGGGCGCTTTCACGGCGTCATCGTTTTGGTCTTTATTCTGACCTACCTCGCCTTTTTTGCCGCCTGCATCGGCCCCGTATTCTGGACCCTGGTGCCGGAAATATTTCCCAATGATGTTCGTGGCATGGCGATGACTGTACCGGTGCTTATTCAATGGGTGGCCAATGCGGTTGTGGTCCTGGTTTTTCCCTTTGCGTTTCATGTCATAGGCAAAGCGCTCACGTTTGGTTTCCTCGCTCTGATGGCGCTGGCGCAGGGCATCTTCACATGGTTCTACGTGCCAGAAACCAGGAATAAGCGGCTCGAGGAAATAGAACTCTATTGGACTGATCCAAAGCACGCCGTTACAAACCAATAGTTGATCCCTATGCAAAAGCCACAATGACGAAGATTGAGAACCCATTCCCACAGAGGACGTGGATGGAATGCCAACGGGCTATGCGCAGCGTGGGTGCCTTGCTGCTCGGGTTTGTCGTTCTAACGTCAGCGGCGAAAGGCCAGGCCGATTGGTCATGGCAGACTCATGAGTATTCGTTCGACTGGGATCTGCGGGCCGATCGTGCGCAATTGGTGCAGGCAGGCACCGGGCAACCCGTCTTCTCTGGACCGCTCCTCCCGGGATTCTGGCTGAAATTGCCGAGCGGCGAACGACGCTTCGTCAAGGCACAGTTTGACACCCATTCCGCCCCGCCCGGACCCTCCGGTGGAAGCATCACGCTGCTCTTACCGGGGCTTGGCCACGGAACTTTGCGCTTCGATGCCGAAGCCTGGGGCATCCGGTTTCAAGAACTGCGTGTGACCTGGAATGGCGCTCCGCCGGCGATTATCGGGCTCTACTTCGGGTCGGCTCCTCTCACAGAGGAAGAACGAACGATTGTGCCCTCACTCGATCTTCCGTTCTGGCCGCGATGGAGCGCCGAGGGCTACTGCGTGCCCAGCGCGAAAGGCGGCCCGGTACAGAGCTTCTTCCGCAACTGGGACCTGGGGCAAGCTACGCTCCCGCTGGGGAGCTTCGGGCCTTCTCTCGGAACGCCGTATGCCGCGGCATTCCCACGCCCACTCTTCAGCGCTGCTGTGGGTGGCCAGGACGGTTGGGTCGCATTCGGGCCTGGATCCATCCCGGATGCCGCGTTGACGTTCGAAATTCGCGCAACCACCGGCGCGCTGCATTATCTCTACCGGGAGGATTTGTGGGGCGTCTCGCGAAATCGTACAAGAGTCTGGTCTGAGCCTCTCCGGCTCGCCTGGGCTCCGACGGCCTGGGACGCCTTCCATGAACTCTTCGCGACCTTCGGACCGGAAAAAGCAGTGTCGCCGATCCATCAGCAAGCAAATTGGAACACCTGGGGTGATTTCAAGAATCGGCATTATGACCTGCGGCTGGAGGCAGATCAGGCTGCTGCTTTCGGTGCCCAGGTGCTGGTGCTCGATGAAGGTTGGGAGACCACGGACGGCAGTGGGATTCCAAATGCCGAACGCTTTCCGAAATTCGCGGCGGATCTTCAGTACATACGCAGCAAAGGGTTGGCGCCAGGTTTCTGGCTGACTGCCGGGTGGGTGACCGATCCCAGTGCGGCTGGACTGAGTGCGAACGACCTGTTGCTGGGAGCCGACAAACGACCGAGACGCGCATCGTGGAACATGGCTGTGGGCTCGGGGGGCGTCCAGCACTACTGCCTAGATCCGAGTTCGCCCCGCACCCGAGATTTCCTCCGTCGTCGGACCATACAGATGATGCGCGCATTCAATCCGCAACTGCTCAAGCTGGACTTCGGTTACGGGCTACCGGGTCCCGACGTCTCGGCACCGCGCAACTCGGATTTTCGTGGGGAACGGCTACCTTACGAGTTGATGCGTATCATCGTCGATGCAGCTCGCGAGGTGAAGCCAGACGTCACCATTCAGTACTACGGCATTCATCCCTTGATGCGTCCCGTTACCGACGTGATCGCGCTCGACGACCTTGGCGACGCAGGCGGATACGAGAGAGAGGCTCACGGCGAATGGTCGATCTGGTCGGCACTCGCGGCCGCACAGGGAAGCGCGATCATGGCCTCGAGCGGTTATGACTGGAAGGCAGATACGGAAGTACTGCTCGATACCGCCGTCATTGGTGCTCCCGGTTCTGTCCTGCCGTTGCCACACTCAGGACAGCCGGCCCTGCCTGATGCCTGGATCGCTCACCGTCAGGCTCTCGCGCGATGGTACCGCCGCAGCACTGGATGGAAACCGCTCTGGCTCAACTCGGACCGAGGCTCCATCGGGCACGAACCTGCTGTGCGTTGTTTCGGGCGGGTCGAGGAAATCGAAGGGAGTAACCGTTTGACCGCAGTCGCCCTCGGCTCGCAGAAACCCGAAGGTGAACAGGCAATGGCACTACGGGGAATGCGCTGGCAGGGACGATGGGCCCTCATCTCGCAGGACAACGCGGACATTTTTGCCACCCGGAAACTGGCTCTCATCCCGTTCGACACCGGCTTCGTGGATATCCCGTTGGAGTTCCGTCCATCCCGTGTTGTCGCAGTGCATGCCGACCGCGAAGAGGTGCTCAGCGATTGGACCTTTGTGGAGGGGAGGCTTCATATTGAAACCTCTCCCAACCGTCCCGCGCTGTTGGGTTTCTTAATAATCAACGATCAATGAGAGCCAACCCCTGGCCACACTTACTGGGCTCTAATGGTATATGTTGCGTTAAAGGCGGACAGTTTTCCCCGGCCGAAGAACTATCAACGGATTCAAAGGGTTTGCGAGGAAAAGAAGTGAGGCGTATGAGCAAAGTCTCTCGAAGGAAGTTTCTGGAGCAGGCCGGCAGTCTGGCGGCAGGAGCGTTGGTAACCGCGGCTGTTCCCTACAGCGCCTCAGCCTATCCCCTCGGGCTGCCGCCGGGCATTGAACTTTACACCGTTCGCACCGACCTTGGGCAGGACGCACCCAGCACCCTGAAACAGATTGCGGCCATCGGTTATAAAGAAGTAGAGCCCGCTGGCTTTGGATCACTCAAGACGGCATCAGAGTTTCGCAAAGCCCTGGACGACAACGGCCTGAAGTGCCCCAGCGCACATCTGGAATTCGATCTGGATAATCTGCAAAAGACGTTTGCCGATGCGAACGCCCTGGGCTGTACCTATGCGACCTGCTCGGTGCCGGGGATGATGATCATGCCGGCCCACCCCCCTGCTTCTGGCGAAGCTCCGTCACAACAACGCATGCAGGAGATATTGGCCCCCCTGACGCCCGACCAATTCAAGAAGCTCGCGGATGTGTTGAATACCGTCGGCGCGGCAGCCAAAAAGGCCGGCCTTACCTACGCCTCCCACAACCACACCATGGAGTTCGCTCCCATGGACGGCAAGCCTGGCTATGACTATCTGCTGCAACACACGGATCCGGCACTGGTGAAGTTTGAGCTCGACTGCGGATGGGCAACCGTTGCAGGAGTCAACCCGAGCGATTTCCTTACCAGGTATCCCGGGCGTATCAAGATGCTGCACATGAGCGACTATCTGGCGCCCAGGAGCGGCGTACCGGTTAGCCCGCTCACTAGTGCCGGAACTGAGCTCGGCAAAGGCATCGTGGACTATAGGCCCATCTTTGCCGCCGCCAGGGGACATGGCATCGAACATGTATTCGTTGAGCAGTTTGGGCCTTATTCACGCATGTCGCAGATGGAAGCAGCCAGGACCGATTATGCTTTCTTGCGTTCTTTTACCGGCTAGTCACCCGATACAGTGCCGGCCGCCGTTGCAACCTTTTTGATCGTAAACTCCCGTGCGAGGTTTGCGAGTCCCGGCGTGCATCGTCATTGGGTGCTCTTTGTATTGCCGTCCTGCTGCTGAAAGACCTCAAGAACCGAGACGAGTCGCTTTTCTTCTAATGAATGGTAAGCAGCTTCGATCAGAGCCATTGTGCCCAGATTGTCTCGCCCGCTGATCTCCGGCTCCGTTCCACGGGCAAGGCTATCCAGCAGTTGCCCCATGGTCCCTTCGAACGCATCCGGAAACCAGACTTCCTTCCAACGCGGCGACAGCACGTACCCTGGCTGGCGCGTGGTGGTGAAATTAATGGTGCTGGGTTGCACGTTAGGATAACTGGGCCATCCCACCGTACCTTGTGCGACGCCCCCGGTGCCCTCGACACGCCAGCGAATATACCAGTCCTTCACTACAAAGTCGGGGCCGGCCCAGACGTCGTCCCATGCAGCGGCAAGAAGTCCATTGGCGTACTCAAGATTGTAGAGGCAAATGCCATCCGCGTGCTCGGATCGAGTGCGGGGATCTCTGCGTGCGCTGACGAAAATGCTTTCCGGGTCACCAAACAGAAAGCGGAAGCAGTCCAGGTGATGAATGCTGACGTTCAGCAATGACAAACGGTTATAGCCGGTAAGCCAGTCCTGCCAATGGGGCACTGCGCGCATTTCAATCGTTGCCAACACGGGCTCACCGAGCTCGCCTCTGACCAGGAGCGTCTTGAGCGCGCGGATTGACTGGTCATAGCGCATATTCTGGTTTACCGCGAGCTTTACCCCAGCATCGTCGCAAAGGCGGACGATCTCCTGCGCGTCTCCCAAGGTGACGGCCAGAGGCTTTTGGCACAGGATGCCCTTGATGTGATCGGCATGCGTCACCGCCTCTTTCACGATTTTCAGCTGCTGGTCCGGAGGCACGGCAATGTCCAGCACCTCGATCAAGGGATCTGCTAAGAGAGCGGAAATCGATTCATAAGCCCGCGGGATTCCCCTCTGGTCTGCCACTTCCTGGGCCACTTCAGCCGAGCGTGAGGCGATACCGGCAACGTGGTAACCGGCATTGCGATAGGCGACCAGTTGAATGTCGCGCACGATGAAACCGGCGCCTACTACTCCAATCTTGAAGTCTGTACGCAGCGGAGCGGGCGGTTTGTAGGCAAGATCGAAGTCGTATGTCATCGGCTCTTTTCTCGAGTACGGAATCGGGCGCGATGAGTATTTCATGAAGCG
>Ga0209006_10004801_pt1 | contig 12260 bp, 9 predicted proteins | sample JacPin_JW_Ref_O2_FD_188567 | JGI IMG/M metagenome (GOLD analysis project Ga0209006, IMG submission 188567) | Forest soil microbial communities from Algoma, Ontario, Canada - Jack Pine, Ontario site 1_JW_Ref_O2 (SPAdes) (version 2) | ecosystem: Environmental > Terrestrial > Soil > Boreal...
TTTCCTCATGCCTGAAGCGCCGCGTTCCCGCACCCTGCTCTGGATTCTGATTGGAGGAGGAGCTTTCTTCCTCTTTGTGCTGGCAGTGTTTTCGCTGGTATATCTCACGCTGCATGCGGGAGGCTCCGAAGCCGGCGGATTGGGCAGCTTCGGCGACCGCATCGGCGTGGTCGACCTCGACGGCGTAATTCTCTCGCCCCAGCCTGTGGTGGGCCAGCTCAAGAAGTTCGGCGACGACTCGTCCATCAAGGCGATCATCATCCACGTGAACTCTCCGGGCGGAGGCGTGGCCGCGTCGGAAGAGATCTACCGCGAAGTCAAGCGCATCCGCGACGATAAGAAAAAGCGCATCGTAGTTTCGATCGAGACGGTCGGCGCGAGCGGCGCGTTCTACGTGGCCGCAGGCTCCAACAAGATCTATGCCGATAAGGGCAGCATCGTGGGTTCGATTGGCGTGATCGCGCAATGGGTGAACTACGGCGACCTGCTGAAGTGGGCCAAACTGAAAGACGTAGTCATCAAAACCGGCGAGTTCAAAGACACCGGCAATCCCGCGCGCGATCTCACTCCGTCCGAGCAGGCCTACATGCAGGCGCTGATCGACAACATGTTCGGACAATTCATCCAGGCCGTCGCCGATGGCCGCAAGATGAAATTTGACGACGTGAAGGCCATCGCCAACGGAAAAGTCTGGACTGGCGAGCAGGCGCTTTCGATGAAGCTGATCGACCAGGTCGGCGATTTTGAGTCGGCGGTCAACGATACCGCGAAGTCGGTTGGAATCAAGGGCGAGCCCACGCTGGTGCGTCCCGACCGCGACCGCAAAACCATGCTCGATCTTTTGACGGGAGACATCTCACAATGGATCCCGGGGCGCGAGAAAATGCTCGAACAGCAGGTCGGTTTCTATTATCTGTGGAAGTAGTTGCGCGGCTTGGACTTCCGCGCTTTCGAGGGCGCAATTTGCGCTTATTTGGTTGGATTTCTGCTTCTGAGTCCTGATTTCTCACATTTCCTGTCGTTTTTGGCGCGGACCCCAGCTTCCCACTTGCGTACAACCCCTGAAATTTGAGAAGGTTATGGAGGTTCTGCCTCATAGGCAAGGGCTGCTCCGTGCTTCATGTTCGCTCGTCCTTAAGCTTAGTCGAAGAAACAATTGGGCTTAGCGGCAGATTTGGCAGAGCACCGCGCGCTCGGGAGCACAAAAGAGGAGTTATGACCAAAGCTGATCTGATTGACGAAGTCTCGCGTTTAGCTGAACTTACGCGCAAAGACAGCGAAGTGATTGTGGAAACTATCTTCGATAGCGTGGTGCGCTCGCTGCGCGCCGGCGACAAAATCGAGATTCGCGGCTTTGGCAGCTTCCGCACCCGTCAGCGCAAACCCCGCGTGGGACGTAATCCCAAGACTGGGGAGCGCGTGGAAGTTCCCGCCAAAAAGATTCCTTTCTTCAAGCCCAGCAAGGAGTTAAAGGACTTGGTGAACGAGGCCGCGCTGGCCGCGGCGAAAACTGTTCCACCGGCTGGTGCGCCACCCACGGCGTAGACACCGAGGCGATTTGATCGTAGAGACGTTGCTTGCAACGTCTCTTTTTCTTTTGTTTTGGGAGGGCTGGCTTCTACTGCCGCGCTGCGCGCGGCGCGGGACAGCCGAGGCAGTCCGTCCCCACACAAGCAACCCCGGACACGCGGCTATGCTATTCGCTTGCGAGGTAGAGATCGGCGACCTTCAACGCTAGGGTTTCGGGATTTTGGTCGGAGCGGTTGGACAGGATGATGATGGTCAAGGCGTCGTCGGGGAAACGTTGGATGGTGGTCCGGAATCCGATGGTGCTGCCGTCGTGGGACATGCGTTTGTGGCCGCGGTAGGGGTCGAGGAACCAGCCGAAACCATAGCTGAGGGTCGCGCCGTCAGAAAACTTCGCGGGACCTCCCGTAGGTTCAACCGGGGTTAGCGCGGGCTGCATTTCTACTGCGCTGAGCAGAGTGTGGTCGCGGAGGGCGCGATCCCACTTCGCCAGATCAACGAGGGAAGAGTAGATTCCACCGTCGCCGAGCACAGCGGACGTGGGGCTTTGGTCGGTTTCCTGCCAGATCTCGTCTGTCTTGCTGATATCTCCCGGCTTAGCGTCCATCTTTTTCTCGGCTGTCTTCGCCTGGCCCCCCTTCGCTTCGTCCTTCTTCGTTTCTTCTTTCTTCGAGTGGCCGTAGGCGCGATTTGGCACTTCGTTCTCGCCTTTCTCGTAGGCCAGCGTGCTGGTCATTTTTAGGGGCGCGAAAATTCTCTCGTGCAGGAACTGACCGAAGGGTTTGCCGGAAACTTTCTCCACGATCATCGCCAGCACGGCGTAACCCGAGTTGCTGTATTCCCACTTCGAGCCCGCGGGAAACTCGCCGCTGCTTTGCCGTTCGAGCAACTTGAGCACTCCCGCGTCCAGAATCTGAGGAACCTGTTCCGGCGGCGTGTTGGGATATTGCTTCATCAGCAGTTCCTCGTAATCGGGAAGTCCGCTCGTATGGTTGAGCAGGTTGCGGACCGTGATGGGCTTGCCATATTCGGGGAACTCGGGAAAAAAGGCGGTGAGGTGGTCGTCGTAGTGCAGCTTGCCGTCGTGCGCCAGCAGCATGATGCAGGCAGCCGTGAACTGCTTGGTGAACGAGGCGAGACGGAAGTTGGTGTGGGCGTCGATTTTGGTTTTGGTGCGGAGGTCGGTGACACCGTATCCGTGGTGAAACGCCACACGGCCGTTGCGGACCACCAGCACGGCGGCTCCGGGTGCGTCGCTCGATTTCAGCGGCGCGAAGATAGCATCGATTTGGCTGGAGGAAACCTGGGCGGAAGCAAGAACGGAACAAGAGGCAACCGCCAAGGCGAGCAGCGTGGCCGCGAGTGTTGATTTCAAATGGAAAGCCCTTGAATTCGGACGCTCAGATCTTCGACACAATAACAGATGCGGGAGGGGAGAGGGGCGTGGGCGTTTCCGAGTCACAGACTGATGGTGAGTGCCATCTATCGCGATTCATCAACAACCGTACTTGTTGAATATACTTAGATGCAGGTGATTCTATCGGCGTCGAGGGAGGGCGGGCGGAGATGAAAAGACCGAATCCTCTTGTTTCGCTTGCGTGGGGCCTTAACAGTACAGCTTGGTTCCTTCCTGTCGTCACAGGCGTCGGCGGGGCTAAACTTGGCCCGTTTGTAGGGTGGCAAACCTTTATCGCGGCAGCCAGCGAGACTGTGCCAAGTCAGCGACTCTATACAGGGTACGGCGTGCTGCTCGCAATTCTGAGCGCACTAACGGCCCTGTCTTTCGTCGTAGGCTCGCCTTGGGTAGTGTTGTGCGGAGCCCGCTCACTTCAACGCTGGTCCGCATGGGTTGCCGGTGCTGCTTTCCTGCTTAACGCACATTGGTATATCCGTCTCAAGCCGGATGGCTGGATATCGAGCCTCGGCGTGGGGTACTACGTGTGGTGGTCGTCCTTTGCTGTACTGGCAATCGGGTTGTTCTGGGCTGGTGGACGAAGCAATGCCGCGAGCGCTTCGCAAACCCAAACCGCCTTGCTTCCACGTTAGCTGCCGAAGACAGGCGGTACACTCTTGTGCCGGGCGCAAGGCTCCATGATGAGTGTTATCGAGATATTGCAACACTCAGGCTCAGCTGCAGTGGCTGCAGAGCCATGTTCCCAACAACACATCAGCTATGAGAACGGCAAGCCCGCCAAAGAAGAAAAATACGCCCGACGCGCCCATCGTCTCAGGCTTGGTCGAGCAGCAGCGCCGCGGAGCGTAAGAACGCCGCAATAAGCCCATCGATGCAGCAAGCGACGGTTACAGCGTCGAAAATCCAAAACCGCCGCTCAGGCAAGATGTACCCACCTTTGAACAGCGGCAAGAGCACATATTCAAAGGATAGTCGCGGGACGGTTAAGAGGAGAAGGGCAAGCGAGACAATTCCTATAGCTCCGGCAAGTGCCGAACGACGCCACGTTATTCCAGCCCAGTTTTCCTGGCTAAGGGAATCCATTTGACACCACAGTGTAAAGCACTTCGGCGTTGTTTTTTCCGCCTGCCATCATTCGCCCGGTCTTGCCCTTTTCGGCGCCATAGGAGAACAGCAGATCGGTGTGGCAGTTGGTGCAGATCGGCGAGGCTTCGTTGCTCCTCGCCGGGACGCCCACGGAGACCACTTGCCGACAGTTCGCTTCCGCGGGTCGGCAAGTGAGTCACTGCCGGTTACTTTAAGGATATTGACTCTGGGGTGCTTCGAGACGCATCATATGCTCTGCAGTAAACGGTGAAGGAGTTCACCGCGAACCGCTGTCCCATTCTTTGAGCCGGGAACAGCTGATGACTCCTGACAAGCGGGGCTTGTCGGCGGAGTCATGGCACCGGCAAGAATATCCCGCAGAACAAAAGCAGAAGACGCCATTGTTTGATGGTTGCGCTTTGATATTGCGCTTGACGCCGTTGTTTTGATGCCGTTCTTTGAGTTGGCACGCGCTGCTGGGGCGTGAGTGTGGAGAAATCCAGCGACGCAATCCGGACGAAGTATCCGCACGAAGGAAAGGAACTTAACGCCTTGATCAAGTATTGGATGGTTGGCATCGGAGGATTTCTAGGCTCGGTTTTGCGCTTCTGGGTGGGGAGCCTTATCGGGGGGAGATTTGGCGTCCGATTTCCGTATGGAACTTTTGTGATCAATGTGACGGGATCGTTTCTGGTGGGCATGGCTGTGACCGTGTTGGCCACGAAAGCGCACTGGAATACGAACTGGCGATATCTGATCCCGATCGGTTTTATCGGGGGATACACCACGTTTTCCACTTTTGAGTTTGAGACAATGCGCCTGGTTCAGAATGGTCAAATGCTTATGGCAACGCTCAACGTCACGCTAAGCGTGGCCCTGGGATTTATCGGCGTGTGGGCCGGGATGGTTGCGGGAAGAGTGATTCCCTAAAGGCGGATGCATTGGTTCATCGCGCACTTAGCGACAAAGTCTTTTTGGTTCGCACAAGGACAAGACCCTTTAACCGCAAAGCTCGCAAAAGAACGCCGCAAAGTACGCGAACAGATTCAAATTGACCGACCACCGAAACTCGGAATAACGGCTATTTCAGGGCGCCACTATTTCAGGCCGAGGCCGCCGTTGAAATGCTGGATGACCCCATAGCACTCGCAGGCGGCTTCTTCGAGGCTTTTGCGATTCAAGATCCTTACGGTGCCGCGAGAATTTTCGATCAATCCGGCATTCTCGAGGGCTCCCGCTGCCAGGCTCACGCTGGAGCGCCCGGTCCCCAGCATCTGCGCGAGAAATTCGTGAGTTAAGGGAAGAAACGGGGAATCGACGCGGTCCTGACACATCAGCAGCCAGCGGATCAGGCGTTGCTCAATCTCGTGCAGGCGATTGCAAGCGGCCAGTTGGGCCACTTGAATGCCCTGCATCAAGGCAAAGCGGCTGAGTTCTGAGCGCAAGGTAGACGCGGCGAGGAGGATGTCCTGAAAAACCTCCGACCGGACACGCAATCCGCTACCGGACATTTGCACGATTGCGCGAAAAGTGCCCTGCCGCAAACCTACGGTCAGGGCCATGCCGACCATCCCTTCCTTGCCGACAATACCCACTTCCACACTTCTGCCGTCGCGACTGAGGGCCACGAGTGAGGTCAAGCCGTCATTCAGGAAATAAGTAAAATCGATCTTCTCGCCGGCCTCGTGCAGGATTTTGTATTGCGGCAGGTCGACGGGCTCAAGTTCGGGCCGGACGAGATTGTATTCGTGGTCGGGAAGTGACAACAGAATAACGTTGCTTACGGCCTTGCCCGCCGCGTCGGAACGAGCGCCGGGAGGCAGCGGATTCAGCTTGAGCGGCACCGGCTTGATCGTATTGGCGTATTTCTTGACGATTATATTTTCCACGAACGATTGGATGCGTCCGGCAGGACGGACTCATGTCGGGAACCCTGTATTTGGCGGACGAAACCTCGTACCGACGGGGGGAGACGCCGGGGAGAAGATAAGGCGAATATTTTTCTTTTGTGGCAGGTCGATGGGAAGGCGATGGCCAGGCATTCCGCGCAACTCATCTCGGAGAAAATTACATTTCTAGTTTTTCGATCGCGAATCTTCGAATCGCTAATCATGGGAGCTAATCGTTCTCTTCCTCTTCAGGAGATGTGTTCTGAAATCGCGTTTCATGGGTACTGAGAATGCGATTCAGTTCTTCGACAAGCTGCAGGAACTGCTCTCGATTTTGTTCCACCGCAATTAATGAGCAGAGTTCGTGAATACGATCGCTGTCGGACTTGTTCATGACGAAGCGGCAGTATCACAACAGGGGGCGTCTTCTGTATGTTCGACGTCGCACAGTGCGGGAGGGCGAGTTGGTTACCAGGGTGGAGCAGAGGGGAACGCCAGAGTCGTCCAAGGGCGGGTTTCGGGGCTGGCGCACCCTTCCATCCATCCAACCGAGGCTGCGAAGCTCTCAACCTCTTGAGATTTTGACTTCATCCTTGGCCCCCGTCGACTGCGACGCGAACCGATAGAAAACCTGCGCGATGCAGACCGTATAGGTTCTCACCCTCTGAAAACCGCACAGGGTGGGGCAGCCCTCATTTGGAGTTACGTCCAGAAAATCAAAAGCGAGAGAGAGCCAGCCTGGTCACGGTCTCATGATCGAGCGCGAATTCCGGCGACGGCCATCATGCGACCCGTCTTAGCTTTTTCTGCGCGATAGGAGAACAGAAGATCGGTGCGGCAACTGCTGCACATGGGCGAGGCTTCGATGCTGTTCGCAGGGACGCCCACGGAGAGCAGTTGGCGGCGATTCGCTTCCGCCAGATCGAGAAAAATCTTCGGGGGGAGTTCGCCGTGGCCGGGGGCGCGGGCGGTGAGAAACAGGAGCGGATACTTTTCGCGGACGGGATCGGAATCTTTGACCTCGCGGAACAGCTTCGCGGCATAAGAAAACTGAGACTCGAACTTGGTGAGAACCTCCTCGCCTACTTCATAACAACAGCCGCCGATGCCGGGGCCGATCGCGGCCTTTATATCCTCGGGACGGGTTCCAAACCAGCGCTGCATTTCTCCTACACCTTTTTCGACGATTCGTTTCACGGTGCCGCGCCAGCCCGCGTGGAACACGCCTACGGCGCGGCGTTTGGAGTCGACGAGAATGATAGGAAGGCAATCCGCGGTCTGAATGGCGAGCAGCAGGCCGGCAGTGCCGGTGATCAGGCCGTCGCCGGTGAGAGGCGCGTCAGGGTCGGATGCGGCCTGCCTAGAATCAACGTGATGAATGATGTCGGAGTGAACCTGGCGGAGGGTGACGAGCTTCGAGCGGCCGGATTTATTACCGTCCTTGTCATTACTTTTCGTGGGGCGGGCGCTGGTGGCCTGGAGTCCGCTCAAGAAGGCGGCGCGATTTCGATCGACTGTAGCCTTGGCGTCATCTTTGGTGAAACCGAGATTTAGATCACCTTTGGCGTAGGCGCGGGAGAATCCGCCGGTGCGCGTGGAGAAACCGTGAACCAGCCACGGGAGCTTTTCCAGATTCTGCGCGCAAAGGATGCTGAGCTTGGATCGGTTGCTGGTTGGTTTGGGAGCCTGGGTTGGCACATGGTTATGTTACAAGAGGCGGGCGCTGGCGAGTCGACAGCGTCTACATCAAGCCGGCTCGCGCCGTCTGGACGGGCAAGAGCGCCCGTCCCCACACATCCTTTTGCTTCACGGCAGCGTGAAGGCTACGAGGGCATCGCCCAGGGATTCTTCGGTGATCTTGGGATGACCGCCGGCGGCGATCACCACATATTGTTTTCCGTTGGCGGCGAGGCGGTAGGTCATCGGGGTCGCGTGTCCGCTGTTCGGCAGTTGCGCCTTCCATAATTCTTTTCCGGTTTCGACGTCGAAGGCGCGAAGGTAGGGGTCGAAAGTGCCGGCGATGAAAACCAGTCCTCCAGCCGTCGCGATGGGACCGCCGAGATTGATGGATCCGGGTGGAACCGGCGGCTGTTTGCCGCCGAAATCCTGCATCGAACCCAGCGGAACTTGCCAGCGAATTTTTCCCTCGGTCATATCAACCGCCGTCAGCATGCCCCACGGGGGCGCGGTACAGGGCATGTCGGACGGCGACTGCAAAAATCGGCGGAACAAACCGTAGGGCGCTCCGGCCTGAGGAGAATATTCACCATCTTCTGTTCGGACATCGTCTCGCCAGAAGTCGGCGCGGGGAATCAGCTTCACTTTGGCAATGAAGCTATTTGTGTTGACAACCAGAAGACTGTGCTGCGGATCAAACGCGTAGCCGCTCCACGTCATTCCGCCAATGTTTCCGGGCACGTCCAGAGTGCCTTGCAGACTTGGCGGAGTGAAGATGCCCTCGTTGCGCAGGCCGCGAATCCCGTTGCGGCAAGTCTCGCGATCCTGCGGTGTCGGGCCCCACGCATCTTCCGCAGAAAATTTTTGCGGAGCGAGCGGCGGCGGGGCTAGAGGGAACGGCTGCGTGGGGGAGGCGGATTCGCCGGGCACGTCACTCGGCGCGACGCGGCGCTCCTCCACGGGAAACACCGGCTTTCCCGTGTCGCGATTAAGTACGTAAAGGAATCCGGTTTTGTTGCCCTGGATGACGACTGGGACATCTTCACCGCGGTAGTGCAACGTTGTGAGCAGCGGCGGAGAGGCTGTGTCGTAATCCCAGAGATCGTGATGCACGAGTTGGAAACCCCAGACGATTTCTCCGGTCTTGGCTCGTAGTGCGACTACCGAATTCGCCCATTTGTTGTCGCCCAGGCGACGACCGCCGTAGTAGTCCGGGCTGGCGCTTCCGGTGGGGATGAAGATGAGATCGCGCTGGGCATCCACAGACATGATGGACCATGCGTTGGCTGCGCCGGTGCTTCTCTCCGTTTCTTTCGTTTTGTTCTGCTCTGCACTCGGGCCGGGGGTATTCGGAATCGGATCCCAACTCCAGCGCAGGGCGCCGGAGCGCGCATCGAAGGCGCGCACCACGCCGGCTGGCATGGCGACGCGCTGATTGTCGTCAATGGCGGAGCCGACCACGACGAGATCGTCGATCACCGCGGGAGGCGACGTCATGTGATACCACCCGGCGCGATAACCCGGTACGTCTCGCAGACTGACCTGGCCGTAATCGCCGAAATCGAAGCAGGGCTTGCCGGTTTTCGCATCGAGGGAAATGAGGCGTGCGTCGAGCGTGGCTTCGTAAATGCGGCGGTGGCAGGGCTCTTTCGCGGGCGGCCGCGAATCGAGCCAGGTGGCTACGCCACGATTCACCAATCCATCGCCGTAGTCGAGCGTGAGGTCGATCTTGGGATCGTAGGCCCAGCGCTGCTTGCCAGTTTCCGGATCGAGCGCGATCACGCGATTGTAAGGCGTGGTGAAGTAGAGCGTCCCATCGACGAGGATTGGGGTGGCTTCAAATCCACTTCGCCTCCGGTCGCGAGTGCCGTCGGAGAGGTCTCCGGTGTGAAATATCCACGCGACTTTCAAGTTTGAGACGTTTTCGCGGTCGATTTGGGACAGCGGCGAGTAGCGCATTCCTCCGGGATCGTTGCCGTAGGTCGGCCATTCCGTGTCGCCGGAGATTTGGCTGAGTGCAATTGCGCTCGACAGGACAGTGCAAACCAGGGTGGAAACCAGACTGAGAACTCCCACACGCCTTCGCCATCGTCTCAAGTCGCATCTTGCCCCGCCCATGCGCCCCATGTTCCATGAATTTTCCTCCGAACGCAACTTTGTCTCGCGGCTTTACATTTCTGGCTCGCCGCCGAAGGTCGAGTTCGCACGTCGCAAAAAGCGCCGATACCGTCGTCCGACGCACCCACCCTTCGAAAATCACGAAGGGTAGGTGGAGCGTCTTTCGTGGTGACTCTGCGGACAGCCTGAAAACAAAAGAGGCGCGCCGCCCTCGTCCACCATGGCGACTTTGCGACGTGGTGACCTGCGAACAGGCTCAGGCTAAGGCGCATTGGGCCGCCGGCTCGGTTTGCAGGGGCTGCATCCAGGCGTTATAGTTTTAGTTAGCTATGTTTGAGAATTTTACGGCTACGGATCGCTGGACTAAGAAACAGGTGCACTGCGTTTATCAGGCGCTGATTGTGGCGATCTCTACGCGCCACGCCGACGCGGTGGACGTCAAGTTTCTGGTGGACGGCAAGAAGGCCTGCGTGGCGCTGCCCCATCCGGCGTGGGTGGAATACAAGAACCGTACGGGAAAGCTGATCACGGACTCGCTGGCGCTGGAAATTGCGGGGCATTATTTGAAAACGGCGATCGAGTCCGGCGAGAGCTCGGGGCGAGAGATGTATTCCCTGACCGTAAAGGAGACGCTGGCGCACCTGGATGCCGCCGTCGCGGCGATGCAAGCGGAAGTGACGGCGTAAGGTCTCGGTCGTCCGCTTCCTGGGAAAGTCAAAGCATGCTCAACACCGGCTTTGGTTCGCGTTTCATTCCTTCCAGTGTGCCTTTTCTTTTTGCGCCAAGTTGCATGTATCTGATAACGAAAGGGTTTCGACGAGGCCGCGCCGCGCCTGATGACAGTTGTGATTACGCTCCCTTGGCAGCGCGGGGGCTTTGAGGGACAATACGACGTTTGTCTTTTTCGCCTGTCTTCGTTCTGGTTCTTGAGGAGATTTTTTTATGGCCACGACCATGCACATCAGCAATCTTGCTGAGCTGCTGAGCGAAGGCAGGACCCATTTCAATCTGTCTCCGGCACTTCTGGTGGAACACGCGATCCATCGCAATGAAGCGAAGATTGCCGCCAATGGCTCGATCGTTGGCTATACCAACCGCACCGGCCGATCACCGAAAGACAAGTTCATCGTGAAGGACGAAACCACGGCGCACGCGGTGGCCTGGGGCGCGGTGAACGCGCCATTTGAATCGGAGAAATTCGACGCACTTTATGATCGGGTCATGGAACACCTGCACGGGCGGGAACTTTTTGTGCAGGATCTTTTTTGCGGAGCCGATCCCGCCTATCGCCTGCCCGTGCGTTTTGTGAACGAGTATGCGTGGCACAACCTGTTCGTGCGCCAATTATTTCTAAGGCCCTCGGTGGAGGAACTGAAACTGCATCACCCGGAGTTCACGGTGATTGCCGCGCCGGAGTTCAAAGCTGATCCGAAGCGCGATGGCACCAACTCAGAGGTTTTCATTCTCCTGAACTTTTCCCGCAAGACGGTGCTGATTGGGGGAACGTCTTATGCCGGGGAGATGAAGAAAGCCATTTTCAGCATCATGAATTTTCTGTTGCCCCCGCGCAACGTTTTCCCCATGCACTGTTCCGCCAACGTGGGGCACAACGGGGTGAGCGCATTATTTTTTGGACTGTCAGGAACGGGCAAGACCACGCTTTCCGCGGACCCTTCGCGCGATCTGATTGGCGACGACGAACATGGCTGGAGTTCGAGCGGCGTGTTCAACTTCGAAGGCGGATGCTATGCCAAGTGCATCAAGCTCTCGAAAAAGAACGAGCCCCAAATATGGAATGCGCTGCGCTTCGGTTGCGTGCTGGAAAATGTAACGCTCGATCCGCTCACGCGAATTCCCGATTACAACGACGACAGCAAAACGGAAAACACGCGCGCGGCGTATCCGGTTGATTTCATCGACAACGCGGTGATCCCGGGCCTTGGCGGGCATCCCAAGAACGTGGTGTTTCTGACGGCGGACGCTTTCGGCGTGCTACCTCCGATTGCGCGGCTCACGCCGGAGCAAGCCATGTATCACTTTCTCTCAGGCTACACCGCGAAATTGGCGGGCACCGAGTCGGGGGTGAAGGAACCGCAGGCAACTTTCTCGACCTGCTTCGGCTCGCCATTCATGCCGCTGCCCCCCAAGACCTATGCCGAGATGCTGGGCCGCCGACTGCGTGAACATCACGCGCAATGCTGGCTGGTGAATACCGGTTGGCAAGGCGGACCGTATGGCGTGGGCAGGCGTATGGATATTCCTTACACTCGCGCCATGGTAGACGCGGCCGTGGAAGGAGAATTGGCGCGGGAAGAATTTGAAACTGAGCCGACGTTCGGATTCAGCATTCCGAAGTCTTGTCACGGCGTGCCGCCGCAGGTGCTGAACGCGCGGGGGAAGTGGGCGGACAAGGCTGCGTATGACAAAGCCGCGGAAGACTTGCGGAATCGATTCGCGCGGAACTTTGAGAATTTTGATGCGCCTGCGGAAGTGAAGGCAGCGGGGCCCCGGGCGCGGGGCTAGATGGCAAGGCGACGCACGACCATTCG
>Ga0209006_10004802_pt1 | contig 12258 bp, 5 predicted proteins | sample JacPin_JW_Ref_O2_FD_188567 | JGI IMG/M metagenome (GOLD analysis project Ga0209006, IMG submission 188567) | Forest soil microbial communities from Algoma, Ontario, Canada - Jack Pine, Ontario site 1_JW_Ref_O2 (SPAdes) (version 2) | ecosystem: Environmental > Terrestrial > Soil > Boreal...
ATCCCATGGCGGGTATCCAGCCATCCACGCGCCAGCACTTCCACTTGCTCGATCAGTTCCTTTTCTTCGCCCGTGCTGGCCACGAACGGGACCAGCTTCTGGCGCAGCAAACGCGTATCGTCGCTGTCGCCCGGCTTCGCGGTCCATCCTAGCGATCTCGCTTTCTCGCCGAATTCCTGGCGAATGAAGTTAGCGCCTTTGGCACGCAGATTCGCCGGCACGCTTTCGCCCCGCAGCAGTGCAGCAATGTTCGCGGCCGCTTGCACCACGTGCCAGTCCGGATCTTTGCTGAACTCCGGCACCAACGCCAGCGCCACCTGCGCGGAGACCGCTCCTTCAGAAGCCAGCGAATCCACATCGCCGAGAAAACCTACGCGCTCGGCGACGCTCAGATGGCTGCCGTTATCGGCCAGGACCTTTTTCATCAAGTCGCCTTCGTACGCCACTTGATAATAGCCGGCCTCTGCATCGTTGGGCAGAATCCAAGCGGGACACGTCTGGGCGCCCGCCAACGCAATTTCATCCTTTTGATCCGACAACAAGCTGCATTGGTGATGCACCGCGCCATCCGCTTCAAACGCGACGCAAATGGGAATCTGCCAGGTCTGCGCTTTGGCCAGCGATCCTAGCGGCAGCGAGCGCTTCTGCGCCACCGCGAGCGACGGCTGTGGATCGCACTTCAACGCGATTGAAACCGCCGGCACGCCCGGCTGATCCAGGAAACTGTTGAACGCGGGCGCCACGTTGGTTCCGGCCACGCTGCTGATGGCTGCTTCAAAATCGCTGGCCGTGGAGTTCCCCCAAGCGTGCTGCTTTAAGTAAAGCTGGACGCCTTGGCGGAACTTCGCCTCGCCAATCCAGTGCTCGAACATCTCGATGACGGCCGCGCCCTTTTCGTAAGTGATATCGTCGAACGCGTTCGCAATGTCGTCGTTATTCTGGATGGGCTGGCGGATCTCGCGCGCGGAGGCCAGTTCATCCTCGCGCATCGCACCTAACCGCGCGTTCACGGCTGAGACGTCCAGATGCCATTCGGGCTGCCATTCGCCGGGGATTTTGCGCTCCATCCAGGTGGCGAAAGCCTCGTTCAGCCAGGTATCGTTCCACCACGCGGTGGTCACCAGATCGCCGAACCACTGGTGCGACATTTCATGCGCGCACAAGCCCGCCAGTTCGCGCTTATGATCGATAGTTTCGGTGGCGGGATCGGCCAGCAACGAGCTCTCGGCGTAAGTGATCAGGCCGGCGTTCTCCATCGCAAAGTCGCTGACCGGCATGACCACCGAATCCAGCTTCTCGTAGGGAAACGGCATGCCGACATAGTCCTCCAGAAGTTTGAGCAGTTGAGGAATGGCGGTGGCGGCATACGCGGCATCGGCGCGCTTGCCTCTGGGAACAATCACTCGCACCGGCGTGGGACCCACGCGGCCCGCATCCACCACGTCGAATCTTCCCACCGCAAGCGCCACCAGATAACTCGGCAGCGGCGGCGACTCCTTGAAGCGCACCATCTTCATGCCATTGGGCTCGTTGGATTCGGTTTGAACAGGAGTGTTCGACAGCGCCAGATCGTTCTTCGGAACATGCAGCGTGAGTTGCCACGGCACTTTGAAATTCGGCTCGTCGAAACAAGGAAACGCGCGGCGCGCGTCCGTCGGTTCGAACTGGCTGTACACGTACGTTTCGCGATCTTCTTTCAATTGGAAAATACCGGCGCTGCTGTCGCGGCTAATCTTGCCCTGATAGGCGACGTGCAAGACGCCCTTGCCCGAAATGGCGCGATCGAATGCAAAGCCCAGGAACTGGTCGCCCCCTGGAACGGTCTTCGCCGGCAGTGTATCTCCGGATTCCGCACGAAACGCGGCGTCCTGAACCTGCATGCCGATGGAGTTCAACCAGATGACATCGGCGGGCGTGCGAACGTCGACGCTGATGTCGACGCTGCCGTGAAATGTATCGCGGTCTGGAACGATGGTCAGGTCCGCTTGGTAGCGCAAGGGTTGAACCGATCCATCCAAGCGCAGCTTGGGGGGGTCGAGAGAAGGCGCGGGGAACGCTAAAGGCGCGCAGAGGATCGCGATAGCAAGCGAATATTTCATAACAAGTGAACTACAAACGAACCGCCGCGGCTTCGGCTGGCGTGGAAACGGCGACTGCAGCCTTTCGCAACAGCAGCACCGCAAGCGCGGCTAAGTACAACAAGGCGCCGGTCAACACCGTGGCGCGCAGACCGATATAGATGGCCAAACAGATAGCGGCGACGGACCCCAGGACGCTGGCGGCCGCGTTCAACGCCCACGCCCAGCGCACCGCTTGCGGATAACTTTTCTGCAAACGCGTGAGACCCGTAGGAAATGGAATGCCCATTAGAAAGCCGGCTGGCGCGATTAGGCAAACGGTGACCAGCGCCTTCAAGGGCAAGGGCCATCCCACTCCATATTCGCTCACCGGCGCGGCCAGAAATGCGAGTGCTGAAACCGTAACCGCCACGCCGATTAACACAGCGCTCAGCCGGCCTGTGTCGCTGGATTCGCCGGTTAAACCGCGGCTCCAATAGCTGCCCAAGCCGCTTGAAATCAGCATCGAAAAAACGATGACCGTTAATGCATAGGTAGGATGGCCCAGGAAGAGCACGAACTTCTGGATCAGCGCCACCTGGATCAAAATGTATCCTGCGCCGATACAAACAAAGTACAGCAGGAACCCGCGGACGCCTTTTTCCGCCGGCAGGCGCTCACCTAATAACAACGGAGGGAACGCCAGTACAATGATAATCGCAAGCACGCTGATAGCTAGCACTTCAAACAATAGCGGCAGGGCGCGATTGATCTTATAATCCGCCGAGAGGCCGCCCTGCTTCAGAAAATTCAAAACATCGCGCGGCTGCACCGTGTAAAAAAAGAACGGCCGGTCGTCGTCCACGGGCGTGACGTTGTAGCGATAATTCCGCCAAAACGTTTCCGGATCCGGGCTGCGCAACAGCTCTCCAAATTCGTTGGACGGCGCATCGCCGGGAATGTAGAGCGCGTGCAGATTGGTCAGGCTCAATGCCGACTTCACGGCTGCGACGTCGGCAACGCCGAGCGGTTTGCGAAAAATGAGGACCGTATCCAGCGCGCCGAAGGCGTTGATGTTTTGGGCATGATCGCGCAGCACCACCACGTGCCTCCACGCATCCGTTTCACCTACCTCGCCCAGCGCTTGGATGGCGAGCGAAAGCAATCGCAAACTCTCACGCGGCGGATCAAAACCCCAGCGCGTGAAAACCATCAAGCCGTCGTCGGTCAAGTGATTCAGATAATCGCGGAACGCGTCGGTGGTGTAGAGATTGTTTTCAGAAAGGGCGAACGCGCCGGCCGCGGTGGACGCCCAGGTGTCCACTAACGTGGCCTGCAACACCTGATACTTTTCCGGACTGCGCCGCACAAAGCTGCGCCCGTCTTCGACAAACAGGTGTACTTCGGGCCGGAAATACAGGCGATGGCTTAAGTCCGCAAAGCGCTGCTGCATGACGGTGCGCGCGATGATCGGGTTGATCTCAACCGCCGTTACGTCTTTGCTTCCGCCGGTCAGCGACCGCGCCACGTCCCACCCGCCGCCGGGACCAATCACCAGCGTCTTCGCGCCAGGCCGCAGCAGGTACGGAAAACCGGGCCCTTCGTGCAGCAAGTTCGCGCGCTCTGGCACCGTCAGATGTTGCAAATCGAAGGTGGGAATCCCGGTAGAAGCATCGGCGTCGATCACAATTTCGGGATCGCTCGAGTTGGGATTGAGAAGAGCGATGCGTGAAATCGGATTCCATCGCACGAAGGATTCGCGGGCAATACGATGGCCTTTGGCGTAGCGAATATCGATCAGATGGCTCTTGCCGTTAAAAGCCATCAGCGCCACAAACGCCAGCGCCAGGGTAACCGCGCCCGCGCGGCCGCGCAAGGTGCCAGCCAGGTGGTACCAGATGGCCGCGGACACGGCCAACAGCACCGACGCCGCGATCACCGTATTCGGGCCGCCGAAATAATTTAGAAACGGAACCAGAACCAGGCAGCCGCCGGCGGCGCCGAGCAGATCGAAAAAGTACACGCGATCCACGCGCTGGATGCCTTCCGCCACCGCGATGGAAACTACCGCGCCCGAAAAAAAGAACGGCAGCGCGCTGGCGAAATAGACGCCGGCCAGGGTCAGATTGCCGAGTTCTCCGGTCCGCGTGAGAATGAAGACCAGCGACGCCACAACGGCCACGCTGTTCACCACCGCCAGCACGCCCAGCTTGTGGAATATATTTCCGCGGCGGCTGGCGACGACATAGGAAAACAGGCCGCCCGCGCCCAGTCCGAACAGCGCGATGGAGATGGCGAGAAACGCGAAATGGTAGTAGAAGACCACCGAAAAGATGCGGGTGAGCGACAGCTCCAGGATTAAGGTGGCAAGTGTGGTAAACGCCACGCCCAGATAGAGCTGGGGCCATTTCGGCTTGCCGGATTCACTGGACGAGCTAACGCGAGGCAATATCTAATGGTAAAGGATCGACTGCGGCTTTCGCACAAAACGGCACAGGAAAGCAGCCACCAGGACGCACGAACAGCATCGGCGCCTGGCGGCCGATCCTTCTTCCCTGCACTTGAGACGGAGCGCCGTGGGACCAGGTTTCTCGATGGACCGAGCAAACCGCATGCTCACGCATGGCGGCTCAGCAGCTACATCATCGCGGCCGGGGGCGCCGGCTCATCCGGACTGCCCGCCTTGGAAAGCGGCAGCCGAACCAGCAAAGTTCCCAGCAAGAGAATGACGATGGAGCCGGCGAAATAGGACGGGTCGGGAAAAATCTTCGGCAGTGGCCATTCGAAGAAACGGAAGGTCGCGATCACTAGGCCCATCAGAGCTTCCCCCGCAATCAGACCCGAAGCCACCAGAATTCCCACATTCTCCACGCGCGCGGACTGAGCTTCGTTGAAGCCCGCCCGTTTGCGCATGGAATCTGTGACCCAGCGAAAAATGCCGCCCAGGAAGATGGCGAAGGTGGTGTTAATCGGAAGATACATCCCTACCGCCACCAGCATGGGGCTCTTCACCCGTCCCATGATCATCACGATGCCGAACATCACTCCGACCACTACCAGCGGCCAGGGCATATCGCCACCCACGATGCCCTGCGCGAGAGTGGCCATCAACCCGGCTTGCGGCGCCGAAAGCTTCGGATCGCCAAAGCCAATTCCGCCACCCTTGATGTTCGCCGCTTGCAGAATGTAAAGCGGCCAGTACATGGCGGCGCTGGCCACCACCACCGCGATCAGCTCCGCCATTTGAATGCGCCGCGGTGTGCCGCCCAGGATGTAGCCCACTTTGAAATCCTGCAGCAATTCGCCGGCGACGGCCGACGATACGCAACCCACCGCCGCCACTCCCAGCACCACCGCTACGCCTCCCGGACCCGACACGCCCAGCGACACCATCAGCAGCGCCGCGATAATCAGCGTGGTGAGCGTTAATCCGGAAATCGGATTATTGGTGGAACCGATGGTGCCCACCAGGTAGCCCGATACGGCAGCGAAGAAAAAAGCGATCAAGAGCATCACCGCCGCTGCTACCAATCCGCCTAGCACCTGATGCGACAAATAGATGTACAGAGCGATCATGCACGCGAACATCACGCCAATCAAGGCGAATACGATCTTCGAACTCATGTACTGCTCGGTGCGAATGGTCTCTTGCGGCTCGGCCGCGGCGCCCAAATCGGTAACGGCGCGCTTCAGCCCGTCGAAAAGCCCCTTGCGCATGCGGAACAGCGTGTAAGCGGCGCCCGTCATCATGCCACCCACGGCGATGGGCCGCACAATGTAACGCCACACGGCGTTGATCAAACCGATCCAGGATTCGTCGGTTGCCGCCGCCGGCAAAAACGTGTGCAGTTGAGGACCCATGAAAAAGATCAACAGGGGAATCAGAAAGCCCCAGGCCAGCACACCACCGGCGAAGTTCAACGATGCTAATTCGGGTCCGATGATATAACCGACGCCGATGTACGCCGGGCTCACGGTTGGTCCCGAGGCCAGCGTCATCCCGCCTGCGTTGAGCGCTTGTTGGGGCGACCCCAACTTCACGACGCTCTTGCCGAGCGTCCCCACCCGCACCAGGAAATCCTTGTCATTGGCGAAGAGCTGAATCTCGGCCAGAAACTGAATGAGCGCTCCCAGCCCCAGGTTGTAGAACAAAAATTTGGCAGCATCCGCGCCGCGCCGGCCGGCCTTATGAATTTCCGATGCCGCCACCGATTCGGGGAACGGCAGATCGGGATCTTCCACCATCACGCGCCGCATCAACGAGACAAACAGGACCCCGAGAATGCTGCCCACTACCATCAGCGCTGTCGATTTCCAATACGCGTCTTTGGGCGCGAACGACGGCCATGCGCCGGCGATCAGGAACGCGGGCAACGTAAAGATGGCGCCGGCCGCTACGGATTCTCCGATGGATCCCGCGGTTCGAGCGATGTTTTCTTCCAGTACCGATCCGTTTACGATGCGCAGCACGGCCATGCCGATCACCGCCGCGGGATAAGTGGCCGCGATGGTGATACCGGCGCGCAGGCCCAGATACGCATTAGCGGCGCCCAGGATTACGGTCATGACGAGCCCCAGCAGCAGCGCTCTAAGGGTGAACTCCCGCATTTGCATGTTCTGCGGGACAAACGGCCGATGGCGTGGTTGTTCGCTCATTGGTTCACAATGATAGCAGGTGGCCTGGAGCCAATGCCTATTTGACGGTAAGGGTCACGGCGCTGGGGCTGACATAGTCGCCGATGGTGACTATAACCTGATCGAAAGTATAAGGACCCGCGCCCTGGGGCACCACTACGTTGATCTGCAAAACTCCGGCAACGATGCCGGGAGCAGCTCCCGCGTAGATTACCTGGGCTGGCAAACCGTAGATGGTGACCGAAACCGGCAGCATCGGCGCAGGGTAGGGTGCGGTGACGATAACACCGTCCGTGCTAGCGGGCGACATGACTCCGCCGCCGGTGGCGTAGAGCGCCACCACCGAGCCAGGCGCCGCCGGATTGCTTGAGGAGTTTACGGTGCCGTCCTGATTCAGGATCGCTCCTTCACCGCCGCCATCGCCATTGATCGAAAATAGCGCGGGCGACGCGGGTGCAACGGGCACTGTGGTGGACACAATGGGCTGTCCCTTATAGAGGATCTGAACCTGTGCGCTAGTTCCCGTAGCTCCGAACGGCACCACGGTGTTGATTTGGGTGGAGGAGGCGAACAAGAGCGGAGCCGTTATGCCGCCGATCGAAACCTGCGTTTCCTGGATGGTATCCGCTACGTAGCTGCCTTTCACCTGGCCCTGTTCCCCTGACGTAGGCCCCAGGTTCGCGCCAAAGATGGTTACTAACTCACCGGGGGCCACCGCGCCATCCAGGAAACTCGCGCTATTGACGACGGAAGAAATTACTGGGGTAGCCCCCCCGCCCGTTGTACCCGTCAATTGTCCATACACCGTCACGGCATTCGAAAACGTCGGGACGTAGACTCGGCCATTGGCCACGGTGGGCCCGACGAATTTGGCGAAAGCGCCGGGCGCATCCCGGGCGCTGTTGGTGTCGCTGTTCCACAACTCGGTAGCAAGATTGGTGGCATCCAGTGCGTGCAGGATGCCCGGCACGCCGTCGACAGAGTAGTCCCCGGTGGTAAGCCAAACGATGCCGTTCTGTCCGCCATTGGCCGAAACAGAGAGCCCAACATATGCCGAAGAATATTGCGGTGAAAATTGAGAAATAATTGTCGAATTAATTTTATTATCTACGATTTGAAATGCTTTCAGGGCTACGTCGGGATCGAACTCATATACAAGCGGACCGCCTGGCGCGCTATTCCATAAAGCCATCGTAAATAAACCCCACGTATTCACCTGTACGCCTTGCACCGTGCTGGTGGTGTCGGCGCTCAGATGTCCCAGGGAATTGTAATTTACGAGATACAACATTCCTGCCTTACCGCCGGTGAGCAAATAATCGATGCCCGGAATTAAGATCGCTCCGGCGGATCCCAGGTCCTCGTCTTGACCGTTCAGGTCGCTCCATTCCTGCGGCGTGAACCAGTCCAGCAACGAGAGATTACTACCCGACAAACGAACCAAGGACTCGCCGAAGTTGGCTACGCCGTCCCAATCGCCATTGCCGGTGGCGGCGAAGATATCTCCGGCGCCGTCCACTGCGGGGGCACGCCCCGAATGCCAAAACGCGGCCTGCCGCCCGTTCGGGGCACTGTTGAAAACAGCCATCTGCTGCAATGTCGACGGGTTATAGGCCAGCATCCATCCTTGATAGTCGCCGGCGTCGGCGTGCGATCCAAAGGCGATGTAAAGCACTCCGTTGGCCAGCAATAGACCCGGCCTTTGCAATTGCCAATACGCATTGAAGGCCATGGTGCCGTTGCTGCTGCCAGGGCCAGTGCCCGGCACGGAGGCCGCAATCTGCACCGGTCCGCCATACATTTCATGTCCATCGACCAGCGAAAGCGCGTGCAGTTGAAACACGGGATTGCCAAGAGCCGAGGGCAAGGTGTCGGCCACCGCGTACAACACCTGATTGGTGGCATCGATGGCCGGCGTGCCCAGGATTCCGATCTCCGGAAGAATGTCGGTGAAATTGAAGAGGCCGGAAGGGACGATAGGGCCCAGGTTCACCTGCCAAAGCGGGGTGGCCGATTGCGGAGCGTCTGCATTGAACGCGAAGATGCTGTTGTGCATGGTTGCGACATAAACCACGTTGTAAGTAACTCCGCCGATGGCCACGCCGGTCACATACAAGGGCTGCGTGAACACTTGTCCATCTACAGGATAAGTGCCCACCTTCCCAAAATTGTTCCAGTTCATCTTGGGCGTGAGGGTGGTCTCCTGCAGATTGGCGCCTGTCTGGTGGGTGTCGTAATTCACGTTCAGCACATTCACCTGCGCGAATGTAGCAGCAGTGAAAATCAACCCTAGCAGAGCGAGACGAGGCCGGCAGGATTTAAAACAACTTCCTATGCTATGCAGCAGTCTAAGGCGAGATACGATGCTCAACGGTCCATTCCGCTTCGCGATCAGCGTCGCGAATCTTCCCTTCCTATTAGTTACACGATTGTGCCACAGAAGTAGCGGCATCTTACAATTTTTTGCACTGAAAATAGAATCTGATCACACCCCGCCCGATAGATTGTGGATCGCCTGGAGGTTTTCCCACAGCGCCGCCAGCCGGTCCAGACGCAACGCATTGGGTCCATCCGATAACGCGCGCTCCGGCTCCTCGTGAACCTCTACAAACACGCCGTCCACGCCGGCAGCCACCGCCGCGCGCGCTAGAGTTGGAATGAACTGCGGCTGACCTCCCGAAGCATTGCCGAGGCCTCCCGGAATCTGGACGCTGTGCGTGGCGTCGAAGATAACCGGCCATCCAAAGTCGCGCATGATTTGCAACCCGCGCATGTCCACCACCAGATTGTTATAGCCGAACGATGAGCCGCGCTCGGTGAGCAGAATATTATTATTGCCGGTAGACGCTACTTTATCCGCGGCATGGCGAATGTCATAGGGCGAAACAAATTGCCCCTTTTTGATGTTTACGGCGCGGCCCGTGCGCCCTGCCGCCACCAGCAGATCCGTTTGCCGGCACAAGAAAGCCGGGATTTGCAAAACGTCCACGGCTTCCGCCGCCGCTTCGGCCTGCGAGGTCTCATGAATATCCGTCAGCACGGTGTAACCATCGCGGCGCAGATCGGCAAGAATCCGCAAACCTTCCTTCGGGCCAGGCCCGCGATAGGAAGACACGCTGCTGCGATTGGCCTTGTCGAACGACGCTTTGAAGATGAACGGCCCGGCGATCTTGCGGATCTCAGCCGCGAGAAAGCGCACGTGCTCCTCGCTTTCGATGACACAGGGACCGGCGATCAACGCCAGCGGACGGCCGCGCCCAATAAAAGGAAGAGTGCTCAATCGGCGTGTGTGAACTGCTCGGATCGCGCGCGTTGAACGGGCTTGGAACGGCTCTTGCGATGCTTGTGCGCCGCCCCGACGAACGCCGAGAACAACGGATGCGGCTCCAGCGGCTTGGATTTAAATTCCGGGTGGAATTGGCAGCCCAAAAACCAGGGATGGTCCGGGATCTCGCAAATTTCCACGTATACCGAATCCGGAGTCTGGCCCGCGATGCGCAATCCGCCGGACGTCAAAACTTGTTCATACTCGCGATTGAATTCGTAGCGGTGCCGGTGGCGCTCGCTGATCTCAGCCATCCCGTACGCCTGGCGCGCGAAGCTGCCCTCCGCCAGCAGGCATGGATAGGCGCCCAAACGCATGGTCCCGCCCAATTCGTCCACGCCTTTCAACTCGCGTAGTTTGTAGATCACGCGGTCCGGCGCAGCGGGATCGAACTCCGTCGAGTTGGCGTGTTCCAGTCCGCAGACATTGCGGGCGAACTCAATCACCATGGTCTGCATTCCCAGGCAAATTCCAAAATAGGGCACCTGGCTCTCGCGTGCGTAGCGAATGGCCGCAACCATGCCTTCCACGCCGCGCTTGCCGAAACCGCCCGGAACCAAAATGCCGTCGAATTGTTCCAGCTCGCGCGCGCAATCCGGCCAGCGCATATTGTCGGACTCAATCCAATGGATGTTCACCTTCAGCCGGTGCGCCAACGCGCCGTGCAGCAGAGCTTCCTTCAGGCTCTTGTAGGAATCCTCGTACTCCACATACTTGCCGATGAGCGCAATGTCCACCTGGTCTTCCGGATTCTGCATGCGCTCCAACATCCCGGTCCAGCGGCTCAAGTCGCGCTGCTTGGCGTCCATGCGCAGGATGCGAAGGATGATTTCGTCCACGCCCTGCTCGGCAAACACCAGCGGCACTTCGTACACCGAGTTGACGTCGCTCGCGGTGATGACCGCCTCCACATCCACGTCGCAGAACAGCGCGATCTTTTCCTTCATGTCGTGCGGCAGCGCGCGCTCAGACCGGCAGAGCAGCATGTCCGGCTGGATACCCAGCGCCCGCAGCTCCTTTACGCTGTGCTGCGTGGGCTTGGTCTTCAGCTCCTGCGCGGCCGCGATCCAGGGGACCAGCGTCACGTGCACGAAGGCCGTGTTGTCGCGCCCCATCTCGTGCCGCAGCTGGCGGATGGCTTCAAGAAAGGGCAGCGATTCGATGTCGCCTACCGTGCCGCCGATTTCCACGATCACCACATCCACGTCGGCCGCCACTTTGCGCGCCGCTGCTTTGATTTCGTTGGTGACGTGCGGAATCACCTGCACCGTCTTGCCCAGATAATCGCCGCGCCGCTCGCGATGAATGATCTGCTCGTAGATGCGGCCCGAAGTGAGATTGTTGCTCTGCGTGAGCTTGGCGTGGGTGAAGCGCTCGTAGTGGCCGAGATCCAGATCGGTCTCCGCGCCATCGTCGGTGACGAAGACTTCACCGTGCTGGAACGGGCTCATGGTGCCCGGATCCACGTTCAAGTACGGATCGAACTTCTGCAGCGACACACGCAGCCCGCGGCTTTCGAGCAGACAGCCGATGGAAGCCGCGGCGATGCCTTTTCCGAGCGATGAAACCACGCCGCCGGTTACGAAGATGTATTTGGCCATGGACATTCCCCTCAGTGCATTTTCAATTGTGGTTCAAAGAGCATCGACACGCGCTCCAGATCCTGCGGCGTGTCGACCCCTAACGATTCGTACTCGGTTTCCACCACGCGGACGCGATGACCGTTCTCGATCGCCCGCAATTGCTCCAGCCGCTCCAGCCGCTCGAGGGGACCCACCGGAAGACCGGAGTAGGCGAGCAGGAAATCGCGCCGGTAAACATACAACCCCAAATGCTTGTAGTGAACGCCCGTGTCCTCGCGCGCAAAGGGAATGGGACAGCGGGAAAAATAAATCGCGTCGCCGGCCAGATTGGTCACCACCTTGACGACGTTCGGATCGTTGATTTCGCGCGGATCTTCGATCAACTTCATCAGCGTGGACATCGGAACATCGGGATCGTCGAGCAGCGCTAACGCGGCGGCGTCGATGGCCGCGGGATCGATCAGCGGCTCGTCACCCTGGATGTTCACAATCACCGATGCATTGTCAGCCGAGGCCGCTTCAGCCACCCGATCGGTTCCCGAAAGATGATCGGCGCGAGTCATGGTCACCTGCGCGCCAAAGGCCCGTGCAGCTTTGTGGATGCGCTCGTCGTCGGTGGCGATGATCAGCTTGGAAAGATAACGCGCCTGGCTGGCCC
>Ga0209006_10004803_pt1 | contig 12258 bp, 13 predicted proteins | sample JacPin_JW_Ref_O2_FD_188567 | JGI IMG/M metagenome (GOLD analysis project Ga0209006, IMG submission 188567) | Forest soil microbial communities from Algoma, Ontario, Canada - Jack Pine, Ontario site 1_JW_Ref_O2 (SPAdes) (version 2) | ecosystem: Environmental > Terrestrial > Soil > Boreal...
CCGCCGATAATATGACTTATGCGGCCGGGGATGGTGCGCAGCAAGATGATCCTGGCGCAACCGCTGTATCTGCGGCGCAATGGCGGACACATCGAAGGAAACCCCAAGGGTGTGTTGCATTCGAGACAGACGTCTCTCCAGTTCCTCTTTTTCCCACGCCAGCCATCTCGCTTCTTCGGCTCGCCGCCGCTTTTCAATCCTGAAGCACAAATAGGCGATGAGAAATGCCAAGACGATCAGACAAATCAGCCAAGATGTCGGAGATTCAATCATGACGTGCCGGGGTATAACAACTCTTGGACCAAGCCCTGACTTGGCCTGATTCGAAAAGCAAGTCGTTCGCTTTTCTATTCATAGAGCTATACTGACCTCCTTTTGGAAGCATCTCAAGCCATTCGTTGCAACTGCCCACGCTTCGCATAGAGGCAAATACGCCCTCGAAAACGGGCGAACAAGTGCCGAACCATGGATTGAGAATTGTCAAAGTCATGCTCGAAACACTCTCAACATCTGGTTTCCGCCGCGTTGTAGCTCATAATTCACGCGCACGATTTCGCTGGCCAATCCTGCGGATGCCAAAGCGACCCGCACCGGAGCCATGTGCGGCGACGCCTCGCGGCGCAGCGTCAAGAGTGGAAAGAAGCGCGCTTCGTCGGCCACTCGGCACAACTCCAACACGGAGCGGACGTGAAATTCCTCGGACAGCAAATCCGAGTACAAGAAGAGCAAATGAGAACAGAGCGCCAAGCCAAAGGAAGCGGATGGGAACGGAAGTGACGGCAATTCCGCCGTGACATAGCGTCCCGCTCCCAACCCTGCCTCGTAGTCTGCCAGAAATTTTCCCAGCGCAGCACGGCGATTGGCACAAAGGTCATCCGGGTCGCGGTGGTAGCTCCACGTCCAATCGTCCGGCGTGGCCCGGACTTGAGCCTTCATCGGTTCTACCACGGCCTCGAAACGCGTCCTTATTTCCGCTGCGGAAAAGGCGTAGATAGGGTCAACTGAAACCGCGCGCACGCCAGACGCGGCCAACTCCGCGACGAAACTGGCCGGACCGCCTCCGCAATCGAGGACGCCTCGCGACAAGTCCTCCATCGAGAGACTGAACATCAACTCATACTCCTTGCGGGAGCGTCCCCAAGGAATTATTTGATCGAATGAAACGGCCATGCACGCTCCACTGTGTCAAGCAAAAAGTAAGAGGACATTAGGGCTTCTCTTCATGTTCGCCCATAGATGCGGTTTCTTCGCCATTCGCCAGCACTCGACCACGGGGCGCGGGCATTACCTCCAGTTGCACAGCATCGATCTCTTCCAAACCTTGAAGGTAGGCTTTGCAGATCCGGTGCATGCCGTCCAAAACGTCGCCTTTGGGTGAGAGTATGATGGGATAGGAAAGATCGGCTGCGTAAATGTCACGCGCATGCTCCGCGATGCTGCGGCAGGTTGGCAGTAGCTTCAAAGGTCCGCCGAACCAGCAGACTTCATCCAAGCACATGAGGTCAGCGAGGCGGACCTTTTTGACGGGCAGGCCTGGGACCAATGGCCAAAGTTGATCCATGCGCCAAAAACGCATCGAGCCGTCCTGCCGCGGTGGCGAGCAAGTCCGACGCCCTGCGGCACGCTTGCTGGGACTCTTCTTTTGGCTGTCGTTCATAGGAAATCACCGCATTCGCGTGAGGTGCCCAAAGTTGGGCCGCAGCCATCGCAAGTCAAACAGATTCCCGGCACGAAAGCATGCCCAAGGTCAGAAAACGCAGCCCGCCTCCGCCTTTCTGGCCACCTGCCGGAAAGAATAAAATGCGATGGGGTGCAATAAAAACGGCGTTTCTTGCCGGCTGAACTTCCATTACTAGCGGGTTTGACCGAGTGCGACTGAGTGCGACTGAGTGCGACTGGGTGCGACTGGGTGCGACTGGGTGCGACTGGGCCGATTTTGCCCCTGGCGCACGGAAAAGAAAACGGGCTGGCCGCCCGGGCCAGCTTTCCACGACTGCAAAATGTCAAAGATCAGCGCGTTGGACCGCGCTCACACGAATATAATAACACTATTTGCTGGGAACGCCAATTATTATGTGAAATGGGTTCTGGCTCGTAGCCGACGACGTGAGGAGGCGGTCCTGGGTCATGGCCGCCGCTCGGGCCGATGCCCAACGGTCGCGCGGCAGGTCATGCACCAGGATCATCCACCAATCCGCCTCGTGACCTCGTCGGCTACGCTTCCCGCAGTGGTCTTGCTCAAGGTCAGGTTTTCGGCAAACTGGCCATGTTGAATTCGATGTGGACGCCAACATTATCAGAAGACGCTGCGGAGGGTGTGCCCGCAACGGAGGGCGTCAAGTACGCCGGTTCCAAGCTCAGGCTGCTGCCTTGCATCCTGCAACTCGTCAACAAAGTAAAACCCAAAACGGTGCTGGATGGTTTTGCCGGCACCACGCGTGTTTCGCAAGCCCTGGCCCAATCCGGCTATCGCGTGATCGCCAATGACATTGCCGCATGGTCTAAAGCTTTTGCGACCTGCTACCTGCTCAATCCGAATCCCGCCAGTCATTATCAGCCGCTCGTCGAGCATCTCAATGCTCTGCCGGGACGCGACGGCTGGTTCACGGAACATTACGGCGGCGATGCAAACGGCGGCTCTTCCATAGGCAAAGACCGGCTCAAGAAACCGTGGCAAAGGCACAACACGCGGCGCCTCGATGCCATGCGCGACGAAATGGAACGCCTGCCCGTTTCCGAAACCGAAAAGGCCGTGCTCTTGACAAGCCTGATGCTCGCGCTCGACGACGTGGATAGCACGCTGGGCCATTTCGCGTCTTACCTGCGGGACTGGTCGCCGCGCTCCTACGACAAGCTGCATTTGAAGGTGCCGCGACTCAGGCCCGCCAGGAATCGCCACGCGGTTTATCAATCGGACATTTTTGATTTGATACCTAAAGTCCAGGCCGACCTGGCCTATTTCGATCCGCCGTACGGCTCGAACAACGAGAAGATGCCGCCGTCGCGCGTGCGCTATGCCGCGTATTACCATCTTTGGACTTCGATTTGCCTTCATGACAAACCCGCCTTGTTCGGCAAAGCCAGGCGGCGCGCCGACACATCGGACGTTGTGGCCGGCTCCGCTTTTGAGGATTTTCGCAAAGGCAAATCGGGGCGATTCGTAGCGTTGGAGGCGATCGAGCGTCTGCTCCAAGGCACCCGTGCCCGCTACATCCTACTTTCCTATAGCTCCGGCGGCCGAGCCACGGCGCAGGAATTGAACGAGGTCATAAAAGCGGCCGGGCGATTGGTGGAAGTGATGGAAATGGACTACCGCAGAAATGTCATGGCCGGGATGCGCTGGACCCATCAATGGGTGAGCGAGGCTGAGGAGCCCAACAAGGAATTTCTCTTTTTGATCGAGAAGTCAGCATTCTGTTAGAGGCGGTTTAAAAAATACCGTAGCCGTTTGCGCACCCCCTCTCTTGGCGCTTCGCGTCCGTTCTCTCCTCGCTCGGCAGGGAGAGAATTAAAGAAAGACGCCTTGGGGCATCGACTACAGTTTTAGTTGAATTGCTCTAGAGGCGGCTGTGGCTGCCGTCGCAGAACGGTTTGTTCTGTGAATGTTTGCAGCCGCACCAGGCCACGGTCTTGGCGGCGTCGATATCCGCTTTGATCGGCGTGAACTCCGTGCCCGCGTGGGAGCCGTCGCAAAACGGCTGAGTAGCGGATCGGCCGCAGGAACACCACCAATAAGTGCCGGGTTCGGCTTTTTGCACGATGGGACTTTTTTGGAAAATAGTTGGATCGCTCATGCCCTTTTTGTAGCCCGTCGCGAAGAGCCTGGCAAACCAAAAGTCATCACTTAAAAATAACCTGGCTGGCGGGATCTTCCTCGTATGTGACCTCGTGGCCGAGAGACCATTGCCCGTTCTTGAGGTACTCCGCTTTGACATGGAATTTTCCGTCGGATTGGATCTCGCTCGTGCCGCGAACTTCGGTCACGCCGTCGGCGTCGCCCGTGACCAGTTCGCTGGTCACGAAGTGGCCGTCCTTGACTTGCAGGGTGCCCGTCGTCATGAAACCTCCGGTAGTGAAGTAATAATAGGCCACAGTCTGCTTCTTCTCGTCCCAAATGAACATGGTCTCGCCGCCGTAAACTCCTCCATTGATCGAATGGACTTGGCGCACGGCTTGGCCGTTGAGGGCGCGTTCCCAGCGCGAGACATCGAGGATCGGATGATCCGGTTTGGAATTCTTGAATGTTCCCTTCCACGTTTTGCCCAGCAACGGCTGGAGCGGCGCCAGATGAGGATTGAGTGAAGGACTGTCAGCCCCAGCAATGCTCAGGACCGCAGCCGCGCAGGCCGCGAAAATGGCAATTTTCCTTCGATTCAGGGGTTGCTCTGTTTTGGTATTCATAACGGCCTTAATTTTGCACAAGCCGCTGCGATTGTATTGGAAAAAATTCACCTATCTCGGTTGGGACTCGCCAAAGTGAGTCGCATCGTGCCAATGGCCCCAAAAACCCACCGTCAGACCGAAGCTCGGACAAAATTCGAGTCTTCTTCGAGCCGCCGATCCAGATAATCCGACGGATTTAACCCGGCGAAGGCGATGAAATCATTCACAAAATGCGCCTGATCAAAATAGCCGCAGCTACAAGCGACATCGGCCCAGTTCACCGACTTCTGCGATCGAATAAGCCCAAGCACTTCCTGGAAACGTCGAACGCGGCAAAACAATTTTGGCGTCAGCCCGACTTCGCGCCGGAATTGTTCGATGAATTGCTTGTGGCTGACCCCGAGGTCATGCGAGACCGCCGCGATGCTTTGCAGATGAGGCTCGCGGACAAACTCGCTAATGGCCCAAGAGACGCCCCTGTTCCCGCGCACCTTCGCGTCGCCTGCGGCCAGCCGTTGCCGGAGCATTTGCTCGAAAACCTCAAACTTGGCCTGCGGGCCAGGCGCCGCCAGGAGTCGCTCTCGCCACTCCCAGATGCCCGACCCCCAGAGCGCATCCAGCTCGACCACTTGCCGGCAGAGTTCACCCGCGGGCAGACCTAGGAATCGGGCCGCGCCGCCCGGTTTGAAGTGCGCGCCGATCATGGTGGAGTCGGGCAGTGCGTCAATAATCAGAAACTCGGCTTGCGCTCCAGATAACCAGCCTCGCTTGAAGGAATGGAATTGCCCCGCACATGCGCGATCAAAAAGCTTCCGGGGACGATCCTCAAGATTGATGATCAAATCGAAAGTGCCGTCGGGTAAAACATGCTCGCGATCGTGATCGGGCTGAAAGTTGCTGTAGTACCAGAGCCATTCAATGTGCTGGCCCAACGGCGGACGGGGTATGTGCCGGTAAATACTCACGGTTGTGCGCGCGCAATCCCGCGCGGGCAATCGGAATTCACTAACAGATTAGAGGAACGGGCGCAATGACACATCATCCACGCACGCCTTCAGGACCAAGCGGGTAGCAATGCTATTGCTTGATCGCCAAACGAATGGCCCGGCTATCCCAACCCAAGACCGCTAATTCCGGCCGAGGCGCCCGGGTATAACTGCGCGATGGCACGACCAAGGGCGCGGAAAGTTTGATTCTCTTGTTGGCGCCGTTGACCGCCCCCAGAACTTTCAATTCTGGAGTGTCATCTTCCCTTACTTCCTGCACTTTTCTATTACCGTTAGTCATAACTTCTTCAACCTCCTCGATCCTATTCCACACTCCGCGCCTTATTTAGCACAACTTATGCCAACAAACCGATGGATCAACCGATTAAGTCGCAACGCTTTGCAATATAACATCTTATGCATTATTTCGGAAATGAACGGATTGCGAAGTTAACGGCTAAAAGCGTAAAGCTTATCGACTTTGCGTGAAATTTTACAGTGGGTCGGCTGTCAGTTCTGCAATGGATTCCAAGTCATCCGGGCATTTTGCAGCATCGACGACTTTGGCATACGCCATCACTTCCTCTTTCGTGAAGACGTCCAGCAGCGAGACTTTTAAGGGGCCGCGCTTGCCTTGGAGCGTTATGTGATCCCATTGCGCGGCAACGACAGCGGAGGCAAACTTCTGGATGCACCGCCCGCGAACGTAAGCCCGCGTGGTCCGGGGCGGCTCGGAAATGGCCCGGCGCACTGCGGCGTCGTCCGGCACACCGAGCATCGAACCGGATTGTTCCAACGCGTAATAAAGACCCTTCTCACGGTCCAAGCGGTGATACTCCAAGTCCAGGCTTTGCAGCCAGGGATCGTTGGCGCCGACGTTTTGCGACGCTTGGAATTCCCGGATCAGCGCCAGCTTCGCCGCCCAATCCAACCGATCACGGCAGCGCATTGGGTCAGTAGCCAAATCGGCCAGCACTTTTTCCCAATCGGCTACGATGCTGGCCTTGGAGCGGTCGCCAAGGTCGCACAATTCTTTGACCGCCTGCAAATACTCGCGCTGCAAGTCCAGCGCGTTGGATGTCTTCTTGTCCTGCAACGCCACTTCCCAATGAAATTTTCCATCGCGGGAAATGGCGACCAGCGCCTGCAACGGATCGGCCAAGACGGAGTAGGAACGTTTGGGATCGCGCGCCAGCGCTTCGAGCACCAGGGCCGTCGTGCCGATCTTCAAGCGCGTGGCGAAGGGCGACATGTTGGCGTCGCCAAGAATGACGTGAAAACGCCGGAACAGGTTCGGGTTGGCGTGAGGTTCGTCGCGCGTGTTGACGATAGGCCGCCGCTGCATGGTGTCCACGCTCTGCAATTCGCTAAAAAAATCGCTCCGCTGCGAAATCTGAAAGCCCGGCGAGACAAATCGGTCCTCCTCCTCGATGGCGAACTTGCCTGCGCCCGCGACGATTTGGCGCGTGACCAGAAAGGCCTGGATCCCGCGGGCCAGCTTTTCCCAAGGCAACGAGCGCGGCAGCAAATAATTCTCGTGGCAGCCGTAACTGTGCCCACGGAAATCGGTGTTGTTCTTGTAAAGGCAAACCGCGCACTCCCGCTCCTCGGATAGTTTTTGCGCGCAACGCATCAAAATGCGCTCGCCGGCGCGGTCATGTGCGACCAATTCCTCGACCGTGCTGCATTCGGGCGTGCAATACTCTGGGTGAGCGTGATCGTTGTAATAGCGGGCGCCATTGCCCAGCACCAGGTCGCTCTTGATTTCCACGAACGTCAACTCCCGCTCGGCGTCTTGCGCGAAATAGGTGGCCTCGTCGGTGTCCTGCCGCAATTCCTGGACGTGGAAACCGCGCATGTCGGCGTGCGGATCTTCGCAGTTGTAGTCCCAGCGCATGAGCACGCCGGACTTGGTCGCGCTGCGCACCAACGCCATCGACTCAGCCACGACGTCCAGATTTTCCTCCTTCTCCCGGGCGATCCCAATTTCCGTTTCAGTGCCGAACTGGATAATCATGTTGTTTGTTGTTCACCCGGCCGCGCGACTGCCGCGGCCGCGCTCATACAATGCCCGCGCCGAGCCAATCTTTCTTCCGGGGCCGGACCGGCGCCAGCTTGATGACGTTATCTGGATCAAAATCCGTCAACTTGAGCCAATCTTCCGTGATGTCCGTCGGCGGGAAAAGATCATTCTCCGAGTACTCCTTCTGCAGGGCCTGCGCCAAGTCCTCCCGCGTCAAATGCGTCTCCTGCTTGGTCTCGATGGAGCGCTTGATGGCCAGGCTTTTGGCCCGTTCGACAATGGCTGCGATGACCGCCCCGCTGCCCAGGTCGCCGCGATAGAGAAAATCCTTCTTGCCGCTGCGGTAGGTGATTTCCAGAAACTGGTTTTCCACCGTTTTGGCGTAATGCAACTCGGTAATGGCTTTGGCCATGACTTCTTTCGGTTCGGCCAGCGGCAAGGATTCTTTGAGGTAAATCTCGTAAATCCGTTGCGCGCCTTCCTGAGTTGGACGGTTGACTTTGATTTTTCTATCAATTCGGCCTGGACGCAAAATAGCGGGGTCAATCAAATCCGCCCGATTAGAGGCCAGGATGACAACTACATTTTGCAACGGTTCCAAACCGTCCATCTCAGAGCAAAACATCGGCACTAAGGTGCTCAAAATTGTGCTGTAACGGCCCGCCCGCCGCGTGCCCAAAATCGATTCCGCCTCGTCGATGAACAAAAAGGCCAGCGAACCTTCCGCCGCCCGCTCGCGGCACTGCGCGAATAAGTCCCGCACCTGGCGTTCGGATTCGCCCACCCACATGTTGAGGATTTCGGGGCCTTTGACGTGCAGGAAAAATTCCGGATGATCCACGCCCGTTTCGGTCAGGATCTGCTGGCGCAAATTGTATGCCGTCGCCTTGCCGAGCAAAGTCTTGCCGCAGCCAGGCGGCCCGTGCAGCAAAAAGCCCTTGGGCACGGTGTGTTCGAAGCGCTTGAACAAGCCCCGATGCAAAAACGGCAATTCGATCGTGTCCCGAATGCCTTGCACCGCTTCGTCCTGGCCGCCGATGGCTGACCACGGCAGCGCCGTCACCGTTTCCAGAGCGCGTTCAATCCGCTTCCCGACGCCGATGACTTCCAGCGCCGCGCGTTGATTGGCATCCAGCCGCACTTCCATGCCCGGCTTGATTTTCTCCTTTGCCAGCAGCGCGGAACGCAACAAGACGGAAGTCAACATGCCAGATTCCTGGCCAATCCGCAGCCGTCCGCCCGAAAGCAATTCGTCCACGCGAACGATCGGACCGTGGCGATCAAAGCCCAGACCTTGCACGACGGCGAAGGCCTCGTTAAGCAGCACGCGCTGGCCCACTTGCAAACTGGCCAGAGGCAGTTGCGGGTCGATGCGGCAGACATAATCGGTTCCGCTCACACAGACGTGCGCTTTGTCCGGCTCCACTGGCATGAGCAGCGTGCCCACGCGGAAAGCCGGCGACCGAAGCTTTTCGACCACGGCATCGAGCTTCTCGATCGTTTGGCGGGCCTGGTCATTGATTTCCTCCACCTCAGCCACGCGATCGCGCAGATAGATCATATCCATGATCGCGGAATGGCGCGGCGGCAATTTGGCGACGATGAGGTCGATCAATTGCAGAAGGGACAGGGCCTCCATTTGTTCGCGAGGGAGCATTTCAATTTCCGGAGCTGGCGGAGGCGGACTGCTGAGGGGATGGGACTTGGCCGAGGAACCGGAACCGGCGGACTTCTTCTTGGACTCTGCCATGCTTTTAAAAGTAAACTCGATTGGAAGTTTTGCAACTGGAACAAGAAATAAATATTTTTGTTATGCCGAAAGACCAGATCAACGGGGCGAGATTCTCCACTGCACAGGCAGTGGAGTAATTGAAACGGCTTTGGCCAAGGCGCACCTTGAATTTGCGCCGAGAAGTGAGGCGCCCCGCTTCATGAACCGCGACAACGAACTTGGAACGATCCAGCCCGGCAAGCTCGCCGACCTGGTTCTCCTGGACGCCAATCCACTCGATGACATTGCCAACACTCGCAAAATTGCCGCAGTGGTCTTTGGCGGCAGGCTTTTTCCGAAATCCTCGCTGGACGAGATGTTGGCCAAGGTGGAAGCTCTCGCGAGCAGCAAGGCCGTATCGGACATCCTTTTTGAAACCTTCGCGCAAAAAGGCGCTGACGCGGCAATTCAAAAATATCGCGAGTTAAAATCGGCTCACTCTATTGGCATGGATTTTACCGAAGACGACTTAAACACCCTGGGCTACGAATTGCTTGTCCCAGAGCGAAACAAAGACGCCATCAAGATTCTAAAAGTGAACGTGGAACCCTACCCGCAATCCGCCAAAGTTTAGGCAAGCCTGGGCGAAGCCTACATGGAAGACGGCGACAAAAAGCTCGCTATCAAGAACTTCGAAAAATCGTTAAAGCTCGATGCCAAGAACCGCGACGCGATCGACAATATGCAGCAATTGCAGGCTCAATGAGTCAATGTTGCTGATTATTTCCAGCCGCCACGACGGCGTTTCTTTTTTTTTGCATTTTGGCCAAGGGCGTGGCACCGTTTAAGCCAGGTTGTCCAAAAAACTCATGAATACACTATTGCGGTTGATTGCTGTCGGCCGGTTTCGTCGTGTGCTTTTTCTTGTGTTCTTATTGGTTTTGCCCGCCTGCGGAGCCATGGCCCAAACGGCCTTCGTGAACTTCAACACCGTCGGCGAATACACCAACGATTTCAACCCATGGGGCGACAACGGCATGCAGGGGAACTCTGGCAACTATTCCTATGAGGAGAACACCACCAACGGCGTCGGCGGCAGCGGTGGCGTGGCGGTATTTGACAACTTGGACATGACCGCGACCTACAACGGCGGCAGTTGGGATTTGTCCACCAACGGGGCGACTATAGTGGTGTCGCTGCTCATTTACACGGACGGCCAAAGCGGCGCTGGCAAAATACAGCTCGGAATTATTAATTCTGACACCAACGGCCTGAATAGCAATGCGGGCGTTGATTTTGAAACTTTCCGTTTTATTCCCTCCAGCGCGACTAGTTGGCCCGTCTATGAACAGTTTTGCATAAACGGCGGCTCCTCCGGCAGCGCCGTCCTTGGAACGGTGACGGTCCAAGACGGTCACTGGTATAAATTCGTGGTCGGCGTGACTAACACCTCGGGAGCCTCCGGGAATTTGGCCACCGGCTGCGCACTTTTCGATTACGGAACCGATGGCCTGACCCCGGGCGCCAATCTCATTACATTTTCGACCGCGATCACTCACGCTGCGGAGCCGATCGCCACGAACACGGCGGTTTGGCCGGCTTTGCGCGCTGTTGAGGGCGCTGGCATCAGCGCTTGGGACGATTTCCTGGTTTATACCAGCAACAGCCCGCCCGTTATCACGCTATCCCTTAGCAACGCAGTGGTACAGACCAACAGTACGCCTACTTTTTATGCGCTGGCCGACGGTCCGGGGCCCATTACCTACGCTTGGTACACCAACAATGTTCTGGCGCCGGGCGCGAACGGCACAAGTTACACAACCCTGCCTGTCAATGCCGGATTGACCAACGTAACAGTCGTCGCCATGAATGGGTTTGGCTCGGCCAGCAGCTCGGCCTTCGTGAACCAGCCTGGGCCAACTGCGATCAGCTTCTTCGACAATGGCACCAATTGGACCGTCAACGAATCGGGCCTTCCCTCCGCCGGCATTAGCGGCAACGTCTTGAGCGGAACTGATGGCGGCAGCAGCGAATGGGTCACTGCGTGGTATAACAATGAGGTTTTTATTAACGGCTTCACTGCCAATTTCACTTATCAGAACGTCAACGGCGTTCCGGACAGTGATGCGGATGGCGCTTCATTTGACTTGCAGGAAAGCGGCCCCACTTATCTCAACAGCGCTGGCGGCACCTCGGGCAGCAGCTTGGGCATTTTCGACATGAGCCCCAGCGCCGATTGGGAAATAAATATTTACGGACCCAACGGGATCGGGATTCTTTACAATTCCGATGGAACGACCGGCGGCTATCTGCCGACAGGCAGTGTCAATGTGGCCAACGGCGATCCTATTAATTTCACCATCGTTTACGCGCCCGGTGGAGCAGTGCAGGAAACCGTTGTCGATGCCACCACGCAAGCAACGTTCGTCACCAACTACAACGTGGGCGACCTAACAGCGCTACTTGGAAGTAGCTTTGCCTATGTCGGGTTGAGCATGAGTTCGGGTGGGACCGGTGGCATCCAAAACATCAGCGATTTTACCTTCCAGACCGCATCCGATCCCTTTACTTTGGCCTCATTGACGAATTTGCCCGCGTCCGCCATCGAGCCTACGACGGCAACGCTGAACGGCCGGGTGGTTACCAACGGCGGCTACTCGCCTACCGTCACTTTCTACTATGGTACGACCGATGGCGGCACCAACGCCGGGAGTTGGGCCAGCAACGTCACCGTGGGCCTCGAAACCGGCACATTCAGCCTGCCCATTGCAGGACTATCGCCTAGCACAACCTATTATTACAGCGCCAATGCGGTAAACTATGCCGGCACCTCGTGGGCCTCGCCATCCCAAACCTTTACCACGGCCGGTGTCTCGCTGCCGCAAGTGGCCAATTCTCCGGCCACCAGCATCGCTGCCACCTTTGCGACTCTCAACGGGCAGGTCGTTTCGACCGGCGGCGTGCCTACGACCGTCAACCTCTACTACGGGACGGTCGATGGCGGCGCCAACCCGGCCGCGTGGGGGAATACCGTTTCGCTCGGGTCGCAGAGCGGCATCTTCGCGCAAACGATCGGGTCACTATCGTCGAACACCACTTATTACTTCACAGCCAGCGCAGACAACAGCGCGGGCACGGTTTGGGCGACGCCTTCG
>Ga0209006_10004804_pt1 | contig 12257 bp, 9 predicted proteins | sample JacPin_JW_Ref_O2_FD_188567 | JGI IMG/M metagenome (GOLD analysis project Ga0209006, IMG submission 188567) | Forest soil microbial communities from Algoma, Ontario, Canada - Jack Pine, Ontario site 1_JW_Ref_O2 (SPAdes) (version 2) | ecosystem: Environmental > Terrestrial > Soil > Boreal...
CGCTGCCGCTGGACATTTACCAGGATTACTTTCGCGAACATCAGTACGGCCTGGCTACGCAGAACTTCCTGCCGTGGTTCGGCGAGCACTGCATTTCGCTCGCGCTGCTGCTGGCGATCGGATCGCCATTCATCGCGCTGATGTACTGGATCGTGCGCCACGCCGGCAATGTGTGGTGGGCCTGGGGCACGGGCCTGGCGGTGTTGTTCGCGCTGTGCGTCCTGGTCATCGCCCCGGTGTTCATCGAGCCGCTGTTCAACCACTATCAGCCGCTGCCGCCGGGGGCGACGCGCGATACGGTGCTGTCGCTGGCTCGCGCCAACGGCATCCCTGCCCACGATGTCTATCTGTTCAATGCTTCCAAGCAGACCACGCGCATCAGCGCCAATGTTTCCGGAGCACTCGGTACCACGCGCATCTCGCTCAACGACAATCTGCTCTACAACACCAGCGTGCCGGAGATTCGCGCCGTCATGGCGCATGAGATGGGCCATTACGTGCTTCACCACGGCTACCGGCACGTGATTTATCTCGGCCTGCTGGCATTGGTGGTGCTGCTGCTGATGCACGTCTTTTTCGACCGGCTGCTCGGCTATTGCGGAGTGCAATTCGGGATCAGAAGCCGCGCCGATATCGCCGGATTGCCGCTCGCGGTCGCGCTGCTGTCGGTACTGGGGTTCCTGGCGACACCGGCGCTCAATACGATCAGCCGGGTGGCCGAGAGCGAGGCGGATATCTTCGGCCTCAATGCCGCACGCGAACCGCAGGGCTTCGCATCGGTGGCGCTGCGCCTGGCTACCTACCGCAAGCTCGACCCGGGTCCGCTCGAGGAGATGCTGATGTTCGATCATCCCAGTGGCCGCACACGCGTACACATGGCGATGCAGTGGTTGAAGGAGAACCCGCCAGCGTCCGTAAGCGGCACCCTCGCGCCGGCGCGCGTCAACGCGTCCGGAGATGATCGATGATCGATTTATATTTCTGGCCGACACCCAACGGGCTGAAGCTCAAGCTGTTTCTGGAGGAAGCCGGGCTGTCCTATCACGCCATTCCGGTGGACATCGGCAAGGGCGAGCAGCACCGGCCCGAGTTTCGGCTGGTTTCACCCAACGGCAAGATTCCGGCGCTCATCGATCACGAGCCCGCGGACGGCGGTGCGCCGCTGTCGCTGTTCGAATCGGGCGCGATGCTGCTGTACTTGGCGGAGAAGAGCGGCAAATTCATTCCAGCCGATGTACGCGGCCGCGCCGACGTGCTGCAGTGGCTTTTCTGGCAGGTCGGCGGCCTGGGGCCGATGGCCGGGCAGAACGGCCACTTCAGAGTATTTGCGCCCACCGAGATTGCGTACGCGATCGAACGCTACACCAAAGAGGTGCACCGGCTGTTCGGTGTGCTGGATAAGCGCCTCGCCGACCGCGAGTTTCTGGCCGGCAGCTATTCGATCGCCGACATCGCCTGCTATCCGTGGATCGTGCCGTACAAGCCGCAGGGCCAGGACCTCAACGATTTCCCGAACCTGAAGCGCTGGTTTGGCGTGATCGCCGCGCGTCCCGCCACAGTTCGCACCTATGAAGGCGTGGCTCCTTCCTATGTGCGCGAGCGGGCGAACATCACGGACGAAGAGCGCAAGCACCTGTTCGGCCAAACCGGCAACGCGCCCAAGGGATGAGAATCATCTCGGAGAGGTCTCGAGTCCTGCCACGCATTTTTGATAATTAAAAATGCGTGGCAGGACTCGAGACCTTTGTGAATAACCTCTCGTCCCTGGGGCGTCATTGCGCTTCGGGCGAATGGGTTGAGTGCGCTTCGATCCATGCCTGCGCCTCGGCGTTCAGCTCGCGTGGATTGCGTCCGGCCGCCTCGATCGGCGGCCCGATGACCACGCGAATGACACCGGGCTTTTTCCACAGACCGCGCCGCGGCCAGTAATACCCGGAATCGTGCGCCACCGGCACGATCAGCCGGCCGGTCTCCGACGCCAGCAGCGCGCCGCTGATGCCGTACTTGCGAGTCTCGCCTGGCGGCATGCGCGTGCCCTCGGGAAAGATCACGATCCATTCGCCTTCGGCCAGCCGCGCCTTGCCCTGCTGGATCACGTCGTACACCGCGCCGTGTCCGGCATTGCGATCGACCGCGATGGCATGCACCTGGCGGATGCCCCAGCCGACGAACGGAATCCAGGTCAGCTCGCGCTTGAGCACCCACACGTGCGGCGGCAGCAGCAGTGCCTGCGCGACCGTCTCCCAGCTCGAGGAATGCTTGATCAGTGCGATGTGATTGCCGGGCGGCAGCGGCTCGCCTTCAACCCGATAGTCGAGCCGGCAGGTCCAGCGCAGCATCGCGAGGATCACGCGCGCCCAGACGCGTACCAGCGCGAAGCGGCCGCGGAACGGCAAAAACAGGCAGGCGATCACGAAGAAGATCGCGTAGAAAAACGTCCACAGCAGGAAAAACGCCGTGAAGGCCAGCGAACCGATCAACTGTAACGGCTCGTGGGCGCCCGCCGGCTGTGCGTCGCTCGACACGGCGATCAGCCCGGCAGGCGCGACAGGTCGGCGATGCCGGCGAACAGGGCGCGCAGCTCAGCCAGCAACGCCAGGCGATTGTTACGCAGCGCGACGTCCGAATCGTTGACCATCACGCGATCGAAGAACGCATCGACCGCGGGCTTCAGATGCGCCAGCAGATCGAGTGCGCGCGCGTAATCGCGCGCAGTCACCGCCGCGACCACCTGCCCGCGCAGTGCCTGCAGCGCTGTGTACAGGTCGCGCTCGGCATCCTCGCGCAGCCACGCGGAGTCGACTTGCGGCGGCTGACCTGGCGCCGCTGCGCTCGCGGCTTCGGATTTTCGCAGGATGTTGGCGATGCGCTTGTTGGCGGCGCCCAGACTGGCGCCTTCGGGGCGCGCCACGAATTCAACCAGCGCGCGCAGCCGCGCATCGAAATCGAGCAGCGAGGCGGGACGGTTTGCCAGCACCGCATCGAACATCTCGGTGCTGATGCGGTTGTCGGCGGCGTGCTCCAGGTACTGTGCCCGCGCGCGCTCCATCACGAAATCGTAGATGTCGCCGCCGATACGTTCGAGCTGCCCCTCGATGCCGGCGATCGGCTGCAGCCGCAGTGCGCGATCGATCAGCTCGATCAGGTTCAGTTCGAGGCGGTGCTCGAGCACGATGCGCAGCAGGCCGATGGCGGCGCGCCGCAAACCGAACGGATCGCGCGTACCGCTCGGTTTCTGGCCGGTGGCAAAAATGCCCGCCAGCACATCGAGCTTGTCGGCGAGCGCCACCGCGTCGCCGACACTCGAGGCCGGCAGCGCATCGCCGGCGCCGCGCGGCAGATAATGTTCGCGGATCGCCTCGGCCACGCGCACCGGTTCGCCATCCGCGAGCGCGTAGTAGCGCCCCATGATGCCCTGCAGCTCGGGAAACTCACCGACCATCGCCGTCAGCAGGTCGCATTTGGCAAGCTGTGCGGCGCGTGCTGTCTCACGCGCATCGGCGCCGGTCTGTTCGGCAATGGCGGCTGCCAGCGCGGCGATGCGCTCGGTGCGCGCACCCATCGAGCCGAGCTTGTCGTGGAACGTGACGCCATCGAGAGCGGCGCGCAGTTCGGAGAGCGGCTGCTTGCGATCCTGCTCCCAGAAGAACGCCGCGTCGGCCAGGCGCGGACGCACGACGCGCTCATTGCCGGCTCGCACCACGCCGGGCTCCGGACTGTCGATATTGCTGATGGTGATGAACCACGGCAGCAGGCCAGCGTCGTTCTCGATCGCGAAATAGCGCTGATGATCCTGCAGCGTCGAGATCAGCACCTCACGCGGCAGTGAAAGAAATCTGGGCTCGAATTGCCCGGCCAGTGCCACCGGCCATTCCACCAGCGCGGTGACTTCATCGAGCAATTCGGCGCTCACGATCGCGCGCCCGCTCAGGCTCGCCGCCAGCTGCTCGACCTGTGCTGCGATGCTGGCGCGGCGCGCATCGAAAGCGGCGATCACTTTGCCGCGCGACTGCAGCGTCCTGGCGTAACTGGCCGGCGTGCCGATGTGCAGCGGCCTGTTGGGAACCATGAAACGGTGGCCAAAACTCACGGCCCCGGATTTAACGCCGAGCACCGTTGCCGGCACCACCTCGCGTCCGTACAGCATCAGCAGCCAATGCACCGGGCGCACGAATTGCGCCTCACCCGCGCCCCAGCGCATGCGCTTGGGTATCGGCAGCGCATCCAGGCTCTGCTGCAGCAGTGCCGGCAGCAGCGTCACGGTCGCGGCGCCGCTCTTCACACCCTCGAAATACAGGTATTCGCTGCCTTTGAGGTCGCGCTCGCGCCCCAGCGCCTCGAGGCTCACGCCGCAGCTTTGCGCGAACGCCGTGGCGGCGCGCGTGGGCGCCCCGGCGGCATCGAAGCTGGCGCTGAGCGGCGGCCCGCGGCGCTTGACGAGCTGATCGGGCGGCCGGGCGGCGAGCCGGCGAATGTGCAGCGCGAGCCGGCGCGGCGAGGCAAACGATTCCATCGACGTGACCGTGAGCCCCGCCTGGTTCAGGCGCGTGCGCAGGCCATCGGCAAACGCCAGCTCAAGCGTGCGCAGCGACTTCGGCGGCAGCTCCTCGGTGCCCAGCTCGATCAGCAGGTCGCGCCGCTCAATGCGCGCGCGTGGCGCGGGGACGCTCATGACAGCGGCGCTGCGCGCATGGCAAGGGCGTTACGCGGCATCGGCGTCGCGCAGCATCGGGAATCCGAGCGCTTCGCGGCTCGCGTAGTAGGCCTGCGCGACCGCGCGTGCCAGGGTGCGCACTCGCAGGATGAAACGCGCTCGCTCGGTCACCGAGATCGCGCGGCGCGCGTCCAGCAGGTTAAAGGTGTGCGAGGCCCGCAGCACCTGCTCGTACGCAGGCAGCGGCAGCTTGGCGGCCAGTAGCTCATTGCAAGCCTGCTCGTGCTCGTCGAAGCGCCTGCGCAGCACCGCGACATCGGCGTAATCAAAATTGTAGGTCGACTGCTCGAATTCGTTCTGCTGGAACACGTCGCCATAGCTGACGCGCCCCTGTGCGCCGTCGGTCCAGACCAGGTCGAAGATGCTGTCCACGCCCTGCAGATACATCGCCAGCCGTTCCAGCCCGTAGGTGATCTCGCCGCTCACCGGGCGGCAGTCGAGGCCTCCGACCTGCTGAAAGTAGGTGAACTGGGTGATCTCCATGCCGTTGAGCCACACTTCCCAGCCCAGGCCCCAGGCGCCGAGCGTGGGTGATTCCCAGTCGTCTTCCACGAAGCGCACGTCATGCACCCGCGGGTCGAAGCCGAGTGCGCGCAGGCTGTCCAGATACAGCTCGAGCATGTCCGGCGGCGAGGGTTTGATCAGCACCTGGAACTGGTAGTAGTGCTGCAACCGGAACGGGTTCTGGCCGTAGCGGCCGTCGGTCGGGCGGCGCGACGGCTGTACGTAGGCGGCGCTCCAGGGTTCGGGCCCGATGGCCCGCAGGAATGTTGCCGTATGGAAGGTCCCGGCGCCGACTTCCATGTCGTAAGGCTGCAGGATCACGCAGCCGCGCTCGGACCAGAAGCGCTGCAGGGTAAAGATCAGGTCCTGAAAAGTGCGGGGCTTGGTGCCGATCTTCGTGGTTTTCATCAGCATCGGGACGGTTTTGGGCAGGCGCGAGTATAAGCGAGCCGCGCCGGCAGAATCGCCGGGCGCCCGGCCGGGCTGTCACCGAGGAATGCCAGCTCCGCAGTGTTCCCGCCCCGTCTCGGGGCAGTGGCCGAAACGCCACTGCACAGAAACAGACTTGGCCCTTCGGCGACGCACTATACTAGTGCGAAGGCTCTTGCAGGGGGCCTCGGATCTTTCATAAACCTTTGAACGCAAAGCTATTTCACGAATGCGCGGGATTGGCATGCCCAGTGCAGTGAAGCCGGGCCGGCGCAGAAAAATCTTCTCAGAAGAAATATCCACCAAACGGAGGCGGTATGAGTTCAAGCGATGTCGTGAAGATGATCAAGGAAAAAGAGGTCAAGTGGGCTGACCTACGCTTCACGGATACCCGCGGCAAGGAGCAGCACGTCAGCATTCCGTCGCGCTATGTGACGGAGGAGTTTTTCGTCGAGGGCAAGATGTTCGACGGCTCCTCGATCGCCGGCTGGAAGGGGATCAACGAGTCGGACATGATTCTGCTGCCCGATGCCTCCACCGCGATCATCGATCCGTTTTTCGAAGACGCCACGGTGGACATTCGCTGCGATGTGATCGAGCCGGCGACCATGCAGGGCTATGAGCGCGACCCGCGCTCGCTCGGCAAGCGCGCCGAGGCCTATCTTAAATCCACCGGCATCGCCGACTCGGCGCTGTTCGGACCGGAGAATGAATTCTTCATCTTCGACAGCGTGCGCTGGGGCGCGGATCTGCGCAGCGCGTTCTACCAGATCGATGCGATCCAGGGCTCGTGGAACACCGAGACCAGCTACGGCGAGGGCAACAAAGGGCATCGGCCCGGGGTCAAGGGCGGGTATTTTCCGGTGCCGCCGGTGGATGCCTACCAGGACATTCGCGCCGCGATGTGCAAGGCCTGCGAAGAGATGGGGCTGGTGGTCGAAGTGCACCATCACGAGGTCGCCACCGGCGGCCAGGCCGAGATCGGCGTCGGCGCCAATACCCTGGTCAAGAAGGCCGATGAGGTACAGATCCTCAAATACGCGCTGATGAATGTCGGCGCGAACTACGGCAAGACCGTGACCTTCATGCCAAAGCCGCTGGTCGGCGACAACGGCAGCGGCATGCACGTGCACCAGTCATTGTCCAAGGACGGCAAGAACGTATTTGCCGGCGACAAGTACGCCGGGCTGTCCGAGACGTGCCTGTATTACATCGGCGGCATCATCAAGCACGCCAAGGCGATCAACGCGCTGACCAATGCCACCACCAACAGCTACAAGCGGCTGGTGCCCGGCTTTGAGGCGCCGGTGATGCTGGCGTATTCGGCGCGCAACCGCTCGGCCTCGATCCGCGTGCCGTGGGTGTCGAGCCCGAAGGCGCGCCGTATCGAAGTGCGCTTCCCGGATTCCACCGCCAATCCCTACTTTGCGTTTGCGGCGATGATGATGGCGGGCCTGGATGGCATCCAGAACAAGATTCACCCTGGGGATCCCGCAGACAAGGATCTCTACGATCTGGAGCCGGAGGAGGCCGCCCACATTCCGACCGTGTGTCACTCGCTCGACATGGCGCTCGAGCACCTGGATCACGATCGGGAGTTTCTGAAGCGCGGCGGGGTGTTCACCGACGACGTCATCGATGCCTATATCGGGCTCAAGATGCAGGAAGTCACGCGCTTGCGCATGACCACCCATCCGATCGAGTTCGACATGTACTACAGCCTCTAGAGGTATGGCGTGCGAGCCAGCACCGAGCGATGTTTTTGTGTGTCGGCGGGCCGCGCCGGAGCTATGCTTGCGCCTGATGAAACGCTCCGCCTTAACCGCTGTGGCGGCGCTGGCCCTGCTGGCGCCGTTGTGCCTGGCGCAAACGAGCACCACCACCTATCGATGGGTCGACGCCCAGGGCGTCGTGCACTACTCGGATACGCCGTACCCCGGTGCGCAGGTCATTCAGCTGCCGTCCGCGCAGACCTATCGTGCTCCGCCTGCGCCCGCAGCTCCCAAGGCGCCGACCGCCGCAGCGCCCGGGGCCTACGATCCGAACTCGCCGTATCAGTCCTGTGCGATCGCCGAGCCGGCAGCGGAAGCCTCGTTTTACGCTCCCGAGTCGGTAGCGCTGGCCGTGCAGCTCGCGCCGGCCCTGCGCGACGGCGATCAGGTCGCCCTGACCGTGGATGGCGGCGCCCTGGAGCCGGTGATTCCCGGCGGGTTGCAATATCAGCTGCCTTCGCCCGATCGCGGTGCCCATACCGTCAGCCTGACGGTGCGCGATGCCGGCGGCAAGCCGGTGTGCCGTTCCCCGCCAATCACCTTTTACGTGCAGCGGCCTTCGGCGCTGTCGCCGACCTCGCCCGCCCGCGGGCACTGAAGGACCCTTCGCGGCCACGACAGCTGCCGGTCGCGGAGGCGCACGGTGGCACTTGAACAGTTCGTGCCCTCGCCGCTGTCGCATTTCGACCCGGCCGATCTGCTCGATGTGCTGTCGACCGGCGTGGTGGTGCTCGACGCCCACCTGTGCGTGGTCTACGCCAACGTCGGTGCGCAGGATCTGCTCGCGGTCGGGCTGAACAAAGCCCGCGGCCGGCCCATCACCGAGCTGTTTGCGGACCCGCTGGCCCTCGATGGAATCCTGCGCCGTTCGCTCGAGCGCAACGAGACCTGCGCCGGACATGAAATCCTTCTCACCCCGACCGGGCTGGCCGGCAAACGCGACCCGGTGGTGGTCGACGTCACTGCAACGCCGCTCGAAGGCCAGGTCACCGGCACGCATTTGCTGCTCGAACTGGCCGACGCCCGCACACGCCAGCGCATCACGCGCGAAAGCGAAATGCTGTCGCGCCTCGATGGCAGCCGACTGATGATTCGCCAGCTCGCGCACGAAATCAAAAATCCGCTCGGCGGCCTGCGCGGCTCGGCGCAGCTGCTCGATCGTGAACTGCACAATGGCGCGCTGAAGGAATACACCACCGTCATCATCAATGAGGCCGATCGCCTGCGTGCGCTGGTGGACAGCATGCTCGGCCCGTCGCGCCCGCCGCAGATGACACTGGTCAACATTCATGAGCTGTGCGAGCACGTGTTCCACCTGCTGCGCAGCGAAGCGCCTTCCGGTGTCGTCATCGAGCGCGATTACGATCCGAGCCTGCCGAGCGGCCAGTTCGATCGCAACGAAATCATCCAGGCGCTGCTCAACGTCGCGCGCAATGCGTTGCAGGCGGTCGAGCCGGACGGCGGCCGCGTCACGCTGCGCACGCGCGCGCTGTCGAACATCAATATCGGCACCGAGCGCCATCGCCTGGTGGCGAACCTGCAGATCGAGGACAACGGCCACGGCGTACCGCCGGAGTTGACTCGCAGCGTGTTCTATCCACTGGTCACGAGCCGCCCGAATGGCACCGGCCTGGGACTGGCCGTGGCCCAGGATCTCGTGACCCGCCATCGCGGCATCGTCGAATTCGAGAGCCGTCCGGGCTGCACCGTCTTCTCACTGTTATTGCCTATCGAGGGTAGCGAATGAATGCACAACCTCTGCGTGTTTGGCTGGTCGACGACGACACTTCGATCCGCTGGGTGCTGGAACGGGCGCTGAAGAACGGCGGCATGCTGCCGAAAGCTTTCGATGCCGCCGAGCCCGCGCTCGCAGCGCTGCGCAACGACACGCCTGATGTGCTGATCACCGACATCCGGATGTCGGGCCAGTCGGGACTTGACCTGCTGCGCCGGGTGCATGACGCCCATCCGGAGCTGCCGGTGATCGTGATGACCGCGTACTCGGATCTGGGCAGTGCGGTGTCGGCCTACGAGAGCGGCGCGTTCGAATATCTGGCCAAGCCTTTCGATATCGATCAGGCGGTCGACCTGGTCAAGCGCGCGGCCGCCGCCGGCGTGCGCAGCGGCGATGGCGCGGCGGCGCTGACGCCCACGATCCCCGATCTGCTCGGCCGTGCGCCTGCCATGCAGCAGGTGTTTCGCGCCATCGGCCGCCTGTCGCGCTCGAGCGTCAACGTGCTGATCACCGGCGACTCCGGCACCGGCAAGGAACTCGCGGCGCGCGCACTGCATGAGCACAGCCCGCGTGCCAACAAGCCGTTCATCGCGCTCAACACGTCGGCGATTCCTGCCGAGCTGCTCGAATCCGAGCTGTTCGGCCACGAGAAGGGCGCCTTCACCGGCGCCGACAGTCTGCGCCGCGGCCGCTTCGAGCAGGCCGACGGCGGCTCGCTGTTCCTCGATGAGATCGGCGACATGTCGACCTCGCTGCAGACGCGGCTGCTGCGCGTGCTGGCCGAAGGCGAGTTCTACCGCGTCGGCGGCCAGACCCCGATCCGGGTCGATGTGCGCGTGATCGCTGCGACCCACCAGAATCTGGAAGACCGCGTGCGCCTGGGTCTGTTCCGCGAAGACCTGTTTCATCGCCTCAATGTGATCCGTATCGAGCTGCCGCCGCTGCGCGCGCGGCGCGAGGACGTGCCGGACCTGCTCGAGCACTACATGCATATCGCCGCCCAGGAACTCGGGGTGGAGCCGAAGACGCTCAACGCCGACGCCAACGAAAAACTCACCGCCTATTCCTGGCCGGGCAACGTGCGCGAGCTGGTGAACCTGTGCCGGCGCCTCACGGTGCTGGCGCCGGGCAACGAGATCCGCGCGGAAGATCTGCCGCCGGAGATCATCGGCGCGGTCTCGAGCGCACCGGCCGAGCAGGACTGGACCAGCGCACTGGCCACCTGGGCTGATCGGCAGGCGCTGTCACCGCCACGGCCGCTGCTCGATGACGCTCTGCCGGCGTTCGAGCGCACCTTGATACGCGTGGCACTCAGACACACCCAGGGCCATCGACAGGAGGCCGCAAGGCTCTTGGGCTGGGGGCGCAATACGCTTACGCGCAAGCTCAAGGAGCTGGGGATGGATGACATCGATGACCAGGAGTGATCGCAAGCACAGCCGTCGCCCGCACGCTATGAAGCTGCTGTGCGGCGGATACTGTTGAGAGGTATCGAACCCTAGAGCGCAAAATTGATAATTAATTTTGCGCTCTAGGGTTCGATACCTCAGAGCAATTTTCGACCGCAGCGCGGCTTCCTGCCGTGCGGGAATTCGGCAGGGTGGCGCCCTGAGCTGCCGGCGGTGTTGCTATCATCGGCGGCCATGTCGAACTTCTCGCAACTCTTCCGCCAGACTTTGCTCGATAACAGCGCCAGCGCGTGGCTGTACGCGACGCTGGCCTTCCTGCTGACCTTCACGGTGCTGCCGCTGCTGCGCGGTTACCTGCGCGCGCGCCGCCAACGCTATGCAGATCGCAATCTGCCGCTGGCGGTGGCGCTGGTCGCGCACCTGGCCGATCGCACCAGCCGCGTGGTGCTGTGGATCGTCGCCCTGTACGCGGCCGAGCGAATCCTCACGCTGCCGAGGCGAGTCGATCAGCTGTTCCAGATCGCGATCGTGGTCGGCATCTGGCTGCAGATCGGGATCTGGGCGGCAGCGGCAGCCCGCTTCGCGCTGCACCGGCGCGAGTCCCAGGCCGCGGATGCGCGCCTGAGCGGTACCATGGATGTCCTCATCTTCGTGCTGGGGCTCATCATTTGGACCGTTGTCACGCTGCTGGCGATGGAGAACCTCGGCATCAATGTCGGACCGCTGATCGCCGGTCTGGGTGTCGGCGGTATCGCGATCGCGCTCGCGGTGCAGGCGATCCTCGGTGATCTGTTCGCCTCGCTGTCGATTGCGCTCGACAAGCCGTTCGTCATCGGCGATACGCTGCGGATCGATACCTTCGAGGGCGCGGTGGAACAGATCGGCATCAAGAGCACCCGGCTGCGCAGCGTCACCGGCGAGCAGATCATCATCGCCAATGCCGATCTGCTCAAGAGCCGGGTGCGCAATCTTGGCCGCGCGAGCGAGCGGCGCGCGCTGTTCACACTGGCACTGGCGTACGGCACGCCGCTGGAGAAACTCGAGCAGGTGCCAAAGCTGGTGGAAGCGGCCGTCGCGGTCTATCCGGGCACGCGCTTCGTGTACTGCAGGTTGCGCGAGCTGGGCGAATCTGCGCTGCTGTTCGAAGTCTGCTTCTTCGTCGAGAACACGCCGGGGCGCGATCCGGGCGCCGCGCTGGACCAGACGAATCAGCACATCCTGCGTTCGTTCAACGACGCCGGCATCGAATTCGCCTATCCGACGCGCACGCTGTGGCTGCGTGAGCCGCGGCCCGCGGAGCCTCCCGAGCACGAGCCCGGTCGCGGAATTACTGCTCGCTGAACGGTGTCGGCGCAGTGTAGGCGGTGAACTTCGGGCGCCAGCGCGCCAGCGTGCCGATTCCGGGAACACGATTGAGGCCGCGCAGCAGGCCGTGGCCATCGATCCAGTCGGCGTAGTGCACATACACCGGGTCGAGCGCCAGGTGGCGCTCCTCGGTCTTGGCGCGCACGTAGTAGATCAGGTTGAGCAATCCGAGCAGCAGGCAGCGGCGCAGCGTGGCGCCGACGCCGCCGCTGAACATGAACGGCGTGGACACCAGCCACCAGGACAGATTCTTTGCCAGGTAGGCGGGATGCTTGGTGTAACGGTAGGGGCCGTTGGTGATGATGCCGCGATGAGTCAGGTTGGAGAAG